>Ga0080001_10547_pt1 | contig 334347 bp, 327 predicted proteins | sample YelNatPoosite2B6_FD_69204 | JGI IMG/M metagenome (GOLD analysis project Ga0080001, IMG submission 69204) | Hot spring thermophilic microbial communities from Obsidian Pool, Yellowstone National Park, USA - site 2 B6 (SPADES assembly) (version 5) | ecosystem: Environmental > Aquatic > Thermal...
ATTTACTCTCATGCAACCTACAAACCAATTACTCGGAGTGCAGTTTCGAGTGGGGATACGCTTAGTAACTAACGCAGTTTCTCTCGAAACACTGCTAAATAGCGACTTCTTGTCGCACCGTAATTGTTTACAATTTCGAATTAATTATACCATATAATGTAAGACAGCGCATTATTGTATATATTTTTAAATTAATATTTAAATATTTTACACTGTATTATTCAGTTTTCAAAGATCATTGTTTATCTTATTTTTCATTCAGCTTATTTCGCCTTATTTTCAGATAACGAACTAAAGAAGCCCATTAACTGGACTTCTTTTAATATGGTTATAGTATCAATACTATTCTTTAACAAAGCCATATAATAAAATTAAGGGGTCTGTCCTCAAAACGACTAAACTTAGCGTGGTATTTCCTAGAATTCAAATACCACGCCATAGGTTAAGTTATTTTGAGGACAGCCCCTTTTTAATTATTTATTAAATATACTATAATCAGGATTCTTGCCGTCTAATATATTCTTAACTCTAAGTCCTATAACAGGAAGATACTGAGGATGAGTAAGTATATAGAACTGCTCTTCCTCTATGGCAGTAAATACGCTCATTGCTATTGAATGTATAGGCATACCTGTTTTTATAACAAAGTGGCCTCTTTCTAAACCAGCTTTGTAGGATGCACTTTCATAGTATGGGTCCTGAGGATCTATAGCAAATCTTTCAGGACGGTGTCTGTCGCAGTTATCAAGGTCTGTCTGAACAAAACCTGGGCAGAAAACAGACATTTTTATTTTTGAGTTCATAGCTTGAAGGCTGTAGTTAACTGATTCAGTAAAGGCAACTGCAGCATGCTTTGTTGTATGATAAGCTGCCATGCTTGGTGTAGTTAAAAGTCCTGCTACGGATGCTACATTAACTATATGACATGGAGTATCCTGTTTTAGCATTATTGGTACAAAGGCTTTTACACCATGAATTAATCCATATACATTAGTACCAAATATCCAATCCCAGTCTTTAAGCGGAACCTCCCAAGCAGGACCTGCAACAACAACTCCTGCATTATTTATAAGAAGGTCTACTGAGCCGAATTTATCAATAGTAAGCTTTGATAGACTTTCAACATCTTCATATTTAGTAACGTCCATTACCAAAGTTTCTACTTCTGCACCCATTTCTTTAACCGCATCAGCAGTTCTTTTTAAATCAGCAGCATCTATATCACCAAGTACAAGCTTCATGCCTTTTCTGGCAGCTTCTTTTGCAAATTCTGCTCCAAATCCGTTTCCTGCTCCTGTTATTACAGCAACTTTATTTTTAAATTCCTTCATTATAATATCCCCCTATTCTAAAACATAAGCTTTTTCAAAACCAGCTCTTACAGCTTCAGCAATTCTTCCTGGCTTGTCAGCATCACCAATTACTCTAACCTTGTCAAAATGCTCTTCAAGAACTGCAACAAGAGCTTTGTTTGATCTTATTCCAAGTGAAAGCACAACTTTATCAGCTTCTACCTTTATTGTTTCATTAGTTTTAGTGTTTACAAGCTCAATAAAGCCTTCGCTGATTTTAGATAATCTATGTCCTGGAAGCATATTTACTCCATGTGTCTGGAAGTTTTTCATAACAGTTGCAAGATTAGCTGGGTAAATTCCTGCCCCTATAGTAGGAAGCATATCTGCAACAGTTACTTTGTTGTTTCTTACAGCAAGGTATTCAGCAGTTTCTAGACCTGTCATACCAGCTCCAAGTACAACTACTTTTTCATTTTCAACTTTAACCTTGCCGCTTAATATATCTGAAACATTATAAACATTTTCTCTATCTATTCCTTCAACAGGAGGAACCATAGGATTTGAACCTGCTCCAACAAATATAGCATAAGGATTTAATTCTTTTACAGCTTCTAAAGTAGCTTCTGTATTAAGTCTTACCTCTACGCCAAGCTTCTTAAACTGAATATCATAATATTCTATAAGCCAAGTAAGCTTATCCTTCTTTGGAGGTTTGTTTCCTAATGCAAGCATTCCACCAAGTTCATTTTCTTTTTCAAAAAGAACAACCTTAAATCCTTTTGTTGCTAAAACTCTGGCAGCTTCCATACCTGAAGGACCTGCACCTATTACAGCAACTGTTCTGCTTTCTCCATTTTTATCAATGCCATCAAATTCAAGTTCTCTTCCCATTCTTGCATTAACTGCACATTTGATTGTCTTGCAGCCTTCCAATTCCTCTATGCAGTGAAGACAGGAAATACATGGACGAATATCTTCATCTCTTCCTTCCATAGCCTTGATTCCCCACTCAGGATCAGCAAGCTGTGCTCTTCCAAGTGCTACAAAGTCAACATTGCCTTCTGCAATTAGGCTTTCAGCAAAGTCAGGCTTTCTAATAACATCTGTTGCTATAACCGGAATCTTAACAGCATTTTTAACTGCTTGAGCTAAATGTCTCTTCCAGCCTTGATCAAAAGCAATTGGCTCTATAATAGTGTAGCCTGATTCATAAAGACCGCTGCTTACATTTATTGCGTTAACGCCTATGCTTTCAAGATAAAGTGCAGCTTTAACAGCTCCTTCAAGATTAAGACCGCCTTCAACGAATTCATCTCCGCTGATTCTTACGCTTATTGGGAAGGTTGGACCGCATATATTTCTTATTCCCATAATAATCTCTGTTATGAATCTCATTCTGTTCATAAAGCTTCCGCCGTATTTGTCAGTTCTCTTATTTGTATATGGGCTTATAAACTGACCTATTAAATAGCCGTGAGCACCGTGAAGCTCTACCCCGTCTATTCCGGCAGTCTGAGCTATTTTAGCTCCTGTTACAAACTTTTTAACTAAATCTTCAACTTCAGCAGTTGTAAGTTCTCTAGGCATTTCCTTACACACCTTGCAAGGTATTGGACTTGGTGCTACTATCTGTCTTCCGTTTATTACTCTTCCATGGCTTTCTCTTCCTGGATGGTGAAGCTGAACAAATATTTTTGTATCATGCTTATGAACTGTTCTTGCCAATCTCTCTAATTGAGGGATATGGTTTAAAGTTATAGCACTTAGCTGGTTAGGTGTTCCAACACCAGTTTCGCTATCGATTCTTGTTATTTCAGTTATTATAAGTCCGCAGCCGCCCTTAGCTCTTTCTTCATAATATCTTATAAGCTCTTGAGTAGCTTCCCCGGTTGAACTTGCCAGTGAGGTTCCCATTGCAGGCATTACTATTCTGTTTTTTAATTCTAGATTGCCAATTTTACCTTTTGAAAAAAGATTTTTGTACTTCATATGAATCATCATCCCCTAATCCTAAACTTAATAAAATCTTTAAAGTATGTTTATAATTTAACACACTATGACTATGAATACATTGTTAATAAACCACAAAAAACCTTGCTGTAATTGTGCATAGTGACATATAATTATTTTGCGGGGTGATAGAATGTCCTTAGAATTTAGTGAAATTTATAACAAAATAAAAAAGCATATTCCAACTATAAATTTATTAAATGAAATTAAGAACAGTAATTTAAAGGATATAAGATTTATTACTAAGACTTCAGACTTAAAACAAATAGATATTCTTTATTTAGGAAAAGCTTCACAGCTTGAAAATATTAAAAGTGAAAAAGCTTTAGGAAATTTTATAATCTTTAATGATAGTAAGAAAGTTTTTACGGGGACTTTTACAAATATTGCGGAAGTTAAGGATGAGGAAGATTTATATATCGCATTTAATCTAATAAAGGATATGTTTGTTAAGGATATGAAAGTATCAAATCCTGCATCTACTCTTTTAAAGTCACTGGCTCAGGGAAAGGGACTTAAGTATCTTTTAAAAATAGGAGCAGAAAGCTTAAACAATCCTATTATTTTAATAGATGCTAATTTTTCTATAATTTCCTATTCTAATAATAAAAATATAAGCGATGAGCTTTGGAGTAAAAATGTTCAAACAGGATACTGCAGCTATGAATTTATAGCTGAGGTTCAAAAGCTAAAATCCGTAAGAAATTCTCCTTCAAACAACGAGCCTTTTATAGTTACTTGTGATGCAAGTCCTATAAAAAGATTTGTAAGCAAGGTTATGCTGAATTCAAAATTTATTGGATATCTGCTGCTTTTAGAATGCGGTGATGATATTACTGAAGAACATCTGGAACTTTTTAAGGTGCTAAACAGTGCTATTACAGAGGAATTAAAAAATAATTCTCTTTACGGAAACATAAAAGGCTTGAAGTATGAAAACTTGATTTATGATCTATTGGAAAACAAAATTGAATCTGAGGAAATTGCAAGAGAAAGAATGAAAAGTGCAGAGTTTTCCTTTGGAGTCAATCTCTTTGTACTGACTATAAGTTTATCTGAATACAGCACAAAAAGTACTCAAGGAAGAAATCTTAAAGAGAATATAGAAAAGCTTTTGATAGCCTCTAAGTCAGTTTTTTATAAAGAAGATATAGTTATATTAGTAGATATGAAAGATAATAAAATAAATGATAAAGATTTTATAACGAAAATAGAAGGTTTTTTACAGGATAATAATTTGAAGGCAGCAATAAGCAGCAAATTCTCAAGATTAATTGAATTAAATAATAACTACTTGGATTCAAAAAAAGCTTTAGCTATTTCAAAATCTCTAAATAGAACTAATAATTTTATTAAATATGATGATTATAAGTTTTATGCACTTTTAGATAATATTTCAGGAGATATAAAAAAATACTGCCATCCAGCAGTTTTAAAGCTTATAGAATTTGATAAAAATAATTCTACAGATTATTTTGAAACACTAAAAACCTTTCTTATAAATAATCAAAATACAAACCTTACTTCAGAAAGGCTTTTTATTCATAGAAACACATTAAATTACAGAATAGCAAAGATAAAAGAAATTATAGGATTAGAATTAAAAGACAGTGAGGAAATATTTAATATAAGTTATACTTATAAGCTCCTAGAGTTTTTAGGATATAAAAGCCTCAATTGGACTGAATAATAGTTCAATTGAGGCTTTTATAATGATAAAATAATATTAAAAATAAATTGGCAACTAAAGTTATCGCAGGCTGCGGCGTAAAGACCTTAGAGCCTTGTGTAGAAAATAATATTTTACTTTATGATTCCTTTGTGTATGTTCTAAGGCTTGCAATGGTGAAAAGCCAAGAGCTTCTATGAATTCGCTTTGACTTCTTGTTTCTTTAATAGGCGCAGGCTTTAAGATATCTTTAGCAAACTTAAAATACTTTTAGCTTGCTCAGAAGAGAAGCTCTAAGCTTTTCAGCATTACTTCGCCAAGAACATGAGCAAAGTCATCAATCAAATTAAAATATTATTTTCTACACCTGCTCTTGGTCTTTACACCCAGCCTATGTAGCTTTTGTACCCAATTATAATTATATATCTATACGACTTACTCAATGATTGATTTTATAATTAAAACTTTTTAATATTTGGAGCTGTTTAATAACAGTGTTAATGTAAGCAAATCTACTGCAAACCAGCATGATTGCAGTAAATATTTATATATTTAAAAATTTTTATAGGTTTATATATAAATATACCACTTTGCAATAAAATTGACTGGCTTTATCTAAGCAGATGAATGAATAAGTGTTAGAGAAATCTTTGTTGTCGCGCACATTAAACTCTCATAGAGAATTTTGTGTAAGATAGAAAATAGTAAATAGTAAAAGCAATAGAGAGCTTTGAACCAATACTTGCTGATAAAATTATTATACATAAGTTTTATTGAACGAACCTATTGAGTTGAGAGTATATAAATAAAACAAATATATGAGAGCTACGATTATAAAGTAGTGTTAAACTTTTATTATAATATATAGAATAGAATGGGAAGGAAGATTATTAATGTTATTAACTGAAATTCTTAAACTAAGAGGAATTAGTACAGATAAAATGAAAGTTATAAGACATACTGTTAATAGAGATTATATTAAGGTTTTAATAGATTCTGGAAATTTTGAATTATATCAATCAGTTCAAAAGACTAATATTTTCAAGGATGTTGATTACTTCATATCATTTACAGATTTACAAGGCACTAAGGCTCTACTTTATGGAACTTACAAGGTAAATGGAGTACAAACAATATTAGAACTTCCAGAAGAACTTAATTTAATAAAGGAGAGGGAATCATGGGGGGAAGGACCTTATTACAGATATAATCTTGAACGAGTTGATTTATTAAATGATTTGGAAGAAAGGCTAGTTATCGAATGGGGAACTTCAACTATTTCTTGGCATCAGAGAAAATTAGATAAAGAAATAATTGAAATTCTACCTAAAGGTTTTACTAAGATATTTCCAGGTTACCCAAATGTTATTCTATCATTTGATGAATTGTCAAAAACTATTAAGAATCCAGATGCAAATAGGCAATGGAAGATGATGCTATCAAATGTATATGGAGTCTATCTTATTCTTGATAAAAAAGATGGACAACAATATGTAGGTTCTGCTTATGGAAAAGATGGAATTTGGGGTAGATGGAGCCATTATGTGCAATCTAAGCATGGGGACAATAAAATTTTAATAGAGTTATTAAAGAATGACCCTATGAGATATAAACATTTTCAATTTAGCATATTAAATGTTTTGCCTAGTTCTTCAATTCGTGAACAAGTAATTCAGCTTGAATCAATTACTAAGGAAAAGTTAGGTACAAGGGTATTTGGATTAAATGCAAATTGATTTGAATAACTATAGTAGCTATATATTAGATTAAAATGGAGACTAAATAAAATGCAGCTAATAATAAAAGATAAAAAAATAACTTATACTTTACAGAGGAAAAATCGTAAAACTATTTCTATAAAAATAACAAATAAGGGAGAGGTAATAGTAAGTGTTCCTTTGCATATAAGTGATGAAAAAATAAATGAAGTGATAGAAAAAAAGTCTAATTGGATTTTACTAAAGCTTGAAGAGCTTAGTTTAAGAGAGCCTTTAAAGGAAAATACTTTTTTAGAAGAAAGAAAGATAAAATTTTTAGGTAAAGAATATGATTTAAATTTATTTGATACCTTTAATTCTCGCATAGAAATAATATTTTATAGTAAAAATTTTAAGATATATGTTCCAAAGTCAATAAAGGAAAATAAGGAAGAGTATATAAAGGCAGCTCTTGTAAGCTGGTATAGAACTAGAGCTGAAAAAATATTTACAGAAAAAGTTAAGGTTTATGCTGAAAAACTTAAGGTTTATCCTAAAAGAATAGTAATAAAAGATCAGAAAACAAAATGGGGAAGCTGCTCGTCAAAAGGAAACATAAATTTTAATTATAGAGTTATTATGGCACCTGAAAATATAATAGATTATCTTGTAGTACACGAATTGTGTCATTTAGTACATATGAATCATTCAAGCGACTTTTGGAATTTAGTTAAAAGTATACTTCCTAATTACAGAGAAGCTGAAGAATGGCTTAAAATAAATGGTATAAATTTAAATATATAAAAGATTATTAGTAAAAAAATATTAGAATTTTGCCGAAATATTGGTATAATATAAATAGGATTTCTTAACATGTTTATAAATCCTTAAGTTTTATCGACCAAAAACGACAAATGTTAAAAATATTATACATTTTTTGCAGAAATATATTGACTATAAATATAAACAGTGTAACATAAAAAGTGAGACACTTTGTTTACTGATTTTTCATGTGAGAGAATAGTTGAATTGTAAGATAATTGTTATTAATACCTTAATTTTATTAGGTTAAGGTTGTATATAAGGTGGGTTAATTAAATGGATATTAAGAGTGCAATAATTGAAGCTATGATTGAAATTTCGCAAATGTTTGGCTTAAACATATCCTTTAAAGGAGAAACAAAAGAAGGCCATCAATTTACAGGTGAGCAGGTAAATGTTCTTATAGGTCTTACAGATGGAATTAAGGGAAATGTAATTATGGGCTTTAAGAAGGATACAGCTTCAAGTATTGTATCTGCGATGATGGGTGGAATGGAAGTTAAAGAGTTTGATTTTATGGCAAAAAGTGCAATTGGAGAACTAGCTAATATGACATTAGGATCTGCAGTTATGAAGGTAAAGTCTTCGGATATAGTTAATTTATCACCGCCTACTGTGGCTGTTGGACAAGATATGTTTTTAACTGTCAGTGGAAATAGCTCAACTAAGATGGAATTCAAGCTTAATGATGAAATATTTAATATGATACTTTCTGAAAGTTAAAAGGGGAAGAAGCTTAAGCTTTATCCCCTATTTTTTCACCCATAACTACATAGGTTTCATAACCTAAATTAGTTTGCTTCAGTATTTCTTCATCAATTTTAATTTTATCAGGCTCAAAGAATAATATTACTGTAGAACCTCCGAATTTAAAATATCCCTTCTCTTCTCCCTTAGCAACCTTTTTGTTTGGAGTATAAGTTTGTATTATTGAACCAACACAGGTTGCACCTACTTCTACATAAAGAATATCTCCAAAGTTATCTGATTTAAATGTACTCCATTCTCTTTTATTTTCACAAAAGAGTTTTTCTAATTTTTGAAGTGCTACTGGATTTACAGAATAATAAGCACCCTTTATTTTTTTCGTTTCACCGCATATGCCGCTGTCTATAAAATGAAAGCGGTGATAATCTGTAGGACATAGTCTTAAAATCAGACATACACCTCCAGAATATTTAGAAGCTGTTTTATCATCTTTTATAAGCTCTTTTAGGCTGTAAGTAAAGCCTTTAACTTGAACGAGTTTATTTAAATCAATATTTTCGTAAGCGAAAAGTCTTCCATCTCCAAGCGATACCACTGATTTTTCACTTATATCTATAGGACGAGCAGCGGGCTTTAATTTTCTGAAAAAGAAATCATTGAAGGAAGTAAAACTAGCTTCATCTTTTTCAGCTTGCGACATATCAAGTCCAAATTGTTTAATAAAGCCTTTAACTTTACTTTTACTTAAGCTTCTATCTAAGTACCAGCCATAAATACTGGAGAATAACTTTTTCTTTATAATACCTTCTAAGAGTTTCATGCCAACTGGAGAAGAGTAAGTCCAGTTTAAGTATTTTTCTCCTGCAACCTTTTCAACTTCATAATCTTTGGTTTTTCTGTTGTAGTACTTAATCATATTTTTCCCCTTTCAGTCGAAACGCTGGACAATTTAAAGTTATTTTATCACAATAGTCATATACTTAACCAGCAAAATATAAATTTTAAATTTGACAAATAGCAGAAGATTACATAAAATTAAACTAATTGTACTAAAATTTTAATAAATTGCTGACTGGTTAATAGTTTCATACACGTATGAATAAATTTGGAGTGAATTTTATGATGAATAAGACAAAAATGTCAATTTTCGAATCAGCTATAAAAGTATTTTCTATAAATGGATATGATGGAGCTACCATGGATGACATGGCACAGGAAGCTGGTGTAGCAAAGGGTACACTATATTATCATTTCAAAAGTAAAGAAGAAATATTTAGATATATAATAACCGAGGGTATGGAGCTTATTAAGGAACAGCTTGAAACTGCTGCAGAAAGAGAGAAGGATTCCCTTTCAAAGTTAAAAGCTATTTGCAAGCTTCAGCTTAATTTAGTTTATGAGAAGAAAGATTTTTTCAAGGTGGTTATGAGCCAGCTTTGGGGTCAGGAAATCAGACAGCTGGAGCTCAGAGATATAATACAAAAGTATATTTTCAATCTTGAAAAATATATTAAAGAAGCTATAGATGATGGCCTTATTAAGAATGGTGAACCATACTTTATGGCATATACTTTCTTTGGAGCCCTTTGTTCAGCCGCAGTATATGAGTTAATAAACAAAGACAAAAATAATATTGATGATATATCAGAAAGTTTAATGCAGAATATTTTACATGGAATACAAGCATAAAAGGATTAAATCCGGATTTCTAATTAATTTGAAATCCGGATTTTTTTATTATAAAAATATTGACAAACCCTAAAAAAAGAGTTATAACTATAACTGACCAGTCAGTTTATACTGAACAGTCAGTTCAGCAATTAATAAAGAGGTGAAGTTTATCTCTTAAAAAAGTAAGGGCCTAGTGATTAAACTTTTTAGGCTTACTAGGAGGACAGGAGGGTTATAATGAATTTTTTTAAGGTAGCAGGAAGAGATATTTCTAGTATATTTAAGAATCGTTTTATTAGAGTATCTGTTATAGCAATTATTGTTGTACCGCTTTTGTATAGTTTACTATACCTCTATGCTTTCTGGGATCCGTATAATAGGCTGCAGGATCTGCCTGTAGCAGTAGTTAATATGGACAAAGGAGCAACAAAAGACGGGGAACCGGTAAACTACGGAAAAGATTTGGTAGACAAACTAAAAGATAACAATAAAATAGGCTGGCGGTTTGTGTCTAAGGAAGAAGCTGAGAAAGGCTTAAAAGACAAAAAGGGATATTATGCTATGTTTGTCGTTCCAGAGGACTTTTCAACTAAAGTTATTAGTGCAAAGGATGGAAAACCACAGGAGCCTAGTATTTTATATTCTTCAAACGATAAGAAAAGCTTCTTAGCATCTCAGATAAACGGAAAAGTATTAGTAGAGCTTAAATCAGAACTTACTAAAAATATTGTTGACGAGTATACTAAAGTAACTTTTGATAATCTTTATGATGTCAAAGATGGTATGCAAAAGGCTTCAGACGGAAGTAAGGAACTTTATGATGGCGTAGGTACTCTAAATGATAAAGTTCCGGAACTAAAAGATGGAGTTAACAAGCTTGCTGATGGTTCAGGAGATTTAAATAACGGGCTTGGTCAGGCACTTGCCGGGACTGTAAAGCTTTCAAACGGAGCTAATGATTTAAATTCTGGTATAAATCAAGCAAAAGATGGTTCTAATCAGCTTAAAGACGGTTTAGGAACTCTTCAAAGCAATATACCAGGGTTAAAAGATGGAGCTTCTAAGCTTTATGATGGTTCAGGTCAATTAAATGACGGCTTAAAGCAGATTAAAGGTAAAGTTGATGGTGCTATAACCTTCATGTCAACTCATCCTGAATTACAAGCTTTAATGAGTCCAAGCACAATTCAAGGTACTAAACAAATAATGAAAGATGGATTAGCACTAAAAGATGCAGATACTTCTTTATTAAACTTAGTTCCTTCAATAATGACTCCACAAAATATGGCTTTAGCACAAAAAACAGCAGGTGATGTAAAAGCTATAAGCCCAAATTTACAAGCTATACAAAATGATCCTTTATTACAACAGCTGCCAAAGCTTATGAAACCAGAAAATATGGCTAATATAAATAAATTGATAGAGGATACAGAAACCTTATCAAAAATGGATACAAGCAAATTAAGTGCTTTAGCACCACTATTAGATCCTAAAAATGCTACAGAGCTTAATAATTTGCTTACTGAGGCTTCAAAGTTAAAAGATGTGGATTTAAGCAAACTAGATATTCAAGGTTTTGTAGATAATTCAAAAAAACTAAATGAAGGAGCAGGTGCTTTAAAAGCTGCAATTGATAAAGCATATCCGACAGGTACAGGTAATGCTGCAGTAGATGCAGCTAATAAAAACTTAAACGATATTGTAAATGGATATGTCCAGCTAACTCAAGGTACATCAAATACTCTAACAGATATGGCACCTTCATTTAGTACGCTAGGTACACTACAGCAGGAACTTAAAAAAGAAAGTACAGGTAACATTATAAAAGGAGTTCAAGGAGCTTTAACTCCAGATAACGTTGCTGCTATAGGAACAATGCTTAATCAATTAACAACAATGCAGCAGGATTTAGCTAAGAATCAACAAAATTTACAAGCAGTAAAAGCTTTATTAGCAAAAGCTAATGATCCAGCTACGCAAGATACAATAAACAAGGTTCAAGTTTTAAGTAAGGATTTAGATACAGCTAAACCTATATTAGCTCAGCTGGAATCACAAATGACTCCTGAAAATATGCAGAAATTAGCTCAAACTCCAGTACTTGTAGGACAGCTTCAAACAATGCAAAAAGATCTACAAAATAATGCTAAAATATTAGAAGTAGCTCAAAGTGCATTAAATGATGGAAATGTTAAGATGGCTGAAGATTTAGTTAAGGCAATTCCAGATTTAACTGATGGAGTAAATAGATTATATAAAGGTTCAAGTGATTTAAAAGATGGACTAAAGACATTAAATGAAAATGTTCCTAGCTTAGCTGATGGAGTAAGTAAGCTTTACGCAGGTTCCAATACATTGGCAGGCGGACTTTCTCAATTATCTGATGGTTCAGGACAACTTAAAAATGCAGTAGGAATTCCAAGTGATAATATTCTTTCTATCACAAAGAAATTTAACACAAGCAGTAATTCTACACTGATGGATGGAATGAATAAATTATATGACGGATCTAATCAGCTTAAAGATGGCCTTGGAACTTTAAAGGGCAATATTCCAGAGCTTCAAGATGGAGTAGGAAAGCTTTATGATGGTTCAAAAGAGCTTAGCGATAAGCTAAAAGAAGGTTCAGATAAGATCAATAAGAATCTTGTAAATGACAGCAAGACTATGGCAGAATTCGTTTCTGAACCTCTTAAGATGGACGAAGAGCCAGCTTATGCAATTAAAAACTACGGAACAGGATTTACACCATACTTTATACCACTATCATTGTGGGTTGGAGCATTAATGATGTTCTTTGTTATTAGTGATGATGTAGATTCAGATGTTCAAGCAGGTTCGGCTTCAATAGTTTTAGGAAAGTTTTTAACTTATGGTGTTATAGGAACAATACAGGCATTACTTGCCAGCTCAATAGTTATAGTACTTGGTTTACAGCCGGCAAATGTACCACTATATTTCTTGTTTAATATACTTTTATCCTTAGTGTTTGTTGCTATAATTCAATGTTTAATATTCTTAATGGGTCAAGTAGGAAGACTTTTATCTATAGTATTATTAATACTTCAGTTAACAGCTTGTGCAGGTACCTTCCCACTTGAGGTTGTACCAACATTCTTTAAGATATTAAATCCATTTATGCCATTTACCTATGCAGTTTCAGGTTTAAGAGAAGTAATTGCAGGTATGGATTATTCAGTATTTATGAAAGATGTAACAGTTCTTGCAGCTACAGCGGCAGTATTCTTATTCATATCTGTTCTGATGAAAGGTCATGCAGACAGAGTTAAGGAAAGAATAAAACAGGCTAAAGAAGGCGCTACAGTTGCATAAAATAAAAAGCACCCAATTTCAGGGTGCTTTTTACATTTTTCCGGATCTAATTATTGATATTAAAAGCCAAAGCCCAGTAAAACCAGCGGCTATAAAGCCAAGGATTCCTATTATAGATATGTCCCAAAGCTTAGGACCGATATTTGAATTTAATATAAAGGAAGAACCTATTATCATAGATGAAACAACAACTCCAAATACAAGCCTATTTGTCATTTTATTGAGCTCATTTATAGATTTGTTTAAGTATCTTAATTCAAACTGAAGCTTTACACGTCCGTTTAAAAGTCCGTCTGATAATTCCATAAGTTTAGAAGGGAGCTTTACAGCAGCTTTTGCATTATTTATTGAGCTCATTAAAAGTTTATCTAGGTCTATATCCTTAAGCATAGAAGCTTTAATATTTTCCTTAACATAGGGTATAGCTATATCAATTATTTTAATATTAGGAGATATTTTTGCCGCAACACCTTCTAATATAAGAAGACTTCTTGCAAGAAGAGTTAATTCTTTCGGCAGTATAAGGTTATTTTGCTTTGACATTTCTAAAAGATCCTGCAGCATTATAGAAAGCTTTATATTTTCCAGTGAAGTGAATAAATACTTATCATAAAGATATTCAACATCTTCATATAGTCTGCTTTTATTGATTGAACCTTTTTTAATACTAATACTAAGTATTACAGCAACTAACTTATTTATATCTTTATAAGCTAAAGCAATAAGAAGGTCATTGAGACTCTCTTTAAGTGATTGTGAGAAATTTCCCATAAGCCCAAAATCAATAAAGCATATTTTATTATCTTTGATAATTATATTTCCCGGGTGAGGATCACCGTGGAAATATCCGTCTCTTAATACCTGCTTTAAAAAGAATAATGCTAGTTTTCTTCCGATATCCTCTAAATCATAATTGTTTTTTATTAGTAAGGCTGTATCATCAATTTTAATGCCTTCAATTTTTTCCATAGTTAAAACCTTTGAACTGCTTAAATCTTTTATTATGTAAGGAGTATATAAAAATTTTACATTCTTATTTAACTCTCTAAACTTCTCTATATTCTCAGCCTCGTTGTAAAAATTGAGTTCAAGTTCAGTAGCTACTAAAAGTTCATTTAACGCCTCTTCAGGATCAATAAAGGTTTCAGAAATTTTTGATTTAGCTATATTAACTATTCTTTTAAGTATTGCAATATCCAGTCTCATTTTCTCGGCAATATCCGGTCGCTGTATCTTTACTATAACCTTTCTTCCGTCCTTAAGTACTGCATTATGCACCTGCGAAATAGAAGCAGAGGCAAAGGGAACTTCCTCAAAATATGAAAAAGCAGATTCAAGTTTCACAAAAAATTCGCTAAAAAATATTTTGCATATATCATTAAAGTCTTCTGAGTAGGCATTATCATGAAGCTTAGATAACTCTTTGATATAAGCGGCCGGAACTATGTCCGGCCTTGTACTTAATATCTGTCCAATTTTTATAAAAGTAGGACCGAGCTCCTCAAAAGCTTTTCTAAGATTTTCAGGTGAATTATTTTCTTTTTTTAACTTATTATCTACAACATATCCAAAGCCATAAGCTGCAAAAACCTTTAATATCTCCCTGAATCTTTGAGAGGTAGATCTATACATTTTGATTTTTAGCTTCTAATATTGAAATTCTCTGTCTTAAATCCTCAAGATCATCCTTTGTAGCAAAGTTCATTTGTCTTAGAAGCTCAGCCATTTCTTCCTTTGTAATAGCTTTAGAAGCTGAAGAACTGGACATATGGTTTCTTTTTAACTCCTGAGAAAGTTCCTTTCCTTCGTCTATAGTCATCTTACCCTTTTGTACTAAGTCTTCAATCATATCCATAGATTTTTCATAGGTAAGAGCCATAGAACCTATACCGGCCAGCATTAAATTTCTTATTTCTTCACTAACTCCCATAATTATTCCTCCTCTTAGTCGGAAGCACTGAGTAATTTAAAACTCTCGCTCCGCTCGCTAATTGCTCGTTAAAGGTCATTTAGACCTTTAACCTCCGTTATTTCTTAATCAAAATATATAAATATACAATGCAAAAGTTCTAATACATTAAAGATGCCCCAAAAATCCTTGAAGGTTGGATATTTTGTGACATCTTTAATGTAAGAATCTTATTGCATTATATATAGTATATTGTTTATTGTAAAAATTATAACGGATTATAAAATTTTGTATTATATATATGAAAGTTTGTTTAAGATTGATATAATATTAATATATTTTGGAAAAGAGGAATTTATTATGGCTGGCAGTTTAATAAAGATTAAAGAGATAATTAATAGTTTAAGTCCATCTGAAAAAAAGGTAGCACTATTTATTTTAGATAACCCTGCTGATATATCTCACTTAGCGATTGGTGAACTAGCAGAAAAAAGCGGCTCTAGTGAAGCTACTGTAGTAAGGCTTTGCAAACTTTTAGATTTTAATGGCTACAAGGATTTTAAGATAAGTATAACTAAAGATACAGCTTCCATGTCATTTGACGATAGTAATGAGCAATATACTGATGTGGAGCCTGGTGATGAATTAAAATCTATAATTCAAAATATAAGTTATAACAATAAGAAATCTATAGATAACACCCTTGAAATAATAACTTATAAGGACGTAGAAGATGCTATAGAAGCAATAATAAACGCCAAGAGACTTGAATTTTACGGGGTAGGAGCATCTTTTATTATAGCTTTTGATGCTATGCAGAAGTTTTCAAGAATAAATAAATTTGCGGTAAGTTATCCTGATCCTCATCTTCAGATAGCATCTGCTGCTAACTTAGGAAAAGGTGATGTGGCTGTTGCTATATCTTATTCAGGTGAAACCGTTGATACATACGATTCCATAAGAGTTGCAAAAGAAGCTGGAGCAAAAACTATTAGTATAACTAAGTTTGGACAAAATCCAATAAGTGATATATGTGATATTAATTTGTTTGTTTCAGCACCTGAAATTAGCATTAGAAGTGGTGCTATGTCTTCAAGAATTGCACAGCTTAATATAATAGATATACTGTTTGCAGGAGTTGCAAGCAGACAATTTGATAAGGTTAAAACTAATCTTGAAAAGACCAGAAAAGCAATAAGAAATAAGAAAATGAAATAAAAAGTCAGCCTATACGGGCTGACTTTTATATTCTCTTCTATAATGGTCGGTAGTCGGATACATATTCTTATTATTTATAAATTCTTCGGCTATTTGAGGGAAAAGCAGATAGGATAAAATATCCTCATCATGAGAGGTAATATCCTTGAGCTGTTCTTTAGCTTTTTCAAAAGCAGGCTCTAAGGTATCTGCGAATCTTATAGTTATAGGTTTTTCATCGCCAAGAGCCTTTCTTAGTAGCTCTTCGTTTATACTGGCGGGAGCTTTTCCATATTCTCCTCTGCAGTAGGCCTTAACTTCCTTTAATATCATCTTATATCTTTCACCAGTAAGTACATTCATGGTAGCTTGAGTTCCAACCATCTGACTCATTGGAGTTACAAGAGGGGGAAAACCTAAGTCTTCTCTAACCTTTGGTACTTCTTTTAAAACCGCATCAAGCTTTTCTATAGCATTTTGAGCTTTAAGCTGTGATATCATATTCGAAAGCATACCTCCAGGAATTTGATAGGTAAGTGCTTCAGGCTGCGGTGTTAATACCTTTGCATCTAAAACTCCTGACGTTACAAACTCTTCTCTTATTGGCTTAAAGAAGTCATTTATAGTTTTTAATTTTGAAGCATCAAGTCCTGTATTATAGCCCATATTCTCCAAAGCAAAATGCAGCGATTCTGTTGGAGGCTGAGAGGTTCCGCTTGAAAAAGAAGAAATAGCGCAGTCTATTCCGTCAACTCCAGCTTCAACTGCTTTTAGATAAGACATTTCAGCTATTCCGTTGGTTGAATGAGAATGAAGGTATACAGGAAGCTTTACAGTTTCTTTTATACTATTTACTAAATCGAAAGCCACCTTTGGCATTATAAGACCGGCCATGTCTTTTAAGCAGATAGAGTCTGCACCCATATTTTCAAGCTGTTTAGCAAGCTTTATATAGCTTTCTATATCATGTATAGGGCTTACAGTATAGACTATAGTTCCTTGTGCATGAGCACCCTGCTTCTTGGTTTCGTCCATAGCAACTTCAATATTTCTATAGTCATTTAAGGCATCAAAAATTCTTATAATATCCATACCGTAATATACAGACATTTTTATAAACTTTCTTACAACATCATCTGGATAATGTTTATATCCTAAAAGGTTTTGACCTCTTAAAAGCATCTGAAGAGGTGTTTTTTTGGCTACAGTTTTTATTTTTTTAAGTCTTTCCCATGGATCTTCATTGAGATATCTTATGCAAGAATCAAAAGTAGCACCGCCCCAGCATTCAAGTGAGTGATATCCTGCATTATCAAGCTCCTTTAATATAGGAGCAAACTGCTCAAAGGATAATCTTGTAGCTATAAGTGATTGATTAGCATCTCTAAGAACTGTTTCTGTTATATGTATGTTTCTCATAAAACTCTCCTTTCAGTCCAAACAATGAATAGCATAGTATGATAGTTTAAGCATATATCAAAATAACGATTTTTAAAAGTAGTATTTGTATAAATCTGATTTTATAACCAAATTTTTATATATAATGTAAGAACTTTATTGCATTGTATATACTTGACTTTGAAAATAAACTGTACTAAAATGTTAAAGTAAAATAAAATATGTTTCCGTAGCTCAGAAGGATAGAGCGACCGCCTCCTAAGCGGTAGGCCGTGGGTTCGATTCCCGCCGGGAACACCAAAAAACCTAGAGAATTTTAGTTCTCTAGGTTTTTTATGTTATTTGTATAATGGAAATCTGGAGCAGATTTCTTTAATTTTCATCTTAATAGGGGTTAAGTCACTATCTTTATTTTCTATTATAAAGGAAATAATATCAGCGATTTCTACCATTTCTCTTTCTCCAAAGCCTCTGGTTGTAACAGCTGCAGAGCCTATTCTAATTCCGCTTGTTACAAAAGGGCTTTGAGTCTCAAAAGGAACTGTGTTCTTATTAACGGTAATGCCAACTTCATCTAGAAGATGCTCAGCTTCCTTACCGGTTATATTTTTGTTTCTAAGGTCAACCAGCATAAGGTGATTGTCTGTTCCTCCTGAAACAATTTTGAAGCCTCTCTTCATAAGCTCCTTTGCAAGGGTTTGCGAATTATTAAGAACTCTTTTTTGATAGTCCTTAAATTCTTGGCTCATTGCTTCTTTAAAGCATACAGCCTTTGCAGCAATCACGTGCATGAGAGGACCCCCTTGTATACCAGGGAAAAGACTCTTGTCTATAGCCTTAGCGTACTGCTCTTTGCAAAGAATTGCTCCTCCTCTAGGGCCTCTAAGGGTTTTATGAGTAGTTGTAGTTACAAAATCAGCATAAGGAACTGGGCTTGGATGAAGTCCTGCAGCAACAAGTCCAGCTATGTGAGCCATATCTACCATCATATAGGCTCCGATTTCATCACAGATTTCTCTTATAAGTTTAAAATCAATAGTTCTTGAATAAGCACTAGCTCCTGCAACTATCATCTTTGGTTTTTCTTCTAGAGCTATTCTTCTTAGTTCCTCGTAATCAATAAAGCCATCCTCATTAACTCCATAGGAAATAAATTTATAAAGCTTCCCGGAGAAGTTTACAGGGCTTCCGTGAGTTAAATGACCGCCGTGTGATAGATTCATACCTAAAACCTTGTCTCCGGGTTCTAAAACAGCCATATAAACTCCCATATTTGCCTGTGAGCCCGAATGAGGCTGAACATTGGCATGATCTGCTCCAAAAAGTTCGCACATTCTGTCCCTTGCAATATTTTCGACTACATCAACAACTTCACAGCCACCATAGTACCTTTTTCCTGGATAGCCTTCCGCGTATTTATTTGTCATCGCTGATCCCATTGCCGCCATAACCGCATTGCTTGTAAAGTTTTCTGAAGCAATAAGCTCGATTTTGGTTTCCTGTCTATTCATTTCGTTTTGGATAGTTTCAAGTATTTCAGGATCTATATCTCTTAAGTATTCTAAATTCATAATTTTTTTCTCCTTTGTAAAAATAATAAAATTGAGTGGCAAAGATAACATTTTTTTGCTGCCTTGCCACCTTATTAGCTTTATCTTTTTATAGGAACTAAGTGAATGGCTTCTCCTGCAATTCCCATTACAGCTTCAGAGAAAGCTTCGGAAAGAGTAGGATGAGCATGAATAGTATTTTTTATATCCTCAATCTTCATATTGTGAGTAATAGCCAAAGTACCTTCATGTATCAAGTCAGATGCATGAGGACCCATAATATGGACTCCTATAATAATGTCATCGCGAGCTATAACCTTAACAAAGCCTTCACCTTCTCCAAGAGCAAGAGCTTTGCCATTAGCTCCAAACATAAATTTGCTTGTCTTATAAGGCATATCCTCTTTTTTAGCCTCATCTTCAGTTATACCAACAGATGCAATCTCAGGAAATACGAATACACAGCTTGGTACTATATGAGTTAAATCTGAAGCTTTCAGCCCCATAATTTTTTCTGCTGCAAGCATACCCTGATGAGAGGCTGCATGAGCCAGCATTATTTTTCCGTTTACATCACCGATAGCGTAGATTCCTTTAAGATTTGTCTCATAATTAGAGTCTACCTTAATTCCTTTTCTATCAAAATCCATACCAATGCCTTCAAGGTTAAGTCCGTTTACTGATGGAGTTCTTCCGGCAGAAAGAAGAAGCCTTTCTGCCTCAACTTTAAGTTCACCTTTTTTACCTTCTCCATAAACTATATATCCATCGGAGCTTCTTTCAATATTAGTTACCTTTGTTGAAAGATTTATATCTATACCTTTTTTCTTTAATGATACTGCAAGTCTTTTTGTAATATCACTATCTAGCTGCCCTAGAATATTAGGCATATACTCAACTACAGTTACTTTTGTTCCCATAGCATTGAATATACAGGCAAGCTCCATGCCGACTACTCCACCACCAATAACTATTAGAGATTTTGGTAGGCTTTCAAAGTTTAATATATCTTCACTTGAATAAATTCCTTCTAAATCTGCTCCATTAATTGGAGGAACAGCAGGGGCAGATCCTGTAGCAATTATAATGTTGTTTGAAGATACTTCTTTATTAGTGCCATCTTCACAAGTTATTGAAACAGTGGTCTTATCTTTAAATACTGCTTTTCCATATATTACTTCAACACTATTAGCCTTTAGAAGCTGAGCCACTCCGCCGACAAGCTGATCAATAATGCACTGCTTTTTGCAGTGTATTTTTTCAATATCGATGCTAAAATCATTAATACTTATTCCAAAGTCATTTATATGTCCTAAAGTATTTAATATTTCTGCATTTCTATAAAGCACTTTAGTTGGAATGCAACCTCTATTTAAGCAAGTTCCGCCTAGTTTATCTTTTTCTATTAAACATACCTTTGCACCAAGCTGAGCGGCTCTAATTGCAGCTACATATCCACCAGGGCCTCCTCCGATTACTATTAAATCCTTATCCATTGATTAACCCTCCCACTTTAGTACAGGAGTTCTTGCTGCTTTAACCTCGTCTACTCTTCTGACAGGAGTATTATAAGGCGCATTTTTAAGAAGCTCTGGATTTTCTACTGCTTCTTTTGCAATTTTTATCATAGCATCTATAAATGCATCCAAGGTCTCAACGCTTTCAGTTTCTGTAGGCTCTACCATAATTGCATTATCAACAATTAGAGGGAAGTATATTGTTGGCGGATGATAGCCATAATCTATAAGTCTTTTAGCTACATCCAGGGTAGATATTCCGCTGCCATATTCTTTTAACCCGCCTAAAACAAATTCATGCTTACAAACTGTATCTAAAGCTACATAATAATCTTTAAGTTTTTCTTTCATATAATTAGCGTTTAAGACCGCTGTTTCACTAACTTCTTTTAGACCTTCAGCACCCATAGTAAGGATATAAGTGTATGCTCTTACTAGAATTCCGAAGTTTCCATAAAAGCTTTTAATTTTTCCTATAGACTGAGGTTTATTATAATTCAATATAAATTCGTCGTCTGATTTTTCAATAACAGGTATAGGAAGGTAAGGTATGAGATTTTCCTTAACTCCAACAGGACCGCTTCCAGGACCTCCGCCTCCATGTGGAGTTGTAAAGGTTTTGTGAAGATTTAGATGAACAATATCAAATCCCATATCTCCAGGTCTTGTAATACCCATGATTGCATTTGTATTGGCTCCATCATAGTATAATAGACCACCAGCTTCATGAACCAGCTTTGATATTTCGCTTATATTTGTTTCAAAAAGGCCTAGGGTACTTGGGTTGGTAAGCATAAGTCCTGCTGTATCATCCCCTAAGACAGCCTTTAGATTTTCTAAATCAACTGCACCATTTTCATCGGATTTTATCTCTATAACCTCGTAGCCTGCAACTGTAGCGCTTGCTGGGTTTGTTCCGTGAGCAGAATCTGGAACTATTATTTTATTTCTATTAAAGTCACCTCTGCCTTCATGATAAGCTTTCATTATCATAAGACCGGTAAGCTCTCCGTGAGCTCCTGCTGCCGGCTGAAGTGTAAATCCATCCATTCCCACTATTTCTGAAAGTTTCAGCTGTAAATTATACATAAGCTCAAGGCAGCCTTGAGTAGTTTCTTCAGGCTGATAGGGATGAATATTTGCAAAGTGAGGATCTGATGCCATATCTTCATTGATTTTGGGATTGTATTTCATAGTACAGGAACCTAGTGGATAAAATCCTGAATCAACACCATAGTTTTTATTTGAAAGCAGAGTATAATGCCTTATTACATCAACTTCACTTACTTCAGGAAGCTTTAAATCTCTTTTTCTAAGAAGCTCACTTGGAATCAAGTCTTCCTCGCAGCATTCAGGTATATCACAGTTTGGAAGTGTATAGGCTCTTCTGCCTTCCCTTGATAGTTCAAATATTAACTTACTGTATTCCTTCATACTACATCACCCCCATGAGATTTACCAATTTATCAATTTCTTCTTTGCTTCTCTTTTCAGTTACGCAGAATAAAAGAGAATTTTTCAATTCAGAATAATTTTTTTCTAAGGAGTAACCTCCTAAAATACCTGCCTGAAGAAGCTCGTTACTAACTTTATCGGAATCTAGAACAGTCTCTACTACAAACTCCTTAAAGAATGGTTTATTAAATACAGGTTTGCAGGTTCCGGATTTTATTAACTGATTGTAAGCATAGTGAGATTTTTTCATGCATTGCATAGCAACTTCCTTAACGCCTTCCTTACCCATAACAGACATATAAACTGCAGCGGCAAGAGCATTAAGAGATTGATTTGAGCAGATATTAGAGGTTGCCTTTTGTCTTCTTATATGCTGCTCTCTGGCTTGAAGAGTTAAAACAAAAGCACGTTTTCCGTCTACATCCTCTGTCTGGCCAACAATTCTGCCGGGCATTTTTCTCATAAGTTTTGTAGTAGAAGCCATAAAGCCTAAATATGGACCACCAAAGTTCATGGCATTCCCTAAGGATTGGCCTTCGCCTACAACAATATCTGCTCCAATTTCTCCAGGAGTTTTTAAGATACCTAGAGATATTGGATCAACGCTCATTATAAAGATTGATTTATTTGAATGAACTATTTTTTCAACTTCTGTTAAGTTCTCAACTATTCCAAAGAAGTTAGGATTTTGAACAATAACTGCTGCAGTATTTTTATCAACTACGGTTTGCAATTGTTCTACATTAGTTTCTCCATCCTTTGAATCGACTTCAATGATTGTTCCTCCATGAAATTTAATGTAGGTATCTAGTATCTTTCGAGTATCAGGATGAACAGTTTTAGAAACTATTATATTCTTTCTCTTCGTATTTTCCATAGAAATCATTCCCGCCTCGGCACAGGCTGTTGCACCATCATACATAGAGGCATTGGAAACTTCCATACCTGTAAGTTCAGCAATCATTGTCTGATATTCAAAAATAGCTTGAAGAGTGCCTTGACTTATTTCTGGCTGATAAGGAGTATAGGCAGTATAAAACTCTGATCTTGAAGTAATATGCTTTACAACCGATGGGATATAGTGGTCATAAGCTCCTGCTCCAAGAAAGCATATTAAATCTTCGTCACTAAGATTTTTATCCGATAGATTTTTAAGTTCTTTCCTTACCTCAAGCTCTGACATAGGCTCGTTAATATCTAGTCTTCTATTAAGCTGAAGATTTTGTGGTATATCTTTAAATAATTCATCTGTGCTTTTTATACCAATACTTTCAAGCATTTTCTTTTGATCTAAATTGGTGTTTGGTATATAAGTAAACATACTATTCACCTTCTTTGCAGAATTCTTCATAAGCTTCAGGTGATAATAAGCTCTCAAGTTGAGATTTATCTGTCATTTCAATAGCAACCATCCAATTTTCAAAAGCATCTTCATTTACTAAAGCCGGTTCGTCTACTATAGCTTCATTAATTTCGATTACCTTTCCATCTAGCGGAATAAATATATCAGAAGCCGCTTTAACTGATTCAATAGCGCCCAAAGTCTCTCCAGCGCTCAATTCTGAATCTACTTCCGGTAACTCTACATAAACAATACTGCCTAGTGCGTGCTGAGCAAAATCAGTAATGCCAATGTAAGCTTTGTCGCCCTCAACCTTTATCCATTCATGTTCTTTTGTGTAAAGTAAATTTTTTAGTATTTTCATAATAAAATTCCCCCTATAAATTTATTTTTTATAATTTTTGCTATAGAATTTTTTGCTAATTACTTTTGCTTTTACAGATTTATTTCTAATTAATATATTTATTTCGGTTTCAAGCTCAGTATATTTAGAATCAATAAGAGCTAGACCAATATTCTTCTTAAGAGTTGGTGACATATAGCCTGTAGTAACAAAACCAATGTTTTCTCCATTAGCGATAACTTCATAACCGTGTCTTGGAATACCTCTTTCGTTCATCTCAAAGCCAACAAGCTTTCTTTTTAAGCCTTCTTCCTTTTGTTTTACCAGAGCTTCTTTTCCTATAAAGCTTTCCTTATTCAGCTTTACGAAAAATCCTAGGCCTGCTTCTAAGGGAGTTATGTCTTTTGATATTTCATTACCGTACAGAGGAAGAGCAGCCTCAAATCTTAATGTGTCTCTGCATCCAAGACCAGCAGGTTTAACTCCATAAGTTTTTCCGGCTTCTAGTATGCTATTCCAGATCTTTGTTATATCTTCGTTATTGGTATAAATCTCGAAACCATCTTCTCCTGTATAGCCTGTTCTTGAAACAAGGCATTTAATGCCATCAATAACTACATCTCTTCTGCAGTAGAAAAATTTAATATCATCTAAATTAAAAGCAGTTAGAGTTTGAAGTATTTCCTGTGCTTTTGCTCCTTGAAGTGCAACCTCAGAAACTTCTTCAGAAATATTTTTAAGTTCTACCTCATAATTTAATTTGTTTTCCAGCATCCATCGAAAGTCTTTTTCTACATTGCTCGCGTTAATAACTAAGAGGTAATCTTCTTTATTAAATTTGTAAACTAAAAGGTCATCAACTACACCGCCATTTTCATAGCACATAAGTGTATAAATAACTTGGTTATCTTCAAGTACACTTATATCGTTAGTAACTAGGTTTTGAACAAAATTAAAAGCATCTTTACCTGTTGCTTTTATCTCGCCCATATGTGAAACATCAAATAATCCGGCAGCATTTCGTACAGCTTCATGTTCTTCGATTATGCCTTCATATTGCACCGGAAGCATCCATCCTGCAAATTCTATAAGCTTTCCTCCATATTTAATATGGGCATCATAGAGTCTGGTTTTCTTTAAGTTATCCATTTATAATTCCCCCTTTTAAAAAATAAAAAAAGAGATATGAAAGAAATAGCAATGCTATGCACCTTCATATCTCTGTATGTTTACCTGAAAGTTTTAACATAATAAAATGTTTTTCTTCTTCGGTGCCCAAATGGGACTTTCCAGAGTTTCATCAGTTAACGGTAATTTTGCCTGAAAGTTTCTAAATTAATCGGTAATAATTTATTTCTTCTTCGGCTACCACAAAGTGATATCTCCCGTTAGCGTCATTTGACAGTATTAAGTTGTAAAAATATACATCTTATAATTATATGATAGTATATTCCTAATATTGTGTCAATTGTATGTGATTTAATTATTTATTTAACAATTAAATAGTTCAATGGGCATATATTGTATATCATAATAGTTCATAAATACTTATAATATGACATTGTATATAAAAATTTTATTTGATATTATTTTCTTATAATTTTAGCAATTGATTTATGGGAGGGATAGACATGCTGTTCATTGATAATAATCTAACTAATCCTTATTTTAACTTAGCCACTGAAGAATATTTATTGAAAAACTTTAATGAAGATGTATTTATGTTATGGAGAAATGAACCTTCGATTATTGTGGGTAAAAACCAAAATACATTATCAGAAATTAATTATGAGTATGTTAAGGGAAAATCTATACCAGTAGTCAGAAGATTAACCGGAGGCGGTGCTGTATTTCATGATTTAGGGAATTTAAATTTTACTTTTATATCTACAGATGATAGTAAAAGCTTTACTAATTTCAGAAAGTTTACTCAACCAATTATAGATGTATTGAAAGAATTAAATATAAATGCAGAGTTTACCGGAAGAAATGACTTAACAATAGAAGGAAAAAAGTTTTCAGGAAATGCACAGTGTAACTATAAAAATAAGGTTATGCATCATGGTACCTTGCTATTTACTTCAGTAATAAATGATATATCTGCTGCACTTAAAGTAAAACCAACTAAGTTTGAGGGCAAGGGGATAAAATCAGTTGCAAGTAGAGTTACAAATATAAGTGATCATCTAAAGACACCTATAACTATATTAGAATTTAAAGATATGATAATGAAGCATGTATCAAAAATGAATGATAATTATAGTGTTTATGAACTTTCAGAAGAGGCTTTGGGAAATATAAAAAAGCTATATGATGAGAAATATAATACTTGGCAGTGGAACTATGGAAATTCACCTAAATATAGCTTAGTTAATGAAGTAAAGTTTTCTGGAGGGAATTTAGAGTTTTATTTAAATGTTGAGAAGGGGAAAATTACTGAAATTAAGATATTTGGGGATTTTTTCGGCAAAGCTAATGTTTCTGATATTGAAAGTTTGCTTATAGGAAAAGAACATAATGAAGAGACTATAGAAGCTGCTCTTTCAAATATTAATGTTGATGATTACATTGCTGGAGCAAAAATAGAAGATATCCTAAAAGGATTAATGTAGTCGGCAACTTTAGTTGGAAATATGCTATTTGAATTTTTTAAAGTTGTATAAACACTACAATTTTTATTAGTTCAAATAGCATATTTGCTTTAGCTTTATATTTTATACACTTCCGGTAAAAGTAAGGTAAAGCAGCATAATATTTAGTGATACTATTATAGTAGTTATTAGTATTCCAAGTACTTTTACCCAAGTTTTATTCACGAATATACCCATCAAATTCTTTCTGCTTGTAATGATAAGCATTGGAATTATAGCCATTGGAAGAGCAAAGCTTAGGCATACTTGACTTAAGACTAATGCTTTCATGGGATTTATACCTATAATAAGTATAAGCATAGCTGGTGTCATAGTTATAAGTCTTTTTATATTAGCAGGAAGCTTTATATCAACAAATCCGTCCATAACTGTTTCGCCTGCCATTGCACCTACTGTAGAGGAGGAAAGTCCAGAGGCTAAAAGAGCCATTCCAAAGGCAAAACTTGATAGTGAACCTAAAAGCGGCTCTAAAGATTTATGAGCTTGCTCAATTGAATCTACTATAAGTCCTTGGCTGTGAAATACAGAAGCAGATACTACAACCATTGCTGCATTTACAATAAATGCAATATTCATTGCTATAGCCACATCTATTTTTTCCATTTTTAAATGTTTCTTTTTATCTTCTAGTGATGCTTTTTTACCATTTCTGCTCTGCACTAATTCTGAGTGAAGATATATTACATGAGGCATAACTGTAGCTCCAAGCATACCAGCAGCTATCAAAACAGCGTTTCCATTAGGAAGAGAAGGTATTAGTGTATGAATTCCTACCTGAGTCCAATCTGGTTTTGCAAGAACTAATTCAACAGCGTAGGAAATACTTATAACAGCAACAAGTACAGTAATAATAATTTCAATAACTCGCTGACCGTATTTTTGAAGATAAGTAATTCCAAAGGTAATTATTCCTATTAATAGCCCTGCAAGTGGAAGAGGAATTCTAAATAAAAGATAAAGTCCTAAAGCACCGCCAATAAATTCTGCCATGGTAGTTGCTATGGCAGCAAGTTCTGCTACAACCCAAAAGAACCAGTTTATTTTTTTAGAAAAAATTTTTCTGCACATTTCTGTAAGATTGGAACCTGTTGCTATTCCGAGTTTTGCTGACATTATTTGAAGAAATATGGCCATTATGTTGCTCCAGAGTATTACCCAGATAAGATTATAATTAAATATTGAACCGCCGCTTATATTTGTTGCAAAGTTTCCTGGATCCACATATGCAACACTGACTACAAAGGCAGGACCTAAAAACTTTAATAGGCTTTTAAATCTATTTAACAGCTTATTATTTATTTCCTTAACATCTACTGGATAAATCACACTAGATTCTAATGCAATTTCTAGAGAATCTTCTTGATTTTTCATGTTAAAACCACCTCATATGCGATTAATTAAGTTATAGAAGATTAAGTATTTTAGTCTTGGCTAAAATTATTTGCCTAATATAACATATGGATTATTAGATAAAAGTGTTACAGAGTTGTAATTTTTTATAGATATACAGCATATAATTAATTAACAATTGTATTGTTAAAAGAAGGTGGAGTTATGAATAATAAAGATTTTTATACCTTTAGCGAATATATGAAAAAAGAAGATAATTCTCTTACTGCTTCTATGGAAGATTATTTAGAAATGATATATAGGCTTTCAAAGGATGTAGGGTTTACAAGGATACATGACTTATCTGAAGCTTTAAATGTACAACCTCCTTCTGCTACAAAAATGGTGCAGAAATTAGCTGAAATAAACTTTTTAAAATATGAAAAGTATGGTGTTATTATGCTTAAGGAAGAAGGAAAAATGCTTGGAGAGTCACTATTAAAAAGACACAATACTATAAAAGAGTTTTTAGAAATGCTTGGGGTTTCAGAGAAGGACACACTAGAAGAAACAGAAAAGGTTGAGCATACAATAAGTAAGACAACAGTACAATGTTTTGAGACTTTTATAAATTTCATGAAAGAAAATCCTGATATTTACAATAAGTATAAGGGTTGGTTTACAGAGCGGTAACGCTCTTTTTTATTTGCATAATATAAATTGGTAAAAAGTTTTTTTATGTGAATTATTACTTGATAAATACTTTCTTAAAAGCGATAATATTCATATATGATAAGACTACTTTCAGGAGGGCAAGATTTTGAGTTTTGTAAAAGATAAGTCTATTGAAGAACTTTATAAACAACATATTAGAATGATAGGTATGGTTATATGCTTAATAATAATATCTGTATTTGTTCTTGTTTTTATTAATATAAGTAAAGGCAGCAGAGACGGTATGGTTATAAATGTTCTTGGAAGGCAGAGAATGCTTTCACAGATGATGGCTAAAGATGTAGGGAGAATTTATGAGTTAACTACTATAAGAAATGAAAATCTATATGATAAAAATGATGAAGCAAATATAGAGGATAAGCTTTTAAATACTAGTAAAGAACTTAAAGAATCTCGGGAGGAATATGGTAAAACTTTAGAGCTTATACAAGAGGGATATATAAATGCAGAAAATAAAAAAATAAATTTTAAGAGTGCACTAAATAAGCTTAATCCAATTTTAACTGAACACCAAAAGGTTTGGGACACTTATAAAAACTCAATTGATTCTGTACTTAAAGATGATCATAATAGCAGTAATTATCTGCAATCAATAAAATATATTAATGAAAATAATGAAGCACTTTTAAACTATAGTGATGCTATTTTGAATCAAGTTTTAAACTATAATAGTAAAAAAGTCTTATCCATTTATTATGCGTTATTGTTTTTTATAGTTGCAGTGCTTGTACTTTTAGGAGTTTTTATAAAAAGAGCGTATAATGATTTACTGCTTCCTATAAGGCAATTATCAAAAGGCATGTCAAACCTAAGAGTAGATAGAAACAGCATAGAAAATACACAGGTGTTTTATGAAGTTCGTCAGGTTTTTAATGAACTTGACAGTTTATTTGAACTTATTGAAAACTTAAATAAAAATATCCCCTTCAAAGATACTTTAAACTATATATTTAATAGTTTTTCAGCATATATACCTTATACTTATATAGGGGTAGCTTTAATTGATGATAATGGCTCTAGTATCAAGGCTTCTTATGCTGTCACAGGAAAATATCATGAAAATCTTCCTAAGAGGTTTCTGGGAAGAAAGGTGTCTTTAAGCGAGACAAGCCTTAAGTATGTTGTAGATAGCGGAGAGGAAAGAATAATAGACAATTTGGAGGAATATGTTAAGGGGAGACCGATAAAGGAATATAATAGAATTTTGCTTGAGGAAGGAATAAAATCTTCAATAACCTTTCCTCTTAAAAGTAACGATAAAGTTATAGGGATAATATTTTTTTCAAGTAAAGACAAAAATGTATATAAAAAGGAGCACATAAGATTTTTAAAAACTTTAGCAAATAGCATAGTATTAAGCCTGGAAAAAGATATTTTAATGCAGGATATGGTTATTAGTTCTACATTGGCTTTGGCTAAGCTTACAGAAGAAAGAGACTCAGATACAGGAGAACATCTTAATAGGATGAAAACCTATGCTAAAATGCTGGCAAAATTTTTATCTGAAGAGGAAAAATATAAAAATATAATAGACAGAGATTATATAGATAATATAGAAAGATTTGCGCCGCTTCATGATGTAGGAAAAGTAGCTATTCGTGATGAAATTTTATTAAAACCGGGAAAACTTACTTATGAGGAATTTGAAATAATGAAAACCCATACTACTTATGGTGCAAGAGTTCTTGGTATGGCAGATGAAAACTTAAGCAAGCATGGAAGAAGCATTTTTAATCTGGCTGTAGAAATAGCAGAAGGACATCATGAAAAGTGGGATGGAAGCGGATACCCGTATGGAAAAAAAGGAGAAGAAATACCTCTAAGCGCAAGAATTGTTGCTATTGCTGATGTGTTTGATGCTTTAACAAGTAAGAGACCATACAAGAAGCCTTTTACTTTCGAAGAATCAATTAATATAATAAAAGATGGATATGGAAAGCACTTTGATCCTTATGTAATAGATGTATTTATAAAGAATATAGAAGCTTTTAAGAATTTATATGAGAGCTTTAAGGAAAACAATATATTATAAATGTTTTATTATGATGTAATAATTAATGGCAATTTAGGCAGAATATAAGAGGTAAATAATATTAACTGGAGGGAATATTATGCCTTATACTTTACCTGAATTACCTTATGCTTATAATGCACTAGAACCACACTATGATGAACAAACTGTTAGAATTCATCACGATATGCACCACAAGGCTTATGTAGACGGACTTAATAACGCTGAAGCAAAACTCGCTGAAGCTAGAGAAAAGGGAGATTATGCTTTAATCAAACATTGGGAAAGAGAATATGCCTTTAATGGTGCAGGACATGTACTTCATACAATGTTCTGGAACAATATGAAGCCAAATGGTGGAGGAAATCCTACAGGCCAAATAGCTGACCAAATAAACAAGGATTTCGGAAGCTTTGAAAATTTTAAAAAGCAGTTTAGTGCTGCAGCAACAGCTGTAGAAGGTTCAGGCTGGACAGTTCTCTGCTACAACAAGATGTTTGGAAAGCTTGTGGTTTTACAGGTTGAAAAGCATCAAAATCTTACTCAATGGGAAGTATGTCCGCTTCTAACTGTAGATGTTTGGGAGCATGCTTACTATCTTAAATTCCAAAATAAGAGAGCAGCGTGGGTAGAGACATTTTGGAATTTAATAAACTGGGACGATGTAAATAACAGATTAAATAGTGCTTTAAAATAATATTTTAAATAAATCACACCTAGAGATTTTTAACTTTTAGGTGTGATTTATTTTGGGTATAATTATATATAATGCAAAAGTTATAATTCATTAATGTAAAAAAACAAGCGAGAGGATTCTATGAGAGATTTTTATATGAAAGAAGCTTTAAAGGAAGCATATAAGGCTTTAGATTTAAAAGAAGTGCCTGTAGGAGCAATTATAGTAAAGGATAATATAATAATAGCTAGAACACATAATCTTAAAGAAAGACTAAAGGATACAACAGCTCATGCTGAAATTTTGGCTATTAAGGAAGCTTCAAAGTTATTGGATAACTGGAGACTTAACGGATGTGAGATGTATGTAACCTTAGAACCCTGTCCTATGTGTGCTTCTGCCATTGCACAGGCTAGAATAAGTAAGCTTTATATAGGAGCCTTTGATCCAACCTCAGGAGGCTGCGGTTCTGTAATAGATGTTTTAGGACATGCACATTTAAATTATAAGGTCTCTGTTGAATGGATGTATGATGAGGAGTGCGGTTACGTGCTCAAGAACTTTTTTGAAAGTAGAAGGAAAATTTAAAAGGGGCTGTTATTAAACAACCCCTTGATTATTTTTATTTAACAGAATGCAATTTTCCTAGAACAACTTCTTCCATAGAAGATATTTTTTCTTCTGCTGCTTCATTATTATCTGCTTTAGAGTATAAATAAATTTTTATTTTAGGCTCTGTACCGGAAGGTCTTACTGCATACCAAGAGCCATCCTCTAAAGTAAACTTTAATACATTTGAAGCAGGAATATCACTCTTTGTTTCGCTGCCTGTTATGATATTTACTTCTTTACCGTACTTGTAATCAGCATATTGAGTAAGTTTTACTCCTTTTATTTCTGTAGGATATTCTTTTCTGTAAACTTCCATCATTCTGCTTATTCTTCTGCTTCCTTCAATGCCTTCGAGGACTAAAGAGATTTGCTTTTCTCTATAGTAGCCGAATTCCTTATAGGTGTCTTCGAGTACATCTATTAAGTTTTTGCCTTGCTTTTTATAATAAGCAGCAGCCTCACAGAGCATCATTGAAGATATTACTCCATCCTTATCCTTAACAAAATCACCTGTAACATAGCCTATACTTTCTTCATATCCAAAAACAAATTTATAGTCTCCGGTCTTTTCAAGCTCATTTGCCTTACCGCATATATTTTTAAATCCTGTTAAGGACTCAAAAGTTTTAACGCCATACTTTTCAGCAATAGCTTTTCCTAGATTTCCTGTAACTATTGATTTTACTATAAATCCGTTAGCCGGAAGCTTTCCTAGCTCTTTTCTAGCCTCAACAATATACTTTACAAGCATTGCTCCGGTTTGATTTCCATTGAAGGATACATATTTTCCATCCTTATTTCTAACCATTATAGCAAGTCTGTCGCAATCTGGATCTGTCGCGATTAAAAGATCAGCTTCAAGCTTTTGTCCTAATCTTTCTGCATACTCGAAGGCTCTGGTATCTTCAGGATTAGGGAAAGGTGCAGTAGTAAAGTCAGGATCAGGATTTTCCTGCTCAGGAACTACCGAAATATTAGAAAAACCTCTTTCTCTCAATACTCTTCTGACAAGTACATTTCCGGTACCGTTTAAAGGTGTATATACTACTTTGATATCCTTATCAACATCTTCTCTTAATGCAAGTTCTTTAACTTTTGAAACATATATATCATCAATTTCGCTTCCAAGTATAGTAAGAAGACCTTTATCTAAAGCCTCTTTCTCATCCATAACCTTAATATCTTCGAAATTATCTATCTTTAATATATTTTCAGTAATAGCATCAGCAAGTTCCTGTCCTATTTGAGCTCCATCTTCCCAGTATACCTTATAACCGTTATACTCTTTAAGATTATGACTTGCAGTCACTACTATACCGGAAGTAGTATTTAAATTCCTTACTGTAAAAGATAGCAGCGGTGTGGGTCTAAGGCTCTCAAAAAGATAAGTCTTAATATTATTAGCAGCTAAAACAAGAGCAGCTCTTTTCGCAAACTCTTTTGAAAAGTGTCTGCAATCATAAGCTATGGCAACTCCCCTATCCATGTAAGACTTGCCTTGGCTTTTAATATAATCAGCAAGACCTTGAGTAGCTCTTGAGATTATATACATATTCATTCTGTTTGTTCCGGCGCCAAGCTTTCCCCTAAGCCCTGCTGTACCAAACTCTAAATCCTTGTAAAATCTATCTTCTATTTCCTTTTCATCCTTTTCAATTGAAGCTAGCTCATTTCTTGTAGTTTCATCAAAAAAATTATTTGTTCTCCACCTGTTATAGTTTTCTTTATAATCCATGACTTCCTCCTTAATAACAATTATCCTTAGATAATATTTTCTATTTATACTAAATATTATATTACTATTTTAATCTTAAAGTAAACAAATATGTAGTATAATTATTGTTTACTTCAAAATAATATAGTATAATTATAAAGAAATTTATTTGGAGAGATGTCCGAGTGGTCTATGGTACCTGCCTCGAAAACAGGCGAACGGGTTATTCCGTTCCGTGGGTTCAAATCCCACTCTCTCCGCCAAAATCAAAGGCTCTAGCAAGTTTTTGCTAGAGCCTTTTTATTAGGATTTTTTGATGAGATATGGAGTTGTGATGTTGGCTTAATAATGGAATAGAGAAATAAATTGTATAGTAAATTAAAATAAAGAATGAAACAGTAGTTTTAGTTTATTGGATACAGATAAATTTCTCTTCATTTGTCTAACTTCAGTTCTAACTAAACTATTAATAATGTAAAACAATTAATAGTTATAGATCAATAAATAGAAAAATATAGAGGAATATGTAATTTCATGTAGAATAAATCTTATAAGGATATGGAATATGATTAATAAATATAGAAGTTAATTAAATTTATGAATGGAGGTTATTCTATGAAAAAAACTAAAGAAAAGTCAATTAACCTAACTATTAAATCAAAACTTGTTTTAATTTCTTCCTTATTACTGATAGTACCAATTTTGGTATTAGGACTCATCAGTTATAGCGTTAGTAAGAAACAATTGGAGGATAGCGGTAAAATTCTTTTAAAAAATAGTGTTGAAATGACTTTGCAAGAGATTAATAAAAATCAAAAGTTAGTAGATGAAGGAAAAATAACTCTAGACCAAGCACAAGAAAATGTAAGAGAATATATGCTAGGTAAGAAGAATGCTGATGGTACAAGACCAATTAATAAGAATATAAATCTTGGAGCCAATGGATATTTACTTGCATATGATCAACAAGGTAATGAAGCCGCACATCCGAGTTTAGAGGGAAAAAATGTATGGACTACTACAGATAAGAAGAATGGTTCATATTTAGTACAAGAACAGATAAAAGTCGGAAATAACGGTGGAGGATATGTTACATATTGGTGGACACTACCTAATTCAACCACCATCGCTCAAAAAATCACGTATCAGAAAGTTGATCTCAATTGGAAATGGGTAGTTAGCGCAGGAACATATATGTCAGATTTTAACAAAGGCTCAGATCAGATATTACATATAATGATTATTGTATTAATAGTAATTATGGTCATTGGAACTTTAATAATATTTGCCTTTGCCCAACATATATCTTACCCTATACGTAAAATAAGTGAAGCTGTTGATATTGTAGCTTCAGGTAATTTCAATATTCCTGAATTAAACATTAAAAACAAAGATGAAACCGGCAAACTTAATGAATCCTTTAAAACGATGGTTGAAAATATAAGAGAATTGATAGGTTCTATTAAACAATCTACGGATGTGGTAGTTGACTCAACAGAAGTGCTGGATAAAATAGTAGCTGAAAATACTTCATCTATAAATGAAGTAGCAACTTCAGTAGACGATATTGCAAAAAGTTCAAGCGAACAGGCAAAGGATACAGAGGACGGTGTAAGCCGAATTAAAAACTTGGCCGATAAGATAGATTATGTTATAGAACTTACAACTCAATCAAGCTACACTGCTGAAGAAGCAAATAGCTTCGGACATGAAGGTTTAAACATAGTTAAGCTGCTTGCTGAAAAGTCAAAAGATAATAGTGATTCAACAATTAAAGCCAGTGGAATAATACATGAAGTCGATGAAATTTCTACAGAAATAGGTTCTATAACAGAAGCTATCAGTGAAATATCTTCTCAAACTAATCTATTAGCTTTAAATGCTGCTATTGAAGCTGCTAGAGCAGGAGAACAGGGTAAAGGGTTTGCAGTAGTTGCCGAAGAAGTTAGAAAATTAGCCTCTGAATCAGCACAGGCAGCAGCTAAAGTTAAAGAACTAATAGATGGCATACAAGATAAATCCAAATTAGCTGTACAGGCTATAGAGGAAAGTGGAATAATTGCTAAAGAACAAGAAGAAGCTGTTAGGAACACTGAGGGCATTTTTAACAAAATAGCTATAGCTATAGATAAAATAGTTGATAATGTTAAGAATATCAGAAACAGTAATACAGATATGGATAATGAAAAAAATAAAATGGTTGAAATACTTGAGAACTTATCAGCCTCAACAGAAGAGAATTCAGCAGCTTCTCAACAGGTTGCTGCAGCAACTGAAGAACAGTTGGCAAATATTGAACAGATACTATCTAATACTCAGCGGTTAAAGAATTTATCTAATGAACTAAAAGATTCTATAAATAAATTTGAAATTTAATAAGTAAAGTATGTCTAGCTAAACTCGAAGGCACTGGTACGGGTCATACACGTACCAAGGGTTCAAATCCCACTCTCTCCGCCAAAAAAGAATTTAAAAGAGCCTATCCTAATAAAAGGATAAGCTCTTTTTTATAAAATAAATGCGCCTCTATAAGCTGAGCTATATATCCAGTATCATACCGTCATACGCTACTAGCATTCCGAGGTCTTTAACTCGTTCTTCTAATTCATGGTGTAAAAGACAACCGTTATGAGAAAAATGAGTTATTACAAATTTAGTATTCTCGTCAGCACAACCTACTTCCAGCATTTTATTTCTGAGAAGTATGGTTTCTTCAAGTCCCATGTGGCTTTTGCATCCCGGAGTTCCACCCATTGTACAATCCAGGCTAACTACGTCAAAGTAAAGGGATTTTATATGATTCCAAGTTTCTTCTGTAATATCTCCTGTGTCATTTCCGTAAAATAATCTTTTTCCGTCTTTGTCGGTTAGGCTGTATACAAGACAGTTTTCTCTTGGATCATGCTGTGCCTGAAGAGGAAGAATATCATAGCCATGAGATTTAAAACCTTCAAAAGCTTTGATTACGCTATAATCAATACAATCTTTGAGATTTGCAGAATCATCTTCTTCAACAAGCATACGATTATAAAAAGCTTCACATTTTTCGTTTCCGTATATAGTCATCTTATTTTTGTCTCTGTCATAGGCATATGGAATTCCTCTTAATATTAAATCCAGAGGATAAAGATGGTCCATATGTGAATGAGTCATAAGGACAGTTTGTATCTTTGAAAAATCAACATCAAAGGTCATTGCATGATAGAAAGAATCAGGACCAAAATCAAAAATTAAATCATCGTTAATTAGCACCTGGGCTCTGGAACGGTAATTTTTACCCTTTAGTTCACGTGCTCTTTGACAGTTATTACAAGTGCAGAATAATGCTGGCCATCCTTCAGCGGCAGCAGTTCCAAGAAATTGTATTCTCATAAAAATTCCTCCTTTTAGTCGGAAGACTGAGCAATTAAAGATTACTCGCTTCCGCTCGCTAATTGCTCGTTAAAGGTCATTTAGACCTTTAACCTCCTTTTAGTCGGAAACACGGAGTAATTTAAAACTCTCGCTCCCCTTTGGGCACTGGGCAACTTAAGACATTCGCTTCACTCATAAGTTACCCGCTAAAGTCCATTTAGGGCTTTTACCTCCTAAAAATTAATTAAATGATTTAAAATATATAGTTATATTATCTCCACAACTTGTGAGCTCTTCTTTAGAAATTAAGATACCACTAGTTCTATATGGGTTCATTATAGGAGAAGATGGTATTTCATTTTTATTATTCCATGCTGTTGTCGTACCATCTTCACTAATTTTAAATTCAAACTGCAGGGTCCTTCCAAAGCATTGGTACGTAAATTTTAGTCCATCTAATTCAGCTGGCAATACAGGATCAATAATAAGGCCTTCTTTATTAAAACGAATACCAAGCACATTGCTTACTAATTGTCTTATATAGATTCCAGGGCCGCTGGAATAAAGTCTCCAGCCACCTTTTACTTTTATGTCACCTGTTTTTAGTAATCCAAAGTTTTTTTCATACTCATAACGGTCGTTATAATTTCCATCAGAGCTGCTAAAATATAGATTGCTTTGACGGATATTAGCATTCTTAACATTATGTTGAATCAGTATAGGATTAATAGTAAAAAGTGAATTCCAAGCTTCTTTGCCGTTACCTATCTTTGCCATTGCCTCGATATAACGAATATGGGCATGTGTATACTGCAGGCTTATTTCACGTCCAACATTTGCAGCTTGTTCTGCACGTTTGAATAGATGACTAACTCCTCCATCATAATGAGCAGGGCAATCCATTAGACGTACACCATCTGGACATTTTAATTTATTTTGAATAGTAGCTACATTTTTTCTTGCTTGATCTTGATCAACAAGCTCTGCGATAATACTTCTTGTCATTGGAAGCAATCGATAATGAATGCCTGTAGATTCATCGACAGGATGAAGCATATAACGATATGTATCATCACACTCTAGGAATCCAGCTACAACACCATCTTTAATTAAAATGTCATGGAAGGATTTTTTTACTAAAGCAGCTAGTGAAGCAAATTCTTTGGATAATTCATTATGAATATCTGTAAGCGCTTCACAAAGAGAATTAAAGGTTTGATAAGCTAGAGCAACAGTCCAGGAGCTTACTAGCTTCGTTTTTAGTTCTTCACTTGCAGGTTGAAGCGTATCATCCCAATCTCCGCCTGCGTAGGTTATCAAGCCAGTATCCTTAATAAATCTACTTTCCTTGATGTTTTCTAATGCGTAACATATATGTTGTAGTAATGTTTCCTTCCGTTCTGGAGCGCCGTCATAAGGAAGCAGCTCATTTAATATCTCCTTATCGCCTGATGCTATGATATAGTCTGAAACACTCTTTAGCGGCCAGAAAATAACATCTCCGTGGCATTCTCCTGCATTAATTGGATATTTATCGAACATAAACCACTGAGGCCATTCTTTTGTATCGATATTCTGGTGTGAGAATATAATTAACAATATTTTTCTCATAATAGTATAATTCTGAGTAGCTAAGAAGAATTCCATAGGACCTTGACAGACATCACGAGTACCCCATGCAGCTCCTCCGGGTTGTTCTAAACCATGAGGCATTGAAAAATGGATCATAGCATTATGAGAGTACCACCAGATGGTCTCGTTAAGTATTTGTATTCTCTCTTTACTGTTTTCATTGTCCATATCTAAGTGGAAGTTATTAATTAGACTCTGATAAAAAGAGTAAACTTTTTTCTTCTCTTCTACAAATGTGTATTTTGCATCATGAGAAATATCATTTTCTGTTAAATAAGCTTTGATTACAAGCTCAAAGCTACTAGTATCTTTTAATGAAACTGTTAAGAAAGTTTCATCAAAGGGTTTTTCATCTTCAAAGAAGACACGATCATCACATAAAGTAAAGTTCTGTCCAGGAATAGTAAGATCATAATGGAGTCCTGGATAGTTTTCTGTGTCAAGATTAAAACGGATACCATCTTTAATCTCTGTATAATAAATATCTTTAGTATACTCATTAGTACCCATAACTAATTGATTAGTTATAATATAGTCGTATTTTTTATTATTTTTACTTGAAACTTCTAATATTAAATCTGATCTATCAGCAGCAGTGTAAGCTGTTATCGTAAGCATATCATTTGGTAATTTATAATACCATTTTGAATAATTCATCCCCATTTCAAAAATACCTGGGAGTGTCAGCAGACGATATTTTCCGTCTATACGCAAGTAAATACGCTGACCGCTGTTTTTCATCACATTTAAGAAACCTCTTGGAGTCGAAAGCAGTTTATGAAGGTCGGTATTACCTGTAACAACATGGCTGTTAAAAATTCCATACATATATTGTGTCGAGGATATAATGTGACTATCAACATTTTCTATGTTTGGGGGTGTAATAATAATTGTGCCATGAGGTCTTTCAGTTAATAATTCCTTATCTTTTGTTACAATATGAGAGTGTTCTGTAGTGAAAAATGAGAGTAATTTATTATCCATTCTTTCTTCTAAAACTCTCTCCGGATACAAAGTATTTATTTCGTCTTCAGTAAAAGAGGGAGACGAAAAAGGTGAAGAAAACTCATCTTTAGTTTTTATTGGATTTATTAATTTAACTTCGTCAGGTTCCTTTTGTACTTTTATGTATGCTTCCTCGATTTGAGCTTTGAATTCCAATTCCTTTACTGCTTCTGGATGTGTAGAAAGAAAAAGTCCATAAAATGATAAGGAGCATTCTCCATTAATATTAATCCGTTCTGTTTGTAATGCAGTATAGGCAAATTCATATTGGAGATTATAGTCTAACAAATCAGATGTTAAAATTTCAGGTGTGTTGGTTTCTTTGTATGACAATCCAAAAAACTGTAACCCATCAGTAGAGTAATGCACTGCCTTGGCACCGATTACACCTTGCTGTATGTATGGATAGCAATCTGCACTCGGCATATTTTGTCTTGAACACACAACATAGCTGTTATCATTTTGAAACACAGTATGTCCAAGATACTCAGATATATATAGTTCATTAGTATAGACACTATTCTCTTCAGCAATTCCAATATCCTGACCATATATTAGGTCAACATTCTTGTTTGATCCTTTTAATGTTACGTTCCAAAACCAGATATGATTCACTGGACGAAAAGTAATCTTATAGTTTATTTCTTCTATAGTTCCTTCGTATATTAGTGAATTGGGGCCTGCTGAAATTAAGCTTTTGGATTTAATTCCAAGTAGAGGGTAGACTTTTATAGTATCTTCGTCATAGATGCGTAGATAAATATTATTTGCAGAACCATCTTTTACATTACCGCGAAGTTGATTAATTAGAAATTTATCATAGGTAAATGTAAATATATCTCCGCTTGGAAGAAAACGATATAGCATTTTATCCTGCTTAATATCTATAAAACTGTTCATTTTATTCATATTGCGTACAGTCCTTTCTAGAAAATAAGTAATTTATTTTTTTTGTGGAAACGTTTTTGCGATATTAAGGAAAATGATATGAAAATGTTTTTATATTCACTAAAAGTATATAAGAACTAGCTTTTTTTGTCAACCTGAATAGGTAAAGTGTAATGATTAAATAACAAATTTTATTAAATTATACAAAAAACTCATTGACAAATATGTTGATAACGAATACAATTTACTCATAAAGTTAATTTTTAGTAGCTAGTGGAAACATTTCCTCGAGCTAGTGGAAATGTTTCCACTAATTCTAGCATAGTGCTGAAAACATTTCCTTAAAAGAAATTGTTGTGAAAATTGCAAGATATGTAAAAATGAATATTTAGAAGGGTGGGTTTAGCATATGGCGAAAACTAATGGGAATATGAGAGGCTTTATTGATGAATTAAAGCGAAAGAAAGTTTTGTTTCTGATGATATCCCCGGTAATTATTTATTTCATAATATTTTCTTACATACCAATGCCAGGTGCTTATATTGCTTTTGTTGACTATAACATTGGTAAAGGTATTTTTGGAAGTAACTTTGTTGGACTTAAAAACTTTGAATTTCTGGTTAAGACAGGAGATCTTTGGAGAATTACAAAGAATACCTTGCTTTATAACCTTGTGTTTTTAGCACTGACAAACATATCTCAGGTAGCTTTTGCAATTATGATTTCAGAAATTAAAAGCAGATGGTTCAAAAAGTTATCTCAGTCAATTATCTTATTACCACATTTTATTTCAATGGTAATTGTAGGATTTTTCGCATATAACTTTTTTAATTTTAATCATGGCTTTATTAATACAATACTTACAAACTTTGGGCTTGCAAAACATGACTTTTATTCAGATCAAGGGATATGGAAATATATTATTGTTTTCTTTAAACTTTGGGCAAGCACAGGTTACGGCATGATTATTTATCTAGCTGCTATAACAGGTATTAGTAATGAAATTTATGAGGCAGCAGAGCTTGATGGTGCTACAGCTTGGCAAAAAATTCGTTGCATTATAGTTCCTTTATTAAAGCCAACCTTTATCTTATTATTTCTATTTGGTTTAGGCGGTATATTAAAGGGTTCATTTGATCTTTTCTATAATCTTATTGGTAATAACTCAGTGTTATATAAACAGACAGATATTATTGATACTTTTGTATTCAGAAGCTTAGTTGGTCAGTTTAATTTTTCACAAGGTGCAGCTGTTGGTTTTTATCAATCTATTTTCGGTCTCATACTTGTATTAACAGTAAATGCTATTGTTAAGAAAATTGAGCCTGATAGCGCATTATTCTAAATAGAAAGGAAAAAGAAGTATGCAAGAAATAACGAATATCAAAAGGCCTATAGGAAAAGATGAGTTAACAATGAGGGTTATCTTTTATATTGCTGTAGCTATATTTACCTTAATATGCTTAGTTCCTTTTGTACTTATGATCTCATCTTCATTTATGAATGAGAAAGAAATCTTAACAGAAGGCTATAAGTTGATTCCGAAAAAAATCAGTTTCAATGCATATGAATTTTTATTTCATAATTCAGCTAATTTGATTTCAGCTTATCGTGTAACAATAACAATTGCTGTATTAGGAACTGTCCTTGGACTATTCTTTATGTCAATGGCTGGTTATGTACTATGCAGAAATGATTTTAAGTATAGAAATCAGATTTCTTTCTTTATATATTTCACAACTTTATTTAGTGGAGGATTAATTCCATCTTATATTCTTATGGTAAATGGACTTCACCTAAAAGATAGTATTTGGGCAATGATTTTACCGGGAATAATGAGTCCGTGGTCTATATTTTTGATGAGAAACTTTATGAAAGCAATTCCAGATTCTCTATACGAATCTGCAGCAATTGATGGAGCGGGAGACTTCTATATTTACTGGAAGATATTTTTACCGCTTGCAAAACCTTCACTTGCAACTATTGGATTGTTTCTAACTCTTGGATATTGGAATGAATGGTATAATGCTATGCTTTATATCCAATCTACCTATAAGTATCCATTACAGTATTTCTTACAAAGAATTGTTAGCCAAGCAAATGTGCAATTGTTAGTACAGCAGGGGCTTTCGATTAATACGGCAGAATTACCTTCTGAATCTATTAAGATGGCAACGGCAGTAGTAGCAATAGGACCAATTATTCTTGTTTATCCTTTTGTTCAAAAATATTTTGTAAGCGGACTGACCGTTGGAGCAGTAAAAGGTTAATTTGCTGTTTATACAGCTTATTATAAATAAAAGTGAATTGCAGTATGAAAACTCAAATAAAACAGTTCATCACATGCAGTCACAGAAAAAATATAAATTTAAGGGAGGATATCATGAAAACTAAAAAACTAATTGCGGCAATATTAGGAGTGATGATGTGTGGAAGCCTTCTTTCTGGATGTGCCAGTAAAGGAACAGGCTCCGGCACTAAAACAGTAGATGGCAAGGTAGATACTTCAAAAGAAGTAAATCTTGTTATGTACTTATATGGAGGCGAAGGTGTAGCAAATAAAAACATTTTAGCTGAATTAAATAAAAAGCTAAAAGCAAGTATTAATGCAACACTTGAAGTAAAATATATTGACTGGGGAGATGTCAATACTAAATACCCATTATTATGGACCTCAGGGGAACAATTTGATATGTCATATGTAGCATCAGGAGCTGCTGTTCCTTACGCTACTTTAGCAAAACAAGATGCACTTGTTGATATTACAAATATGATAGATACTTATGCTCCAAAACTTAAAACAGAATTAAGCAGCAAATGGAACAATGTAAAAGTAAATGGTAAAATATATGCTGTTCCAAATAACTATAGTGAATATACAGCATATGGTTTTGTAACAAGAAAAGATATTATGGATAAAAACAATATTAAAAAGGTTTCTTCTGTTTCTGATATGGAAACATATATGGATGCTGCATTAAAGAGTGGAATGGTTCCACTAAACGGAAGTGCTAACTTGGCAATGGACCTTTATAGAATGCTTATTGGAACAACAGGTGATTGGATTGATGCTCCTGGTATTCCATCTTCTGAAATGTATTTAGCAGCAAGCAAAAAGGATCCAGGAAATGTATTCCACCCAGCATTTACAGATGAATTTGAAAACTTTGCAGTAAAAATGCATGATTGGGCACAAAAAGGTTATTGGTCAAAAGATATTTTATCTGCTTCACAAGATGATAAAGATAACTTCTACAATGGCTTATCTGCTTCTTATATCAGCCATCAGCCAGACTGGACTGGTAACTATGGTAATCAGTTAAAGAAATTACCTGGAATTGATACTGAATTCTATGCTTTCCCAGAAGCTAATGGTAAATTCATAAAGTCAACTGGAGTTGGAGCAGCAACAGGTATTAGTAAAAACTCAAAGAACCCTGAAAGAGCTTTAATGTTAATTGAAAAGTTAATGACAGATAAAGAATGCTATGACTTATTCCAATATGGTATCCAAGGAAAGCAGTATGAGCTTAAAGATGGAAAAATCGCACAGCCTGCAAACTTTGATGCTAAAAAAGATGGTGGCGGATTTGCTGGATGGGCATTCCGTATGGACAACCTTAACATCCCTCAAAGCACTGAAGATCCTCGCAGATATACTTTAAATGATGCTTGGTCCAAAGTTGCAATTGAAAGTCCTTATATTGGATTCAGTTTTGATAGCACAAGCGTTTCTTCTCAATTATCTGCTATTGCAAATATTGATTCACAGCTTGGTACTCAAATTCTTTTAGGTAAAACAAAACAGGATCCTAAAGCAGCAGTTGCTGAATACAGAAAGCAATTAAAAGCTGCTGGTGTTGATGATGTTATTAATGCAGTTAAAACACAATACAGTAAATCATCTGCAAAATAATTAGTTGAATAAAAGGCAGTTATAATAGAGAGTATCTAACATTTTTATATGATTAGGGCTCTCTCTGCCTGCTTTATTGATAAATTAATGTAATATTCTATAGTTTTGAATTTGAAGAAATGGTAGAATATGTTTAAGAACTAGATTTTTGTGTCATATGGAGGGTACAAATTAGTTATGGGTGTAACGATTAAAGATGTAGCTAGATTATCAGGAGTTGGAATTGCAACAGTTTCCAGAGTATTAAATAACAGCGGTATTTCGAGTAGTGAGACTAAGGAAAAAGTAATGGCTGCCGTACGGGAACTTAATTATGTACCAAATAACAATGCAAGAAGTCTGAGGATGGTGCAGTCTAAAACAATAGCTCTATTAGTTAAGGGTATTACAAATCCATTTTTTCAAAAAATGATTCACACAATTGAACAAAAGGTATTCCTAAGAGGATATCATCTAGAGATTCGTAATGTAAATTATTCAGATCATGAGATGTCAATGGCTATTAAGGAAGTACAGGATCGAAACCTGAACGGTGTAATTCTTATGGGTGGTAATTTTGAATACACAAACGAAGATTTTGATAGACTTGGCGTTCCATGTGTACTATTAACTGTTTCTGCAGGAAAAGATGTTGATCAAAATTTATATTCAAGTGTAATTGTTGATGATGAGGCCGAAACCTATAAAGCTACAGAGTATCTCATTAATTTAGGACATAGAAGAATTGGATGTATCTATAGTACAGTTGGAAATATTGTAACACCAAATCGTTTGCGTTTTGGTGGTTATAAAAAAGCTCTTGAAGCGAATGGAATCTCATTTGATCCTGTATTAGTATCTTCTATAAATGTATCAGAATCTGGTTATGAGTTCGGCTTTAATATGATGAAAAACCTAATGAGTCGTAACAAAGATATGACTGCAGTTGTAACGATGGCTGATACAATGGCAATTGGTGCAGCAAAAGCGGCTATATCTGGGGGACTCCGTATTCCTGAAGATATGTCAATTATAGGATTTGACGGTATAGAGGTAGCAGAATATTATAATCCATCATTAGATACCATATGTCAGCCGGCAGAACAGATGTCGGTAGGTGCAATCGATGCATTATTTGAAATGCTGCAAGGTGGCAAAACAAGTCATTTGGTTTATGAGGCGTCATTATTAAAAAGAGGTTCATGTGCTAGCAGAAATAAAAGTTCTATAATATAACAACCTTATAAATGGAATAAGAAAGCAGATTAGAGGCGAGTTGTATGAAATATATAGATGATAGAATAAGAGAGTATGAATCCTATATGCCAGAGCTTACAAAAAAGAAAGATTTTGATGAGTTCTGGGATAGTACAATTGCAATGTCAAAATCCGTTAAGTTAGATGTAAAACTTGAGGAACAGGAATATCCTTCTCCTTATATGAAGGTATATGATTTAACTTATGACGGTTACGACGGTACCAAGATAAAAGGATGGTTTTTGATCCCTACATTTACCCAAAAAGAAAAGTTTCCTTGCCTAATACACTATCATGGTTTTACAGGTGGAAGAGGAGTTCCTCACGAGTATATGACCTGGTTAATGATGGGTATGGCAGTGGTTGCAATAGACTGCAGGCTACAGGGTGGAGATACGGGAAGCAATGCAGATTATGAAGGGGGACTTTTTCAAAATGTAAATTCCCTTGGAATATTGGATAAAGAGAATTATTATTATAGGGCTGTTTATATGGATTGTATGAGGGCAATCGATTTCGCTGAATCCAATGAAAGAATTGATTCTTCCCGAATTGTTTTGCATGGTGTAAGTCAAGGAGGAGCTCTTGTTATGGCTATGGCAGCTCTTGATGATAGGGCAAAGCTTGCAATAGCTGATGTTCCAAGCAACAGCAATATTGAAGCAAGAATAGAAGGAGAGAATGGTTCTTTTGCCTGCTTGACGGACTATATTCGAAGATTTCCGGATCGCGCTCAAAAGGTGTATGATACCGTAAGTTACTTTGATACCATGAATATGGCAGATAAAATAAAATGTCCGGTGTTAGCGTCGGTAGCATTAAAAGATAATATTTGTCCGGCGAAGCATTATTATGCAACCTATAACAGGATAACTGCACTAAAAGAAATTGCAGTATACCCATTTAACGGCCATGATGGTTGCGGAAATGTTCATATGCAGAAAAAACTTGAGTTTTTAAAGAGATATAAGATGATTGGTTAGATTCTAAAGGAGAAAATTAATGGATACAAAAAAGCTGATAGAATTACTTGAAGATATGTCACTGGAAGAAAAAATTGATCAACTATTACAAGTATGTAGTTATTATTATGAAAAAGAAGGGGTTATAACCGGGCCTGAAAATCAAGCTGGTTTTTCTGAAGAAGAAATTCAAAATGCTGGGTCAGTACTTGGGGGAGGGGGAGCAAAGCTTTTACGAAGAATTCAAGAAAATTATATGAAGAAGCAGCCTCACCACATTCCACTTCTTTTTATGGCAGATGTCATTAATGGATATCGCACTATTTTCCCGATTCCTCTTGCTCAAGGCGCTACCTTTAACCCGGAAATAGTTGAGAAAGCAGCAGCTATTTCTGCAAAGGAATCAGCAGCATCAGGACTTCACCTAACATTTTCACCAATGGTAGATTTGGTTAGAGATGCAAGATGGGGTAGAGTCATGGAATCAACTGGAGAAGATACTTTTTTGAACAGCCGTCTTTCAAGAGCAATGGTAGAAGGATATCAAGGAAAAGGTGAGCTTAAAGAAAAAGGCAGGATTGCTGCCTGCGTAAAACACTTTGCAGGTTATGGTGCTCCAATGGCAGGCAGAGATTATAATACTGTAGAATTATCAGAAAGAACTTTAAGAGAAGACTACTTGCCAGCCTATCAAGCTGGTGTAGATGCAGGCTGTGCTACGGTCATGACTTCCTTCAATACTTTAGATCGTATTCCATCAACAGGCAATAAAAAATTGCTGAGAGATACTTTAAGAGGTCAGATGGGATTTGATGGTGTTATTATTTCAGACTGGGCGGCAATTGAAGAATTGATTCACCATGGAATGGCGGTAGACAAAAAGGAAGCTGCAGCACTGGCAATTGAAGCAGGCGTTGATATAGATATGATGACAACTTGTTACTGCGGAAGCTTAAAAAATTTAGTTGAGGAAAAGAAGATAGATGAAGCACTTATTAATGAAGCAGTTCTGAGAATTCTAGAATTGAAAAATAAGTTAGGTCTATTTGAAAATCCATATAAAGATGCAAGTGAAGCAGAGGAAGCAGAAATTATATTATGTAAGGAACATAGAGAGGTAGCGAAAGCTGCTGCTATTGAGTCAATGGTTTTATTGAAAAATGATAATATACTTCCGCTGAAAAAGGAAGGACAAAGTATTGCAGTAATAGGACCTCATGTTGATAATAAGTGGATATCCGGAGTATGGTCCATATTTGCAAAGATAGATGAGAATGTAACGGTTCAAGAAGGTATAAAGAACCTTGGAATAAATAATGTAACCTTTGCAAAGGGCTGTGGTTTTATTGATCCTGACAGCGGAATAGAAACCTATCATAAAAATCAAAACATATTAGAGGATAATAAAATCGCGGATAAACTATTGGAAGAGGCAATACAAAATGCAAAAAAAGCTGATGTGGTGGTAATGCCGCTAGGTGAAATTGCTATTCAATCCGGAGAAGCTTCCAGCCGTACAAGTATTGATATTCCTAAAGTACAGATGGATTTATTTGAAAAAATATACGAAGTAAATAAAAATATCGTTGTGGTACTATTTAATGGAAGACCGCTTACAATTAAGAGTCTCAGCGAGAAAGCAAAAGCTATTTTGGAAGTTTGGCTCCCAGGAACAGAGGGTGGAAATGCGATTGCGGAGGCTTTATTTGGTGATGCAAACCCTTCAGGCAAGCTTTCTATGAGTTTTCCTTATAACGTAGGACAAGTTCCTATATATTATAGTGAATTTCATACAGGAAGACCATATTCTGATGAACAAAAAGATGTAAAATATCTTTCTAAATATCTTGATATACCTAATGCACCTTTATATTCCTTTGGTTATGGACTTTCCTATACTACTTTTGATATATCAAAAGTTACACTAAATAAGAGTGAACTTAGAAGTGGAGAAAGTATTGAAGCTTCAATTGTTATTGAAAATACTGGTAAAGTTACCGGTAAAGAAGTAGTTCAGATGTATATTCAAGATAAAAAAGGAAGTGTAGCAAGACCAGTACGACAGCTAAAAGGCTTTCAGAAAATAGAGCTACAGCCTGGAGAAGAAAGAAAAGTAACCTTTACGATAACTGAAGAAATGTTAAGATTCTATGATATCAATATGAATTTTACCAGTGAAAAAGGGGACTTTGTTGTCTACATTGGAAATGACAGTCGTACACGGAATCAGCAGGAGTTTGTTTTAGTATAAATTTCTTTTTGAGATAATATTCCCTAAACAAAATAAAAGCTCCTGAGACTTTCTCAGGAGCTTTTAATATACAGCTATTGTATTACGGCCCTTCTGTTTTGCAGAATATAAGGCTTTATCTGCAAAATCAGTTAGAGAGCTTATTTGTAAATTTTCATTAGGTATAAGAGTGCAAATACCAAAGGTTAAGGTTACATGCTCTGATACCTTTGAAAACTTATGCTCTATATTTAAATCATTAATATGACTTTTCATAGTTTCTGCTAAGCTGAAAGCGGCATATGAGGAGGCATTTGGGAAAACTCCTACAAATTCATCCCCTCCATACCTTGCAACAAAACCTATAGAATCATTTACTACAGATTGTAGTGTTTTTGCTATTTTTTGAAGACAGTAATCACCTGCAAGATGGCCATAATTATCGTTATATTCTTTAAAATTATCTACATCAATAAGCATAAGCGAAAGAGGTTCTCTATTGATTTTTAAAATTTCCCATAATATTTCAACTTCTTCATCAAAATATCTTCTATTAGGTATTTCTGTCAAGCCATCTAGCCTTGATAAACTAAGCAATTTTTTATTCAACTTTTCAAGGTCGCTTGACTTTTGCGCATTTCTAATTGCGATAGCAATATATGAGGCAAGAGCTTTTACAGTATCAAAATTATATTGTGAGTAGGCATTTTTAGCTGGACTCTGAACCGTTATTACACCTAATACATTATCTTCAAATATCAAAGGACAATAAATTAATGATCCCGCTTTGGTACCCTGAATAAAATTTCTATCCTTGATATAATTTTTGTATTCTTTTTCCACATCATTAACAAGTACTTCCTTTTTGTTTAAAATACACCAGGAAGCCCAAGTGCTTTTGTTAATATTGCTTATAGCAACAGGATGTCTTTTAGAGTTTTCTATAAATAGACTATATTCGATATCGCCGGTTGCTTTATCATATAGTGCAATTCCAAAAGCATAAGCCTGCATTAAATTATTAATACTCTTATAAACGAGGTTCAAAATTTTTTCAAAATCTAATGTAGAAGTGATACTTTGACCGATTTCACTTATGGTTCTCATGTTATTATAAGACTCCATAAGCTCAGCAGTCTTTTTTTCTAAAGCTTCTGTTTTATCTTTTAGTTCAACGTTTTTAAGGCGGTATATTTCCTTTTCTTGTTCAGACTGTTCTATTTTAAATTGCATAGTAATATTTTTTAGTTTGTGAGCAATTTCTTCACTCATGCCGTTTCGTTCAAAGTCGTGAAACCTTTTATAGTAATGTAGAGCCTTATCAAACTCGCCTACTTTTTCATGAAGTTCAGCTAAGTAAGAATATGTTTTCATTATCATTTCTTTAGAGTTGATTTCGTGAGCTAAGTTTAAAGCTTTTTCAAGATATTCAATAGCTTCATCATTTTTATTCATTTTAATCAGCAGTTTATGAATATCTATCATAACGTTGGTTATAAAATATCGCTCTTCGGTTTCCTTGCTTATTTCAAGACTTTTTATAAATAAATTTAAAGCTTTATCTAAGTTATCCTGCTTAAAGGTAATCTTGCCCAGTTGATGCAGACATGCAGCCTCAATCATTTTGTCATTAACCTTACGGGATAAATCCAAACTTTCTTCGGTATATTTTTCTGCCATATCAAAGTTTTTTAGATGGTAATGAACTTCGCCTATATTCTGAAGTACAATACATCCAACGTTTCTGTTATCAGTTAGCTTACATATTTCAAGACTTTCTGTATAATAGTTTAGTGCAGCCTCATAATTTTTTAACTCTTTATAAATTTCCCCAATATTATTCAATACGCCACACTGAGTTTTTTTATAGTCAATACTGCGGATAATATCGAGGGATTTCATATAATACTCTAGTGCTAAATTGTAATTTGCCAAGACTAAATTAACATTACCTAGAATATTTAATATGTCTGCCTGGAGTTTTTTTAAATTTTCAGTTTTTACAATTTCCAGAGCATCTATTAAAAACGAGATTGCCTTTTCAAAATTTCCAACTATATATGAAGCTTTTCCGAGTATAAACAAGCTTTGTACAGTACTTGCCTTACATTCAATCTGTTTTGAAAGCTCATAAGCTTCATTGGATAATTCAATGGATTTTGCAGGGGTAGTCCTTATTACTTCTTCAGCGCGGTTATTTAATTCATCTATTTTTTTTATTATATTATTAATATCCATAAAATAACTCCAATCAAGCTATTATACTACTTAATAAGCTATATACTTTTTAATTATTATATATAATATTATCAAATTTACCTTTTTTCTACAAGAATAATTGCTAGACAGTTGCTTGATTATATGCCTTTCGGCAATTCTAATATTTTCGCGAAGGAATATAAAGGAAAAACAATAGAAATGTCGAATACTTATCTGTAAAGTTATTAAGATATACAACTAGGGGGGAAACTATGTTTAAATCATTAAAGACAAAAATATTAGCTTCAATGTTTTTGTTAACTTTAATTTGCACGCTTACTTTTATGGGAGTTTCCTATTATGAAATGAGAACAGCAGTTACTAATCAGATGAAAAATGATGGTGAGAATCTTGTTACAGTAGTTAATAGGGAAGTTAGCAAATATAATTTAAGTGATGGAGAGAAAATAAGTGAAGTACTAAAAGAAGTCAAAGATCAAAGTAAAGATAATATCTCTTACTTATCTCTTGCAGATACAAATTTAAAAGTTATTGCATCCAGTGATGATAATTTTGCTGCTGCAAATAAAAGCGATAAAAGTACAGATGCAGTAGCTTCTGCAAGCACTGAAAATACTGCAGCTGTTACAGGAAATATAAAACAAGGAAAAAGCACAGGTTATATTTATAAAACCGATAAAGGCAATAAAGTGTATAATGTTTCAACTCCTTTTTACGAAGGTGATAAACTAGTTGGTAATATAAGTATTGGAATATCACTAAATGCTATGAATACAATGATAACTAGCTCTATGGCACGAATAGTTATAGTATCACTGATTGTTCAGCTTATTGCAGTTATCTTAGGTATAATCATATCAAAAAATATAACTACTCCAATTATTGATGTAGTTAGCAAGTTGGATGATTTTTCTAAGGGTGATTTCACAGTGAAATTTGAAAGCAATGCTAAGGACGAAACAAAGAAATTAACAGATGCTTTAAATAAAGCTATAGAAATGCTAAAGCAGATGATAATTGATACAAAGGGAAATATGGAGGAGCTTTCAAAGGTTTCTTATTCTTTAAAATCTTCAAGTCAAAAAGTAGAAGAATCCAGCAAAATTGTATCCGAATCTATTACAGAGGTAGCACAGGGAATTGAAGAGCAAGATAGTAATATAGGACAAGTAACAACAGCATTAGAAAAGTTTAACGTAGAGCTTGAGCAAATACAGGCTAAAGTAAATAATACAACTTCAAGTAGTGCTGCAATTGAGAAAACAGCTGATGTTGGAGCTGAAAAAATTAAGGAATTGATAGGTTCAATTGAGGAAGTAAGAGACTCCTTTGGATATGCAGCTTCAAATATACAGCTTTTAAGTGAGGATACAAATAAAATTGGTGAAATAATGAATGTAATTAACAGCGTCGCTGAGCAGACTAACTTATTAGCTTTAAATGCAGCCATAGAGGCAGCAAGAGCAGGAGAAGCTGGAAAAGGCTTCTCGGTTGTAGCAGAGGAAATAAGAAAGCTCGCAGAACAGGTTGTAAGTTCTTCAAAGAGCATTAATGATATAATAGGTGGTATAGTTACAAATGTAGAAGGGGTAGTTGATACTACTAAAGATATTTCCAGCAAAATAGAGAGTCAAATTAGAATAGTAGATGATACAAGATATGCTTTTAAAAATATACAAACAGAGGTTCATAACACCACACCGCAGTTTAAGAATATATCTGAGGGTTTGAAAAACATAGTTCAAGAAGAGGAAACTATAACGAGTAATGTCCATGAAGTTTCAGCGATATCAGAACAGGTTTCAGCTTCAACTCAAGAAATCTCTGCATCTGTTCAGGAGCATGCCTTAACGATGGGACAGTTTACTAATCTGGCATCTAAAATTGATGAAATGACAAATAAGGTTACTGATAATGTTGGAAAGTTTAAAATAGATTAATTTAAAGCCCTGGCTAGATAAGCCGGGTTTTTTACTTATATACAATAATAAATTAGGTATTTTGATAGATTACCTATATGGATTTTTATGGTATAATTTATAAAATGTAGGCATTAATATGACTGAAAGTAATAAGGAGGTAAAAGCCCTAAATGGGCTTTTACGAGCAATCAGCGAGCGGAGCGAGTAATCTTTGATTACTCAGTGTTTCCGACTATAAGGAGGAAAGTGAAATATGAAACCTTTTTTTGATTTTTTGATAAAAAAATTTGTTAAAGACTACAAGAATGTTAATTCTCAAGATGTTAGACAAGCTTATGGAAAGCTTGGTGGAACTGTAGGTATTATTATTAATTCTACAATACTTGTATTAGAACTTGTTGTTGGTTTATTTTTAAATAGCATCGCAGTAACTGCAGATGCCTTTCATAATTTAACTGATGCAATATCGTCGTTGGTTACTATTATCAGTTTTAAAATAGTAAATAGACCTGCAGATGACAAACATCCTTTTGGATATGGAAGAGTTGAATATCTTACAGCGCTGCTTTTTGCTGGAGCTATTTTAGTTGTAGGTTATGAATTTTTAAGAAACTCAGTAGTTCGTATAATGCATCCCGTAACCGTACCTTTTAATAAAATAAGCTTTATCTGTATGCTGTTTGCTCTGCCTTTGCAGATTACTCTTAATAGGTTTACAAATTACCTAGGAAATACTATAGATTCATCTGCGCTTAAAGCGTCAGCTTTAGAATCTTTTACAGATATATTAGTACTGGCTATGGTTATTTTTTCACTTTTAGTAACTCGCTTTACTACCTTTCCTATAGATGGGTATGTAGCATTTATCGTATCATTATTTATTCTTCATTCAGGGATTGAGCTGGGAAAGGAAATGGTAGATACCTTGCTTGGAAAAGCTCCAACTGAAGAGTTTGTTGAAGAACTTAAGAGCAGTGTATTATCATACCCTTACATAACAGGAGTTCATGATTTGGTAATACACAACTATGGTCCAGGAAGATACATCACCTCTCTTCATGCAGAGGTTCCTTGTGATGTATCCGTTATAGAGATACATGATGTTATTGATAAGGCTGAAAAAGAGATAGGAAGCAAAATGAATATGTACCTTTCAATTCATATGGATCCTATAAAAATAGACAGTCCTGATATTAAAGAGTTAAGAGAAACAGTATTACAAGAAATAAAGCAAATAGCAGGTGTACTTTCCATGCACGATTTTAGAGTAGTTGGCAATGACGAGAATAAAACACTTATTTTTGATGTTGTATTGGATAAGGCCTACTTTAATGAAGAAAAGAAACAGTTCATTAACGAGCAGATTAAGGCTTCTATTTCGAAACTATGTTCAAGTTATAGAACTATCATTACATTTGATAGAGAGTTTTATTAAAATTGTATATAGATTTATTGGGGGATTTATTATGACAAGAGTGAAAATATTAAGTTTTATTACGGCTGCTTTGTGCGCTTCTTCAATTTTGGTCGGCTGCAACACTACGGCTGCTTCAAAAAAATCAGAAGTAGTAACAATTAAGTGCTTTATGCAGTCGCTTCCTACGCTTCAGCAGACAGAGCTTTTAGATTTAAAGGATCAATTTGAAAAGAAGCATACTTCGATTAAAATTCAAATTGAAGATGGTGGGAATAATTATGGGGATGAATTAAATAAGAAATTACAAGCAGGACAGGCTCCGGATATTTTTATGATGGATAGTGTTAGCGCCTCAAAGCTTGCAGCTTCAGGAAAGCTATTATCCTTTGATGAACTTATTGATAAAAAGGATCTTGAGGATTTTAATGTTAATCTTTTAAATCAATTTCGTATTAATGGAAAGCTTTATGGACTTCCTGAGGCAGGACAAAGCTTAGGTTTATTTTATAACAAGGATATGTTTAATGAGGCAGGGATTAAACCGCCAACAACTTGGGAGGAGCTGGAAGCTGATGCAGCAAAGCTTACAAAGGGAAGCATGGTTGGTTTATCAGTGGAGTATAATCCTATGTTCTTTATACCTTTTATGCTTCAAAGCAGCGGAAAAATAACGGAAGGGAACAAACCCTCTTTTAATAGTGAGGCATGTATAAAGGGTTTAAACTTCTTTAATTCATTATTTACAAAGAAAATAGCCGCAGATGGAAGAGCTTTATCAAGAGATTATTCAGTGGAAGCCTTCATCAAGAAAGATGCAGCTATGGCTATAGGATTTTCAGGAGATGCAAGTTATGTGATAAGCAGTAATCCTGGTTTTAATTGGGGAGTTGTTACTTTACCAAAGGGAAATACAACAGGAGGCTTTTTTCAATCCACTGGAATCTTAGTAAGCAATAGTACAAAGCATAGAAAAGAAGCTGCTGAAGTTGCAAAATTTTTCTCTGAAGGTGAAGTACAAAGGCTTGTTGCAGAAAGTGGAATAGCTATACCATCAAGAAAATCTATGCAGCAGGAGTATACAAGAAAATATCCTCAAATGGAAGCTTTTCTTACAATGCTTAATAATTCAGAGCCACTCAACTATGGAGATGACCTAGGAAAGTTACTTAATGCTTTAAATGATGCAGGAGCAAGGCTTCAGTCAGGGCAAATGAAAGATGCAAAAGAAGCCCTAGACTATGCGGTAAACTTATACAATGGAGCTCATTAATTTGAGCTCTTTTTCTATTTTTAAGTATAAATCTAATTAATATTAAATATTATTTAATGATAGGTTAAAGCCCTAAATGGGCTTTAACGGGCAACCTGCGAGTGGGAACGAGCGTGTTTATGTTGCCCCGTAGTCGAAGACAAAGCCCTAAATGGGCTTTAACGGGCAACCTGCGAGTGGAAACGAGCATGTTTATGTTGCCCCGTCGTCGGAGACAAAGCCCTAAATGGGCTTTAACGGGCAACCTGCGAGTGGAAACGAGCATGTTTATGTTGCCCCGTCGTCGGAGACAAAGCCCTAAATGGGCTTTAACGGGCAACCTGTAAGCGGAGGCGAACGTGTTTATGTTGCCCCGTCGTCGGAGACAAAGCCCTAAATGGGCTTTAACGGAAAATTTTTCAGCGGGAGAGAGGCTTTAATTGCTCAGTGCTTCCGACTAAAAGGGAGGAAAAAGCATGAAAACAAAAATAGATGTATTTTCAGGATTCTTAGGTGCAGGTAAAACAACATTGATTAAAAAACTTATTAACGAAAGCTTTTATAAAGAAAAGGTAGTTGTTATAGAAAATGAATTTGGTGAAATTGGTATAGATGGCAGCATGCTTAAAGCTTCTAATATAGAGGTTAAGGAAATAAATGCAGGCTGTATTTGCTGCAGTATTGCGGGCGATTTTAAAAAGGCAGTAAAGGAAGTTATAGATAAGTATAGACCGGAGAGGATTATTATTGAACCTTCAGGAGTTGCGAAGCTTTCAGAAATAATATCAGCTTGCAGCAGTGCAGAGCTTAAAAGTCTTATAGAAGTAGACATGGTGGTGACGGTAATTGATGTCTTAAAGTACGATATGTATATCAAAAATTTTGGTGAGTTTTATAAAAATCAAATTATAAATGCCAAAACAATAGTGTTGAGCAGAACTCAAAAGATAAGCTCAGATAAGCTTTTAAGCATTGGCGAAAATATCAGTAGTTTAAACAACAGAGCCTTTGTTGTAACAACACCTTGGGATAAGCTTAGTGGACAAAAAATTTCAGAGCTTAATGATAAAAAGTTAGTACAAAATGAAGTAAACTTAATAAAAAGAGCTTCCGGCAGTTTAGGACTAAGAACTTCTGCCGGGCATAAGGGCAACGAAGTGTTTCAAACTATAAGCTTTGAAACTCCAAAAGCCTTCAGTAGTAAGTCGTTAAAGAATTATTTAGATAAAGCAAATGAAAATAAGGCTTACGGAACAATTCTTAGAGCAAAGGGTATTGTCCAAGTGGAGAATGAAGAATGGATGCAGTTCGATTATGTACCTGGAGAATTTGAAATGAGAAAAACAGTGCCAGATTACTCGGGAAGACTTTGCGTTATAGGGGTGGATTTGAACAAGGAAAATATAAAAAGGCTTTTTAGTCTTTAGAGGATAAAATATATGAATATGAAAAGTGAAATTGATATTTTTACAGGCTTTCTTGGTTCAGGAAAAACATTTTTTATAAATACCTTTCTTAAAAATACTTTAGTACCTAAGGAAACAGTCCTCATAATTCAATGCGAGGAAGGACAGCAAAGGATAAATACAAAACTACATTTCAAAAGCAAAGTAATAGTAAAAGAATATGATCCTTCAGAAGCATTAACTTCAGCATATCTTAAACAAATGATTGAGTTTTATAATCCCCATAGAGTTATTATTGAGCATAACGGCATGAGACTTTTAAGTGAAGTTTTAAATATTTTTAACGAAGAAAAACTATCAAAGCTATGCAGTGAACCCACAATTTATCATACAGCAGATGCTCTAACCTTTGATATGTTTTACAGCAACATGAAAGAGCTTGTGGAGCCTTATATAGTCTACAGCAATTTAATAATAATAAATAATTGTAATATGTTAGAGAAAGAAAAGTTAAAAGCTTTAAAGGAGCTGCTTCAAAATTTAAATGCAAGTGCTTTTATATTTATGCTTGAGAATTTAGAAGAAGTGGAAGAGGCTTTAAAAAGGTCTGATGTACTAGAGAGTAGTCTAATAAGGAATATACGTTTATATATTAGAAATTTAATGCATAAAAAATTGATTAGGAGAAGATTAAGAAGTGAGTAACAGTATTATTCAAAATTTTTCAGTAATATTTATAAGCATAGTGCTTGAGGCTCTGCCTTTTATACTACTTGGTTCTATTATTTCAGCTGTAATTCAGGTATTTATATCTGAAGATACAATTGCAAGAATTCTGCCTAAAAATAAGCTTCTGGGAGTTTTGGCCGCGGCGCTCTCAGGGCTTATATTTCCAGTGTGTGAGTGTGCGGTAATACCCATAGGCAGAAGGCTTATTAAAAAGGGTGTTCCTCTAAATATGGCTGTTGCCTTCATGCTTTCTGTACCTATAGTAAATCCTATTGTGCTTTTATCTACATACTATGCCTTTCATGGAAGACCCTATATAGTGCTGCTGCGAGGCGGCTTAGGACTTTTTATAGCAGTAGCCATAGGAATGCTGGTGGATATTTTTCAGCATGGCAAAGAGGCCATAAAGCTTTCCTACATAGATAGTGGAAATTTATGCTCCTGCGGTTATGATCATACCTATAAAAAGAAAGAGTCAAGATTTATGGAGGTAATTTACCATACAAACTCCGAGCTTTATGATATAGGTAAGTTTCTTATATTAGGAGCTTTTATATCTGCTTTTTTTCAAACCATTATAGAAAGAGATTATGTGCTTAAACTTGGACAGCATCCTGTGTATTCAATAATAGCAATGATGCTTTTTGCTTACTTAATATCACTTTGTTCTGAGGCAGATGCTTTTATAGCAAGTACTTTTTTAGGTCAATTTACCCCAGGTGCAATAATAGCCTTCCTTATTCTAGGACCTATGATTGATATAAAAAATACACTAATGCTCAGTTCTTCCTTTAAAAAAGGCTTCATAGTAAAGCTTATGTCCTTAATTTTTATAATGTGCTTTGCAGCAGGCTTTATTGTAAATGCAGTAATTAATATATAGGAGAGACAGAATGAAAAAATTTAATATAAGTGAATTCATATGGTTTTTTATACTTTTAATGTTCGCCTTGTACATATACTTTCTTCTTTATACAGGAAAAATAACTTTATACATTCATCCAAAGCTTGTTAAGTACTCTATGTTTTCTTTTATAGTTCTTGGAGAGCTTACAATAGTACAGTTATTTAAGATATTTACTGTTAAAACAAGAATAACCCGTAAAAACGGCTATGCTCTATTTGTCTTGGCTTTAGTATTTGGAATTTTCTTTGCGCCGGGCGGATTAACCTCAGATATTGGAGATAAAAAGGGCGTTATTCTTGTAAGCTCAGAAGATGTTGAAAATATAGGCAGACATTCTCACAGTGAAGAACAGGTGATTGAAGGAAATGAGGTAATATTTACTGAAAAAAATTACATTCATTATTTAGAAGATTTAAGTGAAAATCTTGATAAGCATATTGGTAAAAAGATAAAAATAACAGGCTTTGTTTTAAAAAGTGATAAACTTAAAGAAGATGAGTTTATTTTAACAAGATTACTGATAAACTGCTGTGCAGCAGATTCACAGGTTATGGGTATAACAGTTAAGTATGACAAAGCAATAAGCTTAAATAAGGATGAGTGGGTAAATATTGAGGGTATAGTAAGCAGTAAAGGAAAACAGCCCGTTATATTGGTGCAAAAGATAAATAAAGTAAATAAGCCGAGCAATCCGTACATATATGAATAAAGTTCAGAGCACCTCTGCTCTGAACTTTTGATTTGTATAATAAAATAAAATATGATAAAGTAAAAAAGACATACATTTGTATGTCTTTTTGGTGGAGGAAGATGGATTCGAACCATCGAAATCACTGATAACAGATTTACAGTCTGCCCCCTTTGGCCACTCGGGAATTCCTCCATGTGGAGCTGGCAATAGGAATCGAACCTACAACCTGCTGATTACAAGTCAGCTGCTCTACCGTTGAGCCATGCCAGCATATTAAGTATTAAGTTTTAATGGTGGGCACAACAGGGATCGAACCTGTGACCCTCTGCTTGTAAGGCAGATGCTCTCCCAGCTGAGCTATGCGCCCTCGCTTTTGGCGTTTATTGCTTATCGGCTTACCCGACGAATTTTATTATATATGCTGCATTGAATTTCATCAACCTTAACTAGGAGTGATTACATTAAGTTAACCTTATTTTACTAGCAAACATATGGGTTTTTCTCGAAATTACATATAAGTTTATATTTATTAACATTAAATATTATAGTTGATGTTGCTTATATACAATGCAATAAAGTTCTTGCATTAATGATGTCATAAAATATCCAATCTTCAAGGATTTTTAAGGCATCATTAATGTATTAGAAACTTTGCATTGTATATAATGATTCCTTAATAAACATAAAATATACAGAAAGTATTGAAGAAATTTTGTAGACATATTTATTAAAGAATAAATTTCATTACTTTCCATAAATATTTATAATAAAGTCTATTGATTTAAAATAAAAATCATAGTATAATCAATCTTGTCGTTATGACAACAACAGAAAAGTTTATTTTCATGAGTATATGGAGAGATGTCCGAGTGGTTTAAGGAGCACGCCTGGAAAGCGTGTGTAGGGGAAACTCTACCGGGGGTTCGAATCCCCCTTTCTCCGCCAGTTAAACTTTTCCGTGCTAGATGGGGAACTAGCGGTGCCCTGTAACCTGCAATCCGCTACAGCAGGGTTGAATTCCTCGCTTAGGCTCTAGCATGTGAGGTCTGGTCTATAAAAGTGGCGTTGAGAATTGGGTCCTACGCAACAGAAACTCATGAACCCCGTCAGGTCCGGAAGGAAGCAGCGGTAAGTGATCATTTTTGTGTGCCGTAGGGAAACCTGGTTTGAGTTAACTGTATAGATAACGCTCATATGCTATCAGTCGAAGCGAGGTGCACGGTTTACATAACAATCTTATAATTAAGTTTTGTGATGCTAAAAATGCATCTTTTTTTATTTTTTGATAAAGTAAAAACTTGAGAAACGTAACGCAAAAAACGAATTATTTATTAAATGTAAGTTAATAAATGGATATTATGTCTATAAGTTGATATAATTATTATAGTTACAATTATAAGACATGAAAACAGCATTTGTGTCTTATATAGATTTTATATGAGGGTAAAATGGTGGTATAAATGAAATTTCTTGATGTTGGTGAAAAAATAAAAAAGTTAAGAAAAGAATTGAACATAAGGCAGGAAGAGCTTAATGCTTCAGGAGTATCCAGGAATTTTATAAGCATGATTGAAAACGGAAAAAGAAAGCTTCCTTATCATGTTGCTTCTGAACTTGTGGGGATTTTTAACAAAAGGGCTGATGAATTGGGGGTAACTCTGGCTATAGATGAACGTTGGCTAATGATTACTGCAAAAGAACAAGCCGAGGAGTTCTGTCGTGAAAAATTAAAGAATGAGCTAACCTCTGAGGATGTAAATGTAATAACAATGCTGGTGAAAGATTATAACATTAAACAATTAATACCGGAAGTATATAAAATAAAGGCTGACAGTCTTTACGAAAATAGATTATATGAAGAAGCTTTTACATATTACTATGAAATTTTGGATAATGTGGATGATAAGCCGGAGGAGAAGGCATTTATTTATAATAAATTAGGTAAGTGTAAAATTATGATGCTGAATTATATAGAAGCAATAACATATCTTAATAAATGTTATGAAAACTGCATAATAGTTAATGATAAAAATACTATGAAAAGCTGCCTTTACAATATGGCTTTATGTAATAAAAGACTAAATAACATGGAGCTTGCAATAAAATATATAGATAGTTGTATAGAATTATGCGATGTCTCTAAAGATGTTAAGGAATATGCAGGAGCAGTCGTCTTAAAGTCTAATTGCTATATAGAGAACAATAATTATCAGTTGGCAGTAAATACACTTAGCGATTTAATCAATAAATTTGATAATCCAGAGGATTTGCTTTTAGGCTATATATATAACAGCCTAGGTGTTTTATATATGGATATGAATGAGTATGATAAATCTCTTTTATATTTAGATAAAGCATATTTTATAAGGCAGAAAAAGGATGTTTATAACCTCAGTCATACAGTGCTTAATAAAGCCAGGGTATTTTTAAAGCAAGATATGAAAATAGAAGCTCTGCAGCTGATTAATTATTCAATAGTTATTGCAGAAAAAAATAATGACTATAAATTTATAATTGATGGGTATAGGGTGCTGGAAGACTTATATATTGGATATAAAAAATATGAAGAGCTTATAGACATATATCTTAAAATGATAAGCTTATTTACTAAAATGGACAACACAGAGGAAACTTTAAAGATATATATAAAACTATTATCTCTAAGTTCTAATACTAATGGTCAAGAAGAATATAAACTTTATTTAAAAGAGGCACAAAAAATTCTGTAACAAAAAAATATAAAATGGGTAGTTACAAGAATAAAAGTATATGGTATAATATGGTTAATAACTGATGAGGGGTTGAGTATTTATGAAAAAAGTATTAAAAGGTTTATCAATTTTCTTAATTACTTTCTTTATAGTGGGGGCTGTAGTAACTAAATCAGATAAAGGAACAGACGAGCCAGGACCATGGGGACAAAACACCACAACAATAACTATGAATGCATAAAATTATTTTCTATTATCAAATTGGGCCGATAGGTAATAGGAGGTAAAATTAAGCATCAATTTTAACTAACTTCTGAGATATTACTGCTTAATAAAAAATAAGTACTAGATTACTAAAAGAATTAATTTTATAATCTAGTACTTATTTTTATATTAAATATTAAAGGAGAGTTTTAATGAAGAAAAGTATTTGGATAATAATATTGATAATAATAACCTTTTCTGCATGCTCTGTTAAAATAGATGAAACACCTATTGTAACTTCAGATAACATGAGCAGAAGTACTAAGGTAATAATTAATAAAGAGGAATTAAATATTGAAAACATTCTTCCAAAAGGTATAAGTATGAAGTCAAGCTATGAAGATATTGTTAAGTTGTATGGAAAACCGAAAAATACTACCAACTTTAATGATGAAACGCTCATTACTCAAAAGGGATACTTTACTGATTTGGGCTATAATAATATGGATTTTATAGTATATTGTTATGATAAGGAAAAACCTTTTAATCTGCAAAAGGATAATGAAGTTTTTCAAATTGATTTTTATGGAGAAGGCTCATCACTTAATAACTTAATTAAGATTGGGGACAGCTATGATATAATTTCAAGCAAATATAAGACTGATGAATTAACTTCAGTGAACATTCAAGATATAAAAGAAAAGTTAAATAGATTCCGTAAGGACAATACATATTTAAAATATAATAAAATTTTAAGTATAACATCGAAAAATATGAACACAGCACCTGTTTCTATGATAATGCTTTTCGATGATAACAATTTACTGGAAAGAATTTGTTATATCAAGCCTAATGCAGATTAATCATAAAAGTGGTGCTGCAAAACTTTATTAAAAATCAGTTTTGCAACACCTTTTTTATTTAAAGCTAAAAATCCTATGACTGGTTTGCAACACAGTTTAATAATACAGTGTAGTTATATAATGACTTAGCAGTACTGTCAGTATAGGCGATATCGTGCCAGGTTTGATATGAAGATTTCAAATCATAATTTTCATTTCCTATATCAATATAAGCGGTATGAGGACCCTTGCTTCCATTTGAGTGAGCATACCATATTCTTGTAACTACATTGCTTGAGTTCATCTCAACTTTATATACTACAGCAACATGGTTTCCATTATCCATTCTAAAGGTACATCCTGGAACAATCTGCTTTGCAGTAGTTTTTTGAACTCCGTTAACAGTAGTTGCTAGATTATTTGCACTTACACCGTAAGCATAAGATACATTGAAATAACTATTAACAGCTCCGTAACTAGCTTCGTTTAATACATAGTATACAAGACCTGAGCAGTCAACTCCAGCGGAAGATGGATTGTTTGTTGACAGCTGTTGGATTTCGTCAGTTGTCTTGTTAAAATACCCATTAGAATCTGTGCATAAAGGCATTAAATAGCTGTTAATCATGTTTGGAGTATTTTTAGCTCCAAGCTTGTAAGGAAGTTGTATATAACCGCTGTATTTAATTCTTTCTAAATCATTTTCTATTACCCATGTACGAACTCTGAATGATGTGTATTGATTTTGGAAAGCTTCTAAATTACTTTGAAAAAGTCCCATAATAAATTCCTCCTAGTTTATGTTTATTTGCAGTTAAGAGAAGCGCTTCAATCTAACTACATACATTAAAAAGTAAGTATAGGCTAAAATAGCAACTGTTTTTTAGAATATTTTTAAATTAAAGAAGGAGAAGAAATCTGAAACTCATCTCCCGCTTATTACTTATTTAAATGATCTTTAATATCTAAAACATCCTTTTGAATATCTTTTATTACATTAAATTCATCAGTCAGCTTGGTTATTATCTCTTGATATTTTTCTTCTCTTTCTGCTTGTGTAAGATCTCTTTTTTCCTGAGCTTTTAGGATGTAAAAGATTAATACAACAGCCAGTGCAGCCCATATGCCCTGGGTTGAAGCTAGTTTTATTAAATCATTTTCCATAATTTTTTTACCCCCTTTTAATTTAAAAACTTTCTCAAGTTATTCAGCGCTCTATTTTTTGTTCTGTTTATAGCCTGTCTTGAAATTCTTAGCTGTTTAGCTAAATCATTCTCGGCTATATTATTTATATATATCTTTTTTATAACATCTTTCTGAAAAACAGGAAGCTTGTCTAAAATCTCCTGAATAAATAATTTATCATCAACAGTATTGTATGGATTTTCCCCAAAGAAGTCGGTATTTAATTCGGTTTCGCTATTAGTTATTTTACAATTCTTTTTAGAAAGAATTATGTATTTATGTTTTATTGAAGTGTTAATATAAGCAATAATACCAGCATCATTTCTTAAATTTTTATTAGTATATACAGGAATGCTTTCGATAGTTTCAAGAAGGCATATTACTAAGTCCGTATGAGCTCCATCATAGGCTAATTTTCTAGAATATTTGTTTATCAAGGGGCTGAACTTGTCCAAAATAGCTAAAGTACTGCTTTCGTTGTGCATTTTTGAATTGATTATAAGCTTGCATAGGTCTTCCATCATAATCCCACCCTTTTATAATTTTTTATAATATAAAAAGGTTTAAGATTTAAAAATGTAAACCTATAGTAACAATAAAGTTTATTGTTATTAGTTACGTAAAAAGTACGTAAATTAGCTAAAATTATTAATTTAAATTACAATAAATATGTATAAATAAAAATACATAAATTTAACAGAAGATATAACAAAGAGAATATATTTTGGCAACCTGGCAGTCATAGGAAAGTATATTCCTTTAGATCCATGGCTTTGCGGCCCTACCTTTCAGTAAGTGTGCTATTATCAGTATATAAACCTTTTCATATCCTATTTTAAATTAATTGTATATAATAATTACAATAATGTAAATATATTCAAAATAAATTTGTTAATTATAATAAAATATGTAACTATGGAATTATAGTTTTAGGCTTAACTTGCAAGATAAAATATCATATATTATTCATTTTAAATTTTAGTAATTAATATTGAAAAAAGGCTATTGAGTACAAACAATATTATATAGGTTTTGGTAAAAATTAATCTTTATTGAAAGTAGCTGTACACAAACTATTTTTATTCAGGTTATTTTAAATAAAGTCTTATTAAGGTATAATATAAGCTGATATCTAATACACAAAGGGGTGAAACTATGGCATATACCGCTTTATATAGAGAATGGAGACCAAAAGCTTTTAAGGATGTGGTCGGTCAGAAGCATATAACTACAACCTTAAAAAATCAGATAATAAATAATAGAATAGCTCATGCTTATCTCTTGTGCGGAACAAGGGGAACTGGAAAAACTTCTACTGCTAAAATACTTGCGAAGGCGGTAAATTGTCTTAATATACAAGATGGTGAGCCCTGTAATGAATGTGAAATGTGCAAGAGCATAAACGCAGGACTATCAATAGATGTAGTTGAGCTTGATGCTGCTTCCCATAATGGAGTAGGAAATATAAGAGATATAATAGATGAAGTTCAATATCCTCCTAGAGAGGCAAAATATAAAGTTTATATAATGGACGAGGTTCACATGCTTTCAGATGGTGCTGTAAATGCCTTTCTAAAAACACTGGAGGAACCCCCAAGCAGAACAATATTCATACTTGCGACAACAGACCCTCAGAAGCTTCCTATAACTATACTTTCAAGATGCCAGCGCTTTGATTTTACAAGAATAAAGTCTGAGGATATTTTTGAAAGGCTTAGAAGAATAGTTAAGGAACAGGGAGTTTTTGCAGATGATAAAAGCCTTCATTTAATCTCAAGAATGTCTGACGGTGCAATGAGAGATGCTTTAAGTGTACTTGATCAGGCTATATCCATGGGCAATAGTAAGGTTGATTATGATGAGCTTATAAATATGCTTGGACTTGTTACAAATGATAATTTGCTTAAGCTTACAGATGCTCTTATAGATAAGAATGTAGAAAGATCCATGCGAGCTGTTGATGATATAGTAATAAGCGGCAAGGATATTTATAATTTTATTAAAGAAATGATAAGTCACGTGAGAAATCTCATGATGGTTAAGGTAAGTAATAATCCTGAAGAAATACTTGACATGTCCTTAGAAAATATTCAAATTATAAAAGAGCAGGCTCAGAAGATAAGAATGGAAGAGCTCATGAGGATTATTAGAATACTTCAGGAAACAGAGGAGCAGTCAAAATGGAGCAAGCAGACAAGGATATATTTAGAGCTTGCAATAATAAAAATATGTAAAATTGAATATGATACTTCTAAGGAAGTAATGTTAGCTAGAATAAACAAGCTTGAAGAAGCAATTAAAAACGGCCAGGTTACTGTGACTATTGCTGAAGGCTCTGCTGATTCTCAAAAAATAGTTAATAGAGCTCCAGCACAGCAGGTTAAAAAGCCTGAACAAGTTAAAGAGCAGGTACATGAGGAGGTTAACCCTCATTCTACTGTAACACTTGACACGGTAAGAAAGTCTTGGAGAGACATAATGGAACTTTTAAAGTCAAGAAGACAAATGGTTATTTATGCTTCTTTGATTACAGGTGAACTTATAGGCTGCAAAGATGGAGTAATAGAGATAAAATTTGAGGAAATGTATGCTTTCAATAAACAGAGGCTTGAGAAGGAAGACAATAGAAAAGTTGTTGAAGAAGTGTTTTCACAGGCACTAAAAGAAAAAATCAGAATAAGATATATTGTGGATAAAAAACAGGAAAAGTCAAAATCTCCAGAGGCGATGCTCATGGAGACTTTTGGAGAAGAACTTGTAGAAATAATTGATGAATAGGTATATAATGGTGCATGTAAATAGAATTTTTTGTATTCTAAATACAAAGCAAAAATTCTAGTACATTCTGCTCTCGCAAAAATCCTTGAAGATTGGATATTTTGCTCGGCACAATGCAAGAATTTTAAAGCTTTCTATTTATATAATGCGCGAATAATATTTTTAAAAATTTTAGGAGGGTATAAATAATGGCTAAAGGCGGTTTTGGAGGCTTCGGAGGCGGAGCTAATATGAATAATCTTATGAAGACAGCACAGAAATTCCAACAGCAAATGGAAGATATGCAGAAGGATCTTGAGAACAAAAGATATGAAGAAAAAGCAGGCGGCGGTGCTGTTGTTGTAACTACAAACGGAAAGAAACAAATAGTAGAAATAAAAATAAATCCAGATGTAGTTGATCCAGATGATGTTGAAATGCTTCAAGATTTAATTATGACTGCTTGTAATGCAGCACTTAGAAAAGCTGAAGAAGATACAGCAAACCAAATGGGTAAATTAACAGGCGGACTTAACATACCAGGAATGTTTTAAAAATTAATAGTTAAGAATTAATAATTAAGAATGAAAAGAGAGAATCTATAGATAGGCTTCTTGATTTTCATTCTTAATTTAATTTTAGGAAGATAAGAAGATATCTTCTTATCGCGATATCTAGTTAGGTACATTTGTATTTATACAAAAGACAAAAGGAGGTTGAAGTCCTAAATAGACTTCAACGGGTAGTCTGCGAGTGAGAACGAGCACTTTAGATTACCCAGTGTTCCGATAAAAAGGAGGTTAAAGGTCTAAATGACCTTTAACGAGTAATTTTCGAGCGGAGCGAGGGTCTTTAATTACTCAGTGCTTCCGACTAAAAGGAGGAATAACTATGGATTTTTATCCAGTTGCTATAGAAAAGCTTATAGAAGAATTTGCCAAGCTCCCCGGTATTGGTTATAAAACGGCTCAGAGGCTCACTCTTCATGTTTTAAACCTTCCTCAGGAAGAGGTAAAGGAATTTTCAGAGGCCTTGGTCAAGGCGCGGGGAACAATAAAGTACTGTTCAATTTGCGGAAACTTTACGGATAAAGATCCATGCAGCATATGCGGAAATCCAAGCAGGGATAAAAGTACAGTATGTGTGGTGGAGCAGCCTAAAGATATTATGTCTATGGAGAAGGTAAGAGAATATAACGGAGTATATCATGTGCTTCACGGAACAATTTCACCTATGGCAGGCAGAGGACCTGAGCAGATAAAGCTTAGAGAGCTTATTAGAAGATTAAACGGAGAGGTTAAAGAAGTTATTGTGGCTACAAACCCTAATATTGAAGGTGAAGCTACAGCTATGTTCATATCAAAGATTATAAAACCTTTAGGAGTTAAGGTTACGAGAATTGCTCACGGAATTCCTGTAGGAGGAGACCTTGACTATGCTGATGAGGTTACGCTATCAAAGGCATTAGAGGGAAGAAGAGAAATTTAAGTTATAATGTATACAAATTCCAAATTGAGGCAATGATTTAAATAACAGATTGTCCAAATTGGGAGGGGTATACATGAATAGATTAGCAATAGTTGAGTATTTATCAAATAAGATTAAATACACTGATGAGCAAAAGGAGCTAATTAAAGCTATTGAGGAAGCTAAAGGAGAAATGGAAAAAGCGGCTTATTATTTTGAACAGGTAAGTACTCCTGAACTTGTTGATTATGCAATATATATGGAGCAGGCTGCAAAGTCAAGATTTATATATCTTTTAAAAGAAGCAAAGGATAAAGGAATAAGGGTCGATAACTCCTTTAAGCATTATGAGGAAGATATTGTGTGATTTTATTAATAGTTTGTGATATATTAGAATATAATTATATATAGATTTCAGAGTAAATCTATATAACAACAGTTTAATAGGGGGTATACAATGGAATATGCAGGATATTTTCTCATTGCAATAATATGTTTATTTCTTGTTGTAAAATTATTTTCCTGGCCGATTAAAATACTGTTTAAGCTTATTGCCAATGCTGTTTTAGGAGTAATACTTCTTGTAATAGTAAATTTTATCGGCGGATATTTCAATTTCTTCATAGGAATCAACTGGATAACAGCTTTAGTTGCTGGATTCTTTGGGGTTCCAGGGGTTATATTCTTAATAATCTTCAAGCTGTTACTTTAGGGCAAAAATATAAGTTTGAGTAAGTCTCAAACTTTTAACTAGATTTTTTTCGATAATAAAAAATAAAGCTGGTTTGTATTTATAGAAAATACAGACCAGTTTTTTTATTTAAAATTAATTAAGATAAATAATCTTGCATTCATCTTTAATTTTTGTATTATCATCAGACTCATCATTTTCTATATCCTTAGAGGGTATAAAGTCCTCCTCAATCAATGTTCCCCCGCAGTTGCCGCATTTTTGATTTGGTCTTGTATTTGCTGTATACCAACTCTCACCACATTCCTTACATATAAGCTTTATCATGATAAATCCCCTCTCTTAAAACTATCTATATAATGCAGTAAAGTTCTTATATCATTTGTGCACTAGAACTTTGCATTGTATCTATTGTTATTTTGCTTAATTTACTATATTAAGTATGCATAAATAATTATGATACATATTTACTGGAAAATATAGTAAAATATTTAGACAAATTAATTTGATGTTAAGAAGAATTAATCGAATATATAGAAGTTTATGTAAAATAATACCAAATTATTATAGAAGGGATATGATTTTGTAATAAAGTATATATAATGCAATAAAGTTCTTAAATTAACGATGTCACAAAATATCCAATCTTCAAGGATTTTTGGGACATTGTTAATGTATTATAACTTTTGTATTGTATATAGCTTTAAAAATAATTATTAAATTTTAAAATTAAGTAAACATTATTATTAATTAAGAATAAATATATATAAAGAAGAGATTTGAGGTGTAGTTGATGTGAAAAATTTAAAAAGGTTTTGCTGGTTTATATTTATATTTATTTTTATGGCAGCTATAACAGTGCCTAAGAGTTTAGTAAAAGCAGATGATAATAAGATAATATATCATCTGTCTGACAAAGGAAGTCTGAATGAGATTTTATTTATTGGAGAAGAAATAATGTGGCCCGGTAAAACATTGGAGAAAGAATTTTACATTTTTAATGATAATGACTTTCAATGTTATGTTAAAAATATTATTGTTGATGGAAAGCTTTATGATAAGAACGGAAAGGAATTAGATAAAAGCACAGCAGAGTATAAGAACTTTATAAAGGATACAAAACTATCCTTCAGCTATGAAGGAAAAGAACTTTGGAAAGGAAATGAAGATTCACTTATAAATAAAAATTTAGTTGAAGAAAATTCTATAGCAATAAATGCAAATGAGATGAAAAGATTTAAGGTTCAGTTCTTATTTGATAGGGATTCTAATAACTCTACTATGAAGCTTCAATATAAGTTTAATATTCAGGTTAACTTTGCTTCAATTGATGCTGCCTATATTCCGCCTATAGATAAGGGAGTAAAGGGCGAAACTTTGGTTCAAACAGGCTCTTTTTTTGACACATATGTGCTCACTATATTTGGAGTTTTATTATTTGTATTAGGTTTTGTGCTGTATTTAAAAAAGGATAAGAAGAAATGAAGTAAGATGTGAAAGGTGATGGGGATGAAGGTTTTAGTTGTAGATGATCACCCAATTGTAAGATCTGGAGTAAAAGCTATTTTACTTAAGGAATTTAAAATATATGAAGCCTATGAGGCTTCTAATAAAAAAGAGGCTTTAAGTTTATTAGAAGCTAAAAATATAGATTTTGCTATTATAGATTTAAAGCTTAAAGAAGAAGATGGACTGGATATAATTTCTGAGATAAAGCAAAAACAAAGCAAAGTTAAGTTTATAGTAATAAGTTCTGCTATTTCTAATTCTGATTTTATTAGAGGAGAACATATAGGTGTAGATGGATATATTCTAAAAAGTGCTAGTATAGAAGATTTAATTTATGCTGTTAAAACAGTAAATAGAGAGATAAAGTACTACCATCCTTCCATAATTCAATATAAGCTTGGAAATAATATGAGTTTTTCTGTAAACAGTTTAACCTCAAGAGAAAAAGATATACTTATGGAGGTCAGCAGGGGGTTAAGTAACATAGCTATAGCAAAAAAACTGTTTTTATCAGAAAGTACTGTAAAAAAGCACGTAAGCAGCATATTGGGTAAGCTAAGTCTAAGCAAGCGTTCACAGGTGGCTTATTATATGAACAGTATGGAGCTTGGAGGCATTGAAGGATAAATGAACAAAAGATTAATCAATTTTTTCTTAGTACTTATGCTTGGAATTATTTATACAGTTGATAATCTTTCTGTTTTTGCTTTTAACAAAAAGAGCTATTTCATATATGGAATAAAACCAATACTATGGATTTTAGTAATATTATTTGTTTCAAAACTTCCGAAGCTAAAAGGAGCTGCGAAATCAAAATACAAAAAGTTTTTAACGGAATGGATAGTATACCTTGCAGTATTTTATATTGTAATACAAGTAATGGCGGGCTTTATACAAGGCTTTGGCAGCAGTCCCTATGATTTAAGTCCATTAGGAATTTTTAAAAATGTTGTTTTGCTGTTATCAACCTTAATTGGAAAGGAAAAAGTCAGAGCTTATTTAGTAAATAGTGGTTCGAAAAATAGGCTTTGGATTAGAATGAGCTTTGCAGTTATATTGCTTACAATTATGAGCCTTCCTATGAATAAAGCCTTAAGTCTTAAGGGAAACTTTGAAATCATGAAGTTTTTTGGTGAAACTGTACTTCCGCAGCTTTCTATTAGTATAATGTCAACCTATTTAGTTTATTTAGGTACAGAAAAATTATCAATAATATATTTAGTCATAGTTCAAGGTGTTTTATATATTTCTCCTATACTTCCAAATCTTCAATGGATAGCTACTGCAATTATAGGAGGCTTATGTCCAATCTTCAGCATGATGCTTTTGCAATACTTTTATCTTAAGGAATCAAAAGGAATCAAGAAGAGACATATAAATAAAGAAAAACCAGCTGGACTTATAATTACAAGTCTAATTTCTGTAATCACAATATGGTTTGCTATGGGGGTATTTCCTGTATATCCTGCAGTTATTGCTACAGGAAGCATGAAGCCTTTAATAAACCCTGGAGATGTAGTGCTTGTAAAAAGGCTTAAAGAAGCAGATGTAAAAACTGGGGACATAGTGGCTTATAAAAAAGATAATATATATATTTTTCATAGAATAACAAAGCTTGTAGATGAAAAAAATGAAATTAAGTATGAGACGAAGGGTGATAACAACTCTATAGCTGACAGTGAACTTGTAAGCATAGATATGATAAAAGGAAAGGTTATTAATATAGTGCCTAAGATAGGCTGGCCCACGCTTATATTAAAAGACAGCAGAAATAAGGTTTTGAAAGAAAAGGTTGAATTTTAGCACAGAGTTTAGGCTCTGTGTTTTTTATTGTACTAAAGTACTATATTGTTTTGTACTTAAGGTCGTAGGTAGTGAGAATTAATTTCAATATAATAGAAATACAAGATAGAAATTATTAATTGATAATTAAAATTGAAAGGGGATATTTTAAATGAAAAAGGCAAAGGTTTTAACAGCTGCCCTAGTAGCAGGCTTATTGACAATGGGAGCAGGTTATGCAGCATGGACAGACAATCTTAATATAACAAATGTAATTCAAACAGGAGAACTTGCAGCTACCTTTACTTCAGCAAGTGCATCAGGTGATGCTTATGTAACAGCAAATGCATCAGCAATAGCTCCAACAGGAAGAACTAACAGCATTAACTTCACAATCCAAAACTTATATCCAGGAGCAGGAGCAACCCTAAATGCTTCTTTCAAAAATGATGGAACTATACCGGCTAAAATAGGCAGCGTGGCAGTTACTTATAATCCTTTGAACGAGACTGCACCTAATGGATATACAGCAATATCACAAACAGACTATTCAAAAATAAAGGTTTCAGGAAATGTAACAGTTTATAAAGCTGATAGAACAAAGGTAGTTAAGTCAGTAGATACATCTTTGGCAGGACTTCAAACGGCTCTAAATATACAGCTTTCAGGAGTTCAATTAGAACCGGCTCAAGGTTCAACTCCAGCAGAATATGTATCCTTTGAAAATCTTAAAGTAAGCTTAGATAGCGCAACAGGAACAGCTCAAAAGCCAAATGAACTTGAAAAGAGCTGGGTTAAATTCAAAGTAGACTTCAACTTAGTTCAACATAATTAATACAAAATCATAGAAAAGAGGTGTAATCTCGTAATGAAGAAAAATAAAATAATTTTATCTGCTGTACTTGCAGCGCTTCTTACAACAGGAGCAGGCTATGCAGCTTGGACTGATAATTTAAATATAACAGCTTCAGCTTCAACTGGAGAATTAAAGGTTGAATTTGTGGGACCTAAGGAAATAGAGTTAGATGGTTTATTATTTGACAGAGGCGAGACTGTTCCATGGAGCTCAAGAGTCCTTGAATCAGGAAATAAGAATTATTCTACTTCAACTTTAATAAAAAACAATTCAAATAATGCAACCTTTACGCTAAGCGGAATGTACCCAGGTTCCGGTGCACTTTATGCTTTAGGCTTTGAAAATAAATCAACTATACCAGTAAAAATAAGCAGCGTAACCATATCAAATATAAACAGCAAGCTTGCTGATAATGCAATAGCAATAAGCGGCTACAGACAATACAGAAAAGACGGCAGAAATGAATATAAGCTTGTTTCAAGTGATGTGTTAAGCAGAATTAAGGATTTGTCAGACTACAGTGAAGAGGCTCTTATGACTATGCCAATGCCAAGACTTAGAGATCTTCAAAGCGGTTTAAACAGCATGCTTGGCGGAATAACCATGCAGCCCGGAGATATAATAACACTTGATGTTCCCGAAGAATATAAGGGTGCTGTTGACAAAGTGCTTAAGTCTCAAGGAATCAGCGGTTATAATCCTGTAAATGATAACTGTGTAATAATAGGTCTTCCTTATACAGTAAGTGATAACTCCTTAGAGAAATTAACAGATACCTTTACTGTAACCATAAATGTAAAACAATTTAATCAATAATATGAGTGGCTGCTGCAAAGATACATTATGGTTTTAATGTCTTGCAGCAGTTCTTTTCTATAGAATGAATAATATTAAGGTGTGGGGGATAAAAATGAAAACAATAAATAACAAATTAAGAAAGCAGCTTCTTCTCGTATTTTCAATTATATTTTTAGTATCAGTAGCTTTACTTATAAAAACTATATCAAAGGATAAATATATGGACAAAAAAGAGGCGGTGCTTTCCTATAATAACAAGGCAATAGTAAATTATAATGTAAGTCTCATTCCAAATCCATTAATTGAACAAAAGGTTTTAGGAGAAGGAAATATTTATTTAACTGATTATGTGGATAAGATAAACACAATTTTAAAATATAATATTTCATCAGACAAAAATATTCAGGTTTCAGGGCAATATGAAATAACAGCTCTGCTTGAAAGTTCCATAGGCAATGAAAAAGACAGCAAAAATATATTTACCAAGAAATTTACACTTCAAAACAAAACAGACTTCAGCTTTGACAGCTCTAATGGAGAACTTCAAAAAGAACTGTCAATAAGTCTTAAAAACTATAACGATATAATTCAGCAGATAAATAAAAGCGTTAATTTAACTCTTAACAATAAACTTACTGTAATATGGACAATAAACATAAACACTAAAACAGATTCTGGAATTATCAGTGAACAGTTATCTCCAAGAATGGAGATCCCCGTTGGAAATAAATACTTTGAAATAGGGGGAAAGCTTTCTCAGGATAAAAAAGGAGCTTTAGAGAAAACGATAAAAGTTGTATCGCCAAAATATACGCAAAGTATAATCATATTTTCCATAGCTTTGGCAGGCAATATTTTGGGAATTTTGTTTATATTATTCTTAACTAAACCTGAAAAGCGCAAAAAAGCAGCTTTTGAAAAATCAGAAAAGATATTAAGAGATTACAAGGACAGATTAGTAGCACTCAAAGATAGCCCAATTGAAGGCACTGAAGCAGTAATAAGAGTGGTTGAAATGGAGGATTTGATAAGACTTGCAGATGAAGCTGAAAAGCCCGTACTTTATGTTTATGCTGGAAAGGAAAATGAAGTAGGCTGCTTTTATGTACTGGAAGGCAGGATGGTGTTTGTATTTGAGGTGGTGTGAGAATAGATAATAGGCTAACTTTTATTATATGGGACATTTGGCAAAAATATTATTAATAGACCCTAAAAAATTATGACAAAATCTATGCGTATATATGTAAATAAAACAACTTATATGGGAGTATATGCACAATATATGGTACTTAAGCAGGAGGAGTAGTATACTTTTGTACTACCAATGTCAATAAATTGGGTAATATAGCTTAATTTTTTTATGGAAAAAAAAGTAAATTATTTATATAATAATTTACGGAAGCTAAGATATGAATTCCTCATTTGGGCACTTGGAATTCACGGAGCTAGTAGTGCAACCGACCGATTAACTTAAAAATTAGTCGGTTTTTTATTGTTAAAAATACTGTTTGTACGAATGAGGGGGAAGTTACGTATGAAGGTGGTTATTATAGATAGCTATTACTTAGTTAGGCAGGGGTTAAAGGGGATAATATCAGAGGATAAAGATATTGAAATAGCTGGAGAAGCTGGCAATATAGAAGAAGGACTTAAACTTATCCTTGGAAAAAGACCTGATATTGCAATAGTAGATTTAAAGCTTGGTCAGGAAAGGGGCTTGGAAATAGTAAAACAAATAAAAAATAATATGATAGATTGCAAGTTTATAATATTGACGACCACATCAGACTATAGAGATTTTAGAACAGCAGAACAGCTTGGTATTGATGGTTATGTTTTAAAGGATGCTCTGCCTGAAGAAATAATATATGCAATAAAAATAGTTAATGCAGGAAGGAAATTTTATGATGCAAATTTAGTGGCTAGTGCTATGAGATTGGATAAAAGAGGACTTCCTTCTGATGACCCTGTACAAAATTTAACAGAAAGAGAATTTGAGGTGCTTGGTGCATTGGGAAATGGATATAACAATAGTGAAATAGCTAATAAGCTGTTTATTACAGAATACACAGTTAAGAAGCATATTAGACAAGTATTTAATAAGTTAAATTTGTATGACAGAACACAGGCAGCCATATATGCCAGCAACCATGGAGTAATTGGTTAACAAATTAAATATATAATTTTTTACGGGAGCTGAGATATAAATTCCCTACTTGGGCACTTGGAATTTATGGAGCTAGTAGTGCAACCGACCGATTGATATAAATCAATCGGTTTTTTATTCCTAAAATACCGTTTATGCTAATGAGGGGGTAAATTATTTATGAAGGTTGTTATTGTAGATAGTCATTGCTTAGTTAGGCAGGGGTTAAAATCAATATTATCCATGGATAATAATATCGAAATTACAGGAGAAAGCAGTAATGTAAAAGATGGGTTAAAGCTTATTTTAGAAAGTGAACCTGACATTGCAATAATAGACCTGAAGTTAGGTAACGAAAACGGATTGGATATAGTTAGAGAAATTAAAGGCAATATGAGACGATGCAAATTTATAATATTAACAACTTCATCAGATTATAGAGATTTTAGAAAAGCAGAAGAGCTAGGAATTGAAGGATATATTTTAAAGGATGCCCTTCCGGAAGAAATTATATATGGAGTAAAAATAGTTAAAGCAGGTAGAAAATTTTATGATGCAAACCTTATGACCAGTGCTATGAGACTTGAGAAAAACAATTCAATAAATGATCCAGCTGTAAATAGTTTGACTCAAAGAGAAAAGGAAGTGCTGGCAGCTGTAGGAAAAGGTCTTTGTAATAATGAAATAGCTAGCAGTCTGTATATTACAGAATATACTGTAAAAAAACATGTAAGCCAAATATTAAATAAGCTTGGGTTTAGTGACAGAACACAAGCTGCTATATATGCCAACACGCATGGATTGGTAGGATAATTAGGGAATGGAGACATTCCCGTTTTTACTTTTTGCAAACAATAGTTTATTACACTTTTGATACTTTCTTATTACACTATAGTATACCAAACAGTAAACCTGTAGTTAATATACATTTTATTCCATAAATTGTAAAATAAATTTGTCAGGTGAGAGGAGGGATGAGATTGTGAAAAAGACAAAAGCCTTAGTAACTTCAATGGTGCTTATAACATCATTAAGTACTGGAACAGTATTTGCTGTTAGCGATGCTGGAAAGCAGCTGCAAAAGTGGTATCAAGGTAGATTTAAGACTGTAACAAAGAGCATAACAAAAAATACGATTGATCCTAGAGTTGATGATATGTTTGAAAGGATTGATGATTTACAGGAATTCTTAATTTCAGATGCTAAAGAAAAGCTTCAAAAAGCTGAAGCAGGGACATCTTTTAACAGCGTATCAATATTACAATACAATAATAAGTATATAAATCAAATTAGTACCAAAAAGAATCAGTTAACTAAAAAGGGCGGCATAATTGCAAAGGACTTTGATAACTATATTGGGCAGCAAAATGAGGGGTTTGATAAGACTATAGATGATAGTGTAAATGAATTTTTTACTGATTTAAATGTTTCTTTGGATAATGAAGTAAGCGCCAGTAAAGAAGTAATGGAGAGCGGTTCAAGAAATGCTCAGGAGGAGCTGGCAAAAACTATTTCAAATTCAAAGGAACATATAACATCTAATATTAGTACTTATCAAAGAAAAGCTTTAAATAGTATTAAAGATAATATGGATTCAAATATTACAGAATCAAAAAAGAACGTAGAAGAAAATACTCAGGTTCTTGTAGATGGACAAGCTAAAAGCTTGCAAAGCACAGGCAGTGAGCTTGAGAATCAAGCTAAAGAGCAATTAATAAACATTATAGAAAAAATAAATTAAATTGAATTTTTAGGAGGAATATAAAAATGATAACAAAAGGTTTAAAAAATAAAATTGCTGCAGGAGTTATAGCCGCTACATTAGTAGGAGGAACAGGAACAGTTTTTGCAAATACAAATGCTGGAGCTCAGTTAAAAACTTGGTATGATGTACAATTTGGCAAGGCTGTAGCTAGTTCTACATTAGATGTAACTGATTATGCAAAAACCAAAATTCCAGGTCTTACAAGTTGGTTTAATACAACAAAGGGAACAGCAGTTAGTAATGTTAAGACAGCAGGAGAAAATGAAGAAAAGCGTGCAAGTGATTCTATAAAAGCAGCATTAAAGGAGCATACGGATGCTATAACAACTATGCAAGGTACAATTGAAGCAGGAATGCCAGGACAATTTGATGAATTTGTGAATACATCAAACATATATATTGATGGCCTTGCAAAGCAAGGACAGAATTATGCACAGGGAGAAATAAATAAGGCAGTTAATAATCAAGCAGCAACTTCATTAAGTGCAGTTAATACAAATGTAGGAGCAGTTAAAACATCAGCAGAAAGCACTTTAACTACTGCAATTGCTAATGCAAAAGATTCTATTAACGGAAAGATAGATACTGAAAAGAAAGCTGCAACAAGCGAAATTAAGGCTCATATGGATAAGCAGATAAATGATACAGAAGCTGCAGTAAAGCAAGATACAGATAAGTTAGTAGGCGACAAGACAACTGAAATTCAAAACGCTGGAAAGTCAATTGAGGATGCTGCTAAGACTGCTTTAGATAAGTTAGTAGATGGAATTACTAAGTAATAAGTAAAAATTAATTATTAATTAAGAGCCCTCACAGGAGGGTTCTTAATTTAAAACTTAGGTGGGTGATTTGATTATGAAAAGATTAGATATAAATAAAAAAAAGAAATATAAGACAAGAAAAAAAACCGTTATAGGGGCGGTTATTATAAGCAGTATGTTATTTATTAATATTGGTGTAGTTTTTGCTGATGGAGATGTTAATGCAGTTTTAAACAATTGGTTCAATAAAAAGACAACCATAGCAAAAACAGAGATAGAAAAATCAGTAAAGTCGGAAACTGAGCTTCAAAAGCAGAGGATTACAAAAGAATTAAAGCTTAAAATGGAGGCTTCCTCGAAAGATTTGGATAAGTTTACTGAAGAAGAAAAGGCGAAAAGAAAACAAGCTGTTATTGATTATGCTTCAAACATAATAAATAATACCAAGTTTTCAAATGAAGCAGATAAAAAACAGATACAGGATAAATTAAATGTTATTGTAGAAAGTGCTAAAAATGCTATGGATAATTTAAATCAAAGCTATAATCCCCCTAAACAAGTTTATGAAGCACCAAACAATACAAATTCACAGCAGGCTAAATAGTTAGAGGGGGTATATATATGGAAGCTGCAAAAGAAAAGGTAAATATGAAAACACAAGTATTTGATTGGATAAAGTTTATAGTAAAGCTATTAATTATATATGTTTTGATAACTAATACTATAGGCTTAACTAAGGTGTCTGGATTTTCTATGAGTCCAACTCTTAAGGATAACAGTTTAATACTTATAAATAAATTTTCTTCACATTTTGGCAAGCCAAAGTATGGAGATGTTGCAATTATAAATGAGCAGGGAAAAGGCTATGAAATTATAAAAAGGGTTCTTGCTCTGCCGGGAGATAAAATATTTATAAAAAATGGAGTTGTTTATGTGAACGATAGTCCTGTTCCTGAGGTTTATGCCCAGGGAAAATCAGAGGATATGAAAGAGCAGGTAGTGCCAGAAGGTAGTGTTTTTGTCATTGGAGATAACCGTGAACCGGGAGAAAGTTTAGACAGCAGGGATCCAAGTGTTGGGCCTCAGTTAATTTCTGATATAAAGGGTTATGCAGTTGTTTCATTATTTCCTGCATACAAAATAGCAAAGCCTTTGAAGCTTTAAAAGGTATAATTATTGCTAATAACAGCATCTATTGATGCTATTATTATATAATCTAATCACCTGATAAGGAGTTGTAACAAAGGTAAATAAGTGCTTTTGATACAGCTCCGATTTTTTTACTGCATAAGCCGATATTTAAAGCATATGTATGTAAAAAAGTATAAGTGAGGGAAAACAAATTGTTTAAAACAATTTTTAAAAAATTAATGGATCTGTTATTTATAGTCGTAGTCGTTTTAATAGTATTTTATTTACTCATAAATATTAGGGGTATGGGCCAAAAGGATTATATTCCAGGGCTAGGACCTTACAAGATAATGTCCGTTTTATCAGGCAGCATGAGTCCTACTTTTAATGCTGGAGACGTTATTGTTGGTAAAATAATTAACCCACATGATTTAAAGCAAGGTGATATTATAACATTTAGATTTGAAAATTCTTTAATCACACATAGAGTAATAAATGGAATAAATAAGGATGGGAAACTGTTATTTACAACTAAGGGAGATAATAATAATGTGGAAGATCTGGAGCCTGCAGGTGATGAAAAGATAATAAGCAAATACTTATTTAGGATACCACTAATTGGATTTGCAATTATATTTATGAAAGGTACTGTCGGAGTGGCTAGTATTTGTTTTCTAATTATTTTAAGTATATCTATCAACGTATATAAGGGAAGAAATAAAAAAGGTAAAAAATATAGATTTTAATAAAAAAACAGTTTATTATTACCCATCTAATTTAGAAAACCTTGAATAAATATAAGAATGTACGAAAATGAAAAAATAAATTTTACTTACATAAAAAATTTCATTATCTATAAAAGATTGTTGTAATAGCTTGAAGAAGTAATGAATAAATATAACATGTAGGAAAATTTGAATAGCTTAAATTCAAAAGTTAAATTGTTGTATTAATTAATATTTTGGAAAGAGGCGAAGAAACAATGAAAAAGATTATTGAAAACATAAGAAAAATTTTTGGAAATAAAATAGTAAAAAAAGTTTTGAAATATGGAGGAAATATCATCTTTGCAGCAGCTTTAGTTTTAGTTGCAATTTCAGTTTATGGTAATATCCAATCCAAAGGAAGGAATTGGGCAGTTCCTACAGTTGGCTCCTATAGATGGCTTACAGTTTTATCAGGAAGTATGCAGCCAATTTTTAATCCTGGTGACTTGATAATTGATAAAAAAGTAGATGTCAGTGATCTTAAAGTTGGTGATGTTGTAACATATATTTTTGGTGAAAGGTTTCTCTCAACTCATAGGGTTGTTGAGATTAATAAAGATAATAATGGTAAGTTAACTTTTAAAACAAAAGGAGATAACAATAAAGCGGTGGATGAGCAAATCATACCAGAAAGTATGATTGTAGGAAAATATTTGTTCAGAATACCACTTGTAGGTTTTGTTCTACAAAAGTTAAATGGGTTACCTGGAGTAATAGGAATGTGGTTTTTATTTATTATTGTAGTAGCTTCAGAGATATATAAAAATGTAAAGGCATCAAAACAACAGAAGAAAGAGGAAACAATAGTTCAATAGTATTGGTAAAACAGCGCGCTTTTTATATAGATATGTTTATGATTACTGGCCATAGTCATAAATATAAAACACTTATCTAATATTAAAATATCAAAAACAGGGGGTATTATTGTGAACAAAAAGTCAATAGGAGCATTATTATTATCAGCAGCATTACTAGTAGGTTCAACAGGGGCAACATTTGCTTATTTCACCAATTATGCGCAATCTGACAAACAGATAATTACTTTAGGTGATGTAAAAGTACAATTTATGCCAAATAGCGGAACAAAATGGGCAGTCAAAGAAAGAGCTAGTAGTGTTCAAAGTGCACTTCAATCACTCGCCACACTTGATTTTAAAAGTGCTTTAGATTTAGCAAAGGATAACAATAATGAAATAAACACGAATGATCCAAATCAAATATACTATTTAGCGCCTGGTGATGTTATAGCAAAGAGCTTCACACTTAAAAATACAGGAAAACTAGATGCTAAGATAAAATTAAGTTTAGAGGAATTAAAGGTTCTAGATAAGAATGGTGGAACTGTAACTAATACTTCTGTAGTAGATCCTAATAAATATTTAGTTAAAGCCTATCATGTAGATCCTCAAAGTGGAACACCGGGATCAGAAATAGACGTAACTTTAGTTACTAACAATAATGGGCAAGGAAACTTTATTCTAGATGCTGCTTCTCAAGAGGAAGTAGTTATTTATGTAGGTTTAGCCTTAGATAACAGTATTGGAAATAGCTTAATGGATAGCCAAGTTCAATTTAATTTAAGAGCTGATGCAACCCAATGGAACAACCCAGGTTGGGGTGAACAATAATTAGCATTTAATAATAGAAACAAATAATTACAGTACAGTTGTACTGTAATTATTTATATATGGAGGGAGATGGATGAAACGTTATAAGCTATTAGTTTTCATATTATCTCTAATTATAATTGTGTGCCTGAATAACAGAGTAACATATTCTTATTTTAGGACTGGAGATAAAACAGACACACAATCAATAATTCTTGGAAACTTAAAAATTGAAACAAATGATACCCCTCAAAATTGTTGGAGGTATGTTCCAGTAGCTGTAAAAGGAAATGAATATATATCAAATGACTCTATAGATATTAAAAACTTATCTGGAGGGCTTGAGTCAAATAACCTTAGACCTGGAGATGCATTTGAAAAAGACATTATTATTACTAATACAGGTTCGCTAAGTTCAAAATTGAAGATAACAAAAGGTACGCTCTTAAATGGTTCGCCCTTTAAAGTAACTGTTAATCCAAGAGAAAATGATGCAAATGTCACTATAAGCAATGATACAAATGATAAAAATACTTGGTATGTTGATAATTTAAAAAATAATGCTAAAGTTATGTTTACAATAAAACTCGAACTTCCAACATATGTAACCAATAATGATCTAAATGAAAATAATATAAGACTAAGCAATAATGCACTAGAGCTATTAAATATAGTATCCACCCAGTGGAACAACAATACTTGGAGTGAATAGCTGTGAAGGAGGAGAGAATTTATGAAGATTAAAAGATATATCAATAGAAAGACTATCATTTCCTTTATAGCTATAACAATATTTATGTTCTTTACAGGTAGCTATTTTAAGATAAGTGCACAGCAAAATACTGAAAATAAGGTTACTATAGTTTCAAAAAATAACGATGGAGATGACAAAATATTTAGTGATAAAGATGGGTTTTGGTATCCAGGAAGAACTTTAGGCAAGCAATTTCTTATAAAGAATGCAAACGCTGGTGAAATAGAAATCAAGAATGTTTCTGTAAATGTCCAATCAGTAAACAGCTTTATATTGAATAGGGTTATTAATCCCGATGAAGAAATATACAATGAATTTTTGAGAAACCTAAAGGTTCAGCTTAAGGATGGAAACAATGTTATTTTTGATGGCACCTTTGAGGATTTTAATAATAAAGCTATACTGAAGACGCCGGTTAAAATCGATGGAAATAATGAAAAGGAATTTCTATTAAGCCTTCATTTTCAAGAGGAGGCAGGAAATATATTCCAAGACCTGCAGAACCTGTTTAATATTAGCATCCAATATAACTTAGATGATGGGACTACAGTAAGTGATAATATAACAACCTTGCCCAAAACTGGTGGATTCTATAACTTTATTACACTTGTTGTAATAGGATTAACAATATCAGGAATCGGATTCTTAATTATTGGGCATAAAGAAGAAGCCTCTTTGAGAAAAGGAGGTAGTATTGATGTTAAATAAAAGAAAGCTATTAATAATTATACTAGGTTTGATATGTATATATACAAGTACTACTTATACCTTTTCGTACTTTGTAGAAAATCAGAAGGTGCAAAACAGCGTTAATTTATCAATAGGAAATATAAACTCAAATTTTATACAAATTGATGAGAAAACTCCATATAGCAGCGCTGTGGTAAATGCGGCTGGGCTAATCCCAGGAGGCAGTCAAAGTTTTGATTTCTTTGTTAAAAATACTGGTACTTTAACCAGCAAAGTAGAATTAAGCCTTGATAATTTTACTGGAGATGGGCTTGATACGCTGCTACCATATTTGAGTTACAATCTTGCTATTGGAAAAAATAACTTTGAAGGTCGATTAAAAGACTTATATACTGCTCAAAAATATTTCTACTTAACGGATGGTGATAAACCTGTACTGCTTGAAAATGGTGATAAAGCCGGCTGTAAGATTACGATAAAACTAGATAAGGATACACCTTATACTGCTCAGAATAAAACACTTAAGTTTAATTTGAATATATATGCTACACAACCTAATAATCCGAGTTGGGCAAGGTAAGGGGGAAGTACTGTATGCGAAAAATATATGTTTTAATTTTGGCTTTTATTACAATCTGCTTCATGAGTGCTGGCTCCTTTGCTTTTTTGACAAATAAAGCTACTAACGAGAATAATACTGTATCCACAGGTGCCTTCCCTAAGTTTAGGGTTAAATTATATTCTTCATCTGGGCCTGTATTTAAGGAAACTTTGTCAGGACATCAAAACCAGCAAAGCTTAAGCTATCCATTATGGTTAACAGATGCTTCTAAATATATAATTAAGGATCTAACCGGGCAGGTGTTAGAAGTTCCAGCTCCTAGAGATCAGTATGAAACCTACGAAAATATTGCGAATAATTCCAAAAACATAAGCAGAAAAAATACTATGGTAAGTGCTAATTTTTACAGCTGGAAGGGTGCATTTATAGATAAGCATGGTGATAAGTGGGATGAACCTGAAGATAAAAAAGAACATGGTACTACTATGCATCATATAGTGGTTATAGAAAATTCTAAGAGATATGGCCAGGAAAGCCCTAAAATTAAATTGTCTGATTTAAAACTTGACAATATAACTGTTTCAATCTCGCAATATGATGTGTTTAAAGGTAGTAAAGGAGAGTACAATGTTCAGAGACAGCCAGAAGCTTTTTCTTTGTCAAATCCTCAGAACAGCACTAGAATTAGAACCTTTGATTTGATAGATGGTAAGTATGTTAGAAGTTTTAAAAGTAAAGATGGAAAGATAACTTATGGTAACCAGTCAAACAATGGAGATTTACCAGCAGATGAAGCAGATATGATATTGTTCGATGCAGGCGGGGAAGGATACTATGCTGAACCTGGTGATAAGGACCAATTAACTGAGCAGCAGGTTCTGGATCAACTATATGACAGATTGTGCGGCAATCAGCCCTATGCAGACTTGAATAATGATAAATATGATATACATTATCAAAATTCAACTCCTATGTATAATACAGTTCAGGAGATGTTAAAGAAAGATGATTTAAAATGCAGCTTAAACAGAAGTGTTTGTAATGTAAAACTTATTAAAGATGGTAAAATAATTTCTGAAGAAATAAACTCTATCTATTTCGGAAACTAATATGTCATATGCTATTTCTCTCCATGAAATTTTTTAGTAGAGAGATAGCCTTTTGTGTACAACAAATTAATATTATTCTTAAAAACCTTATAGATATTAGATTATCAGACAGCAATAAAATAATCAAGGAATAGAAGCAGGTATCTTTATATGAAGTGCCTGCTTTATTTTTAATAATAGCTTAAGTAGTATATGCTCTATGATAAAAAGATATGCTGAAAAAAATCGACAGTAATTATGCTGATATTTTGTATTAGAATATTGATTTTGCTGACTTCCTTAATAAATTAATTTAATAATTGATGAAATCTACATTAGATTATTTTGTAATATATGGATGAATATATAGAGTTATTATTTTTATATGATGAAACAAAATCAATATCGACAACTGTATTTTACAAAATATGTAAAATTAATAAAGTAGAATAATAAGGTATAAGGTGTAAATAAATTTAATGGGAGACAGTGAGGTAAGTTTTATATGTGGGCACCTAAAACTTACTGAGTCAGTGGTGCAACCGACCCAATCTACAAAAAGAGTAGATTGGATTTTTTATTTATAAAAAATATAATTTATCAGAAAGGTAAGATATATGAAGAAAATTATTAAATTAACAGGAAATATACTTTTTGGTGCTTTAGTAATCGCAGTTGCTTTATCTTTAATAACGTCTATAAGAGCAAAAGGAAACAAGGATAAAATACCATCTTTTCTAGGGTATAAACCTATGACTGTTTTGACAGGAAGCATGGCACCAAAAATTAATCCAGGAGATGTAATTATTGATAAATCAATAAAGGCTGAAGATATCAAAATTGGGGATGTCATAACTTATAAAGCTAATGAGAGTATGCTTGTAACACATAGAGTTATAGGTATTTTTTTACAAAATGGAAAAAATATGTATAAAACTAAAGGAGATGCTAATAATACAGATGATGGCAAGCTTATAGAGCCAGAACAAGTTGTTGGTAAAGTAAGCTTTAGAATACCATATGGAGGGTATATTTCAAGATTTGCTGGAAGCGTTTATGGATTTATATTTTTAATATTAATACCAACGGGATTACTAATTTGGGAACAGATTAAAACCATATTATCAGAGCAGAAAAAAGAGAAATCTGAAAAAATTGGACAAGAATAATATGGACAAATATACTTAAGATTTACTATCAAGGAGGTGGAGATAGAACAGGCAAAAGAATAGGGTAATCAGTGCACGATAACCTAAATTAAATACTTAAATTAAATTTCCTAAAAACAATTATATCACGACAGATGTTTTACTAACTGCCGTAGGAAATATATGTCAAGGGAAGCCAATTAAATGTGATTTAACTCTTTATGCTCAGAAGACAAACAAGCCAATACCAGGTGAAGATGGAAGGAAGAAGAAATATATTTAAGGACTATGATACTATGCATTGGTGCTATTGGAGTCTTCAAGGATTGAAGAGATAAAGAAATATTATTAATCCTGCCTGTTTCAACAGAATCAGGTAGGTAAAGTTCAAAAGAACTTAAGTTCATAATTGAATTTTTTTGAATTTTATTAAAATATAAGGATAAAAGAGGTATTGATATGATATGGAGTGTTGAAAAGTCAGGCTTGATAGTTACTGAAAATGAAAGCGTCGCTGAAGATACGCTTGTTAAAAGAGTAGATAAACATAAAAGTTTTATTAGAAAATTAAAGGTTAATAAGACTTTATTAATATGTGCTATTCTAATCGGTTTTATAAGTTTAGGTACAGGGGTAGGTACTTATTCTTGGTTTGTTTCAAGCGTGTCAAGCAACGTAGTCTCTATTAAGGTAGGTACTTTTGAGTTAGGACTTGATTCAAACAGCTCTGCAAATGCTCCAATTAAAATGGATAATATAGAGCCGGGATATACTCCAAAGGATTGGACAGTTGTATCTTTTATTAATGCCGGGACTTTAGATATGATACTTAAGGGAGAGCTTAACATCCAATCTAAGAAGTTCAGCGCTGATAGCACTAAGACTAAAGCTTATAAGGTTATTTCAGAAATATATAAAGGTGACGCATTGATATATTCATCTAATGAAAAGAGCGAAAGCTACGATGAATTCACTACAAATTTGAATAATAAACTGCAAGCTATTGTGTTCAAGAAAGATGAAAAATTGATATGCAAATTTAAGTTTATATTAGATAAAGAATTAGCAACTATAGAATATCAGGGTGATGAAGTGACTGGTGATATTATTATTAAAGCAAAGCAAAACGCTGATAGGGCAACATTTTAACAGCATCGATATAGTAAATTGTATAATTATCAGAGAGGAGATATCATAGATGAATTCTAAAAAGAGATGGAAGATAGTATTGATCATTGGTATCGCTGCTATGTTTAGTATAAGTGTATTACTTATAAACATATCAAAATCTTATGCTCAATTTAATACGAGTAAATCTGTATTATTAGAGGCTACAGTAGCTAACAAAGGAGATATTATAAAAAGCATAAGCGTTGATAGTTTAGTTAACCCTACTAAGATTAAAATAATTAAGTCTGAGAAGTGTAAAACAAACCCTATAGTTTACTTGGAGTTAACTGGAAGGCTTCTTTATTATGTACAGCCAATAAACCCAGTAGAGTTAGATGATACAAAAATGAGACTTGAAGAGTGTGAAGATAAAATAAAAAGATACGTATATGAGATTCCTATTACATTAAAAAATAATAGTAATGAGCAAAATAAATTAAATAAGGATGTATATGGAAAGTTTATTGTAAAGTATCTAAATGGATTTGAAAGTATAGAAACTCAAGAGGTTACGTATAATGCTCAATATATAAAGGAGTATCCACATTACAGCGGTAATTATCAAGATATTAGCTTAGGACTGTTTGGAAAAGCTATAGATAATATAGATAATGTAAATGTTAATTATTTGAAATCCAATGCAAATCCAGGTGATAAAGCAACTCCCGATAAGCTTATAATAACTAAGAATAAAAAGTGTAGTATCAATCCTGTAATATATTTCGATGTAACAGGTCAGCTGCCTTATTTTATACAACATATTAACCCTATTCAATTAAGTAAGGAAAGAGCAACAAAAGAAGAGGGAGATAACTATATATATGAAATTCCAATAATATTAAAAGTAGATTCTATTCAGTCTTTTTCATGGGAGTCTATATTAAAGGGTAATGTATATATAAGATATTTAAACTATTATTGTAAAAATCCCATAAGTATTAGTTATAGTGGCAAGGAACTAAAAGACGCAAGAATGCTATATAGCTGGGATTCTGAAATAAAGAATTAGTCACAACTATAATTTGAGATAATAAAACAATCCATTTAAACAAAGAAAAGCCGCCAATGTATTTTAAAATGTACCCTTTGTCAAGGACACGATAAAAAAGACTAGGCTGTTTTTAAGAGATGATCCCTGTATTGCACAGGGGTCATTTTATTTAATCCCCACTGATACCTATAGTTGTTATAGAAAGTTATATAGTCATGTATTTCTTGATCAAGTTCGCACAGTGATTGACAAGGCTTTATGTGGGCCTCATCCTTGAAGTGTCCAAAGAAGGACTCTTGTGGTGCATTATCCCAGCAGTTGCCTCGTCTGGACATGGATTGATCTAGGTTATAGCTTTTAACGAGAGTTTGAAAAACAGGACTTGTATAGTGACAGCCTTGATCCGAGTGGATAAATGCTTCTTCATTCAGTTTGACTTGTTTGTTGTTTACTAGCTTATGTATTGTTTCAGTAGCTATATCCAATGTCAGCTTATCAGAAAGATGGTATGCAAGAATCTCATTAGTAGGGCCATCCTTAATGGTAGACAAATAAGCCTTCTTGCTGTTACCGTAGAACAAGTAGGTTATGTCTGTAAGCAGCACCTTTCCAGGTATATTCTGCTTGAACTGCCTGTTTAACAAGTTTGGAAGCACTCTATGCTCCTGTGTTGCCTTCATCATTCTTCTATATGGATTTGCTTTTCTTATAGGGCAAACAATGCCGTATTTCTTCATGATCCTTCGGATGCGCTTCAAGTTGTATAGAACTCCAAATTGGCCCTGTAAAGTCATCTTGATTTGTCTGGCACCTTTCTTACGTTTTTTGAAGTTAAAGGCTTCTAGAATAACATCCCTGACTGACTCATCTGATGCTTCATGTTCTTGTCTTGCCTGCCGAGACTTTGAGGAGAAATAGTTGTAGTATCCGAAACGTGATATTCCTGCAGCCTCACATAGGTAACTGACCATATGCTTTAAGTTATACTTGTCAATAACTGCTCTGACAAGCTGAAACTTTTGTGCTGCAAGCAGCTTTACTTCTTTCTTATCACCCTCCTTTCCAACATATCGAGTTTTTTTAGCAGTTCGTTCTCAGCTTTCAACAATTTGTTCTGTGCCATCAAGCGTTCATATTTTTCTTCCAGGGTGAGTTCCTTCTCTCTAGGCCTCCCAGAGTTCTCTTTTCGTGTGTCCTGCAGCCCTTCTATACCTTCGTTCCTAAAAGCACTACTCCATCTTTTTGTTGCAGATTTTACCCGTTCTTTACCTAGAACATTAACATTAAAACCAGACTCTTCAAATATTGTTCTTGGCAATTTTCCCTTTTCGTACTCACTTATAAAGTGTCGTTTAAACTCATCAGTATAGGTTATCCCTTTCACACTTACGTGCTTTACGTATTTATTCCTTGATAGCACTTCTATCTCCACTTTTGAAAACACTTTAATACTCATGGTCTACCCCCTACATCTATTTATTTCATTATACATAAAAATACCCTATCAGGTAGACTTTTTTAAGTGTCTACCTGATAGGGTACATTTTAAGTGTCAATGGTGCCTTTAGAGAAGACAGCGATATTGATATAGCGTTTTTATCTGATAATAAACTTAGAGATTATGAAGTTTTTATGTTGGTCCAGGAAATAGCCGGTATTTTTAATAGAGATATAGACTTGATTGACTTAAGCAAGGCCTCTACAGTTTTTAAGGCGCAGATTGTTGGTACAGGAAAGGTTATTTACTGCAGCGATGATACACGAAGAATGTATTTTGAAATGAGAAGTTTTAAAGAGTATGCTTTGCTAAATGAGGAAAGAGAAGTTATCTTGAGATCAATTAAGGAAAGGAATTCTGTTTATTAGACTACTGCATATGCACTAGTCTTTTTTATTATGTTTTAACAAAGACGAGTGTATAAGGTTTTATGGGATATCTTAAAGGGAAAAGTGCAATGATGATATTAGTTTATAATATTTATTTCAACATTTTTTATGACAAATTAAAATAGGTGACTATATTTTTTTAGGCTTATTTAAGGACTTTTGTCTAATAAATAATACCAAGGTAGTACTTGTGATATACTTTAGTGTAATTATGTCAGATATTAAATAAAGTTAGCACATGATAAATATGGAAATAAAAGTAAATTAAATGTATAATAATTTACGGAAGCAAAGAACTAAGTTCTGTATTTGGGCACTTGGAATTTAGGGAGCTAATAGTGCAACCGGCTGATTGATTTTATTCAATCGGTTTTTTTATTTCATAAAATACTGAAGAATTTGGGGTGGGAGCAATGAAGGCGGTTGTGGTTTCAAATTGTGTTTTAATAAGAGAGGGTATATGCTCAATTATATCAAGGTACAATAATATGAAGGTTAGTTTAGCTGTAGAGTCACTTAAAGATGCATATTCCCTAATTAATAAAGAATATATAGAGTTTATTTTCTTTGACTTGAATAATCATAACCAACAAGAATTAATGATGATTAAAGAAATTAAGGATTGTAGGATTAAATCTAAATTTATAATTATAGACTTTAATAGCAATAAGGAGTTTTTTGTAAAGGCTATTAAATATGGTGTAGAAGGATATATATTAGGAAAATCAAGTGAATTAGAAATACTACATATTATTGAGCAAATTTATAAAGGTAAAAAATATTTTGATGCTTACTTTATAGATAGTATGATTAATGAAGATAATTCAGAGCCTGAGGATATTACGCAGCTTACTCCAAGAGAAAGAGAAATTCTTTGTGAGATAGGAAAGGGCATGAGCAATAAAATGATATCTGAGAAATTCTATATTTCAGAACATACTGTGAAAAAGCATATTAATCATATATTTGAAAAGCTTAATATAACCGATAGAACTCATGCAGCTCTATTTGCCAACAGATGCGGGATCATGGAAAGAAGTGCATAATGATAAAAAGCAAAATAGTAGCTGGCCAGAAAGAGTACTACTTAAGAGTAATTTGAGATACTACACCAAATTAGGCTATGCAGTAATTATAAGAAAGATTATGAATCAATATAATGATAATTTAGAAGTTAAAAGAAGTTATAAATAATAATCGAGCCAGATTATAATTTATAACTTCTTTTTTATAGCGTAAATATCTATTTTCTTAATATATATACTACTTAGGTAGTACTCAGATGTAATGCCAAAAGTGTATAGGTAGATTATACTTTGCATAAAAAAATACGATTATAGTGTAATAGTGTATTTTACATAAAATGGTAATATTGTATATGTGAAATATGGTAGATTTGAAAGCGAGGAGTCAAAAATGAGCGAAGGTATAGAACAAACTGAGCTGATAGTGAAGGATAGGGTTAAATCTACAACAATTGTAAGTGAAGGTGGGACTTACAGTTTTTTTAAAGCAATTATTGATTTTTTTGGATCATTAATAGGACTAATACTGTTGAGTCCAGTTTTATTAATTACAAGTATAGCAATTAGGCTAGAATCAAAAGGCTCAATTATTTTTAGTCAAGAACGGGTTGGGAAAGATGGGATACCCTTCAAAATGTACAAATTTCGATCCATGGTAGTAGATGCAGAAAAACAGTTAGATAAGTTAAAAGAAAAAAATGAAATGTCAGGGCCAATGTTTAAGATTAAGAATGATCCTAGGATGACGAAAGTAGGTAAGCTTATTAGAAAAACTAGTATTGATGAACTTCCGCAACTATTAAATGTCCTTAAGGGTGAAATGTCTTTAGTTGGCCCAAGACCAAATCTTCCTTCAGAAGTTAGTCAATTTGAATCATGGATGCTTGAAAAGTTAACTGTAAAACCTGGGATTACATGCCTATGGCAAGTAGGAGGAAGAAATGATATCGACTTTGAAGAATGGATGGAGCTTGATATTAAGTATGTAAGAGAAAGAACCTTATGGCTTGATATAAAGCTTATATTTAAAACATTGTTTGTTTTATTAGGAGACAAACATGCAAGATAAAGGATTTGTGAGTTTTATGAGGATTGTAGTTATATCAAAAAATTCTTTAATAAGAGAGGGAATAGTATCTGTCTTATCCAAGCATAAAAATATGTCCATAGAATTTATGGGTGAAACGATAAAAGAGGCTATGCTTTTAATAAAAAATAATGTGATCGATGTAGTTATAGTAGAAATAAACAAAGAGAATATTGATGAATTAAATTTGATCAGTGAATTGAAATATTCAGGAATAACGTTCAAACTTATGATTTTAGATTTTTATGGGGATAATGAGATTTTTGTTAAGGCATTAAAAAGTGGAATTCAAGGTTACATATTGGGAAGCTCTGGCGAAATGGAAATAATTTATGCCATAGATCAGGTCTATAAAGGCAAAAAGTATTTTGATTCATATTTTATAGATAATATGCTAAACGAAAAAAGCAATCTAGCTGGACAATTAGAACTTCTAACGACTAGGGAAAGAGAAATATTAATAGAGATAGCTAAAGGTTTAAATAACAAGAAGATTGCTGAGAAATTTTTAATAACTGAATATACAGTTAAAAAACATGTTAATCATATATTGCAAAAGTTAAAGGTTAATAACAGAACTGAGATAGCTTTGTATGCAAATAAGTATGGGGTTTATAAGTAAATGAAAAAAGTATAAAACTACCTAAAACCATAAGATAGATGAATGCAAGATCGATAAATCATAAATGTAAAGAAAGAGAAATATTATTATTAATTTTATAAACTAAAATTTTAAGGGGAGAGTAGTATGTTCAAAGATAAGATACTTTTAATAACTGGTGGAACGGGCTCGTTCGGACATGCGGTTTTAGATAGGTTTTTAGGCACTGATATTAAGGAAATAAGAATATTCAGCAGAGATGAAAAAAAACAAGATGAAATGAGGAATTCAATAAAGAGTGACAAAATCAAATATTATATTGGCGATGTTAGAGATTATTCAAGTATCGATTTAGCTATGAGAGGTGTAGATTATGTTTTTCATGCCGCAGCATTAAAGCAGGTTCCATCGTGTGAGTTTTATCCTATGGAAGCAATCAAGACTAATGTTATTGGAACGGAAAATGTTTTTAATTCAGCAATATCTAATAGGATTAAGAAAGTAATATTATTGAGTACAGATAAGGCAGTTTACCCAATAAATGCAATGGGGATGTCCAAGGCTGTGGCCGAAAAAGTAATGATAGCAAAGTCAAGAATTATAGAAAATAATAACACAATTTTATGTGGAACTAGATATGGAAATGTTATGGCGTCAAGAGGTTCGGTGATACCTCTATTTATAGATCAAATTAGACAAGGTAAAGATTTAACTATAACAAACCCAAGAATGACAAGATTTTTGATGTCTTTAGAAGAGGCTGTTGATTTGGTTTTATATGCTTTTGAAAATGGTAATCAGGGAGATATATTTGTTCAAAAGGCTCCAGCATCTACAATATCTGATTTGGCTGCAGCTGTGAAGGATATGTTTAATTCTAATGCTGAAATTAAAATTATTGGCACCAGGCATGGTGAAAAAGGCTATGAAACATTAATAACTAAAGAAGAATTTGTTAAGGCTGCTGACGAGGGTACATATTTTAGGATACCAGCAGATAATAGAAGCTTAAATTATGACAAATATTATACGGAGGGTAATGAAAAGATAGACAGCCAAGAAGAATATAATTCTGATAATACTAAAAGATTATCTATAGATGAGATAAAAGAAAAGTTATTAAAATTATCTTATGTGCAGGATGAACTAGTAAATTCAAATAAGGATAAAAGAATATTAGAAGAAGTAGCTTCTGCAAAGTCACTATAATAGGAGGAAAAATGAGAAAGGTTTTAGTTACAGGTTCTAATGGATTTATTGGGAAAAACTTAATTTGTAAGTTGATGGAAATAGGCAAAGTAGAAATTAAATGCTTTGATAAAGGAAATACAAAAGATGAATTAGTGGAATTGTTAAAGGATGTTGATTTTATTTACCATTTAGCAGGAGTAAACAGACCTCAGGATCAAGAAGAATATACTACTGGTAATGTTGGTCTTACAGAGATAATAATTAAGGAATTGGAAAGATTAAACAAACAAACACCTATTATGATAACATCATCTATACAAGCTGAACTTAATAATGCTTATGGAATAAGTAAGAAACTGGCTGAGGATAGGGTAAGAGAATACGGCAAAAAAAACGATGTCAAAGTATATATTTATAGGTTGCCCAATGTATTTGGAAAGTGGTGTAAACCAAATTATAACTCAGCAGTAGCAACCTTTTGTTACAACATAGCACATAATCTTGATGTATGGATTAGTGATACTAATAAACAAGTGACGTTAGCCTATATTGATGATGTAATAGAAGAGTTTATTAATATAGAAAATAAAACATATGAGTATGATAAAGACTATTACTCAATACCTGAAGTTTTTACAATAACACTAGGTAAAATAGTAAGTATATTAGAAGGTTTCAGAGATATAAGAAATACTAGTATTATCCCCAATTTATCTAATAAATTTACTAAATATCTATATTCAACATATTTATCTTATCTAGACAACGATAATTTTTCTTATAATTTGGATAAGAGAGATGATAGCAGGGGATGGCTAACTGAAATACTTAAGTCTAAAGAATTTGGACAAGTATTTATTTCAAAAACTCATAAAGGAATAGTAAGAGGTAATCATTATCATCACACTAAGGTGGAAAAGTTTATAGTTATCCAAGGTAAGGCAGTAATTAAATTGAGAAAAATAGATTCTGAAGAAGTATTAGAATTTAATGTTACTGGAGACGAAGCTAAAGTTGTAGATATCCCACCAGGTTATACACATTCGATTGAAAATGTAGGTGATGAGGAATTAATTACACTATTTTGGGCAAATGAAATATTTGATAAACAAAAAGCAGATACATATTTTAATGAGGTATAAAAACATGGATAAATTAAAATTAATGACAATAATAGGTACAAGGCCCGAAATCATAAGGTTATCAGAAGTTATTAAGGCTTGCGATAAATATTTTAATCATATACTCGTACATACTGGCCAAAATTGGGACTATAATTTGAATGAGATTTTTTTCAAGCAATTGAGCCTAAGAGAGCCAAACCATTATTTAAATGTTATAGGAGAAAATCTAGGGCAAACTATGGGTAATATTATTGCAAAGTCCTATGAATTAATCCAAGAGGAAAAACCAGATGCAATATTAATATTAGGTGATACGAATAGTGCATTATGTGCAATAGCTGCTAAAAGGCTTAAGGTTCCAATATTTCATATGGAGGCTGGCAATAGATGCTTTGACCAAAATGTACCAGAAGAAATAAATCGTAAAATAGTAGATCACATAAGTGATATTAATTTACCATATACAGAACATAGCAGGAGATATCTATTAAGTGAGGGATTTAGAAAAGAGCATATATTTGTAACAGGTTCACCGATGTATGAGGTCCTTACGAATCTGAAAAAAGATATTGATGACTGTAATATATTGGAGAAGCTAAAACTTCAAAGCAATGCATATATTATTGTCAGTGCGCACAGAGAGGAAAATATAGATAATGATAGAAATTTTCAAAGGTTAGTCAATTCTTTAAATTCAGTTGCAGAGGAATTTAAAATGCCTGTTATATATTCAACGCATCCAAGAAGTTTTATTAAAATTGAAAGTGAAAATGTTAAATTTAATTCATTGATTAAAAATCTAAAACCTTTCGGTATAGTTGAATATAATAAGCTACAAAAAAATGCATTCTGTGTGCTATCTGACAGTGGTACATTAAGTGAAGAATCAGCTATTTTAGGGTTTCCTGCAGTACTTATAAGAACGAGTACAGAAAGGCCAGAAGTCTTGGATAAAGGGTCAATAGTGATAGGAGGTATAGATCCTAATGATGTAATTCAATCTATTTATATTGCAAGAAATACGTTTATGAATAGAAATGCTGAAATACTTCCCCAAGATTATATGGAGGGTAATGTATCGCTAAAGGTTGTAAAGATAATCCAGAGTTATACAAAGATTATTAATAAATTGATATGGAATAAGTAATGGGTTAGGAGAAATCTATTATGAATAAAAGAACTAATATAATTGGAGCTGAAATAAGTGCTACAAATATGGAGGACTTAGAAAAGAATATAAAAAAAATTATTAGCCTAAAAAAGACAGATTATATATGTGTTTCAAATGTGCATACAACTGTTATGACAAAAAAAGATGAATACTTTAAAAATATAATAAATAGCTCTTTTATGTCCATACCTGATGGAATGCCACTTGTATGGGTTCAACATAAAATGGGTAATAAGGATGTTGAAAGAACAGCTGGTCCTGATGTGATTGATATGGTTATAAAAATGGGATTAGGTGGAGGAGGCTATAAACATTATTTTTATGGATCTACACAAGAAATATTGGATCAGCTAAAGGTAAACTTAGAAAATTTATATAAAGGTATACAAATAGTTGGCAGTAAGGCTTCTGTGTTTAGGAAATTAACGGAAGAGGAAGATAAGGAATTAGTAGATGAGATTAATAGATTAAGTCCAGATATAATTTGGGTGGGATTGGGAGCACCAAGACAAGAAAGTTTTATGTATGAGCATAAACACAAAATTAAGTCAGGTTTAATGATTGGGGTAGGGGGAGTATTTTCTATATACGCAGGAGTAGTGGATAGAGCACCTCAGTGGATACAAGATCATGGGTTAGAATGGTTTTATAGGTTTTTAAAAGAGCCAGGAAGGCTTTGGAAAAGATACTTAGTAACAAATTCTTTGTTTATATGGTATCTATTCTTCAACAATATGAAATCGATATTTAAACAAACTAATTGTTTGTAGAAGTTAGGAAAAAGTCTAATTTGAAAGACAGTAATAAAGTGAGGAATTATGGAAGGTTTATTAAAAATAAGAAATAAAGACATTAAGGTGGTTATACAAAATTTTACATCTTTATCTGTGCTGCAATTGATTAATAATTTGCTTCCTATTGCCACGATGCCATATCTTGTAAGGATATTAGGTCCGAATAGGTATGGACTTATAGCATACGCACAGGCTATTATGCAGTACTTTGCTAATTTTACCGATTATGGTTTTAACTTAACTGCAACAAAGGATATATCTATATGTAGAGACGATAATTCTAAAGTGAATCAGATATTTAATGCCGTGATGCTTATAAAGCTGGTATTTATGATAATAAGCTTTATAGTCTTATGCCTATTGATATTCCTAATACCAGCTCTACGAAAGGAGTATATTGTTTATCTACTTACTTTTGGCATGGTTGTGGGCAATGTAATATTTCCTACATGGTTTTTTCAGGGTGTTGAATATATGAGTTATATCACAATTATTAACGCCATAACAAAGATATTATTTACCATTGGTGTGTTTGTTTTTGTGAAGAGAGCAGAAGATTATTTAATAGTGCCCTTGCTATACACATTAGGGTTTATTGTTTCAGGAATAATTGCACTAAGAATAATAGCAAGAAAATTTCATGTTAGAATAGAAATTCCTGATTATGATATCATAGCAATGCAACTTAAAAAGGGTTGGAATGTTTTTATTTCTACTTTAATGATAAGTTTCAATTTTAATTCCCCTACTATTCTTCTTGGTATGGTAACCAACAATACTATAGTAGGTTATTATTCAGCAGGGGAAAAACTTATCAGGGCTATCCAAAGAATGCTTTATCCTATTCAACAAGCTACCTTTCCATACGCTAGCAGAATAACGGGTAAAGAAAAAACAGATGGTGTTAAATTCTTAAGAAAACTTACAATTATAATAGGAAGTTTTACTTTAATTATGTCTTTAAGTCTTCTTGCCTTTTCGGGTATTATTAATTATTTACTCTTTGGTCCAGAATTTAGTTCTTCAATAGAGGTTTTTAGAATCCTTTGTTTTATTATCTTTTTTAACACAATAGGAAATATCTTTGGAATACAAACTATGATTGTATTTAATTATGAAAAGCAACTAACAAGAATAATGATTTTAAGCTCCATAATAAATATAGTACTTTCTATAGTGTTGAGTATTTACTATAAGCATATAGGATGTGCATGGGCAGTTTTAATAACAGAATTGTTTATATGCGTTAGTACATTTATTTTTATTAATAGAAAGGGTATAAAGGTATTACGAGGATAGTACTAATGGCTAAATAGGGGGATATAAAAAATGAAGGATTGTTACAGTATATCATTCATAGTTATAGGAAGAAATCAAGAAAGGACAATCTATAACTGTATTAAAAGTATTTTAGATTCTATAAAGTTCTTATCACTTGAGAATTATGAGGTTATATATGTTGATTCAATGTCTGAGGATAATACCATAGATATTATAAAACAATACTTTGAAAAAAGAGTGTGCGTTTATAGGATTAGTGGTTATATGAATGCAGCTATAGGAAGGAACTTTGGTAGCAGTGTTGCCAAGGGGGATGTATTATTTTTCATTGATGGAGATATGGAGATTAATCCTAAATTTTTATCAAAGGTATATTGTGAAAATAGTGGATTAAAATATGACTTTATTTCTGGGAAGTTAAAAGAAAATATATTTAATAAACAGTGGGTAAAAGTTCGTACAATAGAAGATAGGTATAATGTATCGAAGGAAACTTATTCGGGTATCGTAGGCGGTGTTTTTCTAATTAAGGCTAGTTTATTTAATAATATTGGAGGATTTAGAAATGAAATGCGTATTAATGAAGACACTGATTTTTCATTAAGGCTTGCAAAAAATAAAATATTGCTTTTGAGAATACCGGAAACTATAGCATTACATAATACATTTGATCTTAATAATTATTCAACAGCTATGAGGAGAATACTGAGAGGTGACCAACTTTATTCAGGTTTGCTGCTAAGAAGACATATATTTAACAAATATTTTTATAAAGAGTTTATTGATAGGCATAAAATGACTTTTATTTTGTTAATTTCAATTTTGTTAAGTATATATATTCATCCAATTTGTATGCTAATTTATCCCTTAGCTATTTTTATTAAACAAATTAGATATAAAATGAAGAATTTTGGTACAGCACTAATAGGTAGATTCTTAAATGATGTTTTATTTTTAGCAGGTATACTATTCTTTTATAAAAAACCAATAGACTCATCCAAAATACAGTTTAAAAAATTAATGTGATGTAAGGAGTGAGTTTATGATAAATGTGGAATCTAGTAAAGATATTAATAGAAAGGCTATTGGTATTTTAGGAAAGATATATGGGATTATACTATTTCTTATGGGTTCTGGTGCGATTATTCCTGTAATGAGACAGCAAGTGTTAGCAAGTGATGATATGGCAACTGATAATGTTATTAGAATGGTTTGGTATTGTATTTATATTATAACTATATTGCTTATACTTTTTAAATTGAAAAGGTTATCTAAAATAATTTTTTCAAACAAGCTAATTTGGATATTACTTGGATTTGCTTTTCTATCAATAACATGGTCAGCTAGTCCAACATTAACTTTAAGAAGATGTGTAGCTTTGTTCTTTACCCAAATTATTGGTGTCTATTTATATTTAGAATTTGGATTTGATGGATTAATAGATATATTAAAGTGGACATCGATAATAAGCATTATCCTGTGTTTTGTATTCTCTATTTTTTTCCCTAAATATGGTATACAAAATGATGGTGTTATTAATGGTGTATGGAGAGGGATTTATGTTCATAAGAATTCTCTAGGCCTTAATATTGCAATATATGTGCCACTATGGACTATTATATTTTTGGAAAGAATTAAAACAAAAACAAATAAAGGAATTCTTCCATTAATATTCATAATATTATCTATCATACTTTTATTAAAATCTGAGTCTAAAACTGCATTAAGTGTATGCTTGGTTACATTGAGTTTAATACCATTTAGTTTGATTTTAAGAAAAGATTTAAATCTTGCAATAGGGGTATTTTTTAGTATGTTTACATTAGTAGGTAGTATTATATTCTACGGCTCAGGAATTATTAAGAAAATAATTATATCTATGGGAAAGGATGTTACACTAACTGGAAGAACTGAAATATGGAAATTAGTTATGCAGGCAATTGAACATAGGACATTATTTGGATACGGATACGGTGCTTTTTGGCAAGGGTTTGAAGGACCTTCAAAATTCATATCTAATTTACTAGATGTAGCATTCAATCAGGCACATAACGGATATTTAAATATCACTGTTGAGCTTGGTATTGTTGGACTCATAATATTCTCTACATCATTAATTCAAAATATAGTAAATGCTTTAAGGGTGCAGCTATGGTGTAAAAATTATAATGTAATTTTTTCTATTGTATTCCTGATTTATCTTTTAATCTTGAACATGTCTGAATCGTTAATAGTCGGGCAGAATACAAGCTCATGGATTATATATTGTTTTATATCAGTATACTTATCTAATGAATTAAAGAATGGAATTATGTCTAATAAACAAGATAAAAAGTTGATAAATTTGTATTAACTTTATTTTAAAAGTATTTATTTAGAAAGGAAATAAATTATATGGGAATAAAAAAATATTTGGGGATTATAACCAATAATCTATTGCTGATTGCTATAGTAAGCATAATAACTACTGCAATTGCTGCTTATGTTACATTATATAAAATTTCATCTACCTATGAAGCAAGTGCTAGAATGTATATCATGAAAAATGGTACAAATCCTGAAGGGCAAGATTTACAGTATGGTGATGTAACTGTAATTAAGCAGTTAGTACAAGATTATCAAAGTATACTTACAAGTAGAATGATAACTGATAAAGTCTTTAAGGATTTAGATATAAAAGATAATGAAGTAAATAATATTATAAAAAATATTTCTGTAAACCAACAGGGGTCTGCAAACATTATACAAATAACAGTAAAAGATAAAAATCCTAATTATGCTAAAAATATTGCAGAAAAGCTTACAAATGTTTTTATTGAAAAAATTTCAGATATAACAACTATTAAAAATATAGCAGTTACATGTATTGATACACCTATATTGCCTAGGAGTCCAGTAGGTCCTAATAAATATCTTAATATTATTATTGCCTTTATTTTAAGTGCTACAGCTTCTATAGGTTATGTCTTTATGAAAGAATATTTTGATACTACAATAAGAACTTCACAAGACATTGAAACGTATCTTGGTCTCAAGGTTATAGGAACTATACCAGTTAAAAATATAAAATAAGGGGATATGATTATGGAAGAAAGTATTATAAATATTTATGATGAAACTAATAGTGTAATAAAGGAGTCGTTTAACTCATTAAGAGAAAACATTAAGTTTTGTAGTTTTGAAAAGGAAATAAAAACTATTGCTATTACTAGTAGTAAACCGAGGGAAGGTAGAACTACAACCAGTATAAATTTTGCTATTTCACTTGCGAGAGAGGGATATAATGTATTGTTTATGGATGCGGATTTAAGAAAACCCATAGATAGTAAATATCTTGCGCAGGATAATTATAAAGGAATTACAAGTTATGTAAATATAGGTGGTTATATTGAGGATGTTATTTATAAGACAAGTATAAAAAATTTATCATATCTCCCATGTGGGAATGATACAGATAATCCTTCAGAAGTGATAGGATCAACAAGGTTTAGACAGTTAATGCTTAAACTTAGAGATAACTTTGATTATGTGATTATAGATACACCAGCATTAAATAGTGTTATAGATGGAAATGTTATAGCATCAATGACTGATGGAACAATTTTATTGGTAGAATGCGGATCTGTTAATAAAGAAATTGCAGAAAGTGCTAAGATTAAGTTGATTAACTCTAATGCATACATACTGGGTGCTATATTGAATAGGATTAATAAACGTGAATATAAAAAGTACTATCAGTACTATAATTATATCATAAAAGATAAGAAATACGCTAAATTAAAAATACAAAAGCATTATAAAAACAGTAAAAGTATAGGTTAGGTGAGTTTGAGTGAATATCGCAATTCTTGATACACAGAATTTTTATGACTTTCCCATAGGTGGACAACTAACAAGTATTTTTTACTTTCTAAGATATGTGTCTGAAGTTCAAGATACTTTCAATAATTTTATATTAATAGGCATTACTACTGATAAAAATGATAAATTAGGGGAAGAAAAGATATTACTTATAAATAATAAAGAAATAAGGTTTATACCAGTTGCATATATTGAAAAAGACCAGAAGGATCCTAAGACTTCCTTTAGGAAAGCTTTTCTAATGGGGTTAGTGAAGTTTCGTAAAATAATTAAAAAGAAAAAGATAGATATATTTTATATTCAATCATATGAAGCCTTTTATCCGGTTTTTTTCTTGATAAAACATGAAAAAATTGTATTTTTTTCACATGGTAATTTTATAGACTTAAATAACTTTATCAGATTTAATAATAGCAATTTAGTGAAGTGTATTTTAAAAAAAGGTATTCAATTTGTCTTAAGATTTAGTAATTATATTTTAGTTCTTGATAATAAAACAAAAAATGATTATTTATTGTATAATAAAAATGTTATTAAGGTTTCAAACTCAATAGATACGAGTTTATATAAGAAAACAAGTATTAAAGCAAACAAGGAAAAAGTTCAGATTATTTTTGTTGGAAGATTATCTAAGGTGAAAAATATTGAGGAAATAATACTTTCGTTTAAAATTTTAGATAAAAGTAGATATAATTTAAATATAATCGGTGAAGGTGAAGAAAATGATAATTTAAATAAATTAATTACTGAGAACAATTTAGAAGAGCACGTGCATTTGTTAGGTAGTAAGAATAAAATAGAACTTAAAAAGCTTTATGAAAATAGTGATATATTAATTTTGAATTCTTATAGTGAAGGTTTTCCTATGGTATTATTAGAGGCACTATCATCAAGCATTCCTATTATAAGTACAAATGTTGGCTGTATAAATGAAATACTCGTAGAAGGATACAATGGTGAATTTACAGATAGTACTGCAAAAAATATAGCTAAAAAAATTAATAAAATAGCATGTAAACTAGATTCTTATAGTATTAATGCAGAAAAGTCAGTTGAAAAATTTTCTTACAAAACGATAAATTCTGAGATTTATAATCTATTATTTAGAGAGATGTAATTATTTTGTTATGAAATAGGTAATAATATTATCTTAAAAAATAAAAAGGTAAAATATTACCATAATGATATAGAGTTTATAGTAATAAATTTGTAACCTAAAAACTTTAAAGAAATATTCGACAGTCTTAAAAATTACTATTGGCAATACCTCAATAGTAATTTTTCGTTTCTGTATAAATATGTTACTTCACCAGTTGGTCTAATTTATTTTATTGAACCTCCATAATTTCTAATGTCACTATTTACTAGAATGGGAGAGTTACCTACAATAATCTTTCCATTTATGCAATATGATTTAAAGCCAAGTAAATTTTCTGTTGTAATAGCTTTTAATTGGCTAGATATTTTATATATAATTGATCTTCCGTCTGTTGTCCATATGATGGATTTAAGCTCATTATTCTTTTCATAAATAATTATATAGACTCCATTTTCCGTTGAAATATTTTTAATATAAGCACCATCAAGCCAATCTGAAAGTCTTTTCATAGCTTTGCCAGCAACGAATACTTGATTCTTATCTTGTGGGTTTACGAGTCGTAGTCTATTCCATTTGGATTCTATTGTGTAATAAAAACATTTGTCTACCCCTGCTAGTAAATTAGATAGGTAAATTCTCGCTATATAAGCAGAAGCTAAATTATCAGGCATAATATCATTGTTAGTAGTATCATCAGGATTCTTCAAGATACCATTAAGGTAATAAGAACCATATCCTGTTTCAGTATTCCAAACAGGAACTATCATACCGCGTTTTATTATTTCTTCACTAAACATCTTTACAATCTTAATCATTTCTTCTGGTTGTTTTGGATATACGTATAGGTGTATTGATAATATATCAAAGTGATTAATACCGCCTGCATCTAAAAAAGCTTGCCATTTTTGCAAAGCATTATCCCATTGATGAAAAGACGGTGATAATACTTTTGCATTTGGATCAAGTGCATGAATTGTATCATAAGCTATTTCAGTAAGTTCTGCTAATCTAGACATAGTTCCATTCCAAAATATTTTTTGCCCGTCATTAGGTTCATTCCATACTTCATAGTAATTTATTTTCCCTTTATAACGATTAACTACAGCAGTAATATAATCCACCCAATCTTGATTATTTCTTGGTGGATAAGGGTTATAGTCTGTCGTAATACATATATTGGGCGGTGTTGCCCAATTTGGCGCTTGACCTAACGTATATACTAATTCGAGATTATGAGATTCAGCAAAGTCAACATAATTATCTAGTTGAGTCCAATTGTAAGTTCCTTTATTGGTTTCAAGGTCTTTCCATGTGGTATGCGTATCCCATAGTCTTAATGAACCATAACCTAAATTATGATACTGCGCATTAACATCAAGAATATGCATTCCAAAAAATTCTCTCTTTATTGGTTCTGATGAAATATATGAGTTATATTCCAGGTTGGATATAGGAACATACTTATATATTACTTTCATATTTTCTGCTGTTGATAATATAAATAATATAAAAAATAATTCTACAGCCAATGTTAATATTTTTAGTTTCATAAACTCACCACACTACTTAGATTGGTCTAGTTAAAATTTATATTTGTAATCATATCCTTATTAGTAATAATTATTACTATTCAATTTACTATTTTATTAGTACAAGTTTTTGTTTATCAAATTTATAGAGCAATAGATTATAATCTACTATTTATGTAAAAAAGTATGTACAGAAAAAAGTTAAATTTGTCACGAGTAAGTATTAATATAGAAACCGTGTCAGCATAATGAAATAAATATAGATTGCTATTTATGTAAAAAGGTAGATATAATATTAGTGTAAATAATTGGTAAATGTTAACTGCTTAATTATTTGTTATGTATAAAATATAAAGGGGGTTGTGATGAATTGAATAATAATTTGTTTCATTTTATTAAGAGAAAGACTAAGTTTTTAGTAAGGACATGTATTGTAGTGTTTGCATTGCTTTTTATAAGTCAGAGCAATATACCACAAGCTAAAGCATTAACTTATATTAAAAATAATAATGTAGTGATATTAGCGTCAAATAGTACAACGAATAATGAAGCTGGTACTTTAATTGATGATTTTGAGAAGGCTACCCCATGGTACGTAAGTGGAGGAACAGCAGCTGTTGATGTTAATAACCATAAGTATGGAAGTAGTGGACTTAAATTAACTGCATCAAATTATGGGGGGGAAGTCTCTATTTCTAGATCGATATCATTGAATTGTGCAGATATGAATACTTTATCCTTTTGGTTATATGTACCTGACAAATCTAAACTAGCTGTTGGAAGCATAGATGTACTTCTTAGTTCGAATGAATTTAATTCCTTTTTCATGAGTACAAAGACAACATATGATTTAAATAATGGATGGAATTATTTAAAACTTGATAAAAGTGATTTCACAAGTGTTAATTCGGCTGATTGGAAAACACCTATGACTACAATTTTAATTAATGTTTTTTCAAAAATCGGAGAAAAAGTTAATATAACATTAGATGAAATGAGAAAAAATGAAAAAACAGAACCGAAGGTTGTAGTTATGATGGATGATGGATATGCTTCTGTATATGACAAGATGTATTCCTATTATAAGAGCAAAAATATACCTGTAACGATTGGAGTTGTAAAAAACTTAGTTGGTGCAGATAATTATATGGCAGAATCACAATTAAAAGAACTATACACTAGTGGATGGGATATGGCGAATCATACAACTACACACTCTGTTCTTACAGGATTAAGTGATAGTGAAATAACAAATGAAATAACAAGCTGTACAAAGTACCTTAACTCATTGGGATTTACAAGGTCATCTAATTGTTTTATATATCCATCAGGAGCTGGTGCAGATGACTTGCATATAAGAAGTGTTGTAAAGAATAGTGGTATTATAAAGGCAAGAGGTGCTAACGCAGGAGTTCAATATACTCCACTTGATGAACCACTTAGTCTGAAGAATACATTAGAATTAAAAAACTCAACTACTCTTGATGACGTAAAGGCCGCAATCGATAAAGCGATAACTACTGGGGGAACAGCCATAATATTAGGGCATAGAGTTAGTGATACACCAACTGATACCTATGAAGTAAGGACGGATATTGTAAAAGGTATGGCAGATTATATTACAGAAAAAAACATTAAAGCTGTTACTTTTAGTAATATAGATGGTACAGGTAACAATAATGAACCTACTGATCCAGGGGATGGGGGTAGCGGTAACAATACAGTTACTTTAATTGATGATTTTGAGAAGGCTACCCCATGGTACGTAAGTGGAGGAACAGCAGCTGTTGATGTTAATAATCATAAGTATGGAAGTAGTGGACTTAAATTAACTGCATCAAATTATGGGGGGGAAGTCTCTATTTCTAGATCGATATCATTGAATTGTTCAGATATGAATACTTTATCCTTTTGGTTATATGTACCTGACAAATCTAAACTAGCTGTTGGAAGCATAGATGTACTTCTTAGTTCGAATGAATTTAATTCCTTTTTCATGAGTACAAAGACAACATATGATTTAAATAATGGATGGAATTATTTAAAACTTGATAAAAGTGATTTCACAAGTGTTAATTCGGCTGATTGGAAAACACCTATGACTACAATTTTAATTAATGTTTTTTCAAAAATCGGAGAAAAAGTTAATATAACATTAGATGAAATGAGAAAAAATGAAAAAACAGAACCGAAGGTTGTAGTTATGATGGATGATGGATATGCTTCTGTATATGACAAGATGTATTCCTATTATAAGAGCAAAAATATACCTGTAACGATTGGAGTTGTAAAAAACTTAGTTGGTGCAGATAATTATATGGCAGAATCACAATTAAAAGAACTATACACTAGTGGATGGGATATGGCGAATCATACAACTACACACTCTGTTCTTACAGGATTAAGTGATAGTGAAATAACAAATGAAATAACAAGCTGTACAAAGTACCTTAACTCATTGGGATTTACAAGGTCATCTAATTGTTTTATATATCCATCAGGAGCTGGTGCAGATGACTTGCATATAAGAAGTGTTGTAAAGAATAGTGGTATTATAAAGGCAAGAGGTGCTAACGCAGGAGTTCAATATACTCCACTTGATGAACCACTTAGTCTGAAGAATACATTAGAATTAAAAAACTCAACTACTCTTGATGACGTAAAGGCCGCAATCGATAAAGCGATAACTACTGGGGGAACAGCCATAATATTAGGGCATAGAGTTAGTGATACACCAACTGATACCTATGAAGTAAGGACGGATATTGTAAAAGGTATGGCAGATTATATTACAGAAAAAAACATTAAAGCTGTTACTTTTAGTAATATAGAATAAAAGTTTTAATATATTAGTTTCGGAGTGCCTAGTTATATAAAAGGCACTCTATTTTTACTTATTTAACTTAATAATACATAAACTATAGTGCTATTTCTACAGCTTATTATGGATTAGGTAATCGTTAACCTTATTTATATATTTATGAACTAGTATATAAGTTCTTTAATTATATCCTAAGTATACCTAATAAAACACATGGAATTAAATGTAGTCAGTTTACATGATAAGTTATATAAGTTAAAATATTAATTTTTTAACTAGGTACTTGAAATTCAAGAATCTAGTAGTGCAACCGGTCCAGTGATTATAAAATCAATCGTTTTTTATTAGGGTAAAGGAGAAAAAGCATAAGTAATTCATGATGATACGAGGAAATTCTTAGCTTTTGATACCTGGGATAAGCTTAGAACACAATCATATACTACAACTTTTGGAAGTTCTTTAATCATAATACAGCACGAAAATAAGTATCTCAACCAAATTAATAAGAAAAAACTGAGTTGGTTGGAGCCGAAAAGATGGAAGAGGCACAATGAAAAGTGAGTTTGAAAATACAAGTATTTGACTTGATAAAGTTTATAGTAAATCTGATAATCATTCGTATTTTATTAAACAGTACTATAGGTATTACTGGGGTTTTAGATTTTTCTATTAGTTTTACTTTTAAGGATAACAGTGTAGTACTTATAAATAAATTATTGAATATAAAGAGATAAATAATCACTCAAAAACGTGTCTTTATTATGGGAAACAACTGTAATCACGGAAAAAACTTAGATAGAAGAATCATAGCGTTGATAATCAACTAATTTCAGATATAAAAGGCTATGATGTTGTTTCATTATTTCCTACATATAAAATAGTAAATGCATTAGAATTAAAATAAATATAATGTTTTATGTAGTAAAGACATCTATTTTTAAGTTACTTTTAGGAGTTTTTATTATATAGATTGATTACCTTAAGCCTCCAATTAATATAGGGGGTGTTTTTTATCTTAAAATTACAATGTTATTATGAAATAAATGAATAAGATATGTAGAAGTGAGCATAATCAAAATATAAATTACAAAAAATGTAATCAGGTAGATTAAGGGGAGATAAATATAAGGAAAGTTTTAAGGATCTTAATAAATTTTATTTTTGTTTCACTACTAATATTTTTTATTTTATCTGTTCTCATGTCCATAAGTTCTAAGCTTAGTAAAGATAAAATACCATCACTTTTGGGCTTTCGGCCTATGACAGTTCTAACCGGCAGCATGTCACCACAAATAAACCCCGGAGACGTAATTATTGACAAGAGAATTAACACAGAAGATATAAGACTAGGAGATATTGTTACCTATAGAGTTAATTCAACTATGTTGGTTACTCATAGAGTTGTAAACGTATTGAATAAAGATGATAAGCTAACCTTTGAGACAAAGGGTGATGCTAATAATTCACCTGATGATAAATTTGTAACTGAGAAACAAATTATTGGCAAGTATATTTTTAGAATACCTTATGCAGGATATTTATCGCAGTTTTCAAGAAGTATCTTTGGCTTTATTATTCTTGTGCTCATACCAACAGTTCTGCTTATTTTCAATCAAATTAAAATGCTTGCAGAGGACGTAATTAAGAATAACATAGATGATTAGAAATAGTACAAGACTTAGGAGGTGAAGTTGTGTTATAGCTTATGAAAGAATGCTGAATAGATCATATATAAAGATAATAAAAAATTAGAAAGAGGGATTTAACTTATGAATAAAAAAGCTATATTAGGTCTACTCTTAGTAGGATGCTTAAGTGTAGGAGCAGCTGTTGGCACATATGCAGCTTTTAAATCTACAGCTTCTACAGGTGCAAGTAAAATCAAGGCAGGTAAGCTTGAAATTAACGGTCAGCGAGATCATGCAGAGTTAGGACAATGGATAAGTACTTCAGCTGCTCAGATAAAAAAGGCTGGGGATGAAACAATACTCAATACAGTTAGTATACAAAACACAGGTGATTTAAATATGGTTGTAAAGCCTAATATAGACCTGTCTTTTACAAAAGAGGGTATTGATAAAGATAGCAATGGAAAAATTATCGATGTTCAAGCAGGAGACTTAAATAAGTATATGATAAATCCTGTCATAAGCGGTTTAGATAATACATTGTATACTTTAGGGTTTATTAACAAGACAAAAGATGATTATATTTCATTAACTGATTTTAAGAATGCTTTGGATGATTATTCTAAAACAGTTGAGCCTAATGAGAAAATTACTATTGGGGGAAAGATGAAATTGGACAGCTCTGCAGACAATAGTTATGAGGGTACAGGTGTCTCTGTAACGTTAAATGTTACAGCAGATCAAGAGTAGTACATAAGGCTTTGAACTAATTTTGTGTAGATATGCCATTATATTATTTTTATCAAATGGTATATCTACATGTATTTATATAATTCAAAGTTACATATATCAGGTGATTTTGAATTATATAAATCAAATTAATTTAGGAAAGTGAGGTTAACATTAATATGATATGGCAGAGTGAGTTTAGGCCTGAAGAAATATATGATACAAAAGAAAATAGAGAAGTTATAGAAGCTTCAAAAATAAAACCCAGAAGAAGTAAACTTAAATTTATGGTGAATAACAAGTTGTTATTCAGCTTGTTAATGTTAAGCTTCATTATTCTAAGTGCCGGAGCTGTCACTTATTCGTGGTTTACTGCGACAGCCTCAAGTGAATCTAGTAAGATTACCGTGGGAACCTTTAAGTTAAGTCTTGATACAAATAACAATTCTAATGCTGCAATATTTGATATGAATAATATTCAGCCTGGGGTTCCCACAGATGAAAAAACTATAACCTTTGTTAATACAGGAACACTGGATATGATTCTAAAGGCAGCTGATTTCAGTTTAACCTCAGAAGATGCTAAAGAACCTAGCAATGTTGGAGACATAGGTGCTTACAAGTTTATAGCTTATATATATAAAGACAGCGACAACAGTGAGCCTTTATATAAGCCTGACACTTATGTAGACAAGTATGGAAAGACAAGAGAAATTCCAGAAAGTGTGGATGCTATTAAAAATAAACTTAATAGCAGGCTGGATAATGGAAATGGAAGTTTTATTGAGTTTAAGCACGGTGATAATTCAAATGGCGACAAGCTTATTTGCAAGCTTAGATTAGTTTTGGCAGAGGAATTGGCTAATAATGCACATCAAGGAGATACGGTTACAGGACAGCTTAGAATTCAAGGAAGGCAGAATGTAGAAGGCTCAGTTTATTAAAATCTAAGTAATGGAGGAGAGGCTATTAGTGAAGTTATTAAAAAAATTTAACTTGCCGGTTATACTAGCTTTATTAGCATGTATATTCGGATTAAATATTTCAAAGACTTATACATGGTTTAGCTCAGATAAGTCTGCAGCGCTAGTAGCAAAAGTAGCGGCAAGTGATGATATAATAAAAAGTGTTAAGGTTGATAACCTGGATGCTCCTACTAAGGTTATCATAACTAAGGCTAAAGAATGCACATCAAGCCCAATAATATACTTTGAGCTGACAGGAAGACTTCCTTATTATGTACAACATATGAATCCTTTAGAGCTAAATGCTTCGAATAAAAAAGCTGTGGACTCTGAAGGAAACTATATATATGAAATTCCTATTAATGTTAAGGTAAATAGAGATGAGAACAATCATTTGAGTGATGTGCAGGGAAGTATTATTGTGAGATATTTAAACGGCTTTATTAGTCTTCCTATCAATGGTATCAGGTATTCTGTAAGCAATTTATCAGGCTATTACGGCAAAACTATACCGGAAATAAAATATAATGCTTCTATAAAAAGAGATAATATATCGGAGATAAAGGACATTATTTTAGAGAGCTTTGATCCCGCAAAAGATAATCCAGCCAATATTGAAACTCCATATAAGATTAAAATAACTACAAATAAAAACGATGGTACAAATTCAGTATTATATTTTGAGTTAACAGGGCAGCTGCCTTACTATATTCAGCAAATAAACCCTGTTCTACTAAGCAGGGATAAAGATATCTATGAGATACCTATCTACGCAAAGGTTAGTTCAAATGATTACAGTACCGTAAATGGAATTAGTGGAGATATAAATATAAGATGCTTAAATAGTACCTATGAGAAATCAATAAATATAAGCTACTCTAGTGATAATATAAGAGCTGCTCAGAACTTTTGGAGTAGGGACCCAAATATAAAAAGAAAGTAATAAGGATAAAGAATATGGTTGCACTTAATATGATTATAATATTAAATGTATTTGATGTTTTATATATTCATAGGTAAATCAGAGTAATTAAATGTTATAATAAATATATACTAATTCTTAGAGGTGAGATATTTGATGCTTAGTAATAATGATTTAAATAAGATAAAGGATATCTTAGTAAGTAATATAAACCCTTATTTGATATATTTATTTGGCTCAAGTGTAAATGGTGCCTTTAGAGAAGACAGCGATATTGATATAGCGTTTTTATCTGATAATGAACTTAGTGACTATGAAGTTTTTATGATAGCTCAGGAAATAGCTGGAGTTTTTAATAGGGATATAGACTTGATTGACTTAAGCAAGGCTTCTACAGTTTTTAAGGCGCAGATTGTTGGTACAGGAAAGGTTATTTACTGTAGCGATGATACCCGAAGAATGTATTTTGAAATGAGAAGTTTTAAAGAGTATGCTTTGCTAAATGAGGAAAGAGAAGTTATCTTGAGATCGATTAAGGAAAGGGGTTCTGTGTATGGAAACTGACGTAATTTACAACAAAATATCTATCATAGAACGTTGTATTAATAGAATATATGAAGAGTATGATAACAATCCGGAAAATCTTGAAAATTATACGAAGCAGGATTCTATAATATTAAATATACAAAGAGCATGTGAGGCTAGCATTGATTTAGCAATGCATATTGTTTCTGAGAAAAAACTTGGTATTCCACAAAATAGCAGGGATGCTTTTGAAGTTCTTAGCAGCAATGGAATTATAGATAAAAATATGTTAACGAAATTTAAAGCTATTGTGGGATTTAGAAATATAGCCGTTCATAATTATCAAGCTGTAAATTTAAATATAGTGGGTGAAATCATAGAAAAGCATTTGATAGATTTTAAAGAATTTACAGAAGTTGTTCTAACAAAAATATAGCTTATTAAAGTTGAAGATTTATAAGTACTAGCAAGACTACTGCACACGCACTAGTCTTTTTTTATTTTTTCAAAAAATATCGTAACAACCCCTTTACAACGTAACAATGTTTTGTTACACTATATCTATAGTGAATATAAGGAAGTGAACAATATGGAAGAAAACCTAATATCAAAAAAAGATTTGCTAGAACTTATGGGTATCTCCTATGGTCAGTTGTATAGGTGGAAGAGAAAAAATCTTATACCTGAGGATTGGTTTATAAAGAAGTCCAGCTTCACGGGGCAGGAAACATTCTTTCCTAAGGATAAAATACTAGAGAGAATTGACAAGATTATTAATATGAAGGATGATGCGTCTCTAGATGAGCTGGCGCAGGTGTTTTCGCCAATGCCTTCTGATGTGGCTTTAACTAAGGAAGAGCTTTTTAACAAAAAGATTGTTGCTCAAATGGCTATGGATATTTACGAGAGCATTCATGGAGAAACTAAGATTTTTTCTTTTGAAAAGATACTTTTTGTGGGGCTGCTCGAAACCTTGCTGCATTCAGGTGAGGTAAGCTTGGATGAAGGAAAATTAGCTCTTCAGACTGTAGAGCAGTATTATAAAAACTTTGAAGGAAGAGATTGTGAGATAGTACTTGTTCGTAAGTTTGGAGTTGCAACCTGTTTTTTAATAGGAGTGCCTAATGAGGCATATATTGAAACCGGTGCAAAGTTGGTTTTGAAGGTTAATATAAGCAAGTCAATTGAAGAATTAAAATTAAAGATATAAAAGGGTTAAAGTCCTAAATGGACTTTAACGAGCAATTAGCGAGCGGGAGCGAGTAATCTTTAATTGCTCAGGCTTCCGACTAAAAGGAGGAATATTAAAATGATGAATGGAGCAAATGGAAGTATAAAAATATCAGGATCAGGTTCTGCCGGCGGCGGAATCTATGAAGAGGTAAAAATAAGCGGTTCAGGTAAAATAACAGGAGATATTGAGTGCGGTGAGTTTTCTATAAGCGGTTCAGGTAAGGCGGAAGGTAATGTTAAAGCTTCTGAATTCAGAACCAGTGGATCTTCAAGAGTTGCTGGAAACCTGGAGGCAGAGGAAATAAAAATAAGTGGATCTTCTCATATTGAGGGTAATGTTAAATGTGAAAGCTTAAAGGTTTCAGGCTCTGGTAATTTTGATAAAGATATAGATGGAGAAGAGGTTGAAATATCAGGTTCTGCTAAAATTGGAGGAAATCTTCATGGAGAGAGTGTGAGGATTTCAGGCGGCATAACTATAAACGGAGACTGCGAGGCTGAGGAATTTACAGCTAAGGGAGGCTTTGAAATTGATGGCCTTTTAAATGCGGACACAATAGAAATATATGTAGGTGGTTATTGCACAGCTAAGGAAATAGGCGGAGAAAACATTCAAGTTAGGGAATTAGGCAGTGCAGGTATATGGAATAAAATAATAAGTTTGTTTACAATTCATGGAGCAGGACTTAAGGCTGATGTTATTGAAGGTGATGAAATTTATCTTGAATATACAACTGCTAAAATCGTAAGAGGTAATAACATTACTATAGGAAGAGGCTGCAATATAGATACTGTTGAATATAAGGAAGAGCTTTTAATAAATGAAGACGGCAGAGTAAAAAATCAGGTTAAAATAAGCTAATATTAAACAATTAAAGGTCATAATCAATAAAATTAATTATGACCTTTAATATTTTTAAATATATTTAATAAAAATATTAAAATATTTAATTTATATATTGATTTATTTAATTTATGGTATTATAATGTAAATATACCAGGAGATAAGTTTTAAAAAGGTGGTGATTATTATCGCATATAGAGTTATAAGCAAGTGTCCTGTGTGCAGTGCAAAACTAAGAGTTATGAAGCTTAAGTGCAATAAATGCGGAACGGTTATTGAAAATGACTTTGAACTTTCAAAGTTTGAGTATTTAAGCAGTGATCAACTTAGCTTTATGGAAGTTTTTCTAAAATGCAGAGGCAATATTAAAGATGTTGAAAAAGAGCTCGGAATATCTTATCCAACAGTCAGGGCAAAACTTGATGATGTGGTTTCCGCTTTAGGCTATACAGTTATAAAAAAGCCCACTGTAAACAGCAAGGAAGTTTTAGATATGCTCGAAAGAGGAGAAATAACTCCGGAGCAGGCGTTAAATATGATGAAAGAAGAATAAATTATAAATTGAAAGGATGGGTATTGAAATGAAAGAAGAGGTTAAAAGAATATTAAAAATGGTTGAGGACGGAAAGATTGATGCGGATAAGGCTACAGAGCTTATAGAGGCTTTAAATAAGCCTGCAGTAATTGATCAGCCGACTGTAATAAGTAATTCCGATAAGATGGTTAAAATTAGAGTTTTATCAAGTACACAGGATAATGTAAATGTTAATGTTCCTGTTAAGTTTTTAAAGGCTATAGGGAATGCAGTTAATAATATAAAGATTCCTGGAGTTTCAGAGCAGGATGGAATAGATGTAAGAATGATAATGGATGCAATTGATTCAGGACTTGAAGGAAAGATAGTTGATGTTAAAAGCGGTAATGGTGATATAGTAGAGGTTTCTATAGAATAACAAGAGAATGTTAGGCAGCTTGGGTCTGGATGTATTAAAGCTTAAGCTGCCTGAAATTTAACGGATAATTTGCGAGTGAAACAAGCGTTTAGAACTATCTAGCGTTTCGACTGAAGGGAGAAAAGGTTATGAGAATTTATATTAAAACAGATGATGGCAAAAGTTTTAAAATTCCAGCACCATTATGGCTTGTTAAGGGTGCTCTTGGTCTTGGAAACTTTGGTTTATCAATAGGTAGAAAGTATATTCCTGAGGAACAGCGCCACTATGTTGACAGCATTGATTTAAGAGAACTTAGACATGGTTTTGATGTGCTTAAGGAATACAAAGGTCTGGTTTTAGTTGATGTAAAAGCAGGAGATGGAACAGAGGTAAAAATCATTGTTTAAGCTGAGAATGTAAGAATATATCTTGAAAAGAATATATCGCGATATCAAGATGAGAAGATATCATGATGGGATATAACCATATATCCATTTAAAAGGTTAGTAATTGTTTTTGAAAGGAATAAGGGTATGGAAAAAGCGGTAGAGGTTAGAGATTTAAGAAAGTATTTTATAACAAGAAAAAAGAAATTTTTAAGGACTATAGAGAAGAAGGAATTTAAAGCTGTAGATGGTGTCAGTTTTGATATATACAAAGGAGAGATTTTTGGTCTTTTAGGGCCAAACGGAGCAGGAAAGACGACAACAATAAAGATGATAACGGGACTTTTAAGACCGACCTCAGGCAGCGTATGTGTTATGAATAAGGATGTAGATAAAAAACCTTTAGAAGCGCTAAAGAGTTTGGGTACTGTTCTTGCAGGGGATAGGAGCATTTATTGGAAGCTTACTGCAAGGGAAAATCTTGAGTATTTTGCATCGCTTTACGGCTGTAATAAAAGTGAAGGTAAAAAGAGAGCAGAGCTCATAATAAATAGGCTTGGACTTTCAGAAAAAGCAGACGAACTTGTTGAAAAGTTTTCAACTGGAATGAAGCAGAAGGTTGCCCTCGGAAAGGCTCTTATACCAAATGCTCCAGTAGTTTTGCTGGACGAACCGACTTTGGGACTTGATCCACAGTCAGCACTTAATTTAAGAGAAATAATACTGGATATTAAAAATGAAGGAAGAACGGTGCTGTTAACAACTCACTACATGGAGGAAGCAGATTTTCTTTGTGACAGGATTGCAATTATTGATGGAGGAAAAATAATAGCTTTAGATACTCCGGAAAACTTGAAGAAAAGCATAAATGAGATTAAGAGTGTTAAAATAGAGTTAAATAAAGTAGATAACAAGCTAATAGAAGAAATAAAAGCTTTAGATAACATTAAAAACGTCATAAGTGATTACAATTCAGAAAAGAGAAATTACACTTTAACTATTCATCACACCAATGGAAATACAATCATACAAAAGCTTTTAGACTGCATCTCGAAAAACAAATCCCAAATACTTAATATAAATGTGCTGGAGCCTTCTCTTGAGGATGTATTTATACATCTTACCGGAAAGAGCCTTAGGGAGTAGGTGAGATAATGCAAAGATTTAGAACTATATATGCGGTTTTTAAAAAGGATTTTACTCAGATGATGAGATATCCAACCTGGTTCATTCAGCTTATAATCTGGCCTCTAATATTTCCTCTTATGTATATATTAAGCGCTTATGGTATGGCTGGGCCGGACAGGTCTGGACTTCAGGCTTTTCAAAATACAACTGGTACAAATAGCTTTGAACTTTTTATTGTAATAGGAACTATGGCTTGGATGTGGGTCAATACAACCATGTGGAGCTTTGGTACATACTTAAGAGAAGAGCAGACTAGAGGAACTTTAGAGTCAAACTGGCTTTGTCCTATCAATAAGTTTGATTTGCTTATAGGGGGAGGCTTAGTATCTATTATACAGGCTGTTTTTATATCTGTAGTTTCGGTTTTAGAGTATAGATTTATTTATGGGATGCATTTTACAGGAAGTGTACTGTCCTGGATAGTTATGTTTATTATTATGATGCCTGGGGTTTATGGACTTGGAGCACTATTTGCAAGCATAATTTTGTGGCTTAAGGAAGCAAATGCAGCAGTTAACGTAGCAAGGGGAGTTATGATGATACTTTGCGGCATAACCTTTCCTATAGCTGTAATGCCAAATTGGATGAGAGTTTTGGCGAAGGGGATTCCTTTCACCTATGGTATAGAGGCTTCAAGACAGATTATGGTCAACGGCAACGGACTGTTTGAAGCAAGATATAATATTATGATGTGTTTAATAGAAGGTTTTATTCTGCTTGCACTTGGAAGGGTATTGTTTAAGGTTATAGAGAATAAAGTTAAAAATTCCGGATCACTGGAGAGGTTCTAGGAAAGGAGGAGAGATTAGGTGAAACTAAAAGATATAATGATTGTTTTTCGGTCCAGATTTATTATAAGTATGAAAATATATTTCAGGTACCCTGTTAATTTTATAATGACCTTGTTTGATCCTTTGATGTGGCTTACACCCTTTTATTTTATGGGAAAAAGCTTTTCCGGAAACGGGAAGCTTATGGGTTTTGAGAAATATACGGGAAACTCTGACTTTATGAGCTTTTTAGTTATTGGCTACATGATTTCTTCCTATGTGTCGACAGTATTTTGGACTATGGGCTTTTCGCTAAAGGAGGAAATGAGACAGGGGGTTCTGGAATCTAATTGGAGTGCTCCTGTAAATAGGATAGTTTTAATGACAAGCAAGAGCATTTTTAACTTTTGTGCTACAACCTTTGAGGTAATACTCACAGGTATTGTATGTCACTTTGCTTTTGGTTTTACAATAACGGCAGGACTTCTAAAGACTATATTGTTCTTGATTCCGGGTATAATAGGAATGCTTGGATTGGGCCTAGCTGTTGGTGCTTTAGTACTTCTTGCAAAAGAAGCTAATGGAATTATTGATATAACAAGTTCAATGGTATCAGCCTTTTCAGGAGGATATTTTCCAGTAAAGGTTATGCCAAGAGGATTTTTGTTTATCTCTCTCATTCTTCCGATGACTTATATTTATGATAGCAGCAGAGCAATACTCATAAATCAGACTCCGTTATTTTCTCTTCAAAAGGAGTTTATAATAATTATAATAGCTATGATAGGCTTTGCAGTTTTGGGAAGTTTCATATTTATGAGAGTCGAAAGAAAGTGCAGGGAACTTGGAATACTTGGGACACATTAAAAGCGGCCTTGAGGCCGCTTTTAAATTGCACTAAAATTTCAAGGAATTAGCTGGTTCAGACTTACTATAAAATGGCTCTATATGAACAGTTATCTGAAGATTTTGGTTTATCTCTTTTTGCATCTTCTCTTCTAGGTGATGAATAAGCTCATGAGATTTTTCAACGCTCATTTTAGGTTCGATCAATATATGCATATCAACATACATTTCGTTTTCGCTTCCACGGCTTCTTATCTTATGAACGCCTTTTACTTCCTCAAATTCAAGAGCTATTTCTTTAACTTTAGAAGTATCAATAACAGCTTTATCAACTAATATACCGCCTGCTGATGAAAAAATTTCATAGGAGGCATGAAAAATAAAGCCTGAAACAACTAAAGAAGCTATAGGGTCAATTATTGCAGGAAGACCAAGTTTTACACATATTAATGTAAAGATTACTCCTATGGATACGTAAATATCGCTTCTTGTATGAAGTGAATCGGAAATCAGAATATAACTGTTTAGGTTCTTTCCTTGTTTATATTCATAGGTGCTTACAAAGATATTTATAGCAAGAGTTACGGCTAAAGTAACAAGACTTTCAATAGTAATTTGTGGTGCAACAGGGTTTACAAATCTACCTATAGCAGTAAAAACAATTTTTCCTCCAATAAATAAGAGCATTCCCGCTATGAAGAGGCCGGATAGAGTTTCGAATTTTTTGTGTCCGTATGGGTGATCTTCGTCAACAGGTTTTGATGCTAGGCTTATTCCGATAAGTCCTACTATATTAGAAGAACCGTCTGTCAGCGAATGAAAGCCGTCTGCAGTCATGCTGGCGCTTTTTATTGAACTTCCTATTATTATCTTAAGTAAAGCTACTGCTAAATTAGCAAATAGTATTATCCAAAGTACTTGTTTAATCTTTTTAAAATTTTGCGTGGTCATTTTTAAGTCTCCTTGTTTTATTAATATGTTTTCAATTGATAATTAAGTATATGATAATTATAGATGGAATGTTACACTATTTCAATATAAAAATGCAAATATTTTACAAATACTAAATCTCAATTGAGAATATAGAACAAGTAATAATTAATTACAGATATAAAAATCCCATAGAAATTGATGATTCTATGGGATTTGTTTATTTAATATTCAATTCTTCTAAAAAGTCTCCAACTAATTTATCGTATTCTTCTTGATTGTTCCAATAAGATTCTGCATGGTCTGAATTTGGTGCAAGGTAAAGCTTTTTTACACCTTTTTTAATATTGAACATATCAACACTCATTTCATGAGGTATGTAATTATCGGTTTGACCATGAATAAAAAATATTGGAATTTTTACATTTTGTATATCTCTTATAGGTGAAATATCGCTTAGATAAATCCCGTATCTTATCTTCGAAACTATATTTGATATATATAAAACTGGGAAAGGAACAAGGTGGTAATCCAGTTTTAATCTCAATCTTAAAAGGTTAAAAAGATTTGAATAAGGACAGTCTGCTATGCAGAAAGATATTCTCTCGTCTATAGCTAGGTTTTGAAGCACAGTTGCTGCTCCCATGGATTCACCATGAAGGCCTACTATAGAATCTTTTCCGTTACGGCCTAATACCCAATCTGTACATGCTTTTAAATCATATTTTTCATAAAATCCAAAGCTGCAGAAGTCTCCTTCGCTTTTTCCATGAAATCTATGATCGTACATTAAGATGTTAAAACCTCTTTTATAGAACATATTCATATATTTAACAGAACCAAATAAGTTATAGGTTATTCCGTGAGCTATAATAATTGTCTTTTTCGAATTACCATTTGGAAAGTATATTGAGTGAAGGTTATAACCATAGGGCGATTTTATATAAAACTCTTCTTTAGGGAGTTTTTCATATTCATCTTTTATGATCCTGCCTTTTTCCTGTTCGTATTCATAGGTTTCATCATAATCGCGGGTTTTAGGTTTGAGTGCTACATTTGAAAAATAAATCCCTGAGACTATTGACAAAATTAATAATAAAGCTAATATTAATGCAATAAGCATTGATTTTCCCCCTCCTATCATATTCACTCAACTATTATACCATATAATTACAGATAATTAATGGAATGGACAAACTTTTGTTGCATTAATACCTAAAAATAACTAAAATAGATTTATAGAGTTATTGAAAATGGTTACTTTGTATACAGATGGATGTAAAAGTGCTAAATGCACTTTTACGGGCAGTTTGCGAATGGGAATGAGCAAGTTTAAATTGCCCAGTGTTCCGACAAAAAGGAGGTTAAAGCCCTGAATGGGCTTTAACGGGTAGTTTGCGAGTGGGAACGAGCAGGTTTAAACTGCCCAGTGTTCCGACAAAAAGGAGGAGAGCTAATTGAAGAGAGATGAATTTAATATAATGTCCAATATAAAGATAATTGAGCAGCTTAAGGCGGAACTGCTTTGTATTATAGGAGATTTTTTCAAGCTGCTTACCAAAGGAAGCAATGTAGCTCATGATGCAATTTTAGACTGCATTTCCGGAGCAATCATAATACTTTACATTCTTGCTGAGAGATTAGGCTACTCTTTTACTGCAGTGGATGAAAGCGTTAAGAAAAAGCTTAAAGTGGGTATAATTGAAGAAGATGGAGTAGAAAAACAGGGAAAGGACTTAAGTAGACTTTACAATCATATAAAAGAAAGAAACTAATAATCTAGGAGAGTACATAAATGGAAAACAGAACACACAGTACAAAATCTACGGTTGAAGCAGGACTTATATCAGCTATAATTGTAGTTTTAATGCTAATTACAGGTTATGTGCCTATGATAGCTTTTTTAGGGACTTTAATTTTACCTATACCAGTAGCTATACTTTACCTTCGACATAATTTCAAAGTAACTTTGACAGCTATAATTGTAAGTACGATTATTACAGCTATGCTTTTTAACCCTATTCAGGCCGCTTTGTCAGCCTTGTCCTTTGGCTTTACCGGGCTAGTTTTCGGTTACAGCATAAGAAAAAATAAAAGTATCAATTTTACGCTGATAGTACTAACATTAGCATCTTTATTGGCTATTGTTCTAAACTTTTTAATTACAATACTAGTAATTCAAAAAACAAGCATTACTGGTTTTTTTTCAACAACCGTTAATCAGTTTAATGATATGATGAAAGAAACCATACCAATGGTTAAAGAACTGTACGTAAAGGCTGGTATGACTGAGGAACAGATAAATCAGTCTCTAAGCGTGTTCAATATGCTGACTCCTCAATATATATTGAATTTTTTAGCAGCAGCTTTAATTATACAGTCTGTAGTGTCCTCATTTGTTAACTATGCTGTCTCAAAGGCTGTACTAAGGAGATTTGGATATAACTTAAAAAAGTTTACTCCATTTACAGAGTTTTATATTAACAGCTTTATTGGTGCTCTTATTGTTATGCCTGTACCACTTGGCGTGCTTTTAAGCGCTAAAAATATTGCTATAGGTAAGCCTATACTTGTGTCAGGACAAGTGATTATGCAGTTCGCATTTTTATTAGTGGGTATTTCTGTAGTTTCCTATTATCTTAAAAATAGATTCAAATTAACAAACGCTATAATAACTGTAATAGTTATCTTCCTTGCGCTTAATCCAATGTTTGGAACTATACTTGTTTATTTAGGTTTAATAGATATGTTTTTTGATTTCAGAAAAATAAATCCTAATAGAATCCTGAAGAAATAATGCGGGAGGACAAATAATGGATAATAAATTCAATTATTTTAATGCAAGCAACAAGCTTTATATGATCATTATTGCAGTTTCCATAATAGTGATGTTTGCTTATGGTCATTTTATTGCAGGGACTGCAGCATTAGTTGTGTATGCTGTTCTTTTAATTTATAATATATATCACTCACGAAAACGAAAGGATGAGTGGAAACGGTTTGTTGAAGATTTTTCCTCACAACTTGATGTTGCTACAAGAAGTACTCTTGTTAAACTCCCTTTTCCTTTTATCATGGTAAGTGATAAAGGCAGTATTGTCTGGTATAACCAAAATGCCTCTTCTATTATGGAGGGTCAGGACATATTTGGCAAAAATATTACTGAGGTTGTTAAGGATTTTAATATTAAGTATGTTTTAAAGGAAAAGAGAAGCGATTTTAAAAATATTAAACTTAAGAATAGATATTACGATATATATACAAGCATAATAGATACCTCTGAAGTTAAAAACAAAGAAGATAATATTGTACTTTTGTATTTTTATGATGTGACGGAGCTGGTTGAACTTGAAAATAGCATAGAAGAGAATAAACCTTCTGTCATGCTTGTAGAAGTGGACAATTTGGATGAGGTTATTAAAAGTATTGAAGAGGATAAAAGACCTATTTTAAATGCAGAGATAGAAAGGGCTATTAATAATTATGCTCTAAGCTTAAATGGAATCCTTAAAAAATACTATAACAATAAATATATTATTGTCTGCCAGGATAAATGTATTCAAGCTGAAATGGACAAGAAGTTTGATATATTGGATTCAATAAGAGATATTAATTATGGAAATACATTAGCTGTTACACTTAGTATCGGAGTAGGAAGAAACGGCAAAACTCCTCTTGAAAATCATCAGTTTGCTTCTTCAGCACAGGAGCTTGCACTAGGACGAGGAGGAGACCAGGTAGTTGTTAAAAATGGAGAAAAGCTTTCTTTCTATGGTGGTAAAACTAAAGAGGTGGAAAAGAGAACTAAGGTTAGAGCAAGAGTTATAGCCCATGCTTTAGTTGATCTTATAAATGGAAGCAGCAATGTTTTTGTTATGGGACATAAAAACCCTGATATAGACTGCTTTGGAGCTGCTATTGGAATAAATAGTGCAGTTAAGCTTTTAAATAAACCCTGCTATATTATACTTGATGAAAAAAATTCAGCTATAGAGGGGATACTCAAAAAGTTTAATGAAGAGCCTGGTTACGAGAATACCATGATTAACGCTGAAGCTGTAAGGCAGAATTTAAAAGAAGATAGTTTACTTATAATTGTTGATGTCCATAATAAAGGATATGTATTGGATTTTGAACTGGTTAAGCAGTTTAAAAAGATAGTAATTATAGATCACCATAGGAGATCGCCAGATGCTGTTGAGGGGGTACTTCTAAGTTATATCGAAACCTACGCCTCTTCAACCTCTGAGCTTGTTACAGAGATGCTTCAGTATATGATTGAGAATCCTAAGATTAAGCCCATTGAAGCAGAAGCACTTCTTGCAGGCATATGCGTAGATACAAAGAACTTTTACTTTAAAACAGGCGTTAGAACCTTTGAGGCTGCAAGCTTTTTAAGACGCCTTGGTGCAGATACTATAGACATTAAAAAGTTGTTTGCGGAAAATTTGGATACTTATCTCAAAAAAGCCGATATAATTAGATCTGCAAAGGTAGTAAATGGAATAGCTGTGGCTACTTGTCCAAAAGAAATAGAAGATACTGTATTGGTTGCCCAAGCAGCGGATGAACTGCTAAATATTACTGGTATCCAAGCATCATTTGTTCTTGCTAAAATAGGTGATGAGGTATTTATTAGCGGAAGATCCCTGGGTGATGTCAACGTACAAGTAATCATGGAATCTATAGGGGGAGGCGGCCATATGACTATGGCAGGAACTAAGTTTGAAGCCGATTCTATAGAGGATGCATTAGAAATATTACAAGATGCAATTGATAAAAACTTAAGGGAGAGTGAAAAGTAATGAAAGTTATATTATTAGCTGACGTTAAAAATGTAGGTAAAAAAGGAGAAGTTATAAATGCCTCTGATGGTTATGCAAGAAATTTTTTGTTTCCAAAGAAGCTTGCTCAAGAAGCTACAGAAGCAAATATGACTGTTTTAAATCAGAAGAAGGAAGCAGAAAGAAGAAAAAAATTAGCTGAAATTGAAGCAGCTCAAAAATTAGCTAACGATCTTAAAGGAAAAGAAGTTAAGATAAGTGCAAAATCAGGAGAGAGCGGAAGATTGTTTGGTTCTATAACAAGCAAGGATATAGCTGATGCAATAAATGCTCAATGCAAGATAAACGTAGATAAGAAAAAGGTTAATGTAGATACCATAAGAACTTTAGGAACTTATGAGGTTGAAGTTAAACTTTATCCTGAAGTATCTACAAAAATTAATGTTGTCATTGTAGAGCAAAAATAGATTGCATATAGATTTCAAAGTAAGTCTGCCATTTGAGTTTCTTAAATGGCAATTTACTATTTGAAACTATAAAATTCTCCTAAACATAGAGATTACGCTGCAGCATAAGGGGGAAACATAGTGAAATCAGAATTTAAGTTTGACTACAGCTTTGATGAAAGTAAAATAAATACAGTTCCGCTTGAATCTCAAGTAGATGTTTTGTTCCAAGTAACTAAGAATGTACTTGATGAAGGCGCTATGAGAGCAAGAATAACAAAGTATAAGCTTCAAAAGCATATACACAGCGGTGATGTATATAAAAGAATTTATGCTTTAAACAGAATTGTAAGTGATGGAAAAGGTATAGATACTATACCAAGCGAGAGCAACTTACATGAGGTTTTAGCTGATACAAATAAATGGATTGCAGAAGCTGTAGCTAAAAGATATGTACAAAATGAAATTGAAAAAGAAGTTGAGCAGGCTCTTATGGAGAAGCAGGATAAGTATGTTGATGAAGTTAGATTAGGCATACTTAAAAAGCAAAAGGGTCCTGAAAATGCAAAGACTTTAAAGAAATACGCAGACCTAGAAGTTTTGGATACAAAAAAACTTACTAAAAATATTCAGTCTATGCTTAGACCGGATAGCTTTGAAGAAATAGTAGGACAGGAAAGAGCCATAAAGTCATTATTGTCAAAAATGGCTTCACCATATCCTCAACATATAATTTTATATGGACCTCCAGGGGTAGGTAAAACCACTGCTGCAAGGCTTGCACTTGAAGAGGCTAAAAGAATTAAGCATACTCCTTTTAGAGAAGATGCTAAGTTTGTAGAAGTAGATGGTACTACTTTAAGATGGGATCCTAGAGAAATAACAAATCCATTATTAGGTTCTGTACATGACCCAATTTATCAAGGAAGCAAAAGAGACTTAGCTGAAATTGGTGTTCCAGAGCCAAAGCCGGGGCTTGTTACAGAAGCTCATGGCGGAATACTATTTATAGATGAAATTGGAGAACTTGATGAAATTCTTCAAAACAAGCTTTTAAAAGTTCTAGAGGATAAGAGAGTTGAATTTTCATCTTCCTACTATGATCCAGAGGATGAAAATACACCTAAATATATAAAATATTTATTTGATAATGGAGCACCGGCAGACTTTGTTCTTATTGGTGCTACAACAAGAGAGCCTTATGAAATAAACCCTGCTCTTCGTTCAAGATGTACCGAGGTTTATTTTGAACCTTTAACTGCAAAGGATATTGAAAAAATAGTTGAAAATGCAGCGGAAAAGCTTAATGTAGAGCTTGAAGATGGGGTAGCTGAGCTAATAAGCAGATACACCATAGAAGGAAGAAAAGCTGTAAATTTACTAGCTGATGTTTATGGTTATGTTTTATACAGCAAGGGCGAAATTGAAAATGTTAAACTTCATATAAAAGATGTTCACGAAATAATATCTATTGGAAGATTAACTCCTTATGAAGAAGTTAAGACTGAAAATGATAGGGAAATAGGTCATGTTTATGGTCTAGGCGTGAATGGATATATTGGTTCAACTATAGAAATAGAAACAGCTGTTTTTGAAGCAAAGGATAAAGGAACTGGACAGGTTCGCTTTAATGATACTGCAGGAAGTATGGCAAAGGACTCTGTATTTAATGCAGCTTCCGTTATCAGAAAGATAACTGACAAGGATATAAAAGACTATGATATCCATGTTAATGTTATTGGAGGCGGAAATATTGATGGTCCTTCAGCAGGTGCGGCAATAACTGTATGTATAATAAGTGCTTTGTTAAATAAGCCAATCAGACAGGATGTTGCAATAACCGGTGAAATATCTTTAAGAGGAAATGTTAAGCCTGTAGGGGGAATATTTGAAAAGGTATATGGTGCAAGAAGAAAGGGTATTAAGCTTGTAGTTGTACCTAAGGATAATTTAAAGGAAGTTCCATCAGGCCTTAAGGATATCGAAGTTAAAGCAGTAGAAACAATAGAAGAATTAATGGAAATAGTATTTTAAAAAATAATATACGCAAGGAGGTCTCTTCATGGATACACCTCTAAGAAGTTTGCCTCACAATATTGAAGCAGAGCAGTGGGTATTAGGTGCTATGCTTAAAGAAAGAACTTCCATAGCTTCAGCTGTGGAAGTTTTAAAAAGTGAGGATTTTTATAGAGATGCGCATAAAGTTCTTTTCAGCACGATGGTTGAATTATATCAAAAAGATACACCTGTAGATATAATTACATTAACTGAAGCTTTAAAATCTGCCCAAAAACTTGAATCTGTTGGAGGGCTTACTTACATAAGTGAAGTATATGGTACAGCTCTGTCTACAGCGAATGTTAAGTCATACATAGAAATTGTAGGACAAAAGGCAATGCTTAGAAAGCTTATAAGAGCTTCAAATGAAATAATAGAAGCCAGTTATAATAAGCAGGATGATGTTGAAGGTGTGCTTGACTCAGCAGAGCAGAAAATATTTAATATTGCAGAAAAGAGAAATACAGCAGATTTCGAACCTATGAATGTAGTTCTTGAAAGAGGTTTTTTAGAAATTGAAAGACTTTTCAATAACAAAGGTCAGGTAACAGGGGTTCCATCAGGATTTGGAGACCTTGATGCAAAGACTTCCGGTTTTCAAAAGGGTGATATGGTACTTATAGCAGCAAGACCTTCTATGGGTAAAACAACTTTCGCTCTTAACTTAGCTCAGCATGCAGCTTTAAGAGCCGGAAAAAGTATTGCTATATTTTCTCTTGAAATGTCTAAGGAACAGCTTGCCTATAAGCTACTTTGTGCTGAGGCAAATGTTGATATGCTTAGACTCCGAACAGGTAACCTGGACGATAGAGATTGGGAGAACATAGCCAGGGCTTCAGGGCCTCTTGCTGCAGCAAAAATATTTATAGATGATACAGCAGGGGTTTCTGTAATGGAAATGCGTTCTAAGTGCAGAAGGCTTAAGATTGAGCATGGTAGTATTGATATGATTTTAATTGACTATCTTCAGCTTATGTCAGGAAGCAATCCGGAAAACAGACAGCAGGAAGTTTCCGAAATATCAAGATCTATAAAAGCTCTTGCTAAAGAGATGGGATGCCCTGTAATTGCACTTTCACAGCTTTCTCGTGCTCCTGAGCAAAGAGCAGACCACAGACCAATGCTTTCAGACCTTAGAGAATCAGGTTCTATAGAGCAGGACGCTGACCTTGTTATGTTCTTATATAGAGATGAGTACTATGACAAGGAAACAGAAGATAAGAATGTGGCAGAATGTATAATAGCAAAGCAGAGAAACGGTCCTACTGGTACTGTAAAGCTTGCATGGCTTGGTCAGTTCAGTAAATTTGGAAATCTTGATACAGTTCACAGTGATTTTTAACAAAGGTACAGTGTAATACTGTACCTTTGTTATTTTAATATTGTAATTAATTATAAAATTAGGATATAATTAAGATAGAAGATAATTATGTCTATGATGGTTTGCACTTTGGGGGTAAGAATGGAAGTATTTGTTGCACGGCAGCCTATATTGAATACAAATAAAAACGTAGCTTATTATGAACTCCTTTTTAGAGCAAATAAAGAAAATTATTATGACGAAGTTGATGGAGATAAGGCTACTTTAGATGTTATAACAAATAGTTTTACTCTTATAGGCATGAAGAATCTGACTAATGGGAAAAGAGCCTTTATAAACTTCACAGAAGGTCTTCTTTTAAATGAAACAGCTCTTCTTTTGCCCAAGGACAAGGTAGTAATAGAAATTTTAGAAACTGTAACCCCCACTGCTAGATTAGTTGAATGCTGTAAAAAGCTTAAGGCTAGAGGGTATCAATTAGCTTTAGATGACTTTGTTTTTAAGTCTGACTATGAAGAGCTTATACAGCTGGCAGATTACATTAAAGTTGATTTCTTGATTACAAAAGGTGAAGAGAGAAAAAATATAATTAAGAAAGTTAACAATAGTAATATTAAATTCCTAGCTGAAAAAGTTGAAACCATAGAAGACTTCAACGAAGCTGTAAATTTAGGCTATACTTATTTTCAAGGTTATTTTTTTAGTAAACCTACTATTTTAAGTGCTAAAGAAATGCCTACAAGTACTCTGTGTAGCTTTGAACTTTTAAAATTCCTTAAAGAAGATACTTTTAGAGTAGATGATATAGAAAATGTTATAAAAAAGAATGTAGCTCTTTCCTACAAACTTTTAAAATATATCAATTCTGCAACGTTGGGGCTAAGATCAGAAGTAAAATCTATTAAACAGGCTTTAGTTTTGATGGGCAAGAAAGAATTAATGAAATGGATATCTTTAGTAACTATAAGGGATTTTTCAGATACAAACAGCGAAGCAGTAATGGACATATCCATTGTAAGAGCAAAATTTGGAGAAGCAATTGCAGAAAAAATAAATTTTAAAAGCAGAGCTTCAGAAATATTTATTATGGAGATGTTTTCAAACATAGATGTCCTTTTAAATCAACCAATGGAGCAGGCTCTTGTGGATTTGCCATTAGCAGATGATATAAAAGCAGCACTCCTAGGAGAAGAAAATATTTTTAAATTTATAAATGATCTAATCTTCTATTATGAAAATGGAGATTTCAGAATGCTTAGCGAATGTTCTCGTAGGCTTAATATAAGCGAAAAGGATATATCTGAGCTATATACCCAGGCATTAGAGTGGGCCACAAATATAATGAATGAATAAGTTAAAATGCTTCCATAGCGCAGTTGGCAGCGCAACTGATTCGTAATCAGTAGGTCGGGGGTTCAAATCCCCCTGGAAGCTCCAGTAAATCAAGGCTTTCAGAGCCTTTAATAAATAGAAAAAATGATTTTGCCGACGGATTGCCGACGGAAAATTTAATAATTATCTATGTGAGAGATATAAGCATACCAATATGCTTATATCTTTTTTGTTAAAAAATAACTCTATACGCTAAAATAGCATAATTTTGTATATATATGTAACTATTTTGATTATGGTGGTATAATTACAATTACTTAGATATAGTATTTTTAATAATATTAAGTAAATTAAGGGGGATTTCAAATTGCAACGGGATTTTAGATACTTGAGAGATAAGTATGGGGATGCTGGCGCCAGAGATGTTTTTGAAAAAATATGTATCCAATTATATCAAGCTAAAATTGGACAAGCTCTCCCGATTGAAGTGCATCAGGGAGATGGTGGAATAGACATATATTCAGGTAATTTTGAGGATAAGATTGATGTTTATCAATGTAAATATTTCATTGATGAAATTGGTGAGGCACAACAGAAACAGATTAGGGACTCATTTAATACTGCTGTAAATTCAGAAAATTATAAGTTAAAGGATTGGTATTTATGTATTCCACGTATATTAACAATAGATGAAACTAAGTGGTGGTACAAGTGGAAGACAAAAATGCAAAACAAACATAGTGTAAATATAATACTAAGAGATGGAAGTTGTCTATTAAATGACCTGAAAAAATATAAGCTATATGATTGTAATTTTGATAATGATATTATTAATTTATTGGAAGAAATAAGAACTAGCTTAACTGAAACAAAAAGATATTATGAAGAACAAATATATGAAATGGAGGATTCTGATGAAATGGATTATAGTGATTCTATTTTCATAAAAAAACTAGAATCTGCACATATATTTGAAAATAAAGTACCTAAACAAGAATTTTTTAATGCTGAAATAGTTAAAGCTTCAATCGATAGTAAAGACGATCCTGAAGATATAAAGATGTATAAGAATTTAAAGTCTAAAATTCATAGTATTTGGAATTCGCAATATATTAAATATAAAGACAAGGTGGATGGAAACGATTTATTATCAAGTGTTTATGAAAGAATAGAGAACTTAGATACTACCACATTAGAAGCAAAAGAAAATATTTCTCTGATAGCAAAGAAAGGAATTCTTCATCAACTTTCTGATGAATGTAAGGTAGGGTGGGTAAAAGACTATGACGCAAGACTAGAGCGATATTTGAAAGGAGAATAAAAAATGAACAATGATAGAAATAAGGAACTCTCCAATTTAATTATGGACTCTATGAGACTATTAATATTGATATCGAAATTCGAATATAGAAAGACGTTTAAACTAACTCTAGATAAGATAATGCTCTATGATTTTTATATGAAGTTTCCTGACATTATGCTTACTAACAAGGAAGAAAGAGAATATATAGATTCTAGCTTTGAAGATGTATATTCGTATTATCATTGGAAGCCTAACCAAGATCAATATATAAGCACTATTAACTATTTAATTTCTAAGAAACTGATAATTAGAAATATAGAAGATAGTAAATTCTGTTACTTAATTACCGATTTAGGTGAAGAGTTTATTAGTGGATTAACATCAAAATATAAAATCAAATTGGATAGTGCTGCTAAAGATATTAGGCAGATGATATCTAAACTTAGTGATGATGCAGTAGAAAAGGATATATTAGAGAAAATTAATTTAGTGAAAAATATTAAGGGGTAGAATTATGAGCCAAAAGTTAAAATTAATAAAGTTAACACTTATAGGGATAAGAAAAAATTATGAAGTGATTTTTAAAAACGGCCTTAATTATATATCAGGTCCTACTCAAACAGGGAAAACTTCTATCTTTGAAATGATAAACTATGCGTTAGGAAGTAAGAGTCATAAAGATTACATTGAAATCGGTGAAAGTTGTAAGGCTGTGGAACTTGAGGTTGAAATATCTAATAAGAAGTACAAGATAAATAGACAGCTTTTTGATTATAAGAAAAAGGCAAAAGTATATGAATGGGATGAGAAAAAATTAGATTATAATCTTGATTTTAAACTATTAGAAATTGATAAACCTAGTAATGAAAAATCTTTGGCTGCATTTTTGACTGATAAAATTAACTTGTCTAACATAAAAGTAGCTGGACAGACGTTTAGCTTTAGAGATATATTCAAATATTCTTATTTAAAGCAAACTGAGATAGACAATGAAAATATTATGTTTGAAAAAATTTGGAACTATGATATAAAAAGAAAACCTACTTTTGAAATAATTTTCAATATTTTTGATGAATTACTTCAGGAATTGAAAAATAATATCAAATTAAAAAAAGAGGAACTGAATAATTTACAAATCAAATTAAGGGGTATAAGAGAATTCCTTGAAAGCATAGAGTTAAAAGATTTTATGTCATATGTAGAAGAAAAAAATAAAATTCAAAAGGATAAAGATGAAAAACTAATTCTTTTGAATGATATTAAGTATAAAGGAGCCCTGCATAATGAGGTAACTTCTGAATTACAAGAAAAAATACTGAAAACAAAGTTTGAAATTGGAAGAGTGAAGAAACAAATACTTGAGCAAAAGGATTATATTAATAAATTAGAAATGCTTGGCAGACAATATTCTAAAGATATAGAGCATCTTGAATTTATAGCTGAAGGATATCACAAGCTTAATAAGATTGAATTTGCATATTGCCCCAACTGCTTAAAACCATTAAAAGAAAAAGTTAGTAATGAATGTTCATTATGTGGAAGTGATGATTCTAATTTATCGGCAGAAGAAATTTTAGCTTATAAACATGAATTAAAAAGATTAAAAACCAGACAGAATAGTTTACATAAGTATATAGACGAAGAAGATAACAATGTTAACATTTTAGAGAATAAGAAGTCTAAATTTGAAGTAGAGCTGAATGAATACGAAAGAGAATTAATGCATGTGCATGGTAAGTATGTTAATCCATATATTGAAAAAATAGAACTGTTAAATTATGAAATTGGAGCATTAAATAAAGAAATTGACCAACTTGAGTATAATTATACATTACTTGAAAAGTTAAGAAATATGGAGTTAACCTACATAGAAAAAGTTGACCAAATTCAGAAAATAAGTGATAAGATTAAGAGACTCGAAAGTAAAATTGAGAATAAAGAGGATGTTTTGAATAAGTTATCTACAATATTTTACAATATTTTGGATGAATTTAAGCTTCCAAAACTTGATGATGCTTTTATAGATGGTAAGAGATATCTTCCATATGTTAGAGGAAAACTATATAGTGAATTGGGAAGCCTTGGAGCTGTGACTTTAATTACAATGGCTTATTACTTATCAATTTTTATTGTAGGTTCCACTAATGAAAATAACCATTTAGGATTCTTAATGATAGATTCGCCAAGAAGTAATTTAGGTGCAAATAATCATGAAAATAATGATTTATTTAAGGATGAAGAAATATTTAATTCAGTTATTAAATTTTTCATAAAGCTTGATAAGGAGCTTGGAGATGAAACGCAACTAATTATCATAAATAATGGGTATCCAGATTTTCTTGAACAAAAGTTTATAATAAAGGAATTTGATGGAGTCGGTACAAAAGGCATACCGTATGGTTTGATTGATGATATAAATATTTAACATATATAGCATTGGGGATAGAAATATTTTCTATCCCTTTATTATAGAAATAATATAGCATTAAGTTTAATAACCGCATCCTTCTGCATATCAGGCAGCAAATGGCTATAAGTATTCAAAGTCATAGCCACAGATGTATGGCCAAGCCTTTCACTAACTGCTTTTATATTAGCTCCGGCTTTCAAAAGCAGCGTAGCATGGGTATGGCGTAAATCGTGAAATCTAATTTCGGTATATTAAGTTCTTTGGATATAGGGCGCATCCAACGAGCAAAGTTCCTTGATATATAATCAGGATCAAAAGGAGTTCCGTCTACGTGGGAAAGTACGAAGTTTTCTGCATTGTACTTATCTGCGTAGATTTTTTTATTTTCTTCCTGCTGCTCTTTGTATTCCTTTAGGATAGATATAGTATAGTCTAGTAATATAACTTTACGCTTTGAACCTGCAGTTTTTAAAGGAACTATCTGTTTAACATCATCAATAGTTTGAAGCTGATTCTTTACGTAAATAACTTCTTCATCTAGGTCAACATTTTCCCATTTAAGACCGCAGAGTTCATCCCTGCTCATCCCTGTAGTAACGGCTAAAAATACTGGCATATAAAGGCTTAAGTCCTTTATTCTATTAAGCAGTAAATCTACCTCATGAGTGTCTATAACTTTCATTTCAGGCTTGCTCTTTCTTGGCTTATCAACCATGTTTGTAGGGTTAGTTTTAACAAGTTGCCATCTAACTGCTTGATTTAATGCAGTATGCAATATTCTGTGGCAGTATAGTGCTGATGTTCCGGAGAGTGCAAATTCCTCAATGCAGCTCTTATAAAAATTCTGTATGTGAAGAGGTTTCAGCTTTTCTAGAGTTATTGCTCCAATCTTAGGAACAATATATGTATCAATCATATTTTTATAGCTATCATAAGTTTTTGGGGTAACATTTATTTTTGCGTATGTATCAAGCCACTTGATTAAAAACTTTTCTAATGTTGAATTTTCTATTTCTATGTATTCACTATGCTCAATTTCATAAATTATTTCATTCATAGCCTTTTGGCATTCAGCTTTTGTTCTAAAGCCGGATTTAGATTTTCTTTTACGTTTATTTGTTAGTGCATCAGGTTCGAGATCTATGTTGTATTCCCAATATGAACCTCTTTTACGAATATAACCGCGCATTAAAATCACCTTATTTATATTGTAATAAAAAACCTATGGAATTATAGAATTAATCCGGAAACAACAGAATTAGAAATACATCTAAATGCAATTTCACAGTATCCAGTAGCAGCTACTCTTAACTAAACATGCTTCCTTTACTTACTAGCCCCAATAATATATAATTTATAGTAAGTTACAGAAGATAGGGAGGCTAATTATCATGGGTAAGATTAATATTAAAGGTATTTCTATAGCTTTATTTATCGCTGTTGCATTTACCACAGTAGGTTGCAGTGCAAATAAAAATAATAAGTCTCGAGATAATGATAAACAAGTAATCAATGAAAATAAGAGTTTAGTGACGGATACAAGCAAAGCTGAAGAAAATAAGTTGGATGTAAAATCTACTGAAAATAGTATAAAACCTCAAGAACCTACAAAAGATAATACAGGAACAAATAATCAAGGTAATTCAGCAACTAAGCAATTAACATCAGATGATGCAGCTAAAATAGTTGCTAAAATAATTGCAAATAAATCGCCTAATGCAAAAGCAACCTATGATCATAATGATAAAAGAGATGGAAAAGAGTATTTTGTTATTCGTGCTTTTGAAGATATGAAAGACCATATTGCAACTTTAGGTTGGTATTATGTTGATACAAGTACTGGAAAAGTATTTGAATGGGATTTAATTAATGATAAGTTGATACCATTAAACTAAATTTAGTATTAATTTTAAGAACATAAAATAGTTAATTGATAGAAAGCATCTACTTAGGTAGGTGCTTTTTAATTAAATTTTTATAAAAGACTATAAAAACAAAAAACTTTTTTAGTATATCTAACGTCTAATAAAATAAGGGGGATGATATTAATGAAAACAAAACTATATAAATTAATTAGTAGATCAAAAATTCTATTGTTAGCTTTAATTACATTAGTAACTGTGGTAGGATGCAATTTTTCTAAAGGTGACAAAGTTCAAAGCAGCGCTGTTGCTGAAAATAAGACGGCAACTAAAGGATACAGTGAGAGTGCTTTTAATGTTGATGTAAGCATAAAATATAGAGTCTTTATAGATGATAAACTAAAGGATGTAAACCCTAATATTATTAAAGCTGCAAGAACATGCATATTTAAGATTAAGTGTGAGTCTGCGAAATTGGTCCATTACAATGGATATAATGAGAATTCTGATATATTAATTAGTGATGTAGTAGAACGCGGAGACGATATGTGGGATGTTACTTATAGCACCAAAACTCCAGAGTCAGATACATTTGGTACGGATTGCGGCTTATTATATGTAACAAGAGAAAAATCAGGAGAATATATAGGAGGCTACTCACATAGTAGTCAGAATACACTACTATCAGGCAAGGAAACTTATTAAGATAAAAGGTATATTTTAGATAATATAATTTACCTTAAGTGCTAAAAGTAAGCTTATTCTATTTAACTAGATGCTTTTTAGTATAAAGTTATGGGAATAAGAAACTCTTTTATTCTAGACCTAATTTATCAGGTGAGGATGATGATATTAATGCAAGCAAAGCAATATAAATTAATTAGTAAATCAAAAATTCTATTGTTAGCTTTAATTAGTTTGGTAACTATGGTAGGATGCAATCTTCCTAAAGGTAATAAAGTTCAAAGTAGAGCTGTTATTGAAAATGAAAATAAGTCTTCAACTAAGACATCCAGTGAAAGTGATTTTAATGTTGATGTAAGTATAAAGTATAGAATCTTTTTAGATGAAAAAGTAAAGAATGTAGATCCTAATATTATTAAAGCTGCAAGAACAGGTATATTTAATTCGGATTGTGACTTTGCAAAATTCGCTCATTATAGTGGATATAATACAAATCTTGATATATTAATTTATGATGTTAAAGAACTTAGAAAAGATAGTGATTGGCAAGTTTACTACAGGGCTAAAACTCCGGATTTAACTGCATATGATGACACAGGTTACTGTATAGTATCCGTATCAAAGGAAAAGTCAGGACGATATATAGGAGTTGAAAGCCATTCTAGTCTCCAAGTATCAGGGGACGAGACATTTTAGAATAAAAGGATTATTACTGTTATAGTTTCAATTAATTATTAAGAAATAAGTTTATTTAACTAGATGCCTTTTAATATGAAGTTATAGGAATAAAGAACTCTTTTATTCTAGACTTATTTTAATAAGATAAGAGGTGATGATATTAATGCAAGCAAAGCAATATAAATCAATTAGTAAATCAAAAATTCTATTGTTAGCTTTAATTAGTTTAGTAACTATGATAGGATGCAATTTTCCTAAAGGTAATAAAGTTCAAAGTAGCGCTGTTGTTGAAAATGAAAATAAGTCTTCAACTAAGACATCCAGTGAAAGTTCTTTTAATGTTGATGTAAGTATAACGTATAGAGTTTTTTTAGATGATAAAGTAAAGAATGTAGATCCTAATATTATTAAAGCTGCAAGAACAGGTATATTTAATTCGGATTGTGACTTTGCAAAATTCGTTCATTATAATGGATACTTTAAAAATCTTGATATACTAATTTATGATGTGATTGGAAGTGATAGTGATTGGGAAGTTCACTATAGGGTCAAAACTCCGGACTTAGCATCATATGGCACAAATTATTCCATAGTATATGTAAAAAAAGAAAAGTCAGGAAGTTATACAGGGATAATGAACCGTCCTAGTACTTTTGTACCAGCTGATGAAACATTTTAATAAAAGGTTTATGTTGCATATTACAGTTTCAATTAATTATTAAAAAGTGAGTTTAGCATCTACTTAGGTAGGTGCTTTTATATTTTACGAAAGTAGGTGTAGCATGGAGAATGAAATAATAAATTTAGTAGCTTCGCAGGGTGTTTTTGCTCTGCTTTTTTGTTATCTGCTATTCTATGTTTTAAAAGAAAACTCAAAGAGAGAATCAAACTATCAAAGCATAATCCAAGAGCTTACAAACATTCTTCCTAAAATTAAGGAAGATGTTGAAGAAATAAAAGATAAAATTTTTAAATAAGAGGAGGAAAGTATTATGGCATATGAAATTATTCAAAAGTTTATCAAACAAAACAGGTCAGGAAAGGTACTTAATCCCGTGGGAAGTGTGCTTCATGAAACAGTTGATCCAGGAGCTACAGACGAGAATGAACAGGCATGGCACGCTGGACCAACAGCAAATAGAGCAAGAATAGGAATCGAATTTTGTCATTATGACGATGAAGCAAGATTTTTAGAGGTATGGAAAAGAGGAGATTGGTTGTTTACTTGGGTGCATGTAAATATAGTTAAACAAACTGTAATAACAACTGAAAGTCTTATGTCTCATGCTGAGGTAAGCAATAAATGGGGAGAAACAAACCATCAAGATCCTATAAGCTACTTTGCGCAATTTGGTAAAACTGTAGATGATTTTAGAGCTGCAGTACAGGAAGAAATGAATTCTATGATAGGACAACCTCAACAAACTCCAACTCCTGTACCACAATCATCTGTAAATAATGATGTGTTAAAGCTTCAGCAGGTACTTAATAGACTAAAAATAACTGATGGTAAGGGAAATAAGCTCGCCGAAGATGGCATAATAGGTAACTGCACAAGAGAAGCAACCAAGAGGTTACAAAACATTTGCGGACTATCAGTAGATGGAATATCAGGCCAACAAACCTGGAATGCGATCAATGCTATTTTACCTAAACTACTTTTAAAGGTTGGCAGCACCGGAATAGTTGTAAGGTACATGCAGTATAGAGTTGGTACAAACTACGACGTTATCTTTGGCAATGGAACAAAAGCAGCTGTAGTTTAGTTCCAAAGTTCAAATGGATTATCCGCAGATGGAATTGTTGGCAATATGTCTTGGAATAAATTAATAGGATAAGGAAGGCTGATAAAAATGGAACAATTATTAGAACTATTACAAATAAAAAAATCATAGCTATAATACTTACTGTGGTATTTGCTATATTAAGCATAAAAGGAGTTATCGCCGCAGAACAGTTCATTACTGTATTTAGTATGGTAATAGCATTTTACTTTGGCCAAAGCTCTGCTAGACAAGCAGCTAAAGAAGTTAAAAAGCAGCCGATAGCACCAAAAGAAATTAAGCCAACAGGTGAAGTAACTGAAATAAGATAGTAGTTTAAAGGGTAGTCTCTCATAGGGCTACCTATTTTTTACTTTTTTATAAACATAAGTAATAGTATCGGCAGAAAATATGACATTTATATATGAAAATATTCAAATTATTGAAAATGAAAATGTTGAAATAAGCAATAATTTGTAATACACTGATAATTGTTATGAAAAAAATTAATATATTTATGATGAATTTATGTATTAATTAAAAGGAGTAAATAGTTATGGTTTCTGAAATATTCATAAATTCATGTATTTTAATAGCATTCATTAGTATTTCTCAAAATTTTATAAGGAGAAAAGACATAAATTACAAATCATCATTTCTATTAAAATTTATAACAGGTTTATGGGCAGGCCTTTTAGGGGTAATACTTATGATGTATAGCGTAAAGATTGCTCCTACGATAATTACAGATTTTCGGGCTTTACCAATTTTATTATCTGCAATATATGGAGGAGTAATACCGCCAATTATTGCTTCAATAATAATTGGGATATTTCGAATTTGGCATTTTGGTATTTCTTATGCGTCTATAATTGCAGTGATAGCCATTATACTAATGGGAATAGGATTTTGCTTTATTAGCACAATGAAGGTAACTAACAAAAGAAAGTGGATTTATTCTATAGGATATTTATTAACAGTTAATTTATTTCCAATTATAATCCTTATTAAAGATCCAAGTTCAATATTTAAAATTTTTATTGCATATAGTTTAAGTACAGTTATAATGTCATATTTCATTTTTAAGTATACAGAATATATAAATGAAGCTATAAAATTATATTGGAAATTTAGAAATGAAGCTGCGGTGGACTTTTTAACTGGATTAAATAATGTAAGACAATTTGATAAAGTTTTTAATATTGTAGCTCAAGAGACAATAAGGAATGATGGGTATTTATCACTAGTTTTTTTAGATATAGATTTTTTTAAGAAAATTAATGATACCTATGGCCATAATATTGGAGATATTATACTGAAAGATTTAGCTGATATTTTACGTAATTCATGTAGAATATATGATAATGTATTTCGTAATGGTGGAGAAGAATTTTCCATTCTATTGAATAATTGTCAATATGATGGTGCAATGGAAATTGCAGAGAGAATAAGAAAAAGTATAGAAAATAATAAATTCTTTATATCCGATAAAAAATTTATAAATATAACTATCTCTATCGGAGTCTCAACATATCCGAATATAACACAAAATATAAATGAGCTTTTAGAACATGCTGACAATGCATTATATAAAGCAAAAAGAACTGGAAGGAATAAAGTTGTTCTATATAACAATGAAGATAACATCAAATAAAATATTAAAATAGAATAGATAAGTATAACCAAAATGTAGTTGCAGTTAAAGATGCTGTTAAGGCTGTAGAGCAGCTTGGAAGAGAATTTGATTGGCAAGGAGCCTTAAAGCATACAAAAGTATTAGAGCTTATCGAAGGAAAGATAGGGTTAAATGATGAAGAGATCCTTAATATTATAAAGGCTATAGTAGCAGAATTTAATATTAATAAAAATCAGCATAAAGCATAGCCCCGGAGAGAAATCCTCGGGATTATTATTTTTTGCAGTGAATTTATATTATATGGAGAATATAGGTATTTAAATTAATTATATTTTTAAAAATTATAGTGGTATAAAAAATAATGGATGGATTAATAATAAGTACAAAGAAGTAATAGTTGTAAAGCAAAACGGAAGGTATACAGTAAAAACAATAGGAGTTGAATAAAATAGTTTCTTAACTGAGACTATCTTTTTTACTTTTTGAAGGAATTATACACTAAACGCAGAATATAGTTAATAAGACGTATTAGTAGTAAAAAAGGGCGAACTAGATATTATTTATTTAATTGAGGACGTAAAAAAATGGATAATAAATCACTTTACTTGCTTGCTGAATTTGATGCCGGAACGGAGAAAGTTCTTTCCGATTATTATAAAATTCTTCATCAAAATGGATTTGTAGGGAGCCAAACAAAAGACTTGCCCTATCACTTCACTTTAGGAAGTTATGATGTAAGCCAGGAAAATCGATTAATTGATGAATTGGAGTGGATATGTAATAAAACTTCAGAAATCGAGTTGCGTCTCGACCATATTGGTCTTTTTGGACTCAACGTACTCTTTGTTGAACCAAACATGAATTTTGAATTGCTGAGCCTTCAGAAGAGTTTCTTTAATAATTGCGGAAATGGTTATCATCAATGGACTGCACACACAACATTATTAATTGATGAGCCTGAAAATACTTTGAAGGCACTCCAAATTTTAGCCCAAGAATTCAAACCTATGTATGCACGCATTGAAAGTATTGGATTATTTGAATTTTTTCCTACAAGATTTATAAAGAGATGTGATTTACTACGTAAATAATTCGCAATATTATATGACGTATCAATAAACCTGGAGTGAGAAATCCCTCCAGATTTATTTGCTTTTCAGAAAGATTTAATTTGATGTAACTATTACCAACCTTCACTTCCTACAGCATTGTGAACAAAAGCAGCAATTCTATCTGCAGGAATATCAACTACTGCGCCTAGTCCTCTTCTTCCATTACAATCAAATCTGTCTCTGTCGAAAGATTCTTCTTCACATTCGTCATTTCTACGTCTTCTTTCTTCTCTTTCTTCACAACAGTTTCCCAATGCACATCCTGGTGCTGGACCAATATTAGTTACAAGTCTAACAAAATCACAATTGACTGATGCAAGAACTCCTGTGAATCCTCTTCCAGATTGACCTCCACTAGTTGTAAAAATAGTTACTGTTTGTCCTATGTGTCGTGCTAAATCATTAATTAGTCTAGAATCATTAGGCATATTAATATCCTCCCTTATATATAAAATCCTGGGACATCTTGTCCTGGTATATATTATGTAGCTATCTAAATATGGTTACTGTTTTTTATTTTTTAAAGGAATTTTAATTCATTTGGAGAATATTATATTTGCAATACAATGTAGAAATGTTTGGAGTGATATTTACGAAACTTATTTGCAAATGTGGAAATATAGAAAAAATCATAACAGAGAAAGCATTAGAAAATTTCAGTATAAAAAATATTGATGATGGTTCAATAGCATTAATATGTAAAAAGTGTAATGATGTTGTTTATATCCCTAAATAAAAGCTCTGGAGTTATTCCAGAGCCTTTTTTTATTATATGCTTCTAAAACAAAACGTAGCTCTTATAATATCTTCAAGAAAAAGGATATACAACGTGGGAAGAAGGTATGCCGAGAACAATCCAGATATTGAAAAGAGCTTAGTTCTTTTCTTGGTTTCCCACACTAATAAAGTTATTTTTGCCGACGGCGCATATTATTTCTAGTTTTTTTCTGTTTTTAATCTTATACGAAAATTTCTAAAAGTGGCTTGGATACAGGTTTTTATAGCCTTGGTTTTTTTATTACTTAAAATTAAGGCTTTGTTAAAGAAAAGTGTTGAAATGCTGCATGTTATTAAAAGCAAGTAATGGTCTTTTTATAATTCATATATTTAAATATAAACCTATGAAAATATTTAAATATATAAATATTTACTTAAACCATGCTGGTTTGCAGTAGATCTGCTTTCCACAATATCAAGGAACATGCTTATAGCAATACTATTATTAAACAGCGCAAAATTAATTGTTTATTTTATAGACTTATATTCACGGATTTAATTTAATCAGTTATAATATCAGTATTAACTTTCAGCAAGGGGAATTATTTTGATGAAACGAAAAAAACGTGTAATATATATTTTATTTATATTATTTGTTTTATTTATAAAAATTACAGTTCCATCAGCAAATATTAGTAACGATAGTAAAAGTGCCGATAAAAATACTCAAACAATAATAAGTGCTTCATTACATGGAAGTAATATCATCGATTACAAACATGCTGATAGTATTGATTTAGGAATTTTAAAAATAAACATTGATGAAAGAGCAGAGAATATCGAGATTTATATAATAGCTGTATGCGCATTATATTTCTTGCTAAATAATCCGCCGCTTTATATCATCAAGATAATACTTTATATTAGAACGGTATACTTTAATGGGAGTAAGTATAAAAAAATACTAATGCCTTTTGAACACATTAAGTAAGGAGGCAAAAGTCCTAAATGGACTTTTACGAGCAATCTTTAATTGCTCAGTGCTTCACTAAAAGGAGGAATTAGTATGAATGCTCAGGATATATTAATTGCAATTGTTTTAGGTATATTTATATTTGGCGGGGTATATTTTTTATTAGTATCAAACAAGCTAGATAAAGAAAATAAGAAGAATGAAAAGTAAAATTCTAATTTGATTAGTAAGTTTTAAGCTAAGCCTAGAGATTAACTCTAGGCTTTATTTAATGTAATATATTTTCCTTTGGTTCTTTTGTAAAGCTGATAACATTTTTGAAGTGTACATCATGAGGATGAAGACCTCTGGCTGTTGCATAATCTAGGGCTGTATCAATATCTTTTATTATTTTTTTCAGGTATTTGAATTCCTTTCTTTATAGCATCGTATAGAGTGATTCCATTCAGTTTTTTTAATACTAGATAATTGCTGCTGTGATAAAAACATTCTGAGTAGGCAGGATTAGAATCAAGTCTTTTATACACTTCAATTTCCTCTTATATCCCAGGCCGGCCTTCCCCGTATATTTTTATAACTACTTCAGGATAATAAGGATGGGAAAAGACTGCTGCATAATTTCCTGATCCTATGAGAGTCCATGGATATGGAATATGTTCTGCAACTATAGGGTCATAATCATCTATACTTCTCAATTTTACATGGATTAATAAATCATCTTCTATAATATTTATAAGCTGGGCTAATCTTTCAGATTCAATCATTACAACACTTCCTAAAAAATTATCAATATATCATATACATTTATTTTAATTATGATACCGATGTATCAAAAAGTATATTGATTATTTTGAGTTCTGATTTTAAATAGGTAATAATACCGATTATTTAACAGATAATTTCATATTTAGTAACTAGGTAGTAACAAATGTTACTTGAGAATTGGTATATTTTTGTTATAATAAAAATAAAGGGAGGAAATGGTATGCGCAACCTTGAAAGGCTAGCGGACAAAATAGACATCGTAAGATGTGAGATGGAGTTGGCTATAACCAAGGCTGACGAACTAACAAGTTATGATGTGATTTTAATTAGCAAAAAGTTAGACAAGCTATTAAATGAATACGATAAAGTTAGGTCGAAATAATTTTATTGGAGCTCCTCTGAATTAAAAGAATACAAATAGGTTAGCATTAACTATTTTTAAAGCAGCTGTTTTTATATCAGCTGCCATTTTATTTTATCAATTAATATTTTGAAAAAAATATCCCCCCAAAATTCTTTTTCCTGAATTTTTGTTTATTGTAAATGATTTAATTTAGTATTATAATAAAAAGTAACAAAAGAAAAAGTAGGGAGGCGCAAAAATGCAAACGTTTGAACTGAAAAAAAACCTTAGTAAATTACGAAATAAAGTAAAGAAGGTGCCGGCAGTTTCGGGTAAAAGAAAAGGACTATCACATAAAATTGGAACTAAAATAGTAATACAAATATCAATTCTGCTGATTGCAGTTTGCGGAATACTTGGTACTATGTCTTACTATAACGCATCAAGAGCTTTACAGAATGAAACAAAAGCTTCTCTAAATGCAAGAGCTAAAGATGCCTCAAAATTGATATCTCAATATATTGAAAATAGAAAAACTGAAATATTTGCATTATCGAGCAGAGCAGATGTTCAGCTTTTAGTAAATAATAATGTAGAGCAGACGCAAATAGATAAGAGTAAAACATATTTAAGAGGTGAAGCTACACGCCTTGGATACTTTAGATTTCATATATTAGGCAAGGACGGAAAAGGAACTAGCACCGATAATACTTTAAAAAATCTTGATTTCAGCCAAATGGATTTTTTTAAGTCTGCCATTAATGGAGACATTACTATCATACCTACAGGGCAGAGCGCTGCTGGTGATAAGGCATTAGTATTTGGGATTGCCTCTCCAATAATTAATGAATCCGGTAATAAGCTTGGAGTTCTAGTGGGAGAGATTGATTCTAGTGAAATAGTTGGACTTGTAAGCGATATAAAAGCAGGAAAAACCGGCTATTCCTTTATAGTAGATAATAATGGAATGCTTATAGCTCATCAGGATAAAGGACTTCTTGAAAAAGGTACTAACTTAATTGAAGAGACAAGTAAAAACAGTAAGGACAAGTTGTTTAACAATATATTAACATCAATGTCAAAGACACAGGCAGGTGTAAACTCTTATTCCTATGAAAACAGCAAAAGAATTATTGGTTATGCACCTATAGATAATACAAGCTGGTCTATTGGTATTACAATGGATGAATCGGAGTTTTTATCAAGCGTTTATGCTTTAAGAACTAATGTAATAGTATTTACTGCAATATTTATAGTTTTAGGGGCAGCGGTTGGGCTGTTTATAGGTAGAGATATAACTAATCCTTTAACTAAGATAAAGAAGTATTCTGAAAGCTTGGCAGAATATGATCTTACTCATGAAATTATAGTTAATAGAAGTGATGAATTTGGGCAGACTGTAACTTCGCTAAACAGAGCCACAAGCCACCTAAGGGAAGTTCTTAACTCTGTTAAGGAACGTACAAATTCAACATATTTATTAGTTCAGAAGACACAAGATATGTATAGCGAAGTAGGAAACCAGGTATACAATGTGACTGTAGCTACAGAACAGATTTCGGCCAGCATGCAGGAATCAAGTGCAGCTATAGATTCAGTTTCTGAAAAAGTAAATCAGGTTAAGGATACTATAAACGTTGTTTCAGATAAAGCAAAGGAAGGAGCATTTCTTGCAGACAAGGTCAAGTCAAAGGCGGAAGTTATAATGTCTAATGCAAAGGCCACTCAAAATAAGGTAACTACTGCTTATGACGAATCAAAGAACAGACTTGAAAAGGCTATTGATAATTCAAAGGTTGTATATAAAATAGGAGAGATGACAGAAGCTATATTAGCTATATCAGAACAGACAAATCTACTTGCACTAAACGCTGCTATTGAAGCAGCAAGAGCAGGAGAGGCTGGAAGAGGCTTTGCTGTGGTAGCTGATGAGGTCAGAAAGTTAGCTGACCAGTCAAGTACTGCGGCAGAAAGTATTAAAAAGATAGTAAATGAAGCGTTATTAGTAATAAAGGAATTGTCTTCCTCAGGGCAGAATATGCTTAATATAATGGAAACGGAAATACTTAAGGATTACGACCAGCTTATTGATATAAGCAGAGAATATAAAAATGATGGAGATATGTTTGAAAATATTATAAGTGAGTTTGAAAATATAACAAATCAAATAGCATATTCTATGAACGATATAAACACTAATATGGAAGGAATCTTAAGTGCTGTGGGTCAAGTAGCTTCAAGCTCCTCTGAAATTTCCGGCGACGTTGGAGATATATATGCAAAGACTCAAGGAATAACTGAAGAAGCTAATAAGAGTTCTATTGATTCAAAGGAACTTTTAAAGCTTGTAGATGAATTTAAAACTAAATAAGCTATAAAAATATCAGGATTTTATTATCTTGGTATTTTTATTTTTTGTTCTAAAGATATATAAGAGACAAATATATTAATAATGAATACTTAAAGGGGAGATGCTTATGAAAAGATATAATAAGGTTTTAATAGTTCTTTTTTTATTGCTATTTATCATTGAACCTTTAACTTTTAGGAATATAAAAGCGGCAGAAAATGAAAAGAATATAATACTTTTAATAGATAATTCAGGAAGTATGCAGACAACAGATTCTAAAAGATTATCTCTTGTTGCTGCTTCTATGCTTATAGATACCTTAGATTCTAACACTAATCTAAATATACTAAGCTTTGGAGATAAGGTTGTTTATACAAAGAAACTTCAAGACAAGCCTTCGAGAGATATATTAAAACAACAGCTTTCTGAAGTTAAATTTACTGACAAGAATACAAATTTAAAGGATGGAATGGCTGAAGCTTTAGATCAGCTTAAGGCTGTAACTGGAGAAAAAATAATAATAGTACTTTCTGATGGAAGAGAAGACATTAAGGGAGTAAATATGGAGGTGCATAAAAAAGAGCTGGATTCCATTATTGGTGATGCTCAAAAGGAAAAAATTAAAATTCACTCCATAGGACTTTCAAAAGACTCTGATAAAGAAGTCCTTTCAAATATATCTAATAAAACAGACGGAGATTATTTTTACAGTGAAAATGCTTCAGGGCTCTTTGATATATTCAGCAAGATACTTGGAAATATAAATGGCTTTTATACAATCAAACAGTATATAACAAGCGGAAAGACAGAGGAAAAAATAAAATTAAGTTCTTATGTTGACGAGGTAATAGTCAAAATTGCTTCCTGTGAAGATAAGTTTCCCTCTGTTGATGTAATGGATAGCAAAGGCTCAGAAATAAGCAGTATATCTGAAAATCGGTATAAAATATATAAGTTTAAAAACAGTGAGGATAGAACGCTGACAATAACCACTAAAGAGGACAGCAGAGATTCAATAATTGTCCAGATTAAAAGCAAGATTTCTATAGGAATAAACAGCTCCAGTGATACTTTTGAAATACCCTATAAGGTTCCGGTAAATCTTCAGGCTGTGCTTAATACTGACAATCAGATAAGTGATCTTCATATGTACAAGGTTGATGAAGGTAAAAAAGAGGAGATAGAAAAGAGCAATAATGAGTTTAAATTTACTTTTAGCAAAGATAAACCGGGCTTTTATCCTGTTTTTATAACAGCTTGCGATGGTAATGATAATATAATTTCAGCTAAATATATAAATATTAATGTTACTGATAATACTCCTTTTTATTACAGCGAGCCTATTCCAGAACAAATATTTAAAGATAAAGCCTTTTCTATAGACTTAAAGCAGCTTGATAGCAGCAGCATTGAGAAAGCTTCTGGAGATGTTCATGTAAAGTATGAAGATAAAGAAGAAACTTTCCCTTTTAAGTTTGAAAATGGAGTATTGCATGCAGAAGTTAATATAAAAAACATTGGAGATGTAAAGATTTCTTCTCAAATAACAGTTATGAAGGATGGAGAAAATCACTCCTATTATCTCCCTTACTTTAAGGCAAAAGTTATAGATAATCCTCATATTACATTTTGCAGCATAATTTATAACAAGCCTTTTAAAGAAAACAGCCCTGTAGATGTAAGATTTGTTATGCCGGATAATTTAATTTATAAACAAGAAAAAATAAGCCTGTATGACAGTAATAATAATCACTTGAAGGATTTCTATGTAAAACCTAAAGACCGTATGGCAGTAATAACCTTAAATAATTTGAAAAAAGGCAGCAATTTAAAGTTTTTATTTAAAACTGAAAGTGACATTAAGATAAACAGTGAAGTTGAAACAAACTTAAGGATAATGTCTGCTGGAGAATATTTTTGGTACAGGTATAAGATTGCTTTTATAAGTTTGTTTATACTAATGGCTTTAACTGGTTCATTTATCACCTTGTGTATTTTTATTTATAACACCAAGGTATTAAAATATGAATTTAATAAAAAGATAAGCTGCAGAAGTTCAGAAGGTGGAAATCGCTTTGTTAGCATTAAATTAAACAATAAAAATAATGTTTGCTATTTGAATTTTATAGACAGAAATATAAAGGCTTCCAAAGATAATAATACGCAAGGTAAGCTTATTGGGCATTTTATTTTAAGTCAGCCTGATGGAAACAAAGTAACTCAAGGATTAAAGTTTTTAATTAAAGGACAAAAGATATTTAAGGTTAAGTACGTTCCAAAGCTAAAGCAAAAGGACTTAAAGGGAAATCCAATAGGACAGATGGACTATGAGATGGCTAAACCAATAAGATTTGATATTAATGAAGAAACAATAACAATTTACTTCAAATAAAATTTAAATTTACCGGGGGGTACACTATGAAAAATACCAAGGTTCCAAAGGATATTCTGCCGACTCTTATAATAGGTCTTGGCGGCACGGGATATCAGGTAATTAAAAGATTAAAACAGCTCTTTGACAAAAGATACAAGGATGAAAAACTTCCAGTTAGATATCTATTAATAGACACAGATTTAAAATCCTTTCTTGATGACAGTATAAAGAACAACGAAAAGTGTCAGCTAAGATTCGGCGAAGGAATAAAAAATACTCTTGAATGGGCTTATGGAAACTCTAATTTTGAATGGCTGCCTAAAAACCCTAAGATAACACCGGACTTTTTTACATCTACAGATCAAGGAGCGGGACTTGTAAGGCCTATAGGAAGAATGTATCTGTGCAAAAATGCAAAGCTCACATATGACAGTCTTCAGACTGCTAAAAATGATTTGGTGGATCTTCACAAGGTTTTAATTGATTTAGAGGATAACTATCTGGAAAATATAGACAGACATAAGGTTTATATAGTGGGATCTCTTGCAGGGGGCACCGGCTGCGGAACCTTTCTTGATGTGGCAGTAATGGTTTCAAAAATATTCAATAGAGACAATACGAATATTATAGGTATGTTTACACTGGAAAGCTGCTACGATGACAAGCTTTCCTCAGATTTGGATGCACAAAACAGAAGTAAGGCTAATTGTTATGCTGCTCTCAAGGAACTTGAGTTTTACATGTCCTCTATTACAAATCCAGAGGATAAGAAATATACCTTTAAATATAATAATGTTGGAGAAATAAAGCTTGATAGAAAGCTTTTAGATATTTGCTATCTTATAGAAAATAAAAATGAGATGGGTGGAGTTCTTACAAATATTGAAGATATCTATGATTTATGCTCTCTTCAATTATTTCAGGAAATTGGAACAAAACTTGGCTCACAGCTTAGAGCTGATTATGCTAATTTCATATGCAAGGATAAGGACCCAGTACTAAATAAGGATAGACATTTTAGCACATTCTCTTCCTCCTCTATGGAATTTTCAGCAGATAACTTAAAGGGATACTGCTGCAATATGCTTGCTAGAGATATTTTAAATAAAATAAGCAGTGAATTTAGTAAGGATGAAGAAGCTTTAAATAAGGAATTAAACAGTTTGATTAAAAGTATTGATGAAAGGCTTAAGATAAAAGAGGCAGGAGAAGACTTTATATCTGGCTGCGAGCTTCCGGCCGTAATTTATTATAAGGACTTAAAAGAAGCTTATAAAAGCAACTTAGACATGCTTGAAAACAGCGAAAGAGATAAGAAGGAATTTTGGAAAAGGATTAAGACGAGCAGTAAGGGTGACATTGATAAAATAGTAAATAACTTTGTTAACGACCTTGTAATTGAAAGGGGAATAAAATTTACAATAGAGCTTTTAGACAGACTCAATACAAGGTTTATGAAAGATATGAGCAGTAATAATTCTTATTCTTCAGTAGACAGAAGTTATGTTGAAGGAGAAATAAATGGCATTGCGTCAAATAAAAAAGCTTACGGAAAAGTTTTATCTGGAAAAGAGCCTGTTCCATTTGAGATAATAAATAATTTTAATGATTATGCTCAGCAGCTTTACTCTGGAGTAAGAAATTTAATTTATAAGGACAGATATAATTTTATTGAAGATATCATAAAAGAAGTTATTAAAAAGCTGAGCAACTTAAATAGCAATATACTTTATATGCTAAATGATATTAACAACAATCTTAATAAAATTAATAATCAAAACGAGAAGAAGTATGGAGGGAATATTATCTCCCGTGAAATGATAGGAAGAGAATTCTATGAAAGCTATTATAACAAATATTTTAATGGTGTTTCTAAAGGAATAATAGATCCTATTTTAATTGAGGGAAGTTCTGAAGAACTTATAAAGCTATGTGAAGTCCAATATGAAAGAGTAGCACCCTATAACGATATTATGAAAATACTTGAGGAAAATGCTGAAACCAAAGGTATGAGCTTTGAAAGCTATGTAACAGAAGAACTTGATATTACCTCAAAGCTTGCTAAGCCGTTTTGGTCAGCAATAAAAAATCCAGAGGTATCATGGACAGAGTGCTATTACATTGGTTGTGTTAAGGATGAAAGCATAAATAATGGCTTTACAATAAAAGCTCCAAAGGAAATTGACAACTGGATAAGAAATCAGACAGGAGAGCGCTCAAGATGGGCTAGATATGTAGAAACAACTAATCCTAATGCTATAGATGTTATTCATATAACAATGGGGGCCTGCGCTGCTTATCTTCCAGATATAAAGCACTATAAGCAGTTTTACTTAAAGCTTCTAGCTTCAAAAGCCTACCCGCTTCATTTAAATGAGGAGTATATAGGACTTGAAGAATTGGATTTAGATATGGAAAAGGTTCTTTTAAATTACTCTTTGGCAAGAGCTTATGGAGCAATTATGGAGATAGATAATGGTCTTTATTTAAATGTAAAGAAGGAAAAGGATGCATATTGGTATATTTATCCTTACAAGTATTGCCTAAAGCCAATTGATTATGTTATGGAAAATGGAGGTATACCAAGTACAACTTCTGAGACTTTATTAAAGCTTAAGATAGGGGACAATTATCATGAGGCAATAAAATATTTAAGTGAAAATGCTGAAGCAAGCGGGCTTATTGACGGCTTTATAAGAAATGTAAAAAGCAAGCTTAATAAAGAACAGCTTAAGGCTCACTGTATTGAAAATTATATAAAAGATAAAGCACTGGGAGATTTTATTTCAAAGGAAAAGATTAACCAGAGAATTATTGAAGGTTAACCAAAGTAGATACATTTCTAAGCAGTATGTTTAATACTGGAGGTTTTTGATGAATGAGATTTTTAATCCTTCACTTTTAATATCTCTTGGGCTTTCTGGGAGTAAGGCCCTTGATTTTTCTAAAAAGCTTTTAGCCTATATGCCAAAGCATTTTTTGGATTTGGTAGATTACTATAATGCAGAAAGCTTAGAAAGCTTATCCAAGGAAATTCAAGAAATAGTAGATACAAGGCTGCTTTCTGCAAAATACCTAAACAGGCTTGTAGATTTAGGCTATAAGGTTAGAAGTGAAAATATAAGTTCTGTAAAAATTAATATATATTTGCTTTGGGACGTTTATAACTCTGATATTTCTGCCTTTGAGGTTTTAAAAATGCTGTCTTCTTTAAATTATGGAAATATTGATAAGGATCAGCATTCGGGGGTTTCCTTATACGTTCTTCCTCTTATGGAAAAGGAATGGACTTTAGAGGAAAAAAGCAGCATAGAATCCATAGAAAAGTTAAAACAGATTGTAGAGTACGTTTCAAAGAAGGAAAACATGCTTAATATTGATTCAAAGGTATATGTGCTTCATTGTGTTTCAAACGATGGGACAAGAATACCAATGAAGGAGCTGGAATATATAAGCGGCATATTAACTTATCTAAACATACTTCCTTCAAAGGAGCCGCCACTTTCAAACTTTAATAAAAGGCTTCTTATGAATGAAGGGGATTATAAGGTAGGCACTATTGGTATTACAACCTTGACAGTATTTAAGGATAAGCTTCTTGAAGATTTTTCAAGGTATATGGCAGAGGATATACTAAAATATGCAGCGGAGTCCGAGGTGCATGGAGATTTTAGTGATAATAAAGTATTTCAGCTTATAAGCTATGAGGTTCATAAAAATAAATTAAAACAAAATATTAATATAATAGAGGAAGAAGACTGCTGCAAACTGAGCAATATTGAACAGTTTGAATTAAATTTACCTAAAGATATATCAGAATATCCAAAGGTTTTTAAGAACTGGGAAGAATTTATTGAGCATCAATGCCTTACTGATATGAAAAAAACAATTGATAAAAATGCTCACTCAGGTATGGAGGAGATTATAGAAAATATAGAAGATGACTTAAGCAATATAACCTTAAACTATAGTTTAAAAGAAGCAGTAAATTATTTGAATACTTTAGAGAAACATATTTTAAAGCAAAAGCCGGCAAATAAAGCAAGTATAAATAGGGATACCTCAAAGCTTAACAAAGAACTTAAGCAAAGGGTGGAAAACTATCCAAACCTTATTGGATATATAGGAAAATGCATAATTTTAGCTGCGTTTTTTCTTTACTCTATGATAAATGTTCTATATCCAAGATTTGATATAGAGGTTAATATTGTTATTTCCATTGTATTCTTTTTAATATTTTTTGCTGCAGCTTACTTAGAATACTGGTTTACTTTAAAAAGGATTAACACCTTTATCAAAGCTTATAAAGAAGAAATATATATAAAGAGCGGCAGTCTAATAAACTTATATATAGAAAAAAGCTTACTAGAGAATCAAAAAGGTTTAATTAACTATATAACAAATAAAAGAGAAGAATTAATAAGCTGTATAAAGAAATGCAGAGAGCTTTCTAAGCTTATGCCTCCTGTTAAGCTGGAGGAAGAAGAAAATATGGGAAATCTTATTACAGACTTACTGAATTTTGAAGATAGAAGCAATTTTTATAAAGAGAAAGTTCCCAGAATTTCAGATTTATATAGAAACTTTTTATTAGAGCTCGGGGGACTTAAGGAATTTAATAAAGGTAACTTGGAAGAAAGGATAAAGAAGTTCTGCTTAGAAGCTTCTCCAATTTATATTGAACTTGATTTTTTTGAATACATGAAGTTTAAATACAAAGAAAAAATCGGTGAAGAATTAAGCAAGTGGATTGATAAAGGCTTAGTTAAGTCAAAGTATCTTTTGCAGTATATAAATAATGATTTGCTTGAAGAACATTCTCTTTTTATAACCTCTCCTCAGGTTTATAAGGTTACTAGGGAAATGAAACCCGATGATCTCTCAGGCTTTGATGTGTCAATTATTGAAGGAAGAGATATTTATACAAATTGTATTTCAATTATAAGACTCTGCCTGGGTGTGAATTTTAATAATATGGCTCCTGTTAGAAAGCTGTTGAGGGAGAGTGAGAGAAATGCTTGAAGCTTCTGCGTTATTAGTGATTGGATTATTATATATAATACCGCTTAACCTAGTTTTTTATCATCTGTCAAATCAAACTGTTATGAGTATTGTAAATGCCCAAAGGACTCCTTTTATCGCAGGTATCTTAACAGCAGTTTTTTATGTTGTATATGCAGGCGTCTTGTTCTTGTGTATTTATCTTTTGCTAAAATATATAGTTATTAAAAGCGTGTATGTATATTTAGATAATGAAATAGAAGAGAATAAGCTTTTAGCAAAGTTCACAAAAGGGCAAAGGAAAATAAATGCCATAGGCTTTATTTCAATAGTCATTGTACTTTTTGTTCATATATTGGCAGGTGTATTTGATGTAAAAATAATAGTGCTGGCATTTTTGTGTCTTATGTTTGTATTTAGAACATCAGATAAGAAGAGCTTTAAACAAAGAGATAGAGCGGAAGCAGAGTCTGAAGAAACCCTTCAAGGAAGCAATTCGCTGTTATTTGAATGGACTTACAATATGGATCCTCTTGGAATGCAGCAGCCTGTAAGATTTGTAGTAAGTCTGCCTGTTAATACAGACAGGTATATTGAGTATAAGTCTAAAGATCATACTGATAATATGCCGCAAGCTTTAAGAGAACATGTATTAGATGGGATTTGTCCCGAGGTTGTAGAATTTGCAAGACAGGTAAAAAGAGTTTGTGTTGCAAGAGGCTTTACAACCTTCCACCAAGCTTCAGTAATAATGGCTTTTCAGCAAAGCCTTAAGTATGTTTCTGACATTGATTCCAAAAATACCGCTGAGTATTTAAGATATCCTCTTGAAACCATAGTTGATAGGGAAGGTGACTGTGATTGTCACAGTATTTGTTCTGCAGCGATACTATATGCTATGGGATATGACATTGTTTTACTAAGAATAACCTTCCCAGAGGGAGAAGGACATTTAGCTCTAGCTGTGGAAGGTGCGGAAGGAATTCCGGGAAACTTTCTTAGGTACAATAATAGGAATTATTATTATTGTGAGGTAACACCTTTAGAAAACAGCAGAATGAGCTTTAGAGTTGGAGAAATGCCTGATATGCCTGGAGCAAACATTACTGTTGTCCCAATTAAAGAAGTGGTCTCAAATATGTAACATAAGATAACTTTGCTTCATACTATGATACAAAAGATAGATAAGGTGATAGTTATGGACAAAGTTATTGAAATAGAAAGCTTATATGCATATAAAGAAGCGGCTAAAAGACTTAAGGAAAATAATATAAACTATAATAAATTAGAGCTTTTGAAGAATCCAGAGCTTTGCAAAGAAATAATAGTGCTTATGGACTATTTTGATAAAGAAGCATAACAAAAGTGGTTGCAAAACACGCTAAGTTTAGGCGTTTTACAATCACTTTTGTTTTACTTTAATCATCATCGTCCATTTTATTTTCTAATTCTAAGGCCATAATATAACGTCTGATTTTATAGGCCCACTTTTTATAAAGAGAGGGCTCTTCATATTTTAGTATGCAGAGAAAATCATCTAAAACGTTAAGTTTATATAAGCCTTTTGATAAATGTCTTGGAAAGTCTCTTTCCTTTGAGTAGAACTTTTGAGGATCAATAACCATTAGCTTTCCATTTGGCTGAACATAAACATCCTTGCAGCGTACATCGATTTTTCTAAACTTAAGTTTTTTAAATTCCTTAAGCAGTTCAATTATCTCGAGCGTTAGTTTTCTGCTTAAGCCATTTTTCTTTATGTAGCTTTTTAAGGTTATTCCATCTACATAATCTCTTATCATATAGTTTCCGCCAACCTCGTATATTCGAGGAAAATATTTATTTCCTTTAACCTTTTTTAAAATATAAGCTTCCCCATGAAAATCTTTCATGACATAACAAACTTTGATTACTTTATTGTCAGGAAGAAGGTATACTATGCCATTATGTCCCTTGCCCAACAGCTTACATTCAAAGAGATTGATGTTTTTATATTTACTGTGCCCCATAGATACATCCCGAAAAACATTGATTCCCTATATAATATGTTTAGGAATTTGGATATGTTACATTGTTTTTATAAATTACCCTTAAGTCCTATAGCATCAGCTTCCTTCTGCATGCCTTTTAGTGTTTCTTCAATAACTGTATCCAGTTCCATACCGAGTTTCTGAGCTCCTTCTGCTATAAGCTCTCTATTTACTCCTGCGGCAAAGCCTTTTGTTTTCCATTTCTTTTTAATAGATTTAAGTTCGGTATCTAATATGCTTTTGCTAGGTCTCATTAGAGCAGTTGCGGCAATAAGTCCGGTTAACTCATCCGTTGTATAAAGCACCTTTTCCATTTTTTCTACAGGCTCAACATCAATGCATATTCCATAGCCATGACTTTGGATTGCATGAATATAATCTTCCGGCCAGTTTCTTTCTCTTAAGATTTCACCGGTTTTCTTGCAGTGCTCTTCAGGATACATCTCATAATCTAAATCATGTGTTAGACCTATAATGCCCCACTTCTCAACATCAGGCTCATTAAAAAGCTCTGCAAAGTGTCTCATAACAGCTTCAACTGAAAGTGCATGCTTTATAAGACTTTCACTTTTATTAAATTCTTTTAGAAGTTCAAAGGCTTCTTCTCTAGTTGGTTTGTAGTTTGACATCTTAAAACCTTCTTTCTTTAGTTAGGTATCGCATTATATCATAACTCACAGTAATAAAACTGAACTAATTATAGCATATAAGTAATTATTTAACAAAAATGAATTATAAAAAACATGAATTTTTGAAAATGAATGAAATATCTTAATTTTCAGCAAACAGTATTGACAGAATATTTAGGGAGTTATATAATAAAGATATAAATTTAACAAAAATAGACATAAATAGAGGAGCAAGTAAACGTTGTAGTTTTTAGGTGTTAAGGAGAAGAACCTTCAAGACTAAAAGCGAAGGATTTACCTGCCGAAAGGTTATATTTGTTCTTGGGTATAATCTTGGGGATAAGAGGAACACTTTTATCCTTGCCGTGAATAAGCTTCATGGAGAGCTATTTATGTGATGAGAAAGAATTTTTCATTGCATAGATGGCTACTAAGTGAAGGGTAGCTCTTAATAACTATGCCATCAAAGCACTGAAAAATCTTCAGTGCTTTTTATTTTTTATATATTATAGGGGGTGAAGGAATTGAAATCATTAATCAGATTAAGAATGAGTACGCATGACGCACATTATGGTGGTAATCTTGTAGACGGAGCTAGAATGCTTCAGCTCTTTGGAGATGTAGCTACAGAACTTCTAATAAGAAATGATGGAGACGAAGGACTTTTTAGAGCGTATGACAATGTAGAATTTTTAGCACCTGTTTATGCTGGAGATTACATTGAAGCTGAGGGAGAAATAATTGAGTGTGGAAAAACTTCAAGAAAAATGAGATTTGAAGCAAGAAAGGTTATTGTTCCTCTGCCTTATATAAATGATTCTGCAGCAGATGTATTAGAGGAACCTGTTGTAGTATGCAGGGCTACAGGAACCTGCGTAGTGCCAAAGGATAAGCAAAGAAAGAAATAAAGGTTTATGGGTTTAAAATGGGGGAAGTATTATGGAAAAATTAATTATTACTGCAGCAATATGCGGTGCTGAAGTTACTAAAGAGCATAATCCTAGTGTTCCATATACTGTAGAAGAGATTGGAAGAGAAGCTGAAGCTGCTTATAAGGCAGGAGCAAGCATAATACATCTTCATGTAAGAAATGATGATGGTACTCCAACTCAGGATAAGGAAAGATTCAGATTATGCATTGAAGAGATTCAGAGAAGATGCCCGGATGTTATTATTCAACCTTCAACCGGTGGAGCAGTAGGTATGAGCATAGAAGAAAGACTTCAGCCTACGCAGCTTTTACCTGAAATGGCTACTTTAGACTGTGGAACCTGCAACTTTGGTGGAGATGATATTTTTGTAAATACAGAAAATATGATTAAAGCTTTTGGAGAAAAAATGATAGCTTTAGGAATAAAGCCTGAGGTTGAAGTTTTCGACAAAGGTATGATTGATATGGCTGTAAGGCTTCAAAAGAAGGGATACATAAAGGCACCAATGCATTTTAACTTTGTAATGGGAGTTAATGGGGGAATAAGCGCAGAGCCAAGAGACTTTACCTTTATGATGGGAAGTATTCCTGAAGGAAGCACTTTTACAGTATCAGGTATAGGAAGAAATGAGTTTCCTATGGCAGCGATGTCAATAATCTCCGGTGGACATGTTAGAGTTGGCTATGAAGATAACGTTTACTTATCCAAAGGTGTACTTGCTGCATCAAACGGAGAACTTGTTGAAAAGGTTGTAAGACTTGCTAAAGAACTTGGTAGAGAAATAGCAACTCCAGCTGAGTCAAGAGAAATATTAGGTCTTAAAAAATAATTTGGGGATTGGGGGATAAATCTTGAATAAGGTAGTTAAGCCGGAAAAAATTAAAAGCCTTTTTAAAGATGGTATGTCAATTATGATTGGCGGTTTTTTAGGCTGCGGTACTCCGCATAAGATAATTGATACTCTTATAGAGCTTAATGTTAAGGATTTAACAATAATAGCTAATGATACTAGCTATGTTGATAAGGGAATAGGCCGCCTTGTTGTAAACAGACAAGTTAAAAAGGTTATAGCTTCTCATATAGGAACTAATTCAGAAACAGGAAGACTTATGAATGAAGGCTTAATGGAAGTGGAATTAGTACCTCAGGGAACTCTTATAGAAAGAATAAGAGCAGGCGGTTCAGGACTTGGGGGAGTTTTGACACCAACCGGAGTAGGCACAATTGTTGAAGAAGGAAAGCAAAAGGTTACTATAGAAGGTAAGGAATACTTGATTGAACTTCCTTTAAAAGCTGATCTAGCAATAATAAGAGGAACTATAGTTGATGAGTTTGGAAACACCTTCTATAAAGGTACTACAAGGAATTTTAATCCAATAATAGCTATGGCCGGTGAAAAGGTTGTAGTTGAAGCTGAAAAACTGGTTAAAAAGGGAGAATTAAATCCAGACTATGTTATTACACCGGGAGTATTAGTTGATTATATTATTGAGGGGGTTGAATAGCATGGTTGACAGTAAAATGGCTAAGGTAATTATTGCAAAAAGAGTTGCAAAAGAACTTAAAGATGGTCAGCTTGTTAACTTAGGAATTGGACTTCCTACTTTAGTTGCTAACTATATTCCTGAGGGAATGGATATAACCTTCCAGTCGGAAAATGGAATGGTAGGCATGGGAGCTGCGGCAGTTGCTGGTGCAGAAGATTTAGATATTACTAATGCAGGGGGCCAATTTGTTACTGTACTTCCTCATGGAGCTTTCTTTGACAGCTCAATGTCCTTTTCCTTAATAAGAGGAGGCCATGTAGATATAACTGTGCTTGGAGCACTTGAAGTTGATGAAGAAGGAAACCTGGCAAACTGGATTATACCAGGAAAGATGGTTCCGGGAATGGGCGGCGCCATGGATCTTGTTACAGGAGCTAAGAAGGTTATAGTTGCAATGCAGCATACCGGAAAAGGCGAGCCTAAAATATTAAAAAAATGCAGACTGCCTCTAACAGCAAAGGCTGAGGTGGATTTAATAGTTACTGAATTATGTGTTATTGAAGTAACTAAACAAGGTTTAGTCCTAAAAGAAATTCACAAAGACACAACAGTTGAAGAAGTTAAATCCTTAACTGAAGCAGAACTAATAGTTTCTGATGATCTTAAGGTAATGGAAGTTTAAAGGAAATGAAGAATTAAGAATGAAGAATGAATAATTAAATGATAAAAATCCCTTTAGGGATTTTCAAAGAAATATATAATTTAGAAAGTCCAGAGGACTTTCATCAATAATTCTTCATTCTACATTCCTTCATTCTTAATTATTAATTAAATATATGGGGGTAATCATCATGAATAAAGGATGTAAATATGGAACACACAGAGTAATTGAGCCAAAGGGAGTTTTACCACAAGCTGCATTAAAGATATGCAACGACATGAATATTTTTAGCAATGAAATGCTTATTGATGTTCAAGCATTAAATATTGACTCAGCAAGCTTTACTCAATTGGAACAAGAAGCAAATGGTGATGTAGAAAAAATCAAAGCTAAAATACTTGAAATCGTAGGACAAAGAGGAAAAATGCAAAATCCTGTTACCGGTTCAGGCGGAATGTTAATAGGAACTATAGCTCAAATCGGAGAAGATCTAAAGGATAGAGACTTAAAGGTTGGAGATAAAATAGCTTCACTAGTTTCACTTTCCTTAACTCCATTAAAAATTGAAGAAATAGTAGATATCAAAAAGGAAATAGACAGAGTAGAAGTTAAAGCTAAAGCTATATTATTTGAAAGCGGAATTTATGCAAAGCTTCCAAATGATATGACTGAAAACTTAGCGCTTGCAGCTTTAGATGTTGCAGGAGCACCAGCTCAGGCTGCAAAGCTTGTTAGACCAGGACAAAGCGTATTAATTCTTGGAGCTGCTGGAAAATCAGGAATGTTATGCTGCTATGAAGCTATGAAGAGAGTTGGACCTACTGGAAAGGTTATAGCTTTGGTTAGAAAAGAAGATCAGGCTAAGAAGCTTTTAGATTGGAAGCTTTGTCATGAAATAATAGTTGGAGATGCTCAAAAGCCAGTAGATGTACTTAATAAGACTTTAGAAGTTAACAATGGAAAAGAAGTTGATATTTCAATCAGCTGCGTAAACATACCTAATACTGAAATGTCCTGCATACTTCCAGTTAAAGATGATGGAATAGTTTACTTCTTCTCAATGGCTACAAGCTTTACAAAAGCAGCTTTAGGAGCAGAAGGCATAGGCAAAGATGTAAACATGATTATAGGAAACGGATATACAAAAGACCATGCTGAAATAACTTTAGCTGAACTTAGAGAAAGCGAAACTTTGAGAAAAATATTCGAAGAATTATATGTTTAATTAGATGCTGCAGTATGTCAATCTAAGGGGTAGATTGACATACCTTTAGAAATTATATAAGGCATAAAAATTATATGGGGGTTCGAAATGAAAGTAAATAGAAGGTATGAACTTTTTAAGGATGTACCAGATGAACAGTGGAATGACTGGAAATGGCAGGTAAGAAATAGAATAGAAACTTTAGAGGAACTTAAGAAATTTATTCCTTTAACCTTAGAAGAAGAGGAAGGAATAAAAAAGTGCCTAGAAAGTCTTAGAATGGCTATAACACCTTACTATTTATCACTTATCGACATAAATGACGAGCATGACCCAATAAGAAAACAAGCAATACCAACAGCTTTTGAGCTAATAAGAAGCGAAGCAGATCTTCTAGATCCTCTGCATGAAGATGGGGATTCTCCAGTACCTGGGCTTACGCACAGATATCCAGACAGAGCTCTTTTACTTGTTACAGATCAGTGCTCCATGTACTGCAGACACTGCACAAGAAGACGTTTTGCAGGACACCATGATTCAGCACTTCCAATGACACAGATAGATAATGCTATAGATTATATAGCAAAAACTCCTGTGATAAGAGATGTGCTTATATCAGGTGGAGATCCGCTTTTATTATCAGATGAAAGGCTTGAGCATATCATAAAAAGACTTAGAGAAATACCTCATGTTGAGATAGTAAGAATAGGTTCAAGAGTACCTGTTGTTATGCCTCAAAGAATTACTGAGGATTTAGTAGATATGCTTAAAAAATATCATCCAATTTGGATTAACACTCATTTTAATCATCCGAATGAAGTTACAGAAGATTCAAAGAGAGCTTGCGAACGCCTAGCAAATGCAGGTATTCCACTTGGAAACCAATCAGTACTTCTAAGAGGAGTAAACGATTGCGTACATGTAATGAAAAAGCTTGTTCATGAGATAGTTAAAATAAGAGTTAGACCATATTACATTTATCAATGTGATTTATCATTAGGTCTTGGTCATTTTAGAACTAGTGTTTCAAAAGGAATTGAAATCATAGAAGGACTTAGAGGACATACCTCAGGCTTCTGTGTACCAACCTTCGTTGTTGATGCTCCAGGGGGCGGAGGAAAGATACCTGTTATGCCAAACTACGTTATTTCACAAGGACATAACAAGGTTATCTTAAGAAACTTTGAAGGCGTTATTACAACTTACGATGAGCCTGAACATTACACTCCAGGCTGCAATTGCGAGGTTTGCAGAGGAGACAGCGAGGCAGTAAGAGTAGGTGTTGCAGGACTCTTAAATCATCAGCAAATGGCACTTGAGCCGGAAGGACTTGAGCGTAAGAAACGTAAAAAGCAGGTAAGTGAAGAGGAAACGGCGTAAATTTTAATGAAGAATGAAGAATGAAGAATGAAGAATGAAGAATGAAGTCCAAAATCCCTAAAGGGATTTTGAAACTTTAAATAAAATTAAATAATTCGTTTTTCCGTAGGAAAAACCTCCTTCAATTTTTCATTCTTAATTATTAATTCTTAATTAAGTAGGGTGCGGAGGTTAATCATGGGGAATTTTAATATATTAGAAAAAATAAAACAATACCGCACCGTATCAATAATTGGTATGGATAAAAATGTTGGTAAGACCACAGTACTAAATTATATACTGGGTGAAGCTAGGGGAAAGCTCACCCTTGGTCTTACTTCTATTGGGAGAGATGGAGAGGATAAAGACAGGGTCATCGGAACGGATAAACCTAGGATATTTATAGAGAGTGGTAATTTTATAGCCACCGCAAAGGAATGTTTGTTCAATGGAGATATCACAAAAGAGATAATAGAAACTACCGGCATAAACACTCCCATGGGGGAAGTGATAATTGCAAAGGCTTTAAGCGACGGTTACGTAGAGCTTGGGGGACCATCTGTAAATAATTATATGAAAGAGATATGTGATAAGCTTTCTAATCTGGGTAGCGAGCTTATCTTAGTAGATGGGGCATTAAGCAGAAAAACTATGGCATCACCCGCTGTGACGGAGGCCTGCATATTATCAACGGGAGCTTCTTTAAACAGAAGTATGAATAAGGTAGTAGAGATGACAAGTCTTTCAGCAAAGCTCCTATCCTTGGAAAAGGAAGCCGATAAAAATGTAATAAAAATAATAGAAAAAGAGCTCAGCCATTCAAGGATAGGAATTATATATAAGAATAAAGAAACAAAAAACTTAGAAGCAGTAACTTCACTAGAGGCTGCTAAGGAAATTGTAGAAGAATTAAATGATGATGTAAGTCATGTTTTAATAAGAGGCATTGTTTCAGACAAATTATTAGAAGACATATTAAAATCTACAGATAAATATAAAGGAGCTATATTCCTTGTTGAAGATGGAACAAAGCTGTTTTTAAGAAATGAAACCTTTGAAAAGTTTATTAAAATGGGAGGTATTTTAAAAGCAGTTAATAAAATAAATTTGGTTTGTATAACTTGTAATCCAAAGTCACCTTCTGGATATGAATTTAATAAAAATATATTTTTAGAAAAGCTAAGTCAGGCTGTAAGCCTGCCTGTAATTGATGTGAAAGCTTAGGACAGGAGGGGGTTAAAGTTAAGTTTTTAGATTGGGAGCAAAGAGAGCAAATAGGCTTCTCTTTTATAATAGATAATTTAGAAGTAATGACAGCCTTTGGAATAGAGGAAAAGAAAAAGCTGGCTCCTTATGGTTACAGAGAGAGGCTTTTAGAGGAATTAAATAATGTTGAAAGCTTTATAGAAAGTATGGTTAAGAATAAAGCTTCCACAGGTGAGATAGAAAGGGTATTTTGCAGAGTAAAGGATATAAGGGCAACTGCAAAGAGATGCAGTAATCTCACAACTTTAGATGATGTTGAGCTTTACGAAATAAAATATTTTGCTTTATTAACAAAAGAACTTATAGAGGCTTATGAAAATCTTAACTTGAATATAAACTGCATTAGGCTAAGCAGCCTGGAAAAGGTAATTGATATACTTGATCCAGAAAATAAGAAGCTGTCTACTTTTTATATTTATGACAGCTATTCAGACAATTTAAAACTTATAAGAGAAAAAAAGAAAAAGCTCGAAGAATTAATTTTTAAGGAAAGCAAGGAAGAAGAGGCAACAAGGCTTAAGGCCCTGCGAATGAAAGTTGTTATAGAAGAGCAGGAAGAAGAACTTATAATTAGAAAAGACTTAACAAAAAAGCTATCAAGCTTTGCAGAGTTAATAGAGGAAAATATAAATTCTATAGGCAGGCTTGATTTTTTAATGGCAAAAAGTAAGCTGGCTCTAAGTTATGGGGGCATAAAGCCCAATATAACAGAAAACATGAAAATAAGCCTTAAGGATATGTTTAATCCGGAAGTTTCAGAGGCTCTTAAAGCTAAAGGAAAATCCTTTGTACCTGTGAGCGTAGAATTAAACTCCGGTACAACTGTAATAACAGGTGCAAATATGGGTGGAAAATCTGTTGCACTTAAATCTACTGTATTAAATCTTCTTCTAGCGCAATATGGTTTTTATGTGTTTGCTAAGGAAGCAGAAATACCTATATTGAGTTTTATATATTTTATTTCTGATGATATGCAGTCTATATCAAAAGGGCTAAGCACTTTTGGAGCTGAAATAGTAAAGCTTAAAGAGGTTATAGAGGATGCTCAGTCATCGCAAGGCTTCATTGCCCTAGATGAGTTTGCCAGAGGGACAAATCCAAAGGAAGGCTTGTATTTGGTAAAGGCCATATGTAAATATTTAAATATTTATAAATCTATAAGTGTAATTTCAACTCATTATGATGGTGCAGTTTCAGAAAATATGACTCACTATCAGGTAATAGGGCTCAAAAATATAGATTTTAATCTGCTTAGACAAAAAATAAAATCAGATAAGATTAATTCAGTAAGCTTAATACAGGAACATATGGATTATAGACTTGAAAAAGTAAATACACATTCTGAAGTTCCTAAGGATGCACTTAATATATGCATGCTTTTAGGTCTTCAAGATGATGTTATAGATATTGCAAGGGAGGAATATAGGGATAATGGTTATGGGGAGTAAATTAAATTTAAACTTTGAATTAGTTAAGGAAAGCAGAAAAGCAGCTCAAAATATTGCTCTTGATACTCAAGAGTTTATAGATAAGCACACAACAGTAGCTGTTGAAAGGACTATATGCAGATTACTCGGAATAGACGGAGTAGATGAATTTGGAGTGCCTCTTCCTAATGTAGTAGTAGACAATATTAAAGATGGTAATGGGCTTTCAATGGGGGCAGCATATTTTATAGGTAATGCAGTTGTTAATACAAATCTAACTCCACAGGAGATAGCGCTTAAGGTATCAAAGGGAGAGATGGACTTAACAAAGCTTCCATCAGCTGATATTTTTGATATAAAGCTAAAAATAAATACTATTGCAAAAGAGACAGTTGATAAAATAAAAAGTAACAGAGCAAATAGAGAGGAATATCTTAATAGATTTGGTGATAAACAGGGTCCGTACTTATATGTAATAGTGGCTACAGGCAACATATATGAAGATATAACCCAGGCAGTTGCAGCAGCAAAGCAGGGCGCAGATATTATTGCTGTTATCAGAACTACAGGACAAAGTCTCTTAGATTATGTGCCTTACGGCGCAACTACAGAAGGCTTTGGGGGAACCTTTGCAACACAGGAAAACTTCAGACTTATGAGAAAAGCTCTTGATGAGGTTGGCGAAGAACTTCATAGATATATAAGACTATGTAACTACTGCTCAGGACTATGCATGCCTGAAATAGCAGCTATGGGAGCATTAGAAAGACTGGATGTTATGCTTAATGATGCTCTATATGGAATCTTGTTTAGAGATATAAATATGAAGAGAACACTGGTTGACCAGTATTTTTCAAGAATTATAAATGGTTTTGCAGGAGTTATTATTAATACAGGTGAAGATAATTATCTTACTACAGCAGATGCGGTAGAAGAAGCGCATACTGTTCTTGCTTCACAGTTTATAAATGAGCAATTTGCTTTGCTTGCAGGACTTCCAGAGGAGCAAATGGGACTTGGCCATGCTTTTGAAATAAACCCTGAGCTTAAAAATGGATTTTTATATGAGCTTGCACAGGCTCAGATGGCTAGGGAGATATTCCCTAAGGCGCCGCTTAAATATATGCCTCCAACAAAGTTCATGACCGGAAACATATTTAGAGGTCATGTTCAGGATGCACTGTTTAATATGGTTACTATAATGACAAATCAAAAGCTTCATCTTCTTGGAATGCTAACTGAGGCTATTCATACTCCATTTATGTCAGACAGAGCTTTAGCTATAGAAAATGCAAGATATATATTTAATACTATGTCTGATTTAGGTGAAGAAATAAGCTTTAAGGATGGAGGCATAATTCATAATAGAGCTAATGAAGTTGTAGAAAAAGCTTATGAACTTCTTAAGGAAATAGAATCCATGGGACTTTTCAAGACTCTTGAGAAAGGTATCTTTGCAGGAATAAAGAGACCTATAGATGGAGGAAAAGGTCTTGATGGAGTTGTTATAAAAGAAAAAGAATATTTAAATCCGTTTATAGAACTTATGCTTAATGATAAAGCTAATAAGGGGGTATAGCCATGAGTGGTGGACTTTATTCAACAGATAAAAAAGATTTTGATAAAACCTTGGATTTAACCCAGCTTAAGCCTTATGGCGATACAATGAATGACGGAAAGGTTCAAGTTAGTTTTACTCTTCCTATTGCTGATAGTGACAAGGCTGTAGAAGCAGCAAAGCTTTTAGCTAAAAAGATGGGGCTTGAAGAGCCTAATGTAGCTTATCATGCTGCACTAGACAAGGAATTTACCTTCTTTGTAGTTTATGGAGGCATAAGTCATACAGTAGATTATACTGAAATAAAAGTACAGTCAGTAGATGTTCATGCAATGAGTATGGAAGAGACTAATGATTATATTAGAGAAAATATAAAGCGCAAGGTCGTTATAGTAGGGGCAAGCACAGGAACAGATGCTCATACTGTAGGTATAGATGCAATAATGAATATGAAGGGCTTTGCAGGGCATTACGGACTTGAAAGATATGAAATGATAGAAGCTTATAACTTAGGAAGTCAGGTGCCTAACGAAGAGTTTATAAAGAAGGCTATAGAGCTTAATGCAGATGTTCTCTTAGTTTCTCAGACAGTAACTCAAAAAAATGTTCATATTCAAAACCTAACAAATCTTGTAGAGCTTTTAGAAGCAGAAGGAATAAGAGATAAAGTGATTTTAATCTGCGGAGGACCAAGAATAACTCATGAGCTAGCAAAAGAGCTTGGCTACGATGCAGGCTTTGGCCCCGGAAAGTATGCAGATGATGTTGCAAGCTTTGCTGTAACTGAAATAGTTAATAGAGAGACTGCCTAATGGCAGTCTTGTTTTTTTATTAATGTGAAAGTAAGATTATTTTGAAGGAATTTTAAGTAAAATAAAGAATATATAAGCAAATAGTAAAAACTTTAGTGCATTGTATATAGGTTAAAGGGGAGTCATATGGAAAGATTAATGATTGGCCAATTTGATAGGTTTGATACAAAAAGGCAGAATAGGGATTTTAGAAATTATTTTTTTGGAATTGAAGTTAATCAAATGGAATCTCTTTATGAACTGCAAATATTAAAGGACAACATTAGTGAGAGGAATTTGAACATAGGTATTCATTTCCCTTTATTAAAGAATCAATGGAGGTCAAGAGATCCTCAATACCTTTCTAAGGATAATAGAACTTATGAAGAGTCTATTAAATATATGGAAAATGAATTTGTAAGAGCACAGGAGCTTAATCCAGATTATATTTTGCTTCATTATCCCAAACCGGTTATTTTAGACGATAATGTTGATTGGACATCCTGGAGATTTGAAGATGATACCGAGTACTATTATGAATCAACTATATCCTATGAATACTTTAAAGAAAAAAGCGAACATTTCTTTAAAATATTATCTGAGTATGGAAAGAAATATAAATTTACACCTGTTTTAGAATTAGATGGACTGAACAAATATATTTATGAAACAAGTCTTCTTGAAAATCTATTAGGGCAATATCCTGATATTAAGTTATGCCTTGATTTTGGAAGAATACACTTACAAGAATGTATAGATAAAAATTTTACGGCAAAAAAGATAATCAGCAAGTTTGGAAAGTATACTTACTTAGTTCATTTATGGAATGTAAAGGTAAATAATAATGTAACAAATTCTCATTATCCGGCACTTAAAACCTTGAAAGTAGAGGATGGCTGGGGAGACATGAAGTCATTTTTTAAAGCTTTAAATAGAGAGAATAATAATTACAAAGTCTTATTTGAGCATAAATCTAATTTAATAAGCGATGAAGAACTTGAAGAATGTTATCAATGGATATTAGAGATGGTTAACAAATAAAGATAAGAAGATAAGGAGTTATAGAAAGGAAGCATATTATGATTGAATCAAAACCATGGGATTGGAGTAAAAACGAAAGCAGCAGCTGGCTTGTTCCTTCCATTGAAGCCTGCTACTTATCTGAGGCATGGAAGTCAAAGGGTTTTAATAAATTTCTTGATTTAGGCTGTGGACTTGGGAGACACTCCATTTATTTGGCAAAGAATGGCTTTGAAGTAAATGCTGTAGATTTATCTGATTATGGAGTAAATCATCTGAAAAAATGGGCTGAAGAAGAGCAACTTAATATTGATGCACAAGTATGCGATATGCTCAATTTACCTTTTGAAGATAATACCTTTGACTGTATAATAGCTTACAATGTTATTTACCACACAGACACTGAAGGTTTTATAAAAGCACTTAATGAGATTAAAAGAGTCTTAAAAGATAGTGGAGAATTATTTATTACCCTTATTTCAAAAAATACCTGGTCCTATCAAAGTGCCGATAAGTATAAGCGTGTAGATGACAACACTATATTAAGAGACGAGCATGAAACTGAGAAAGATGTGCCACATTTTTATGTTGATATTGAAGATATAAGAAGGTACTTTATAGATTTTGATTTCGTGAAGATACCTGTTGAAGAAACGGAATATAACATGGATGATACAAAATATTTTTCAAAACACTTTAAATTAATTGCGAGTAAGAAATGATAATGAGGATGCAAATGAAAAAATATAAAATGATAAGCGATTATATGAACAATAAAAAATATAGATTAAGTTTTAATAAGCTTGCTGCAAATACTTTTGGACTTGATTTTGAGGATTGGTATAAAAATAAATTGTTTTATAATAAATATATTTGTTATTCCTTTGTTGATGGAGATGAGGTTATAGCTAATATATCGATCAACAAGATGGATTTAATTATTAAAGATCAAAAGAAAAAAGCGCTTCAAATAGGGACAGTAATGACACATCCCAATTATAGGAATCAAGGTTTATCCGCCGCACTCATGAAGCATATTATTGAGAAGTACGAGAATGATTATGATGTTATTTATCTTTTTGCAAATGACAGTGTTTTAAATTTCTATCCTAAGTTTGGATTTAGAAAAACTGAAGAGTATTTTTATGAATTGGACGCAGCGCAGATAAATAAAAAGCAAAGCCGAATAAGAAAGCTTAATAAAGAAAATGAAGAGGATCATAATATAATTTTAAGACTTGCTGAAAATAGACAGCCTGTATCTCAAAAATTAGGAATATATAATGATATTTGGCCCTTATTAGTGTATTGCCTTTATGAGTATAGCAATAATTTATATTATTTAGAGGATGAAGATATTATACTGATTGCAGCAAGAGAAGAAAATAGGCTTCATATATATGATATTCTTAGTTTGGAGCCTTTTATTTTAGATAATATAATTGAAAAGATTGTTTTAGAAAGTGATAAAATAATAGAAATTCATTTTGTACCTAAGCTTATGAAATATAATGTGATTAAGGGGTATAAGCAAAGAGAAAATGATACTTTGTTTGTAAAAAGCAAGGAGGATTTACCTAAGGAGATATTGTTTCCTATGACCTCACATACATAAAAGAATGGAGAAACACATGAGAAAAAAGAGTTTGATTATTATAGCCTTAATAATAGTATTAGTTTCAGCTTGGTATTATACTTTTAAAGTTAATTATAATACTAGAGGATATATCAATAATACAATAAACAAGCTTCAGGGAAAGACCTTAAATAATAAATTTGAGACTAAAATAAAATCAGGTAATTTGGCTACAGATTATAATATAGATACAGTTCTTAAGGACATAGACCAACTGGGGCTTAATACGCTAAATATTCCTGTGGCTATAAATATAGAAAGCCTTACAGCAAGCAATATGACAATAGACAATTCAAGCAAAGAAAAGGCAATAAGACTTATTAAGGAGCTAAAAGGAAAGAAAATAAATATAATACTAGAGCCTTATCCATGGATCGCTAATGGAACAAAATATGAAACTGAATGGCTTCCCGATAACAAGGATGAGTTTTTTGCTAACTGGAAGACAAAAGTATTAAAACCTCTTATAGATGAGGTGGCAGTGCCCTATAGAGTTGATGCTTTTAATATAGGTACAAGTTTCACAAAGTTTGAGAATGAAGAAGAAGGCTTTATCAATATGATAGATTATGTAAGGCAGTATTATAAAGGCTTAGTTACATATAGAACCAGCTTTTGGATTACTGTAGACTGGAAGGAACCGGCCACTGAAAAGCTTAAGGAGAAGCTTCAGCAGGACTATGAAAAAAAGCTTAATAATAAGATATTTTCAAAGGTAGATTTTATCTCGATTGCAGCTTACTTTGAGCTAACAGAAAATGATACAAATACAGTTGATAATTTAGTAAGCGCAATAGAAAGCACCCAAAGATATAAGAGAAAGCAGAACGTAAAGCAAGAGATTAAGAATTTTTATGATAAATGGAATAAGCCAATTTTCTTTGGAGAGCTAGGTTTTCCTATAACTGATAAGGCATCTATAGAGCCTTGGAATCCAAATCAAACAGACAAATTAAATGAAAAGGAACAGGCTAATTGCTTTGAGGCTTATAGAAAATCCTTCGAAAAGGAACCTTGGAATTTGGGATTTTCTGTATTTGCTATTGGTGAAAACGGTCCTGATAAGAGATATTATCCTAGTCAGTACAGCATAGAGATAATAAAAAATTGGTATAAAAAATAGGGTATTAAGGGGGAAATAACTTATGAAAAGAATTAATGAAAGAATTAACACAATCATAAAGCTAGAAGAAGAGATAAAATCTGAGGGTAAAATAGCTTTGCAAAGACTACAGGATAGGCTTTTAGCAGAAGGTGGTCCTGTAATTGAAGATATTGAAGGAGACAATGAAAATAACCTTGTTACTTTCTTTTACTTTGCCGAAGAGTCTATGGATAATGTTTTGTTTATACCTCCAGTTGATATGAGAAATATACAAGAAAATAAGATGGATAGATTAATGGATACTAATGTATGGTATATAACATATAAAGTAAGAAATGACGTTTATTTTGGATATTATTTTTGTCCTAATGATCTTCTTGATGATGATTGGGAAAAAAGAGGAAATAATTTAGCTTCTGATAAATTTAATAATAAGGTAATAGTTTTTAAAGGCGAAGAAGGAAAGAAAGATGTAATAAGACCTTATGTTGTAATGCCTAATGCAGAGCCGCGTTTTTGGACAAAGGAAAAAAGTGAAATTTCTAAGGGAGAATTACATGAACATTACTTTGAAAGCAAAAGCTTTAAGGAGCCGAGAAGAATTAGAGTCTACACGCCTTTTGGGTATAACGAAAATACTGAGTCTTATGGACTTCTAGTGCTCACTGATGGAGATGAATATATTAATATGCTTTCTGCAAAAGCAGTGCTTGATAATTTAATTGCTGATAAAAAGATTCCACCGATAGCAGTTTTATTTATAGATTCAACTGAGACAAGAATGGAAGAATTAAAATGCAGTGATGAATTTGGCAATACTGTAGTTAATGAATTAATCCCCTGGGTTAGAGATAATTATAATATATCAGAAAGCCCTGAGAAAACAATAATTGGAGGATTGAGCCTTGGAGGCTTAACAGCAGCTTACTTAGGACTAAAACACTCAGAGGTATTTGGCAATGTGCTTTCACAATCAGGTTCTTATTGGTACAAGCCTGAAGGTTATGAAGATAAAGAAAATAGCTGCTGGATGAGTTCTGAATACGAGAAAATAGATAAGATTCCTGTTAATTTTTACTTAAATGTAGGTGTTCTTGAAGCTAAAGCTGTAATGATTGATACAAATATAAACTTTAAAGAGTTATTAATTTCTAAAGGTTATGATGTTCATTTTGAGCAATTTAAAAGCGGCCATGATTATTTATGCTGGGGGGAGACCTTGGCAAATGGGCTGATTTCTCTAATAGGGACTAAATAGAATTATACTGGAGGTGTTTTTATGGAAACAATAGAAACAAAAAGATTAATATTAAGAGACTGGCGTGAAAGTGACAGTTCAGATTTATATGAATATGGAAAAGATGACAGAGTAGGACCTAATGCAGGCTGGCCTGCACATAAAAGCCCAGAAGAAAGTAAAGCTGTTGTAAAAATGTTTATTGAAGACAATGATTGTTATGCCATTGTATTAAAAGCTGAGAATAAAGTAATCGGCGGAATCGGCATGCATAACAGGAAGCCGGATGAAGCTTTGAAAGAATTAAAGCAAAGAGAAATCGGGTATGCTCTAAATCCAGCTTATTGGGGTAACGGCTATGTACCTGAGGCCGTAGAAGCTTTAATTAGGTATGGTTTTGAAAAGATGCATCTTGATCTAATTTGGTGCGGGCATTATGACTTCAATAATAAATCTAAAAGAGTAGTTGAAAAATGCGGATTTAATTATAAGTTCACTCGTGATGTTACAATGAGGCTTTTAGGTAACAAACCAGCAATAGAGCTGGTTTATAATATTACCAAAGATGAATACTATAAAAATAATAATTAATAAAAAGATAGTAATATTCTTCTATATAAATATAGCCCCAAAGTGTCCTAAGGCACTTTGGGGCTGTCTAGTAATTTAAACCTTAAACCTATTTGTAATTTCTTTTAATACTTCAGCACTTCTAATATTTTCGTCTATGTTTGTCTTTATTTCCTGTGACTTTTCAGCTACAGTAATGGTTTTGTTAGCTATATTACCTATTCCTGAGGCGCCTTCATTTACCGTATTAGCCATTTCATTTATAGCCTTGGAAATTCCTGATATTGAAGCACTTAGTTCCTCAGATACAGCACTAAATTCTATCATAAATTTGTTTACTTCCTCTGCATCCTCGCTATATTGATCTCCAGTGTTTATGAATTTATCATAATCCTGTCTAACATCCGTATCAATATACTGAAGTACTTTAATTGATGTATTAGTAAGGTTATTTACAGAGTCATTTACAATTTTTACAGTGTTTTGAATATCAGAAATTGTTGCAGCTGATTGTTCCGCTAACTTTCTTACCTCATCAGCCACGACAGCAAAGCCTTTTCCAGCTTCACCAGCTCTGGCAGCTTCAATAGCTGCATTTAAGGCTAATAAATTAGTTTGTTCACTAATATCCAATATAGCTTTTGATAAGGCCTCTATTTGCTGAACAGCTTTTGCTCCATTGATAGCTTGCTCCATTTCTGATTTTACACTATTATAAATTGAATTAGAATTTTCTTTGGATAGTATTGCGCTTTGCTTAAGTTCTCTGGCTCTTCCAGCAATTTCATTTGCTTTTTCACTTCCGCCATTTGCTCTTATTGCAACTTCATTGACTGCATCTTCCATCTCGCCAGAAGAGGCCGATATTTCCTCAATAGTTGCTGCACTTTCTTCCATGCCGGCAGAAAGGCTTTCTGTCTCCATAGAAGTTTTATCTGCAATAGATTGTAATACTTCTGTAGAAGCTTCAACGTTATGAGCATTACCACTTATATTTTCGGACACTTGTATTAAACTGCTTAAAACTTCTCTTAGAGATTTTCTCATATTTATAATAGACCTGGCCATAGTACCGACCTCATCTTTATAATGTTGTAGTTCGTCATCAAGTTGCTTTTGATAAGTCAAATCAAGATTTGAAGTCATATTTACCAGCTTTGTTACCATAGTAATTGGTTTTGTTATTCTTGCAGATACTATTACTCCTATTACTATTGCAACAAGAACGATAACTGCACTAATTATGAAAATTATATTAGTCATATTTTTAATTGGCGCCAGTATTTCATTTTTAGTTGCTGTAAATACTACTAACCAATTTGTACTAGGAACCTCTTCATAAGCAGCAATCTTGTCAGCTTTATTGTAATTATATTCAATAGAAGCACCTTCAATCTTTTCACCTTTTACTATTCTGTCTGATATAGCTTTAATTTGTGGTGTTTCAACAGGCTTGGCTATTTTCTCTTTAGTAGGGTGATAAATAATACTACCTTTTTCATCAACTAAAAATACATAGCTAGAGGGACTGCTGGAAACTTTTATTTTAGATAAATATGTTGAAAAACTCTCACCTTTTACTGCTGTAGCCATATAGGCAACTATGTTACCATTTTCCTTAATAGGACTTGTAAATACTATTATTGGCGCTCCAGTAGATTTAGAAACCAGAGTTTCGCTTATTATTTGTTTTCCATTTCCTTCTAAAGTAGCTTTGTTATAACTTCTATCACTAATATTACTTCCAATAAGTTTTCTGTCGCTATCAGCAATTATAATTCCTTTTGAGCTAACTAAAAATGCATGCTCTAAATTGCCGGAAGAAGCTACGTGCTCATCTAGCATTTTATTAGCATTTTCCATAGCTGCTTTATATTCATCGCTTTTAGGGTCTTGAGTCAAAGTCTTTTGCAAAAAAGCGTCAAGGGTCTTATTACCTGAAAGTTCGTCAACTGTAAACAGCTCCTTCTGCACAAGTGCTGTGATTGTTTCAACAGCTCTTTTTGATACAGATTGCATTTCATTCTTACTTGTCCTATACATCAAAGTTGAAGATTCGTAGTAGGTGAAAATGCTTGTAATTACAACTGATACTATTAACAATGTAGTAATTAAGATTGGTAGTTTCTTTTTCAGTGACATTTCAATACCTCCCTGTTTTTTAATTAAAATGTATCTAGGTTATTTTAATATGGAAAATTAATTTATTCAAAATGGCAAGGTTCTTAGTTATGATATAATATTCGTATTTTTCTCATATTTCTTTAGATGCTAAGGGAATTACTGCTGTATTTTCTGAGAGTAATGTTTTTAAGAATCAAAAAAGCTTAATGAGTAATAATAAAGGATGCAGATATTTTATCTGCATCCTTTAGGTAATTATAAATCTAAAATCATATCCTCAAGTCTTCTCTTTGGAACGTGGTGAACCTGATTTTCATCTCTCCAGTATTTAATATCCCTTGAAGTACTTAAATCCTCTAGAACAACTTCTTCCTTTGTTTTTCCAAGAGCTATAACAAGAAGTATTTCATATTTTTCAGGGATATTTAAAGCAGATCTTAAGGCATCTCTATCTACAGAGCCAAACATGCAGCCGCCAAGTCCTTTTTCAGCAGCTCCAAGTAAAATACTTTGGCAAGCTATTCCATGATCCCACATAGGGTTTTTACTTATATCTTTATCTAAAAGCATTATAATATAACCAGCAGGCCTTTCACCTTCTGATGGGCCATCCCAATCCTTTAAGTAGCCTGCCCATCTTAAGTTTGGAAAAATCAACTTGTTTTTTTCTTCACTGCTTGAAATTATGTACTTTAGAGGTTGAAGATTAGCTCCCGAAGAGGATAAGCGTGCTAAGTCTACTAATTCTTTTAAAGTGCTTTCTTCAATTTTAACATCTTCATAAAATCTTCTATAGGTTCGATTTTTTTCAACTAGATCACGAATCATTTTGTTACCCCCATTTAATAAAAATTATCTTAATATAAATATGATAACATCTTTAAATTAACCTGTCTTTACTTACTCTATAAAGCCTCTGTTTCTCATAGATTCTTCATTTTTAAATTTTGCCATGCCTGTAAGCATTTTAGAATACCCAAGCTTTTTATAAAAGCTTTGTGCTGTTGGATTTGCATACAATATTATATTCATATTTTGAAGCTTGCTTTCAAGCCCTTCCATAATAACTCTTCCAATACCTTTTTTATGATATTCAGGTAGTACAGCTATATCGTAAATGCCAGCCTGAAAAACTCCATCTGAAATTGCTCTTCCCGTACCTATAAGCTTATCATCATCGAATACAAATACGCATGCAAAGCTATTTTCAAAGGCTATTTGTGTTTCTTTGACAGGATGAGTTGAAAGACCTGCTTTTTCAATAACATCACAAACTATTTCCCAATTTATATTATTGCAGTCGAATTTTAAATTAATATTCATACTGTGCTCCTTTAAGTAAAGCTAATGTCCGCTTAGATAACTATATTTTGATTATAACACAATCTAATATATTGTTAAGTATTTAAAAATAATAGAATTTAAGTTAGAATATTTACATAAATACAAACGAAAAGGTGGATATTTTATGAAAGATATCGTAAAGATTTTAGGAGTGCCCTTTAATAGAATTACAACTGAGGAAACAGTAAATATAATTGAAGCTCAAATAAATTCAGATAGAAAAAAGCCCTATCATATAATAACTGGGAATCCAGAAATAGTTGTTAGCTATAAAAAGGAAAAGGCTCTTCAAGATATAATTGATGATACCGATTTGATAACGCCGGATGGTGTAGGCATAATATTAGCTTCAAAGTGGAAAAAGGATTTACTGCCAGAGAGAGTTACAGGTGTGGATTTACTAGCGAGTGTATTAGATAGAGGTAATGAGAAAAGTTGGTCTTTTTACTTTTTGGGTGCAGATGAAGAAACAAATAATAAAGCTGTAGAAATTATAAAAGAAAAACACTCCAATATTATAGTTACAGGAAGACATAATGGTTTTTTTAATAAAGAAGAGGAAGAAAAAATAATAGAAGAGATTAGTAATTTAAAACCAGATATTTTAATCGTAGCCTTAGGTGCACCTAGAGCAGAAAAGTGGATTTACAGTAATAAAGCAAGGCTTAATACAAAGGTAACTTTTGGTGTAGGTGGGAGTTTAGATGTAATTGCTGGAAAGGTAAAAAGGGCTCCACTTATATGGCAAAAGTTAAATGTCGAGTGGCTTCATAGATTATTGTCACAGCCTTCAAGATGGCGAAGACAACTAGTTTTGCCAGTGTTTGCATGGAAAGCTTTTGGAGAGGCTTTAAAGGAAAATATTTTGCATAAAAAGGAAAATTAGCATAAATCCATAATACCATTTATGGAAACAATTATGCTTTGTAATAGCTTAATCATTAATTTATAATGTTCAATAAATGGAGCCACAAAAATGTTTATTTTTGTGGACTGCATGAGCAGTACAAAATGCATAGCAGATAACCGCTGTTATGGTTAGTATGAGAAATGCAGGAGGGATGGAAAATGGTTAAGTATTTAACTCAACATGCTAATAGAAAAGACTTCTTTTCAGAGCTTCAAGAAAATGAGATTTTTATGTATTCCTATCTTGATTTTAAATGGGAAGATGTACTTAAAATTGCAGAAGAAAATAATGTTCATATTGAGTATATCCAAAAGGGAACTGAGGAATACAAACAATATGGAGAGTGTGCTGCCAAGGTTTTAAAAATTGGAGGTACAATCTATGAATATAAAATAGGATCAGAAGAAGTAGTAAAAGTTGAAGCAAGAGATGAAGCAGCTGCAAGGGTTAAGCTCGTAGAAAAGTTGTTTAAAAATAATTATATTACTTTAAAAAAAGCTAATTAAGAAAAAGGGGATGTTATATAATACGCTAGTTTAGGTGTTTCTGTAACAGTCCCTTTTTTTATTTAATAAAATTTATATATTCTATTAAGAGTTTATATACTATAATTAATACAAATAAAGGTAAATAATAAGTTTATAAGGTATAAAATGAGAGGCTTTTTATGGACAATAAATTAAAATCAAAGATAATAATAATTTCACTTGCACCAATAATTTTTATCTTAAACATTATAACCAAAAGCTATCCCGAGTTTATTGAAAAGTATTATTCGACCGGAATTGATAAGGCTTTAAGACAAGGACTCAGCAAAATTACAGGTGTTTTTCCTTTTTCAGCAGCTGAATTTTTAGTAATAACACTTGTGATAATTTTAGTGATATCTTTTATTGTTTTGTTAATTAAGATACTAAAAGGAGGATTTATTAAGCAGCTTATAAATATTTTAGCTTTAGCTTCAAGTTTATATATTATATTTATGATCTTCTGGGGTTTTAACTATAATAGAGTATCCTTCGATAAGATTGCAAACCTTAAAATAGAAAAGTCCTCTAAAGAAGATTTATATAAGCTTTGTGAAAATCTTATAGCAAGAGCTAATACTTTAAGGAGCAAAGTTTATGAAAATCCTAAAGGTGTTATGACTATTCAAGGAGGCTACAAAGATGTTTTCAAAAGAGAAGCTTTTGGCTATGAGTCTGCATCTAAAATCTATCCTGAGCTTGGAGGAAACTATGGGCCTCCTAAGAGGATTTTGTTATCTGAAAAAATGTCCTATACAGGTATTACAGGTATTTATATGCCCTATACAGGAGAGCCAAATGTAAATATTAATGTTACAGATTTCATGCTGCCTGCTACTGCCGCCCATGAAATGGCACATCAGAGAGGCTTTGCAAGAGAGGATGAGGCAAATTATATCGCGTATGTAACCTGTTCAATGCATCCAGACTATGATTTTCAATATTCTGGAGTCATGCTGGCAGTTATATATTCCATGAATGCGCTTGCAGATAATGATATTGAAAGCTATAAACAACTTGTTAAAACCTATTCTGAAGGTGTGAGAAGAGATCTTATATATGATTCAGAGTTTTGGCAGAGATATAAAGGGAAAACTGAGAAAATTACTAATCAAGTAAATAATACATATTTAAAATCAAACGGACAGAAGGATGGAGTACAGAGCTACGGAAGAATGGTAGATTTGCTGCTTGCTGAATATAAGAAGAAATAATAGTTTTTGTATTAAGTAAATGGGATGTTGCAAAATAACCTGCAATGTTTTTGCTATTTTGCAACATCCCATTTAAATTTATATCAATAGTCCTAAAACAATCAAAAGCTGTGCAAAAGTATAGGTTGCCATTATAACTGCACCATTGTTCCCTTTTCGATCAGAAAACATATCAAACGCCAATAGGGAATCTGATATTATAAAGGACAATGATCCTAAAAATGTTAGCATAAAGGATAATGAGGAAACAGCCCAAACACGAGATAAACTCATAAAGCTCATGGTACAAATTATACATGTATAAATAATAGCTGGAAATTTCATAGGACCCATTGCAGATAAGAGCTTTTTAAACACAAAATAAACTATACTAATATAGGGAAGCAGGAATAATAAGAACCAAATAGGTATAGGTTTTGCCATGTATGAACTTAAAGTAAAAATATAAATATAAAATACATGCCCCATTAAAAATGATATTATTCCAGCTAAAGCCCAGTTATTTTTATTATTTTTCAATAAAAAGACATCACCTAAAAATCCAAATATTAGGGCTAAGAGAACATAGTAGTTTACATGTGCTGCATTTAGTAAATAGAAAACTCCAAGAAGCGGCATTAAAAATGGCTTAGTAAATACTACTCTTTTTCTTTTGTTCTTTTTCTCATAAAAGATATTTAGTATACACAAAATTAGAAATGGTACAATTATGGCTAACTTTATTGTCATAATTTAATACACCTCTACTAAAAATAATATATACCTATATTATACAGTATTTACTTTATTTACAAAAGAAGAGCTTCTCTATATTGATTACAGTAAATGTAATAAGCTGTGAGATAAAGTTAAGTAGAATTCCACAAGCATTTTATTAATATATGATGCTGTAACTACATAGTTTCAAATAGTAGATTTATTTTCAAATCTATCTGATAAAAACCCTTGGGCACTTTTATACCCAAGGGTTTTTTAATCAAAATCAGTATTATCTCGGCCTGTATTATATTTGCTTTCAAAATTAAGCGGGGGTTTAGACAAATTAGTTAAGTTTAAATAGTCAGTATTAACAAAGTCCGCAGCCTCACCAATTCGATTTAAAAAATCTAGAAATTTGTGCTTTTTAGGATAGTCATTCATAATAAGTGCCTCTTTTCTATTAATTGTTAAATACTATTTAAAGATAGATTGTGTAATTTATTGAATAAATATTACATCATTATGGTAATTGACATCATAAGGAAGTGATGATAATATTTAGATAAAAGGAATACGGAGGTACTTAGTAAATGTTAAAATTCATTCTAAACATTGTTAAATAATTAAATTTAATAATTAACCTAGGAAGCATTAGGCTTGGTTTATATAGATTTTAACTATATAAAGTTCAGGTTTATTTGTTGTTGTGTTTCTTAGAGTTCAATGTTATGAATGATATAGCGTTTATTATAGTCTTGTTTTATACTGCCTGTTATATGAATTTACGCCATACTTTTGTATGGCTTTTTTATTTCATGAAATAGGTGTTTAGTAATGCTGAAATTGACGTAAGGAAGCTAGTCTTCTTTGCGTCTTTTATTTTATTAAGAGTAAATTTATATTAAGAGAGGGATTTATCATGAGTAATCAAGAAACTATTAAATATGAGGAAATGGCAAGTTTTTTTAATGAAAGAGCAGAAGGATACGAATCCCATATGAGAGAGACTGTTAATTCTTTTGAAACTTATTATGACTTAATATCCTATTCTATAGAGGAAACAGATAAGGAGGTTGAAATATTAGATTTAGGATGTGGTACCGGTTTAGAGATAGAAGGAATATTTAAAAAGGCTCCAAATGCAAGAATAACCTGCATTGATATGTCAGAGCAGATGCTTGAAATACTTTTAGAGAAGTATAAAAGCCAAGAAAGTCAAATTAATATTATTAAGAGTTCTTATCTTACACACGCCTTTGGAATAAAAAGCTACGACTATGTAATATCAGTTATGACCATGCATCACTTTGTATATGATGAAAAGAAAAGTCTTTATGAAAAGATAAGAGGTTCATTAAGGGATGGTGGTAGGTATATTGAAGGAGATTATGTGGTAAGTCAAGATAATGAAGAAAGATGGCTAAAGGAATACTATGAAGCTTATGAGAAGTTTGGCCTTCAGGCGGGCAAGCTTTATCACATAGATATACCATTCTCAATGGAAACTCAGAAAAAGCTTCTTAACGAAGCTGGTTTTGCTAAGCTTGAACTTGTATTTAAAGAGGGAGAGCACACAATTTATTTTGCAGAATGATGGAGGATTTTATATGACAAAAACTAAATTAATTATAGTAGAGGGAATACCCGGTTCAGGTAAAACTACAACGGCTGAATTCATTAAAGAACTGCTTGATAAGGAAGGTATAGATAATGAAATGTATAGTGAGGGCAATCTAGAGCATCCCGCAGATTTTGAAGCAGTAGCTTGTTTGAGTAAAGCTGAGTATGATGGGGTGCTTTTAAGGCATGAAAAATTTAAACCTGTATTAGAAAACTGTGTAATAAAGAAAGATAATGATGTCTTTATACATTATGGTAAAACAAAAAATGAGAAGGGTAATGAACTTCCGGAAGAGGTATATAATGAGATTATTAAGTTTGATGTTTGTGATGGCTTGTCTTTAGAAAGATATCATGAACTTACACTCAAAAGGTGGAATGAATTTGCAGAAAGAGCAAGCAAGGAAGATAAAGTATATATATTTGAGTGCTGTTTCATACAAAATCCTTTAGTTGTAATGATGGCAAGACATTGTGCTGATAATGAGTACATCATGAGACATGTGCTTCAGATTGAAAACATAATTAATAAATTAAATCCTAAGCTTATTTATTATTATCAAGAAAGTGTAAGAGAAACTATTAAAAGGGTAGCGGAGGTTAGAGATAAAAGCTGGATTAATTTTGTTGCAGGTTATATCTGCAATCAAGCTTATGGGAAAAAGTACGAGTTAAATGGTTTTGACGGTACTGTAAAGTTCTTTGAAGACAGAAGGAAGTTAGAACTCGAACTTCTTGAAAGATTAACTATAGATAAGTTGATACTTGATAATTCTCAATATAATTGGGGAAGCTGCTATAATGAAATCAAGGAATTTCTAGAGGATAAGTTGTAATGGCTACATTATAACCGTAATAAGAGCGTTATACATATCATAAATATAAAAAGGTAGCTAAGACTTTTACAAATGTAATTAATAGGGGGGCTAAGACTATGTTTTTTATTAAGAAAATGGATGAGATTACCGCTGTTAAAATATCCACCTGGAAGTATGAAGAGCCATATTCTATATATAGTATGGATGGAAGTTTGGAGTGCATAGATGAATTCATGAGCGGGGACTATTATTCAGTAACTGATGAAGAGGAAAAAATTATTGGATTTTATTGCTTTGGAAAGGCAGCACAGGTGCCTGCTGGAAATCAGCACTTAGTATATAAAGATAACGGTTATGTTGATATAGGGCTTGGCATGAGACCCGACTTATGCGGAAAGGGATTTGGGGAAAAGTTTTTAAGCAGCGGAATAGAATTTGCTAAAGCAATGTATTCTACTAATAAGATTAGATTAACTGTAGCTGATTTTAATAAAAGAGCAATAAGATTATATGAAAAATCAGGCTTTAAGAGAAAACTGAGCTTTGACAGAGCAAGAGGAACAACTGTATCAAAGTTTTATTTAATGATTTTGGAATAAAGTTTTGAATATTTTGTCTTTACTTTGCTCAAAATAAGTGCTAAAATCTATGATAATATTAATACTAGTATTTAATAAATATATAAGGTTATGATGGAAGCTAAGGCTTATGAACTGCTTAAGAGAGTCGGTGGTTGGTGAAAACCGATGCAGGAAATAGTCAATCCACTTCTTGAACTTAGACGAAAAGTCAATGGGTTGTGCCCTTTAAAGCACTGTTGAGAGGTCAAATTTTTATTTGACAATGAGAGTGGCAACGCGGATATACTTCCGTCTCTGTTTTTATACAGAGGCGGAAGTTTTTATTTTGCTTAAGGTTTATAAAAGTAAATTGAATACAGGAGGTTGAAGTCCTAAATGGACTTCAACGGGTAATCTGCGAGCGGAAGCGAGTGCGATAGATTACCCAGTGTTTCGAGTGAAAGGAGAAATAGATATGTTAGATTTAAATTTAATTAGAGAAAACCCTGAAAAAGTAAAGGCAGCGCTTTTAAAGCGTATGGATAAGGTTGATTTTACAGAAATATTAGAACTAGATAAGGAAAGAAGAGAGCTTTTAGTTAAAGTTGAGACACTCCAAAGCAAGAGGAATACTTTATCAAAGGAAATAGCTCAGTTAAAAAGACAGGGAAAAGATGCTGAAGATAATTTTCAAGAAATGAAGGAATTAGCTAATGCAATAAAGGAATTGGATAATAAACTAACAGTAGTTGAAGAAAAAATAAAGGATTCTATAGAAAAGCTTCCTAATATGCCTGATGAAGATGTACTTCCAGGAGGAAAAGAAAATAATAAGGTTATAAGAGAATGGGGCAAAAGACCTGAGTTTAATTTTAAATCAAAGGATCATATGGAGCTTGTTAAGCTTAATGATCTTATTGATTACGAAAGAGGCGTAAAGCTTGGCGGCAATGGTTTCTGGATTTATAAAGGCAATGGTGCAATACTTGAATGGGCGCTTTTAAATTATTTTATCGAAGAGCATATTAAGGACGGCTACCAGTTTATTCTTCCGCCTCATATCCTTAATTATCAATGCGGACTTACAGCAGGACAGTTTCCTAAGTTCGCTGATGAAGTTTATATAGTAAAGGGAGAGAAAGATAACTATAGCTTTATGCTTCCAACCTCTGAGACTGCTTTAATAAATCTTCACAGAGATGAAATATTGAAGGAAGAAGACCTTCCAAGAAAGTATTTTTCATATACTCCATGCTACAGAGTTGAGGCAGGAAGCCATAGAGCTTCTGAAAGAGGGATGATTAGGGGACATCAGTTTAACAAAGTTGAGATGTTTCAATATACAAAGCCTGAGGATTCAGATGCAGCTTTAGAAGAACTTATAGGAAAAGCAGAAAGGCTCGTTCAAGGTTTAGGACTGCACTATAGAGTTACAAAGCTTGCTGCTAAAGATGCAAGCGCATCAATGGCTAAGACCTATGATATAGAAATCTGGATTCCAAGCATGAATGATTACAAGGAAGTAAGCTCAGCTTCAAACGCAAGAGATTATCAGGCAAGAAGGGGAATGATCAGATTCAAAAGAGAAGGAAGCAAAAAGGCGGAGTATGTAAATACACTAAATGCTTCAGGACTTGCAACAAGCAGATTATTCCCTGCAATTATGGAGCAGTATCAGCAGGAAGATGGAAGTATAATCGTTCCGGAAGTTTTGAGAAAATGGGTGGGAAGAGATAGACTTTAATAAAATTACAAAATAAAATAACCATAGGCTGTGGTGTAAAGACCTTAGAGCTTTGTGCAGAAAATAATATTTTGCTTTATGATAACTTTGCGTATGTTCTAAGGCTTGCAATACTGAAAAGCGAAGAGCCTCTATGAATTCGCTCTGGCTTTTTGTTTCTTTAATAGCTGTAGGCAGTAGGACAGCTTTAGTGATCTTAAAATACTTTTAACTTGCTCAGAAGAGAGGCTCTAGGCTTTTCAGCATTACTTCACCAAGAACATGAGCAAAGTTATCAATCAAATTAAAATATTATTTTCTGTACCTGCTCTTGGTCTTTACACCCAGCCTATATAGCTTTTATAAGCATTTTTAAGCATCTATATGGCTTTTCAATAATTTCTTCAGACTCGTGTATTAGGGATTTCAACGTATCCTTTACTTATTTTTTTACATACCTTCCATGGTCAGGGACAGCTAATTCATCAAAATCATCAGCAAGTCTTTGAAGTTCAATAGTAAGCTTGCTTCCGCTAAGGGGAAGGCCGTGACCTGTGATAACTAGGGAAGGCCTTAAAGCTGCAAGTTTTTGGACAGATTTTTTAGCTTCTTCCCAATCAGGAGTAAAATATGATGGTGGTCCGTTAACCTCTTTTTCTTGAGTCAGGACTGCGGTGGCAGATTCTTGGTTAACAGTAACAAAAGCATCGCCGGCTATTAGAATACCGTCAGATTCTCTAAAGAGAGATATGTGACCTGGTGTATGTCCGGGAGTATGAATATATCTCCAATCCTTCAAAACCGGAATGCTGCCATCATCAGGCAAAGCTGTAACCTTATCTCCTAAGTTTATACCTTTATGAGGATAAAGTGGAGAGACTAAAGACATTAAGCCTCCTCCAACAGTCGGATCAGCTGGTGGATAATCTTTCTTTCCTGTTAAATAAGGCATCTCTAGTTTGTGTGCATATACAGGAACCTTCCAAATTTCTAAAAGCTTATCGATAACACCTACATGGTCAAAGTGGCCATGAGTGAGAATTATAGCCTTTGGGGCATTTCCTTTTCCATAATACTCAGAAGCTGCATCAACTATTCTATCAAAAGTACCGGAAACCCCGGCATCAACAAGTACCCAGTTATCAAGTCCGGGTTTTCCTATAAAGCATACATTTGCTATAAGAACTTGAAGACATATTACATCCCTTAAAGTCTGCTGACCAAGAATATCTTTACTCATATAAATACCTCCGCTTTAAAGTTATAGGTTTTTAGTTTCTTTTTTACCTTCAAGATAGTAATTGGTGAGGTTTTGCAATTCCTCATTCATTTCAATGTTTACATAGGTTTCCCAAGCGTTTCTGAAGCCTTCTTCATAACCGCAATTATAAACTTCGCTGCTGTTAAGGTTCTTGAGATTATTAGTATTTTTATCTAAATAATCCTTTGCGGCATCTTTAAGATTAATTGATTTTACAGGAACATCTTTTATTGGACTTTCTCCATCCTTTATCAGACCTTCTACTTTTTCCTCAGCAACATCATAAATATTATAAGCGCAATTATATCCGTGAATATATGCAGTCTCTAATAGCTTTTCAGTGCTGAGAGTTGAGAGTTCTTCACTATATTCCTCATAACTTTTAGATGATGCGCTTTTTACCTTATTTCTAAGTTCTGTAGATAAACTCATATAAATCTTCCTTTCATAATCAGATTCAAATTTAGTTTATCCATTAAAATTTTATTATATGTTTTTGGAAGTATTGGATTTGAGCTTTTAATTAAAGCCAAACGGGTATATGTTTTTTACAACTATTTCAAAAGAGGCGCCAATGTATGGAACAGGTAAACAATTAGGTAAAGACTATTTCGAGACAAAGAATGGAGTAAAAATGTTTTTTTATGACTCTGACTCTGTAAAATATTTTACATCTTTAAAGTTTAAAAGCTTCCAATAAATCTTTATTTGAAGCAATTCACTTCATATTTTTAGATTAACTTTATGTACAAATATGCCATATAATGGTTTATAATAGTAATAAAAATAAAAGGAGAGTGTAATGTTTATAAAAATTTTAGTAGCTTTAATTATTTTAACTATTATAGATATATATTTTGAGACTAATTTTACTAAGACTAACAGGGTAAAGTTAAAAACGAAAAAGCAGCTGCCAGAGCAAGGCTTAAAGCTTGTTCAAATAACGGATTATCATAATTTTAAACATAATAAAAGGATATTAAAGCTTATAAGTCATATAAAGCCTGATATTATTGTTATAACAGGAGACTTGATAGATAAAAGAACAAAGGATTATAGTAATGTTTATAACTTTGTGGAACTGTTGATAACTTTCAATAAAAATGTGTATTATGTTCCGGGAAATCATGAGCTAAGAAGCGGAAATATGGATAGTTTTCTAGAGGAGCTTAAAAGAAGAAGAGTAAATGTACTACTGAATAATAATGAAAGCTTAATAATAGGAAATAAGAAAATAAATATTTGCGGGATAGATTATTCTTCAAGTAAAAAGGGAAACTTGGAGCAGACAGTAAGTAATATTGATGAAAACTTATACACAATATTACTTTGCCATAAGCCTGATATAGTAAAACACCATAAAAATATTCCTTGCGACCTAATTGTCTGTGGGCATACTCACGGCGGTCAAATAAGAATTCCTGCAATTGGGGCACTTATAGCTCCGGATCAAGGCTTCAAGCCAAAATATAATAAAGGAATTTACGAAATAGGAGAAAAGAGCTTACTTTATATAGACAGCGGTGTAGGAACAACAAGACTACCTATAAGGTTTTGCAATAGGAGTCAAATTAGTTTTATCCATATAGAAAATAAATAAAGGAGATACTAATGATTATAGGAAACAGCTTGATTTTTAAACTATTTATACTTACAGTAGTAATACATGTTGTCGACACTATTTCATATTCTGTAAGATTGAATTCTGTAAAGCATGGAAACTTTGCATTATCAACCTCCATGTTTAATCTCATAGTTTTAGTGTCCAGAACAGCAAATATGTTTCAGGGTCCTTTAATTGGATCACTAATTGATAATAGTATAAAACAAAATTATAACCCTATTTTTGAAACAAGACAGGTGATATTTGCGACTACACTTGGAACTATCTTTGGGATTATTGCAATACCAAGCTTTCTTCAAATTTTTTCTAAGGGGGTTTCAAAGCTTGAGGAGACTGGCTCAGTGCCAAGTTTAGTTATTCAATCTTTAAGTATAGGAAACATAAAACGTATTGCTAAAAGCACAATAAGACCTAAAAAATCTATGATAAGTCAGCTAAGATTTAAGGACATTCCGAAAAGGCTTCTGATACTAAATACTTTAATTACAGGAATATATACTATTGGTGTTTTAGCAGCATATTATGCAGCAATATATGTTCCAGACAAGAGGCTTGCAATATCAGCTTCCTCAGGTATGATAAATGGTGTAGCGAGTATATTCTTAACATTATTTATAGACCCTAAGGCTGCCATAATAACAGATGAGGTTTATAGGGGTAAAAGAGAATATGGTGATGTTAAAGCTTTAGTTATTCTGCTTATAGGAACTAAGCTTATAGGAACTCTGCTAGGACAGCTTTTATTAATACCATCTGCTAGATTATTAGCTTTATATTATAGATAACAAAGGGCACTGCAGCTGCAGTGCCTTTACTATTTATTATTATCATCAGGCTTTAAGTTCATGGTTGTATCTGTAGGGATAGGATTTTTTACATTATCAAAGTTTAAAAAGAAAGATTTGTTGTCTGCTTCCACATGCCCGGAGCCGATTGTTAAGTTTGAACTCTCAGAGGTAGCATGCGAACCTGTAACTGAAGGTGTAGATAAGATTCTATCGTCTTTATTATCTGTTTTCTTTGTTGGCATTAGATTTCCTCCTCTTCAATTCTATATTTATCTTTAATAGTATTCCCTTAGCTCAAAAAATAAAGTTAGCAGTTTTTTCATTTGTGAAAAATAATATTTGGAATATTATTGCTTTTAAAAAAATAAAATATATAGTACACTATTATTACAAATAATAGCAGCATAAATGCGAGAGTATTCATGCTGAAATAAATAATATAGGGGGTTAATAGATGTTAAAACAAAACAACGAATACAGGGCATCAGCTAGGCGGCAGCTTGCAGGAAAGTGGATGATAACTGTATTAATTATCCTGATATCATATATTCTTACTCAAGCCTTTCAGGCTAACAGCGGAATAAAATACAGCTATGTAAATGGGCAATTTGTGCCTAGGACAAGTGGGGCATTTGTTAATTTTGGAGCACTTATTAATTTTATTTTGGCAGGTCCAATTGCACTTGGAATAACAACATATTTCTTGAAATTAGCAAGAGGTGAAAATGCAATTATAGAAGATATATTCAGTGGATTCAAAAATTTTGGAAACTCATTTTTATTAAACCTATTGGTAATAATATTTGTTGCTTTATGGAGTGCCATATTTATAATACCTGGTGCAATACTCGGAATAGTTTTCTTTATAAAACAATCCTTTGGTATGTTTGTATTAACAATAATAGTATTCGGTATCGCTTCATCAGTATCAGTAATAATGGCAGGTTTAAGATATTCTATGGCTTATTATATACTGCATGATAATCCGGAGATAAGTTCTATAGAAGCAATTAGAAGAAGTAAGGAAATGATGAAAGGAAACAAGGGTAAGCTTTTTATGCTTATACTAAGTTTCATTGGATGGTTTATATTAGGACTTTTAGCCCTAGTTATTGGACTTTTATGGGTTAGTGCATATTATAGCACAGCTAAAGCTAATTTTTATGAAGATTTAAAGCAGAGTTATATTAGAGTAGAAAGCGTATAATATGAAGGGGTTGTCTCAAAACAGCCAAACCTAGTGTGGTATTTGAATATGTAGAAACATTTGAGCAAGCAGTAATAAGACTTTAATTAAAAAATTTATAAAGCCGTTAAGAATCCTGTACTGTCTGAGCAAAGCGAGTTTATAGGATTTAGGATTTATAAATTTTTTAATTATTAGTCTTATCTGCGAAGCGAAAGTTTCCTAAGATTCAAATACCACGCAGTAGGTTTAAGTTGTTTTGATACAACCCCTTTAGTTATACAGCTGTTTTTGAGGCTAAATTATTAATCCACTTCTTAGATAGTATTCTGGGAAGACCTATAATAAGCTTTGCAACTTCCTCCATATAAACCAAGGCATAAACATAATAAACTGGAAGGTGCCATACAAGCCCGCCAAGGAATACAAGAGGCACTCCTATAAGCCATACTCCTCCGGTATCTAATATTAAGCAAAAGGTTGTATCTCCTCCGCTTCTGAGTATTCCAACTATAGAAGTAAAATTAAATACTTTTACCCATAGGAAAATTGAAAAAACTATAAGATTTTTAGCAGCATAATTGTAAACTACAGGTGAAACCTTATAAGCAGATAATATCCAAGGTGATGTAAAAAATACAAGAATTCCTGCAAACATTGCAAATACAGGACCTAAGATAATAAAGCGTTTTGCATAAATAAATGCATCCCTTTCATTTCCTTCACCAATTTTATGGCCTATCATAACTGCACAGGCATTGCCAAGTCCCATAAATATTACCCAGGTAATTCTTTCTACTGTGCTTGATATATTAGTAGATGCAATAACTTCAGTGCCCATTCTTGCATAAACTATTGCATACATAGTTACTCCAAGAGCCCAAATTGACTCATTTAATATTACAGGTATTGTCACTTTAAAGAAGTTAAGAATAAAGGATTTTGATAAATCCATAAGCTCGCTGAATTTAGCAGCTATAACATTATTTTTTCTATATACTGCAAATAGAATTAAACACATTTCTATAATTCTGGCTATTAGAGTCGCTGTAGCAGAACCGTTGGTCCCCATTTTAGGGAAGCCAAAGTAGCCGTATACAAGAAGGTAATTAAGAATAGTGTTAATAGCAAGAGCTGTAACGCTTACTATCATAGGAATTTTTACCTGTCCGGTGCTTCTTAAGGTAAAGGAATAAGCAAAGGTTATAGAAGTTATAACATAACTAAAGACTATAATTTTTAAATACTGACTTCCAAGCATAATAACATCCGCATCTTTTGAAAATATGCTTAATATTTGCTTGGGAAAGAATAATCCGCCTAAGGTAAATAACAAAGCCGCACTGCAGCCAGTTAAAAGGCATAGTCCCAAAACTCTTCTTATATTTTTAATATCTTTATTGCCCCAATATTGAGCAGTGAATATGGAGGAACCGCTTGTTATACCAAACAAAAGAAGATTTAAAAGGAAAAAATACTGATTTGCCAGTCCGACGCTTGCGATGGCGGTTTCACCTAATCCTCCTATTATGATAGTATCAACAAGGTTTAAAGAAGATAATATTAAATTTTGAAGTGCTATCGGTATAGCAAGTTTTAACATGGATTTAAAAAATTTTTTGTCATTAAATAATTGAATTATCCCCATAATTCCTCCTGTTCAAAATTATAATTAATTCCTAAATTTGGTCGCACATAGACTATTGTATAATATTTCTGACAGCTCTTCAACTTTTAATAGTTTTTTATATACCGTTATATTACAATAGTAATTGGACATTATGGGGAAAAAGGGGGACTTACAATGAAAGCTTCAAAGAAATTACTTAGTAAAGTAGAAATATATTCAGGGCTGCCTCGAACTATTTATATTCTTGCTATTGTACGTGTAGTAAATGCTATGGGTAATTTTGTTTATCCGTTTTTAACATTATTTTTAACAGAGCATATAGGCTTAAGTAAAAAAGATGCCGGTACATATTTTATGATTAGTGCTTTTGTTCAAGCTGCAGGTTCGCTGATTGGAGGAAAGCTTACTGATCATTTTGGAAGAAAGAAATTATATTTGATATTCCAGGGCTTTGCTGCCTTATGTTTTGCACCTTGTGCCTTTTTAGGAAATTCTATATGGATTCCAAGGCTTTTAATAACAGCAGGCTTTTTTATGAGTGCTGCTCAGCCGGCAAACTCGGCTATGATAACAGATTTAACTAACAAAGATAATAGAAAGTCAGCATTTTCTCTATTATATCTTGGAATAAACCTTGGCTTTTCTGTAGGACCAATGATAGCTGGATTTTTATATAGAAATCATACAAGGCTAATCTTTTTAGGTAATACTGTTTCAATAATTATAGCTCTAATATTACTATCAATATTTATAGAGGATACTCTTCCAAGTAAAAAAGAAATTGAAGAGAGCAAGGCTGTAAATGATACTGAATCTGCTGAAGATACAAATGTATTCAAGGCTTTACTTAGACGACCATCACTATCTTTATTTTTAGTAGGGAAAACTATAAATGCTTTTGTATATTCAACTATAGGCTTTGTCATACCTATTCAAATGACTCAAATTTTTGGAAGTGATCTAGGATCCAAGTATTTTGGTTTTGTTATGGCTACAAACGGAATAGTTATAATAATTTCTACAACCTTTATACTGAAGTTGACTATGAAAATCAAACCTGTCATAAATGTAGCTTTAGCTTCGCTGTTTTACGCTGTAGGTTTTGGAATGCTGGGCTTTGTAAACAGCTTCCCTTTATTTATATTTTCTGCAGTCTTATATACAATAGGAGAAATACTTGAAGCCACAAACTCAGGAGTTTATATTGCAAATCATTCTCCTATAAATCACAGGGGCAGGTTTAATGCTGTAATTCCTCTTATAACGGGAGTAGGCTTTTCATTTGGACCATATATTTTTGGAAGATTTATAGATTCCTATGGTATAAGAAAACTATGGATAATGTGCTTTATATTAGCTTTTATTTCAAGCATTTTTATGAGATGGCTGAGAAGTTATGAGATAAAACACAGGTAATTGACGGGAGTGATGTGACAATGTTAAAAGCAGTTATATTTGATATGGATGGAGTAATAATCGATAGTGAACCGGTACATCTAAAGCTTGAATATGAGATATACAATGAATTGGGAATAGACGTAACTAGAGAAGAGCATAGTACTTTTGTTGGTACAACTTCTCATTACATGTGGGATACATTAAAGAAAAAATATAAGCTTTCTCAGGACTTAGACTACTTAGTTAACTATGCTAGGGGAAAGTATTTTAATCATTTAACTTCTGAAGAATGTGAAATTGATCTTGTTGAAGGAGTAAGAGATTTTATTAGACAGCTTCATGGAAGAGGGACTAAATTAGCTATTGCTTCATCATCACCTTTAAATGTTATTGAGGCTGTATTAAAAATATTTAAGCTTGAAGAGTATTTTCAAGTTCTAGTAACAGGAGATATGGTTCAGAAAAGCAAACCGGAGCCGGATATTTTTCTTTATGCAGCAGAGGCTATAAAAATCCATCCTCAGGCAATCAGGACATATCTATGGCAGATTTGGTTGTGGAAGCCTTTAGTGAAGTTGATGTTGACAGGTTATTTAAGTAGATTGCTAAATAAAATAGCCGCAGGCTGAAGTGTAAAGACCTTAGAGCCTTGTGTAGAAAATAATATTTTACTTTATGATAACTTTGTGTATGTTCTAAGGCTTGCAATGCTGAAAAGCTAAGAGCCTCTATAAATTCGCTTTGACTTCTTGTTTCTATAATAGCCTTAGGCATTAAAAAATCTTTAGTAAACTTAAAATACTTTTAGCTTGCTCAGAGGAGAGGCTCTAAGCTTTTCAGCATTACTTCTCCAAGAACATGGGCATAGTTATCAATCGAATTAAAATTTTATTTTCTACACCTGCTCTCCATCTTTACACCCAGCCTATGCATCTTATACGCAATTATAATTATATCTATACGACTTATTCAACGATTGTTTTTATAATTAAAACTTTTTAATAATAGTGTTTATATAAGCATATTCTTTTGTATTGTAGAAAGCAAATCTATTGCAAACCAGCATGATTTCAGTAAATATTTATATATTTAAAAATTTTTTTTACTCATATAAATATACGAATGATAAAGTGGCTATTGCTTGATTTAAAATCTGTAGGGCATTGCGAAAAATAATATATAAGATTAATTAAGTACTTTGCCCGTGTTCTTGGTGAAGTGAAGTCATAAAAATTAGAGCCTCTCTTCTGAGCTAACAAAAAGTATAATATGATAGAAAAATTTATTATAGAAGCTTCGCTTTAATGATAGCAAAAGTTAAAGCGAATTCCTAGAGGCTCTTAGTTTTATGGCTGCACAAACCTTAGAACATCCGCAAAGTAATCACTAAGATTAGATATTATTTTCCACAATAAGCCCTGCGGACTTTAAAGCATAGCCTGTGGCCATTTATTTCGCAATTTTATCAAGTTATTTCTCAATATAAAGTATTCCAATAGTATTTGGCCCGCAGTGGCTTGAAATTACGCAGCCTGCCTGTGTTTCTATTATTTCATTAACATTAAGATGCTTTTTAAGCTCGTTTTTTAAGTAGTCCACATCATTACTTATTGAATGAGTTACCATAACTCTTTCAGGTGAGATATTATCTTTTTCCTTAATAACATTATTGAGCATAGTGTTAAGAGCACGTTCTCTTTTGCCCATTAGTTTTTGACCGAGAATCATTTTTCCGTCTACTACTTTTACTACAGGTCTGATTTTTAAAACCCCGCCAAAAAAATTTTCTAATGAAGAACATCTTCCGCCCATATAGAGATAATCTAAAGTATCAATTATAAAAGCCGTTTTTATTTTAGGGACAAGTGCTCTAACTTTTCCAGCTATTTCACAAGCATTTAAACCTTCAGCCCTAAAATCCACGGCTTTCATAACAAGAAGACCTATTGCAGAGGATAGGTTTAGTGAATCAACAATGTGTATCCTTCCTTCAGGAAATTGGTTGGCAGCAAGTACTGCATTTTGCAAATGTGATGATAACGCTGATGAAAGGCCGATAAATATAATATCGTAGTCTTCATCAATATAAGGCTTAAAGGCTTTATAAAATTCAGCAGGAGGAGCAGCAGAGGTTTTTGGAAGCATGCTATACTCCTCAACCTTTTTATAAAGCTCTTCAGTACTGATATCTACTCCATCTTTGAAGCTTTTTTCATCAAAATTTACGTATAAAGAAATAATTGATATATCATTTTCTTTTATAAGCTCAGGTGTAAGATCACTTGTGCTGTCTGTAAAAATTTTAATCTTATTCATCATACTCCCCTTCCAGAATAATAAATATAATTTTAAGAATGAAACCTATATATTAAATATTGATTACAAAATTAAAAAAGTAAAATTATAATAATAAATTGAAAATATAGATAAACAACTCCAACTATAAACTTACATAAAATAAAAAATAAGCTAATATTTGAGCATAAGTACAATTATATACTATGATTGTCCATATAGGAATATTTCATATTGAAAACATTTTGTAAAATAAAATCCCAAGTTAAACCTTAGAAATTCATCTACAGGAATTAACTTGGAGTCATTTTTATTTATTAAGTTTTGTTTTTATGGTTGTCCAATAACTTTCATCTTCAAGACCTAATCTCCAGATTGCGATACCTTTTAGGTTGCTGTTATTTACTATATTGAGCTTATATCCTATGCTTGTACTGTTTTCGAAATAAACAGAATGTGAACCCTTGCTGTCAGTATAATTAAAGTAAGGAACTTGGGCGGTAGAATCCCATTGAATTTGAGTCCCATTATTCGCTGCAATGCTTGCAGCAGTTGCTATGCTTACAGATTTGGTTGATATAGTTTTTCCTCCGCTTACTGTCCAGTCATATCCATAGGCTGCTATACCAAGAAGAAGCTTTGATCTAGGTATTACTGAAGAGGCATAGTTTACTATTCTCTGTACCCATCCAATTGATGCTACTGGTCCAGGTTGTCCACCTGGATAGTGCTCATCATATGTCATTAGTATAACTTGATCTGCATAACTTCCAAGCTTAGCATAATCATAGGCATAAACCCATTTTTCAGCTTCTGAGGTCTTAGCAGGAAGAGCAATAGAAACAATGAAGCCTTGAGGATGAAGCATATTGTATAAATCTCTCATAAAGGCTGTAAACACATCTCTATCAGAAGATTTTAGCAGCTCAAAGTCGATATTTACCCCAGAGAAGCTATTGGATTTCAATGAGCTTTGTATTCCGTTTAGCAAATTTGTTCTAGCAGTTGAATCAGTTAAAACATCATGTGCTAAGTCTCCGTTGAATTCATTTCTAACAACTGCTAGAGGTTTAATTCCATTGCTGTTTGCAAAAGAAACCTGGCTTTTTGGAAACACATTATTTTGTATATATAAACTTCCATCGGTATTTACTATATAAGTGTGAGTAGCAAGCTCATCTATAATAGTGCTGTGAGACTTCAGAGAGTTTAATGAAGAAGTATCACTTGATGAGTAATAAGTTCCATAACCAAGCACAAGCTTATCTGAAGAAGGTATGCTTGGGGGTGCTGGTTTTGGTGCCGGTACCTGTGGAGCAGGAGCAGGTGCTGGCGTTGGCGCTGGTTGAACAGCAGGCGTCGCTGATGTAGAAGTTGATACAGTAGACTTCGCAACCTGAGTAGTGGTAGTTGAAACAGGTGAGGATGTCTTCGAACTTGTACTTACAGGTGCTGCTGCTGAGCTTTTACTTGAAGAAGCTGGAGCCGAAGTGCTGCTTGAAGTATTTGTATTTTGAGTACTTGAAGTTGCAGTTAATTTGGAAGTTTCATTAACAAATATATTTGCAGCGGCAACAGTTTTAGGTGTGCTCTTTTGATCAGCAGAGCTGTTTGAAGGAACACCGTTAACTGAAGACTGTGAAGGCTGAGTAACAGACTTTTCTATCTGTTTCGCTTGAGTGATGACAGATGTTTGAGCTTCACTTTTTACTCCAAAAGAAGTGTTTGAACTTAGTGCTAATAATGAAACAGCAATTATTGCAGATATAAAACCTTTAGATTTTTTCATAATTTTCTCCTTTTAGTCGAAATACTGGGAATCTTAGAACGCTCACTACCGCGCGCAAGATTCCCGTTCAAGCCCATTTAGGGCTTGAACCTCCTTGTAGGTTATGTCTCTTCCTTGAGACACTTTAGTATGATAAAATTGCTATATTAGAATTATCGAGGAGATTTTTATAAAATTCAGAAGTAATATATGGAAGTAAATTTATAGTAAGCTTTAAAAGTATAATTGTGTTTGATATGATATTTATGGATATTGTTATTGACGGTAAGGGGGAGACAAGTGGATATTGTTATAATTTTTGTGTTATGTTTTATTTTATTACTTGTTAGTTCATTCAAAGGGATTTTTGTTGGGTATCCTTTATTTATAAGCCTTATTTTATTCATATTGCTTGGAGTAAGGCGAAAGTTTGAAATGAAAGCTTTAATTAAAATGGCTTATGATGGCGGGAAAAAATCTTTAATTATTTTAAAGATATTTATTTTGATTGGAGGTATAACTGCTTCATGGATGGCAGCAGGAACTGTACCTGCTATTGTATATTATGGAATGAAATTTCTAAATCCTCATATTTTTGTTCTTTCTGCTTTTTTAATAAGTTCCTTAGTATCCTTTCTTATAGGAACTTCTTTTGGAACTATAGGAACAATCGGTGTTGCATTAATGGTAATGGCTAGGAGCGGAGATGTTAATGCATCACTTACTGCAGGAGCTGTTCTTTCAGGAGCCTACTTTGGAGATAGATGCTCTCCAATGTCTTCAAGCGCTAACTTAATAGCTCATTTAACTGATACAGATATTTATGAAAATATAAAAAATATGTTTAAAACTTCTATAGTTCCTTTTTTATTTGCGTGTATTTTATACCTAGTATTTTCATTGAGATATCCTTTAAGTCATAGTGGAAATATTATTAATACAGAAATAGTAAAAGTATTTAATGTAAACTTAATTACAATACTGCCTGCAGCAATTATATTAATATTTTCTTTTTTTAAAGTAGATGTGAAGCTTCTCATGCTTATGAGTATATTGACAGCCTGCGCAATAGCAATAGTATTGCAGAAAGTCAGCATAATAGAAATGACAAAGTATTTATTTTTAGGATATAGTATACCTCATGAAAATCCTTTAAAAGATATTATAAAAGGTGGAGGAATACTCTCAATGCTTAAGGTATCTATTGTTGTGTTCATATCTTCAGGCTTTACTGGAATATTTGAAAGTACAGGAATGCTTGATGTAATTGAAGCTCTGCTAAGAAAGGCAAAAGGCAGATATGACTTGTTTGGCTCTTCTATTTTAGTAAGTATAGTTTCAGCTGCTTTTGGCTGCAGCCAGACTTTAGCTGTAATTTTAACTCATATTCTTATAAGAAAAACTTATGAGGAAAATAACATAGCAAAGGAAAGCTTTGCGGTAGATTTAGAGAACACGGCAATAGTTATTTCACCAATGATCCCTTGGAATATAGCTGTCTTGGTACCCTTAACAACATTAGGGGTAAATTTAAAAGCTATAGGCTTTGCTTTTTATTTGTTCTTGATACCAATAATTAATTTGATATATTTTGGATTTAATAGAAAGAGGGCTTCAATTTAATGAAGCCCTCTTTAATATTATAACTTTTGTCTTCCTACATAATGTGTATGAAGTAATTCATGAGCTTTTTCTCCATAAGGTTCTCCTAGGAATTCTTCATAAAGCTTAAGTACAGCTTCATTTTCATGAGACTTACGGCGAACTTTGCCTCTGTCTTCACTGTAAACACCTTCAGCACGTTTCTTAAGAATTTCTACATCGCCATGGATATATGGCTGACCGCCTCCGCCTATACATCCGCCTGGACATGCCATTATTTCTATAGCATGATAGTTAGCTTCTCCAGCTCTTATAGCTTCAAGAATCTTTCTAGCGTTTCCAAGACCGTGGGCAACAGCAACATTAACATCCATATCATTTATCTTAACTGTAGCTTCTTTAACTCCATCCATACCTCTTAATGCATGAAATTCAACATTTTCGAGAGTTTCTTCAGTTAACCATTCGTAAGCTGTACGAAGAGCTGCTTCTAGAACTCCGCCTGTTGCCCCAAATATTACTGATGCACCTGTTGATTCGCCTAGAGGATTATCAAATTCGCCTTCTTCTAAGGAATTAAAGTCTATTCCGGCTTCTTTAAGCATTTTAGCAAGTTCTCTTGTAGTTATTACTATATCTACATCTTGATTTCCATTATTTGAAAGCTCAGGTCTTGCAGCTTCATATTTCTTAGCAAGACAAGGCATAACTGAAACTACAACTATATTTTCTGGAGCTATCCCTATTTTATCAGCTAAATAAGTTTTTGCTACAGCACCAAACATTTCATGAGGTGATTTACAGCTGGATGGTATATCTAAAAGATCAGGGAACTGATGCTCAAAGAATTTAACCCATCCTGGGCAGCAGCTTGTTAATATAGGAAGTCTTCCGCCATGCTGAAGTCTGTGAACAAATTCAGATGCTTCTTCCATTATAGTTAAGTCGGCTGCAAAGTCGGTGTCAAATATTTTATCAAAACCTAAGGATCTTAATGCAGAAGCCATTTTTCCTGTTACAACTGTTCCTGGCTCCATTCCGAATTCTTCACCAAGAGCAACTCTTACTGCTGGAGCAGTCTGAACTATAACATACTTATCCTTGTTCTTTAATGCTCTCCAAACCTTTGGAACATTGTTTACTTCTGTTAGTGCTGCAGTCGGACATACAGCAACGCATTGTCCACAGAAGGTGCAGGAGGTTTCTGTCATTGGGAGATTGAATGCAGGGGATACAACTGTCTGGAAGCCTCTGTCAACTCCTGATAATACATTTACTGTTTGAACCTTGCTGCACATAGTTTCACAGCGTCTGCAAAGTATGCACTTATCAAGATTTCTAACTATAGAATAGCTTGAATCATCTATTTCATAAGTAGACATTTCACCTTTATAAGGTATTTCACGAACTCCTAAGTCAGCAGCAAGCTTTTGAAGCTCGCAATCTGTATTCTTTTCGCAGATTAGGCAGTCCTTTGGATGGTCGGATAACAATAACTCAACTACTGTTCTTCTTGCATTTATAGCACGAATGCTGTTGGTTCTCACTACCATTTTATCAAACACAGGAGTAGCGCATGCAGGAGCTAAGTTTCTTCTTCCATCTACTTCAACTACACATACCCTGCAGGAAGCAATTTGGTTAACCATCTTTGTATCATGTAAATTTAGGTGACACAAAGTAGGGATTTTTATATTTAATAGTTTAGCAGCTTCAAGTATAGTAGTTCCTTCTTCTACTTGAACTTGTCTGTTATTAATGGTTACAGTTACTAAACTCAAAATCTTCACCTCTTCCGATAAATTTTTTGCTTATATATCAATTTATTAGCTTTATGCAGCGGCTATCTTTTAATTATTGCTTTAACTGGGCATGCCGTCATACAAGCACCGCACTTAATACATTTATCCTGTCCTATTACATGCATTTCTTTAACCTTACCGCTTATACAGGATACTGGACATTGTCTAGCACATTTTGTACATCCAATACACTTATCAGTAACATGATATTGTAATAGTGATTGACATACTCCAGCAGGGCATCTCTTTTCTCTAACATGAGCTTCATATTCGTCCATAAAATATTTCATTGTACTTAATACCGGATTTGGAGCAGTTTGACCAAGTCCGCAAAGTGAAGTATCTTTAATTGTTTCAGCAAGCTCTCGTAGATCAACTAAATCTTGTTCTGTGCCCTTACCCTCAGTAATTCTCGTCAGTATTTCAAGAAGTCTCTTGTTACCAACACGACAAGGAGTGCACTTTCCACAGGATTCATCAACTGTAAATTCAAGATAGAATTTAGCTATGTCGACCATACAATTATCTTCATCCATAACAATCATTCCGCCTGAACCCATCATGGAGCCTGTTGCATTTAATGACTCATAGTCTATTGGAATATCAAGCATGGAAGCGGGAATGCATCCGCCGGAAGGTCCTCCGGTTTGAACAGCCTTAAATTTACGTCCGTTCTTAATTCCGCCGCCAATATCATAAATAATTTCCTTTAAAGCTGTTCCCATTGGAACTTCAACAAGTCCAACGTTATTAATTTTTCCCGCAAGTGCAAAAACCTTAGTTCCTTTGGAAGTCTTTGTACCAAGAACATTATACCAGCTTGGTCCATTTATTATAATTGGAGGTATATTAGCAAAGGTTTCAACGTTATTAACACAGGTTGGCTTTTCCCAAAGTCCGCTTACTGCTGGGAAAGGAGGCTTTGTTGTAGGCTCTCCACGGCTTCCTTCAATTGAGTGGATAAGAGCAGTTTCTTCTCCGCATACGAAAGCTCCGGCACCATATTTGATATAAAGATCAAAGTCAAAACCAGTTCCTAAAATATTTTCTCCAAGTAGTCCTAATTCTCTTGCTTGAGCTATTGCAGTTCTAAGTCTTTCAATAGCTAGAGGATATTCAGCTCTGATATAAATATATCCTTTGCTTGCACCTATAGCATAGCCTGCTATAGCCATAGCTTCTATAACACTGTTTGGATCTCCTTCAAGTATGGAACGATCCATAAATGCTCCTGGGTCTCCTTCGTCAGCATTACAGATTATATATTTTTGTTCAGCTTTGCTTCTTCTTGCAAACATCCACTTTTGGCCTGTTGAGAATCCACCGCCGCCGCGGCCTCTAAGCCCTGAATCAATCATGTTTTGAATAACATCTTCAGGTTTCATGGAAGTTAATGCTTTTCCTAGAGCTAAATAACCATTAGCTGCTATATATTCATTTATATCTTCAGGATTGATAAGTCCACAGTTTCTTAAAGCTATTCTGTGCTGTTTTCCGTAGAAGGACATTTCATCCTGTCTTTTTACTTTGTCTTTTATAGTAGGTTCTTCATAAAGAAGTCTTTCTACAACTTTTCCATTTACAAGGTGATCCCTAACTATATCTTCTGCATCTTCAGGTGATACGTGAACATAGAATACGTTATCAGGACTTATCTTAACAATAGGTCCTTTTTCACAAAAACCGAAACATCCTGTTATTGATACGGTAATTTTATCAGAAAGTCCTGCTAGATTTATATAACGGTTTAAATTTCTAATTATTTGATCACTGCGGGAAGCCTTGCAACCTGTTCCGCCGCAAACTAATATTTCTCTTTTTTCTATAATTGTTTCTGAAGGTATACTGTCATGCGCAAGCTGTCTTAAATTGAGAAGAGGTTTACATTCTTCATGTAAATTTTGAAGTTCCTCTAAAGAATGGATTCTGTTCAAATTAGTTCCCTCCTTAATCCCCTTTAATCTTGGTATTCAGCCAATATTTTTTTTACATCGTTTGGTGTAACATGACCATAAACTCTATCGTTTATAGTTACTACTGGGGCAAGTCCACAAGCGCCAACGCAGCGAAGAACTTCCACTGTAAATTTTCCATCAGCAGTAGTTTGTCCTACTTTAACACCTATTTGTTTTTCAAATTCAGCTAATACGTTAGCTGCACCTCGGACAAAGCAAGCTGTTCCCATACAGATATTCACAACATATTCTCCTCTAGGAGTTGTTGTGAAGTAGGAATAAAAGCTTACTACTCCATACACTTTTGAAGCAGGAATATTCAGTTTTTCAGCTACAAACTGCTGTACCTCTTCAGGCAAGTATCCAAAGATATGTTGAGCTTTGTGAAGAACTTCAATTAAAGCACCTTTTTTATCAGGAAGCTCATTTATAAATTCCTCAAGCTCGTGAAACTTTTCCTCAACAAGGACGCTTTTACACATTTACAATAATTCCTCCTTTTAATCAGAAGCACTGAGCAATTAAAGATCACTCGCTCCGCTCCCAAATTGCTCGTTAAAGGTCATTTAGACCTTTAACCTCCTTTTGCCGGAAACACTGAGTAGTTCAAACCCACTCGCTTCCTCTCGCAAACTACTCGTAAAAGTCCATTTAGGACTTTTACCTCCTTAAAATCTAAACTAAGCTAGTACTTTATTGTTATATATTTAACAATCAAGTGCATAAAAATAGATAATTACAAAAATGTAATTAGATATTAGGATGATATTTTTACCTTACCATACCATTATACAGGATATTGTACAAAAAATTAAGTGTTTTTTGAAAAGTTACAATATTATTTTTTATTTGTTAATAGATTGATTCTATTGCAATATTAATTTTGCTAAATTCATGAATTAAAAAAAGCATAGAGGAAGTTTTTTCCTTCATGCTTTGTTAAATAATTAATTTCTTTGGCAGATATAAACGCCTGCAACTATTAAAAAGGCTGTTAGCAGTTTAATAGGATTAAGATTTTCTTTAAGAATTAAAACTGATAAAATTATTGAAAACATAGGTACTAAATTTATAAATATAGAGGTTTTGCTGGGACCTATCTGCTTTATAGAGAGTTGCTGTACAAGATATCCTATGACGGATGGGAATATGCTCATATAAACTACAGAGATATAAGAGTAATAAGGTATATTATTTAAAAGCTTCCATGGTGCTTCATATAATACAAAAGGAGTAATTAAAATAGTGCAGAATAAGAAACTGTAAAAAGTAAGTGTCATGGGTGAGTATCGTGGCATTACCCATTTGCTGAACACTCCGTAAGATGCCCACATAAGCACTGCAAGCAGCATAATAAGATCACCTTTATTAAAATAAAAGCTTCTTATTGTAGATATATTTGCATTTGTTAAGGTTAAGAAAACTCCTGTAAAGGATAAGAGGATTCCTAAGAATCTTTTATAATTAATCGTATCCTTAAGAAAAATAATGCTTAATATTGTTGTTATAATTGGATTTGAAGCTCCTATTATAGAAGAATTTATTGCAGTTGCATATTTTACAGCTATAAAAAATAGTACGTGATATCCAAACATACCCACTAAGCCTGTAAATAAAAATACTGGTATATCTTTTTTAGTAAGTTTTTTAATATCCTGTTTTGTATATTTAACTATTCCGTCTAATATGACACGTTTGGGACTGTAACCTACATAACCATTTTGATTTATAACGTTGATATTGTCAAACAGGGATTTACTAATTTGAAACTAGAAAATATCCATCCTGAATAAAATAAAAAAACTACCATAAACTAATACAGATACTTTATAAAACAAAAACTGTATGATATAATATTAGTTAATTCATACTAAAACAGTATGGATTAATAATGGTATAATTATGAGGTTAAGGTTCTAAATGGACTTTAACGAGTAATTTTGGAGCGGAGCGAGAGTTTTAAATTACTCAGTGTTCCGACTGAAAGGAGGAAAAAATGAGCAAAGTTACTGGAGATATGACAATTGGTGAAGTAGTTAGAATGCATCCAGATGCTTCTAGAGTACTTATGTCCTTTGGAATGGGATGCATAAGCTGCCCAGGAGCGCAAATGGAAACTGTTGAACAAGGGGCTATGGTTCACGGAATAGACCCAGAAGAAATGATTGAAGCATTAAATAATTTATTTAATGAATAATATAAATGCCTAGGTAATTAGCCTAGGCATTTATATTTATTTCAATATCTTAATGCTTCCTGAGGAAGTATCTATTTTAACTTTATTCTTATCGCTTCCTACTGTTCCTATAAGTTCATGTCTTCCTGTCTCGCCTTTTACTGTTATAGGAAAGTCCGTTTTTATTCCGCCAGAGCTGGTGCGTGCACTTAAGTAAAAGTTTGAGTTTTCTGGAAGCTTGATTTCAACACTTCCTGAAGAAGACTCTACATTAATATTATTATCAAAAGCTGCATAATCAATTTTTGTATCCCCGGAGGAAGAAGAAACCTTTAAGTCTCCAGTAAAGCCCGTAACTCTTTTGCTTCCTGAGGAATTTGATAATTTTGAGGTTTTTGTAGTGAGTTTATCAGCTTTTAAACTTCCTGAACTGGTGTTAAAAACAAAATTATCAGCAGAAATATTTTCTATATTTGTATCCCCGGAACTTGCATTGCACTCTAAACTTGAAAGCTTTAGGTTATTAACATTAAAACTTCCAGAGGAAGAGGAGAGTTTTAACGCACTTGTATAGGAATTAGGAATATAAACATCAAGCTTTAAAGATGAACTGAAAAATCCTATAACCATATTAGTTTTGCTGTTTACATTAATATATAAGTTATCTCCGGATGCATAGCATTCAAGCTCGGGTTTTGTATAAGGGCCGCTGCTTATAATTTTTCCGGTTAAAATAGCTTTAACTTCGCTTCCATCAACTGGTATTATATTAATATCAGGACTTGCTACACTGACTCTTATTTCTTTTATTCCATTAACATTTGAAGTCTTTTCTTCATTAATATCATAATTACCTTTTGCGCCGTTAAAAGAAGTCTTAGCGGAGCTAAAAAATACAATAGCACCTAATCCATAAGCAATAAACATTGTTGCCAGAAGATATAGAACAACTTTTTTCATATTCCATTTATTCATTATTTAAGCCCATCCTTTACATTCTTTTAATAATTCTCATATTCCAGTTGAGGTATTTTGAGCTGCCTTTAAAAAAGTATTTTGCAATATAGCAGTCCCCTATAAAGAATAATGCTCCAAAGGCGATGGTTCCAACTCCAAATAAAAATGCTGCAGAAGGAGAAACATTAAAAGGAACACCAAAGAAGTTGTTTGTAAAAGGAAGCAGCATAGTTCCAAAGGTCATGGCAACTCCTCCTAAGAAGGCTCCAACAGCTCCCGCAAATAGGCCGATAAGTGCTCCTAAAAGTCCTAAGTAAGGTCCAAGTATGAATATTAAGTTAAATAAAAGCAGTCCAATAGCTGCAATTATAGATATAGATACATCTTCTGCAGTTGTTTTATTCTTTTTATAGCTGGTATTCATGTTGTTATCCATATTTTCATTAGGTTCATTAATAGTTGGGTTTTCAAAGTTTAAGTTGGTCTTATATTGATTAGCAATGCTTTCAGGATCACCAAGCTCATCTATAAGATCTTCTTCTGTTTTTCCATTTTCAATTCCAAGCCTAAAATGCTCTTCATAATCATATAAAATATCTTTTCGTTCTTCTTCTGTAAAACCTGAAAGGGAGGAGTTTAGATTTCTTAAAAAATCTTCCTTATTCATTTATTTTAGTCTCCTTTACTATATTGTTAACACCTTCAACAAGGTCGTTCCATTCTATTAATATTTCTTCCTTAGTAGCTTTGCCAATGTCTGTAAGTTTATAGTACTTTCTAGGAGGACCTTCCTGCGATTCTTGTAAGTAAGTTGTAAAATATCCTTCCTGATTTAATCTCCTAAGTATAGGATAAATTGTACCGTCAGAAATTTCAATATTTTTGGAAATTTCACTGACTAGCTCATAGCCATAACAGTCTTTTTTATCTAATACAGCTAAAACGCATAGTTCAAGTATCCCTTTTTTTAATTGAGTATTCATAGCATCAATCCTTTTGGTTAATTTTAACTATCTATAGTATAACACCTAGTATTATTCATTGCAAGGTACTAAACAATAATATAGACTACAAATTTAATAAATAACAATTATTTACTTTAAACGGTGCTGTGCTATAATAAAAATACAGTGATATTTATCATTAGTTCCTATAAGGTGGTATAAGATGATTAAGTTAGAAGAAACCTTGATAGAAAATCCTGTAATAGCTGCGATTAGAAACGATAGTGATTTAAATAAAGCTATTTTTAGTAATGCAGAAGTGGTATTTGTATTATATGGAAATTTGATGAATGTTAAGGATATTTGTGAAAAACTAAAGGCTGCTAAAAAGATAGTTTTTATACATTTAGATATGATTGAAGGCTTAAGAGGAGATGTATTTGGTATAGAATACATAAAACAATATGCAGATCCATATGGTATAATCACAACAAAACCTACAAATATTAGGCATGCAAAACAGTTTGGATTGTGCACTATACAAAGAATTTTTATAATTGATTCTTTATCTCTGGAAACCGGGATTAAAAATATTAGAGAAGTGACTCCTGATGCGGTTGAAGTAATGCCTGGTATTGCAAGCAAGATAATAAATATAATTCAGAATAAAGTTAAGGCTCCTATTATTGCAGGAGGTCTTATAAATAATAAAAAAGATGTTATAGAAGCTCTTTCCAGCGGGGCAGTTGCAATATCAACAAGCAGTTCAGAGCTATGGAATATGTAAAATAAAATTATAATTGGCAGAGAAGTGAGAGCCAGATTATAATAATGCCTTAGGGCTTTATTATGATGTGGTTTTTTTATTAAGCTTAGTGTAATTGTTTACAAGTTTATTATAAAAGGGGATGTATTAAGTGAAATATGTAATGTCCTTAGATCAAGGAACAACAAGTTCAAGATGTATTATTTTTAATAAGAGCGGTTCTATTGTCAGTATGGCACAAAAAGAGCTGAAACAAATTTATCCTAAGGCTGGATGGATAGAACAGGACTCTATAGAAATCTGGGCTACTCAGTTTGGGGTTGCGGTAGAAGCTCTCTTAATGGCAGGGCTTCAGGCTAAGGATATAGCTGCCATAGGAGTTACAAACCAAAGAGAAACAACAGTAGTTTGGGACAAGAGGACTGGCATACCTGTTTATAATGCAATAGTATGGCAGTGCAGAAGAACAGCTGATACTTGTGAAGAATTAAAAAGCCAAGGCTTTGATAAAATAGTAAAAGAAAAAACAGGATTATTAGTAGATCCGTACTTTTCAGGTACAAAAATTAAATGGATATTAGATAATGTACCAAAGGCACGGGAGGAAGCAGAAAGAGGAAATCTTATATTTGGAAATATTGATAGTTGGCTTATATGGAATCTTACTAAGGGGCAGGCGCATATAACTGACTACTCAAATGCTTCAAGAACAATGCTCTTTAATATACACACCTTAGAATGGGATGATGAGATTTTAAAGGTTTTAAACATACCAAAGAGTATGCTTCCTGAAGTTAAGCCATCAAGTGATAATTACGGCTATACAAACAAAGTTTTATTTGGAGAAGAAATAGCTATAGCAGGAGATGCTGGTGATCAGCAGGCAGCTCTATTTGGTCAAGCTTGCTTTAAAGAAGGAACAGCTAAAAACACCTACGGAACAGGCTGCTTTATGCTTATGAATACAGGCACTAAAGCAGTAGCTTCAAAACATGGACTTCTTACTACAATAGCTTGGGGAGTAGATGGAAAAGTAGAATATGCACTTGAGGGAAGTATATTTGTAGGAGGAGCGTCTATTCAATGGCTGAGAGATGAATTAAGAATGCTAAAAGATGCCTCAGAGTCAGAAAGATATGCTTTAGCTGTAGAGGATACAAATGGAGTGTTTGTTGTGCCTGCATTTACAGGGCTTGGTGCACCATATTGGGACCCTTATGCAAGAGGAACTATCGTAGGACTTACAAGAGGAACAAAAAAAGAGCATTTTATAAGAGCTACATTAGAATCAGTTGCTTATCAGACTTATGATGTTTTAAAGGCAATGGAAGAGGACTCAAATATATCCTTAGTTGAACTTAATGTAGATGGTGGAGCAAGTTCAAATAACTTCTTAATGCAGTTCCAGTCTGATATACTAGGTGCTCAGGTTGACAGACCTCAGGTTATAGAAACAACAGCTCTTGGTGCGGCTTACCTTGCAGGACTTGCTGTAGGTTATTGGAAGGATAAAGAGGAAATCTCTCAAAATAGAAAGATAGCTAAAAGCTTCAAGACTCAAATGGAGGAGCAAAGAAGAGTAAAGCTTTTAAAAGGCTGGCATAGAGCTTTAAGGAGAGCCATGGAGTGGGAGAAAGATGAAGATTAAAGTTGTTGAAAGTACATTAATAAAGTAGTATAATAAAGATAGGCAAGAGAGTGAGAGCCATTATCCAAGGGAAAACCTTGGATAATGGCTCTTTTTTTGCAAAAAATTAAAAACTTAATTAGTGACTTAGGAAGTATGGTTTAATTAATAGATTTGAAAGGGGAAGCAAAGTATGTATGATGTTGCAATTATAGGAGCTGGAGTTATTGGATGCTCTATAGCCAGAGAAATGTCAAGGTATGAATTAAGGGTATGTGTGTTAGAGAAATCTTCAGATGCAGCAGCTGGAACTACAAAAGCAAACAGTGCTATAGTACATGCCGGCTTTGATGCCAAGCCTGATTCTTTAAAGGGAAGGTTAAATGCAAAAGGAAATGATATGTTTGATAGACTTTCAGAGGAATTGGATTTTCCTTTTAAAAGAATAGGGGCTTTTGTACTTTGTTTTGACAAAAAGGACTTGTATAAATTAGAAGAATTAAAAAAACAGGGAGAAACAAACGGGGTACCTGGACTAGTAATTTTGAGCAAGGGAGAAATTAAAAAGCTTGAGCCTAATATATCTGAAGATGTAGTAGCAGCACTTTATGCACCTTCCAGCGGGATAGTTTGTCCTTATGAAATGACTATTGCATTAGCGGAAAATGCAAACTGCAACGGAGTAGAATTTAGATTTGAAACAGAAGTAACCAAAATTGAAAAGAATAATAAAGGGTATTTAATTAATACAAGTAATGGTGAAATTGAAGCGGCATTAATAGTAAATGCTGCAGGTGTACACGCTGATGAAATAAATAATATGGTAAGCAAGAAAAAGCTTGATATAGTGCCAAGAAAGGGACAGTACCTACTCTTTGACAAAGAAGCAGGAAATTTGGTTTCAAAAACAATATTTCAGCTTCCAACTGCAATGGGTAAGGGAGTACTAGTAACTCCAACAGTAGACGGAAACCTTTTATTAGGACCAAATGCCGTTGATGTAGAAGATAAAAATGATTTGATTACCTCAAAGGATGGTATGGATGAAATAGTTAGCAAGGGACGATTGAGTGTTAAGGATCTTCCGTTAAATAAGGTTATTACATCTTTTTCTGGATTAAGAGCTCACAGTGAAGCAGATGATTTCATTATTGGTGAAGCTTATGATGCTGAAAACTTTATTAATGCAGCTGGTATTGAATCCCCTGGGCTTTCAAGTGCACCTTCTATTGCTCAAGTTATAGAAAATATTATTGCCCAAAAGCTTAAGCCGAAAAAAAATGATAACTTTAATCCTATAAGAAAGGGAATTCCAAAGTTCAGGGAATTAAGCAACGAGGAAAGAAACAAGCTTATAAAGGAAAGACCTGAATACGGAAAGATAGTCTGCAGATGTGAAGTTGTAACCGAAGGAGAAATAATAGATTCTATTAGAAGACCATTAGGAGCTAGAAGCTTAGATGGAGTAAAGAGAAGAACAAGAGCAGGAATGGGAAGATGTCAGGCAGGATTTTGCTCTGCTAAAATAGTTGATATATTAGCTAAAGAATTAAATATAGCTCCTACAGAAGTAACTAAGTTCGGAGGAGACTCTAAGGTTCTTATTGAAAAAAATAAGGAAAGCTTTGTGTAGAATGGGGGATTAGGGATGATTAATTACGATATAGTCATAATCGGAGGAGGACCTGCAGGTCTAGCTTCTGCAATTGCAGCAAAGGAGCAAGGTATTGATAATATTTTAGTTCTGGAAAGAGAAAATCAGCTTGGAGGGATACTAAATCAATGTATTCATAATGGTTTTGGGCTTCATACCTTTAAAGAAGAGCTTACAGGCCCTGAGTATGCTCAGAGATTTATTGATAAAGCCTTAGAACTTGAGGTTCCATACAAGCTAAATACAACAGTTCTTGATATTAATGAAAATAAAATTATTACAGCTGTTAATGATAGCGATGGGATTTTAGAAATACAGGCTAAGGCTGTAATTTTGGCTATGGGCTGCAGAGAAAGGCCAAGAGGAGCTATAAATATTCCTGGAAGCAGATGTGCTGGCATATATTCAGCGGGAACTGCTCAAAAGTTTGTAAATGTTAAGGGATATTTACCCGGCAAGGAAATTGTAATATTAGGTTCCGGAGATATAGGCCTTATAATGGCAAGAAGAATGACACTTGAAGGCTGCAAAGTTAAGGCTGTAGTAGAACTTATGCCATACTCAAGCGGACTTAAAAGAAATATTGTACAGTGTCTTGATGACTATGATATACCTTTAAAATTAAGTCATACGGTTATTGATATAAAAGGCAAAGACAGAGTTGAGGGTGTTACTATTGCAGAGGTGGACAGCAATAGAAATCCAATAAAGGGAACTGAAGAATATATATCTTGTGATACCTTGCTGCTTTCAGTAGGGCTTGTTCCAGAGAATGAACTTTCTAAAAAGGCCGGAGTAAAACTAAGTACTGATACTAACGGAGCAGAGGTTAATGAAAGCATGGAGACTAATGTGGAAGGTATTTTTGCCTGTGGAAATGTTCTGCATGTTCATGACCTTGTAGATTATGTAACCCTTGAGAGTTATACCGCAGGAAAAAATGCAGCAAAGTATGCAAAAGGGAAAAATATCTCAGGAAAAACTATAGAAGCTGTTGCTGAAGATGGAATAAGTTATATAGTTCCTAATTTTATTAATCCTTTAAATATAGAGGATTATGTTGATGTTAAATTTAGAGTAAGAAAAGTATTTAATAACAGCTTTATATCCGTTTATTTTGATGATGTAAGAGAGATGCATCTAAAGAAAAAGATACTAGCTCCAGGAGAAATGGAGGTTATCAAATTTAAGAAAGAATTGTTTGATAAGTATCCGGAGTGTAAAAAAATAATCATCAAGGTGGAAGGGGAGTAGTTTCATGGCTAAGAAGGAATTGACCTGCATAAGCTGTCCTCTAGGCTGCAATTTAGAGGTGGATATAATAGACGAAAATAACATAAAAGTAACAGGAAACAGCTGCAAGCGCGGTGAAGCTTACGGCATAAAAGAATGCACAAATCCAACCAGAATAGTAACCTCAACGGTGTTGGTTAAAAATGGAACTGAGGAAGTTGTACCTGTAAAAACAGAAAGAGATATTCCAAAGGGTAAAATCTTTGACTGCATAAGGGCTTTGAAAGGTTTATCTGTTGAAACTCCAGTTAAAATCGGAGATGTTATTGTAAAAAATATTTTGGGTACCGGGGTGAATATTGTAGCAACTAAGAATGTAGATAGATTGTAGTTTCAGATATGGAAAATATATCACTTAAGTAATTCAATCAAATTAAGTAGTAAAATAAAAATATAGAAGCCGCGGGGGTCTTCTTCCTGCTGCTTCTATATCTTCAATTCTTCAGATGTATTTTGTGTCAAAGAATAGTTAAGTATAGCCTTCTTCTCGGACTCTTTCAATGCTATAAACCTAGATTTTATCAAAGTATTCTCTGACAACTTCCCTGTCATCAAAATGTATAGTAGTATCCCCGATAATTTGATAAGTCTCATGGCCTTTTCCTGCAATTATTACAACGTCGCCAATGCCCGCATTTTCCAAGGCTTTGAATATTGCTTCCTTTCTGTTTTCACATTTTTCATAAGGGCAGTTTGTTTTTAGAATCCCCTGTTCAATTTCATCAATAATTGTTTTAGGATCTTCTTTTCTTGGATTATCAGAGGTTATGACAACATAGTCAGAAAGCCTTCCTGCCATTTCTCCCATTATAGGACGCTTTGTCTTGTCTCTGTTGCCGCCGCAGCCAAATACTGTGATTACTTTTCCATCAGCAATTTCTCTCATGGATTTTATTATGTTTTCAAGGCTGTCTGGTGAATGTGCATAGTCTACAATTGCCAAAATTCCTTTATCATTATGAATTTTTTCTACTCTTCCTGGTACTCCTTTTATGTCCTTTAAACCATCAATTATTGTATCTAGGTTAAGGCCGGAAAGATAGCATATCCCTATAGCTGCAAGAGCATTATATACACTAAATTTACCTGGAACGTTAAATTTGACTCTTTTTATTTCGTTCATAAATTTTAAGGAAAATTCTACAGAATCTAGTCCGTAAATTATATCAAAAGCTTTAAAGTCTGAAGGTTCGTTTATGCCGTAGGTATAAACCTCACCTGAGGCAATTTCTTTTATTTCTTTTGAAACTATATCATCAGCATTAGCCAGAGCTTTTTGGCACATTTTAAAAAGCTTAAGCTTTGCATTTTTGTAATTTTCCATGGTACCGTGCTCCTCAAGATGATCTTGAGTAAGATTTGTAAATACTCCTATATTAAAGTCACATTCGTATACTCTTCCTTTATCGAGGGCTGAGGAGGTAACTTCCATAACTACATCCGAAGCTCCCTCAGAGACTATTTCATTAAAGGATTCCTGAAGCTCAATAGAGTCAGGAGTAGTTGGGTTAAGCTTTGCGGCCTTAAGCTCCTTGCCGCCTACTGTATTTTGAATGGTACCAATTATTCCTGTCAGTCTGCCTGCATTTTCTAAAATTTTTGAAACAAAGTAAGTTACTGAAGTTTTTCCATTAGTTCCGGTTATGCCGATAAGATTAAACTTTTTAGAGGGCTCATTGTAATAAATACTTGCAATTTTAGCCATAGCTTTTTTTGAATCCGGTACTTTAATAACTGTTATATCCTCTGAAATCTTTTCAATATCATGCTCAATAACTAAAGCAATTGCACCATTAAGAACAGCTGAAGCTGCATAATCATGCCTGTCAGCATTTTTGTTTTTAACACATATGAATAATGAATTTGGTTTTACTCTTCTTGAATCCCAGCCTATGTTTTCAATTTCTATGTTATCGCTTCCTTGAATCAGCTCATAGGGTAAGTTTTTTAAAAGTTCTTTTAACTTCATTTATTTGCCTCCATTATTTATAAATGAATATATTATATAAATAGTATAGTCTCAGAAAATACAATACTTATTGTTAATAGTGTCTAATACAATGTAAAAAGTGCTATAATAAATATGTATGAATTTGTAAAGAGAGGGATATATTTTTGGAGAATAATGCTTTAGTAAATATTAAAAAAGGTTATCTGAACGAAGATTTCAGATTTTTTCATCTTAAGGATAAGAAAAGCGAAGAGCATACTTTTCACTACCATGATTTTAATAAAATAGTGATTTTTATCTCAGGCAGCGTAACCTATGCAATTGAAGGAAAGTACTACAAGCTTAGGCCCTGGGATATACTTTTTGTGGGAAGAAATGAGCTTCATAGACCAATTATAGATCCAAGTGAATTCTATGAAAGAATTATAATTTGGGTTAATTCCGACTTTCTTAAAAAGCAGAGCACTGAGGACGGGGATCTTCTTACTTGCTTTAATATAGCTGTAAAGGAAAAGTTAAACTTGTTTCGTTTAAGCTCAGAAAACTTACTTCTAATAAAAGAAATTTTATTTTCCTTGGAAAAAGCAATAAAAGATAAGAATTTTGGAGGAAGGCAGTCTCAAAACGCTTATTTTATTGAGCTTATAGTGTATTTGAATAGGTTAGTGCTTGGAACAAAAATTAAAAGAGACGAAAAAGATATTCAATATGATGAAAGAATAGTAAATATACTATCATATATTAATGAAAATTTGACTAGTGATTTATCAATAGAAAATATTGCAGCGAAATTTTATATAAACAGGTACTACTTGATGCATAATTTTAAAAATCAAACAGGCTATACTCTTCATAATTATATACTTGAAAAAAGACTTGCTAAGACAGCAGGACTTATAAAAGATGGCATTCAGGCAATAAGAGCTTCAGAGCAGTGTGGTTTTAATGATTATTCAAGTTTTGTCAGAGCATTTAAAAAAAGCTTTGGCTTGTCACCAAAGCAGTATTTCAAAGCAATAAAGGAAATTCAACATTCCTATAGTAAAGATAGTAAGTTTGATAGAGATAATCCATTTAGAGAGTAAGTGAAGGTCTCTTTATTTATAGGCATTAGTTTTTAGAAGTTCGCTTAAGTCTACAAATCTATAGCCTTTTTCTTTGAGTTTGGTTATTATTTCAGGAAGAGCTTCAGCAGTAGTGGCTTTGTCTTCGTTGCTGTGCATAAGAATTATCTCACCAGGTCTTACATTGTCCACTACATTTTTAACTATATTAGCCTTTTCCTTTTGAGACCAATCCAAAGTGTCTGTAGACCATATAGTAAGCTTTAAGTTTTCCTCCGAAGCTGCTTTTAATACAGTGTCATTCACTGCACCATAAGGAGGTCTTGCTATTGCAGGCTTCTTTTTAATAATGCTGTAAATAGCATTTTCTGCAGAGATAAATTCATTTTTTACTTCTTCAGCATTCTTTTTAGTTAATTCAGGGTGCGAGAAGCTATGACTTAAAACTAGATTTCCTTCTTCATAGGTTCTTTTTACAACGGAAGAATATTGCTTAACTTTGTTTCCTATGAAAAAGAAGCTTCCATGAATATTATTTTTTTTAAGTATGTCTAATATTTTAGGTGTTGTCTTTGAATCAGGGCCATCATCAAAGGTTAAGGCAACAACTTTTTCTTCAGTATATCCATTAATAAATAGCCTATCAGGGTTAGCTTTTGACAGCTTAACTATGTCTTTTCGCCAAGCATCCATTGCATCAATTTCTTTTTTGCTAAGCTTATTTGATTTTCCGTATATATCATATATTGTAGGTTCTTTTGACGATAGATTATCTTTAGAAGGTTCGGGCTTAATTGGCTCAGGGACCTTAAGATTAGTAGCCTGAGGCACAGATGAAGATAAATCAGGTTGTTTCTTTGAAGAACTTGCGCATCCTGACAAAGTAAATATTAAAATTAAAGATAAAAGTATATAAATAATTTTTCTCATAATAAAATCACCCTTTTTATAATTGTATCCTTATTATAAGCTTTTCTATAGTTATTGTTAAGTGTATAATGAATTAGTATAATAATAACATCAATAGATAACTTAGGAAGGTAATAACATGAATGGATTACTTCAAGTTGATAATTCAATTTTAAAATTTCTTTCAGCAGGAATTAAAAATAGTTTTTTTGACAGGATTATGCCTTTTTTTTCAGGTATTAATAATCACGGAGAGGTATGGATAGCTATTGCTATAATACTTATAATAAATAAAAATACTGGTATAAGAAGACTTGGAATAAGTATGCTTATTTCTTTGGCGATAGGATTTATAGTAGGTGAGGAAATTTTAAAAAATACAGTTGGAAGAGTAAGACCTGTAGGCAGTGAGTATAATTTTAATTTTATAGCTCAAATTCCAAAATCTTATTCTTTTCCATCAGGACACACAACGTCATCTTTTGCAGCCTTTGGAGCCTGCTTGTTTAGCAAGGCAAAATATAGATATTTAGCTTTAGCCCTAGCAATATTAATTGCTTTTTCTAGAATATATCTGCATGTTCATTATCCTTCAGATGTTCTTGGAGGAATACTTTTAGGCCTATTTTGCGGAAAAATTGGTGTAAACTTAGGAAAAGCGTTCTTTAGAGGTAGAGAATCAAATTAGAAAAGGAGGTAAAAGGTCTAAATGACCTTTTACGGGCAACCTGTGAGCGGAAGCGAGCAATTTCAGGTTGCCCAGTGTTTCGAGTGAAAGGAGGTACAAGTGCTAAATGCACTTGTACGGGCAGCTTGTGAGTGGTAGCGAACAAGTTCAAGCTGTCCAGTGTTTCGAGAGAAAGGAGAAAATTATGCCGGGATTTGTTTATGAAAAAGAATATGAAATACATTACTATGAAATAGATTATAATAGGAGAGCTTTAATAACCAGCTTAGTAGATTTTTTCGGTGATATAGCAACTGCACAATCAGAGCAGCTTGGTGTTGGAATTGAGTATTTAAAAGAAAATAATTTAGCTTGGGTCTTATACAAATGGAATATAGATGTAATTAAGTATCCAGTTCATGGTGAAAAAATTATTGTTAAAACATGTCCTTATTCAATGAAAAAGTTTTATGCCTATAGAACCTTTGAGGTGTTAAATAAAGAAGGACAAACAATAGCAAAAGCTGAGTCTATATGGTTTTTAATAAACCTGGAAAGAAGGAGACCTGGTAGAATCAGCGAGGATGTATATAAATTTTACGGACTTGATTATAATGACCAAAATACATTAGAAATAGAAGATATTAAAAAACCAGATAAAATTGATGCAGAAAAAATATTTAATGTTAGATACAGCGATATAGACACAAACCAGCATGTAAACAATGTAAAGTATATAGCTTGGGCCATTGAAACTGTTCCAATGGAAGTAGTTTTAAATTATACCCTTAAAAATTTAAAGGTTACTTATGAAAAAGAAACTACTTATGGAGAGACTATAAAAGTCGTTACTGAGATTATTACTAACGATAATAATGTAACATGTCTTCATAAAATCGTTGATAAAGAAGAAAAAGAGCTTACACTCATAAAAACCACCTGGGAGAAAAACTAAAAGTTTTTCTCCTTTTTAGTTTGAATAGTTTGTCACATCTGATAAAATGTTATATAGGATTATTAAGGAAATATGTCGGTTTATGTTGGAGGAAATGAGATTATGGGAGCAAAGTTTAAGTCTCCGGAAATAGATGCCGCTGGATATAGGTTGTGGAAAAAACAATTAATGTCTACTAAAGATAAACTTAAAAGAGTCAATAGACTTTATTCAATTTTAAGTAAAATCAATCATGCTATTATAAGAATAAAGGATATCGAATTATTATATAAAGAGGCCTGCAGAATAGCTGTAGAAGAAGGTTTGTTTAAAGTAGCTTGGATTGGAATTATTAACGAAGAGACTTCTTTGCTGGAGCCAGTGTCCCAATGCGGTCTTAGTTGCGAAGAGGCTTGTAAGGTAATAAACGACTTTAGAGATAAGGGAATTCCTAATGGTGGAATTATAGAAAGAACAATTGATAGTAAAAATTATGTTTTTGATGATAATCTACAAGAAAAAACCAAAGGAAAACCTTGGCATAAAAAAATTATAGATTATGATATAAATTCTTGTACAGTTTTTCCTCTAAAGCTTGAAGATAAAGTTATAGGAGTTATGGTTTTTTATTCTGAGGAATATTCGTTTGTTGAACAGGAAGAGCTTAATCTATTAAATAATTTATGTGAAGATATAAGCTTTGCTATAGATACGATTAAGAAAGATAAGATGAAGAAACAAGTTGAGGAAGAACTTATTCAAAGTGAAGAGAGATATAGAAAAATATTTGAGCTTTCACCAGCTGCAATATTGGTACATAGTCAATTTAAGATATTATACGCTAATTTAGCTGCAATTGAACTTTTAGGAGTTGAAAAACAAGAAGATCTAATAGGAAAAGACTTGATGGCTTTTGTGCATAGGGACTATAGACAGGAAGTAATCAAGAGAAAGTATGAACTGAAGGACTATGGTGTTCCGCTTCCTTTTGAGGAGCAAAAGTATATAAGAGTGGATGGAACTGTAATAGATGTAGAGGCAACTGCCAGCCTTTTTCCTTATAAAAATCAAAATGCTATGGTATCAGTTATTAGGGATATAACTGAAAGAAAAAAGCTTGAAAGTCTAAAAAAGATCTCTGAAGAAAATATAAAGCTTCTAAATGAAGCAAGAGAATATGACAAACTGAGAACAGAGTTTTTTTCAAATGTATCTCATGAACTTAGAACTCCTATAAATGTAATACTTTCCGCCATTCAGCTTTTAAATTTATATATTTCTGAAGGAGATATAAAAGAGGAAGAAGGTAAAATTACAAAGTATATTTATAGTATGCAGCAAAATTGCTACAGACTCTTGAGACTTGTGAGCAACATAATTGATATAACTAAAATAGATGCAGGATTTTTTGAACTGCAGCTTAAAAATCATAATATAGTTAATATTGTTGAAGATATAACGGGTTCTGTTTCAGGATATACCGAACATAAGAGAATAAGCTTAATTTTTGATACTGACATAGAAGAAAAAATAATAGCTTGTGATTCTGATAAGATTGATAGAATTATGCTTAATCTTTTGTCAAACTCCATTAAGTTTACAAATCCAGGAGGGACAATTTCTGTAAATATATATGATAAGAAAGATAAGGTTGTAATTTCAGTAAAAGATAATGGAATTGGAATTCCTAAAAATAAAAAGAATTTGGTCTTTGAAAGATTCCAGCAGGTAGACAAGTCTCTTGCCAGAAGTCATGAGGGAAGCGGAATAGGCCTTTCTATAGTAAAATCTTTAGTAGAGCTTCATGGGGGATGCATAAAGGTTGAAAGCGAGTATGGAAAGGGAACGGAATTTATAATAGAACTACCGATTAGGCTTGTCAATGAGTCAACAAAGAATAATACTGAGAAAGCTATATTTGGGGAAAGCCTTGAAAAGATTAATATTGAGTTTTCGGACATAATGCAGGAATAAAAATGAAGAGGCTGCCTGAAAACAGCCTCTTCTAATTAATCAATTCGGTCTTATCATTTTCAATTACTATCTTCCGCTTGCACTTTTTGCTGCAGCATAAGCTGAGCTCCAAGCCCACTGAAGGTTAAAGCCTCCGCAGTCTCCATCAACATCTAAAATTTCTCCGGTAAAATACAAATTAGGAACGAGCTTTGATTCTAAAGTTTCTGGGTTGATATCAGCTGTGTCAATACCGCCTGCAGTTACTTGTGCATTAGTGAAGGAATTTGTATCTGAAACCTTAAACTCCCAGCAGTTTAAGAGATTGTATAAATTTTTCTTTTCTCTGTAGTCTAAGTCCCAGCATGGCTTATGAATGTTGCTAATACCTGCTTCCTTTAGAATTATTGGTATAAGCTTTTTGTTTACTATTCCTATAAAAGCATCATGAAGGCTTCTATGACCGAATAAGGCAAAATGGGTTTCAAAGAAATTCTCTAGTTCGTCACTTTTCATTGTATACATCATATTAACCTTGATTTTTACATCGCTTCCTTTAGAAAGAGCAGAAGAAGCTGTCCTGCTCAATTGGAGTATTGGTGGACCTGAGATGCCGTAATCTGTAAATAGTATCTCTCCAAACTCTCTTCTTTTTAATTCGTTATCAACAAACACTTCAGCGATACCGTTAAATTTCACCCCTGAAAGAGCTTTTAAGTTTTTATAATCAAGCTTTAACTGCACAAGAGCAGGTATTGGAGTTATTAGTTTATGCCCAAAGCTTTTTGCCAAGGTATATCCGGATCCATCTGATCCGGTAGCTGCAAGAGTCTTTCCTCCAGAGGCTAATATAACCTTGCTGCCTTCATAAACCTCACCATTGGAAGTTTCAAGAGTAAAACCTGTTTTCTTCTTATTTATTGATTTAACCTTTGAATTTAGATAAACCGGTATACCTCTATCTTCAAGGGCCAGCCTCATTATATCAAGCACAGAAGAAGCTTGAAGAGACATTGGGTACATTTTGCCTTCATCCAAAGTAATGAGGGGCAGTCCGATAGAGGAAAAAAAGCTAATAGTATCATTTACTTTAAAGCTATCTAACACAGACATATAAAAATCCTTATTACTGCTGTGATATCTATGTGCTTCTATATATTTATTTGTAATATTACATCTTCCATTTCCGGTAGTTAGAAGCTTTTTGCCGATTCTATCATTACCTTCTATTAAAGCTGCATCCATTCCAAAATCATGAGCTAAAATTGCTGCCATAATTCCGGAAGCTCCGCCGCCCACAATTAAAATATCGTGCTTCAAATTAATCTCTCCCTTAGGTTAACAAAATTACATATCATTTATATATTTTATCCTAAAGTCAGCTTTTTGAATATATTAGAAAAATATTTTATATTTTCATAAAAAGTTGTAAACCTTTTGGCATAAACAATTAAATACTAATTAGAAACTAGGGGTAAAATTACCTTTGTAACGATGAGTTTATTAAAATATAATTAAGTCATAGGAAAGATAGAAAGGAGAGTTTTTTATGAGAATAAAAATAATAAATGAAAAACTTTCTAATTATAATGATGAATATAAGGTTCAAAGCATGAATTATGATATGGTTGTTGTTGATGATAATAATGAAAGAACTGCTGTAAATATAGAAGACGTAAAGTTAATACCTGAAACCGACATTGACAAGCTTATAGTAAGTTATAGCGATATATTAAAAATAAAGCTGAATAATTATATATCAGCTGCATTATATGCAGCGCTGATTGAAGGTATAGAAGGCGAAACTAATAGAAGATTAGATAGTCTTGAGGTATTAAAGGATGAATATAAGATAAGTAAAAGAGGTATATGGGAGAAGAAGCTTGTTTTAGTTGTCAACAAATCTATTCCGCTAGATATAACAATTGTAGGTGAAAAATATGCACATAAGTTTAGTATAACCTTTAAGGAAATAAATCTTAATGATTTTATAGAAGGCTGTTATGAAAATATAAAGCATATAAAAAAAGAGATAGAAGAAAAAGAAAAAAGTGTTGATAGATATAAGCATATGTTAAATGATGTGTTGAAAAATAGTGTAGCTTCAGAAAATAATTCAAGAAATAAACTTGTTTCAGGGATGTAGTTTTTGCTATAGTCTTTATACCAGCTGATATTAACCCGCTGGTATAAAGACTATTTTGTTATTATATAATAAATTTGGAGTATAATAATGATAAAGGAAGGTGATCTTATGCAGGCTCAAGAATTATTAAATTATAAAAATTGGGTAGTTGTCGGAGATGTGCTGAACAGCAGCAAATATGCACACAGGATTTTAAATTCTCTAAAAGCTGCAGATTTTAACGTGGAGGGGGTAAATCCCAGGGATAACACAAACACACTTCACAAAAGCTTAAAGGATGTAGACTATAAAATAGATGTTATAGATTTATGTATCAATCCATTAACAGGCTTAAATATTATGAAGGAAGCTCTGGAATTAAAGATTGACAAAGTGCTTATTCAACCAGGTGCAGAGAGTGAAGATATAATAGAATTCTGCAAAAACAATGGTATAACAGTAATAGAAGGCTGCGCTTTAGTGGAACTTTCTTATTACAATAGAAAAGTTTAAACGAAACTTAAGTAAATTGCGAACTAAAGTTATCGTAGGCTGTGGGATAAAGACCTTAGAGCCTTGCGTAGAAAATAATATTTTACTTTATGATAACTTTGCGTATGTTCTAAGGCTTGCAATACTGAAAAGATAAGAGCCTCTAAGCTTTTCAGCATTACTTCGCCAAGAACATGAGCAAAGTTATCAATCAAATTAAAATATTATTTTCTACACCTGATCTCGGTCTTTATACCACAGCCTATGTAGCTTTTCTACGCAATTATAAGTATTTATATGACTTCTCAATCATTTCTCATTCTAATATTACAGTTATTAATATGTAAAATGCATTGCTAGTGCAAATAATAACAAGCTGACGCTTTAAAAGATTTGATAAGAGCATGAATTAGCAGAGAAGATGGAGAAAAGCTAAGAGAAACATTGAACAAACTTTAGAAACTCTTATGCTGGTGTTTAAAAAATCTTTATTCCTAGCTATGACCCTAAAAAACTCCCCTTGAGTGAATTAGCATAGAATAAAGATTTTTTAATAAAACAGCATTAGAGTTTCTTAGTGAAGTGAAGTTTATCGTGATATTCTCCATCTTCTCTGTAGGCTCGTGTCTCAAAGCATTTACTGCGTCCTTAGCTTATGTTTCTCAATAACTAAAGAAAATTGGAGAAAAGCAGAGATATAGAGAGCTTGTTACACAAGGTAAAATGTAACAATAAAAAAAAGAAAAAAATATAAAAAAATCTGTTGACATAAGTTAAAATTTTATGTATTATAGTCTATGTCGGGTCGCCAAGGCGGCTGAGACAAAACATGGCTCATTGGTCAAGCGGTCAAGACACCACCCTTTCACGGTGGTAACGGGGGTTCGATTCCCCCATGAGTCACCACACTATGGGCGCATAGCTCAGCTGGGAGAGCATCTGCCTTACAAGCAGAGGGTCACAGGTTCGATCCCTGTTGTGCCCACCATAGTGAATTAATCACTAAAAAATAATATGGCTCAGTAGCTCAGTTGGTTAGAGTGCCGGCCTGTCACGCCGGAGGTCGAGGGTTCGAGCCCCTTCTGAGTCGCCATTATTATGCTGGCATGGCTCAACGGTAGAGCAGCTGACTTGTAATCAGCAGGTTGTAGGTTCGATTCCTATTGCCAGCTCCACTAAATTTAATATGGCTCATTGGTCAAGCGGTCAAGACACCACCCTTTCACGGTGGTAACGGGGGTTCGATTCCCCCATGAGTCACCACACTATGGGCGCATAGCTCAGCTGGGAGAGCATCTGCCTTACAAGCAGAGGGTCACAGGTTCGATCCCTGTTGTGCCCACCATAGTGAGTTAATCACTAAAAAATAAATATGGCTCAGTAGCTCAGTTGGTTAGAGTGCCGGCCTGTCACGCCGGAGGTCGAGGGTTCGAGCCCCTTCTGAGTCGCCAAAAAAGTATAGTTGAAAAACTATACTTTTTTATTTTTTATTATATATCCAATGCAATAAAGTTCTTGCATTGGATATATTAAAAATAAATTAATAAGACTGTAGCTTGCAGAAAACCCACATATTCTTATATTCTTTTATTTATTTGTTTTTAAAAATATATAAATATTTATATAGCATAGGGACGATTACGATATAAATGAATCAATTTTATCAAAAGTTCTTTTACTTCAAATATGACAAAAGCTGCAGAGATAGATATTATAGGCATTATAGGAAACATATATCTTGAAAAACAGAAAAAAGGAAGATATATGCAGTTTATATAAATAACAGAATTAATCAGCAGTGAGAAATTGTTGTAGGTCTTTCTTTTAAATAAGTATATAATAATACTTACGATAAATAAAGTTATTAAAAATAGATGATACTTTATTACAGATATGCTTTCAAAGCCTAATATTTCTCTCCAATAAAAAGGAGAACTAAACTGATGAACAGTTTTACCTACAGTATACCAATATAAATATTGCAGTGGTTTCTGAGGAACTAAAGTTTTTATTCGAAGCTTTGCAATCTCAGTTTCAGTTTTGTCGTTTTCCATCTCATTATCAGTGTATTTAAAGTGAGATCTATCTATATACGAATCGCTTCCATCTTCGTCATTATAGTTGATATATGTTCCTTGAAGCATAGGGTTTCCGCTTGAGACGGTAAAGGGAATAAATGCATTAAATAATTTATAATTACGTATCCACCAAGGACTCATTATTAAAACAAAAATTGATGATACTATAACAGTATGTTTAATAATAGATGATATGCTGTATTTTTTCTTTGTCCACATAATTAATATGACTATAGGAAAAAGAGCTATAGGTGGTCTGAATAATGCCGAAAGTCCCCATATTACGCCGCCTATTATGTAATATATAGTTTTGTTATTTTCAACTGCATATAAGCAAAAGTAAATAAGCAGCAAAAATAGAAACTTAAATATAACTTCGGTAAGAATTAAATTAGATGTCCAGATTTCAGGTATATATATAGCATCCAAGGATACAGCAATTAAGCCTATTTTACTGTTAAATATTTTCCTTCCTATAAAAAATACTAATAATAGCGAGAATGTCTGAATAGCAGCCTGCATAACTCTGAAGGCAGCAACACCGTTCATGGTACCAAATAATTTCATAAAAAATGATAAAACATAAGGCAAACCCGGCATTATAAAAACGGTAGGGCTGGTTGTGTTTTTATAAGTTAATACACCTGTATCAAGTAAAGTACGAGCACTTCTTATATATTTAACATCATCATTATCATAAGTTTCCAAGCTTCCGAGCAAAGTAGAATTTCCGTATTTGAATATTGTGTATAAACAGATTAAGAAAAATATGCTTGCTATAACTAATAAGATAATTTTTGTAAGTCTTGATTCGTTTTTCAAACTAAACATTATATATCCTCCTATTTTTTTGATACGAAATAAGCTCCCAGAACTATAAGGAGTATTCCTGCCCATCTTGTAGGAGGAACTTTCTCTTTAAATATAAGAATTGCTGCAAAAGCCGCTGCAACATAGCATAAACTCTGAAGAGGATAAACTAAGGATAAATCCGCTTTTGATAAAATATATAACCAAATCATAGTTGCAAATCCATATAAGACAAGTCCTGAAAAAATGTATGCATTCATAAATAATTTTAGTATTGAGCTTAAGTTAAGTTGAAGAGCAGTATTATTCAAGCCTATCTTCCAAAGAGTTTGCCCAGAAACCAATAACAATATATTAACAGCGAGTAGTCCATATAGTTTATTCATTATCAGCCTCCGAAGTACTTTTTAGTATAGCAAGTTCTTGTGTTAAGTTTATAACTCTTCTCTTTAAATCTGAAACCTCAATTGTTAGTATAAAGGCTAATAAGAAGCTGAAGATTATTCCGGTAACAAATAAAAGTGCCGGCGGATAATAAATTCCAATCCTCTTTGAAATAGTGTCTAACATATTTTTGTTAATACTTAAAATAATTAGTGCTGATGAAATAGCAAGCCAAAATATACAATATCTAAGATCTAGGCTCCTTTTTCGAGAATAATAGATTGTTACAAACATAAATATTAGTGATAAAAATGTACAATATAAATAAGCATTCATATTTAGCCCCCTATAATTAATTATTTAAAGGATGATTGAAAGGGTAACTTTAATCATGTAGTAAGCTGATTTTATTGGTGTTATAGAGGATTTTCCCCCTTGCCTGTAATTCATTTCTACAGGTATCTCTTTTAATCTGATACCATGAGAGCAGCAGCTTACTATAGTTTCAACTTCCGGGTAATCTGATGGATAATAATGAGAAAAAAGCTTTATAGTTTTTTTGTTTATTGCCCTAAAGCCGGAAGTAGTATCAAAAATCGGCTGATGAATAATTAAAGAAACCAATTTTGAAAAATACTTTATTCCTATGCTTCTAAATAAACTTGGAACATAATTGGTTCTATCTACAAAACGCGAACCAATAGTCATGTCTGCCGTATTGTCAATAATAGGCTGGATAAGCTGAGGAAGATAGGAAGGATTATGCTGACCATCACCATCAATCTGAATGGCTATATCATAATCATTGTATGATGCGTATAGATAACCAGTTTGTACAGCGCCTCCTATACCAACATTATGGGGAAGATTTATAACTTTTGCCCCTGCCTGTGATGCCTGCTCATAGGTATTATCACAAGAACCGTCATTGACTACTAAAACATCTACCCCCAAATTACATTTATAGATGCTTTTTACCACGTTATATATCGTAGTCTCCTCATTGTAAGCAGGTATTATAACCAATATTTTCATAATAGACCTCCTTGTACCAGTTAAGTCATTTTTAATTATAGTACTTAATTTTAAAGAGTATCTTTCATGATTCTTAAAAATTTCTTAAGAATGTACCAAAAGGTGCCAAAAGTGCAAAAAATAAAAAAAATAAGCAGTAATTTATAGTTTTACTGCTTAATTTTTTTATTTAGCCTTACTTAAATTTTTCTTTATCCTGATATCATCACCAAAGAACTTATATAGTCCAAAGTTTCCAAGAAGCCTTGAACTGATTCTTTCGGAGTAAATTTGAAGTATTTCCTCCAAGGTGCAGTTAGTAGATACAATCATTTTTTTGTTTTTAAGTATTTTTTTATTTAATAAGTTAAATAGTTCTGTCTTTGAAAAATCGCTTATCTGCTCAGTTCCAAGGTCATCAATTATAAGTAAATCACAGTTTACTATTAAATCCTCCAAAAGCTCATCACCACTAAAACGTATAGTCTTTAAGTTTTGAATCAAGCTTTCTGCTGTCCTGTAAACTACTAAATAACCCTTATCTAAAAGCTCCTTTGCAATACAGTTAGATAAAAAAGTCTTTCCTGTTCCAGAATTTCCGTAAAACAAGAAGTTCTCGTTTGAGGAATCAAAGTTTATAATAAAACTCATAGATCTTGTTACTATCTTCTCCATGGTTTTTCTTGGGCTCTCAGGCTCATTAGAAGCTTTTCTGGAAGAATAGTATTCAATATTAAAGTTATCAAAGTTATTATCCTTTGTAAGCTCGTTTAAGTCAGAGTTTTTATAATAAATTTTAACTAAATTCTGCTTATAGCAGGAGCACTTTGAATTGCCAATAAAGCCTGTATCTTTACATTTTTCGCATTTGTAATTCATATCTAAATAATTTATAGCATAGCCGTGCGAAAAAAGAAGTTCTGATTTTTGCACTCTAAGGTCTCTGATTTTTTCTCTTAAATTATTTAAATACTCATCTCTGTTTTTAATATCTTTAAAAGCGCTTATAGAAACCTCAACACTCAGCTTTCCAATCTGACGTTCAATATCTAAAACCTGAGGAAGGTTTTCTTCAATCTCTTTTCTTCTTTTAGCTAAAGCCCTTTCCTCATTGTCTTTTAAGGTATCATAAATTTTTAATATCTCAGCCTGATATCCTTTAATCATCACTGCTATTCTCCCATCCTAAGAGCTTTTTCTCAAGTTCATCAAAATTATATGTTCTTTGCTCAAAGTTATTAAAGGTACTATTTGTATTTGGTTTGTAATTAGTAGTTCTCTTAATTTGCGTAGTTTTAACATCCTTTTTGGCTATATCTTCTAGGTTTGTAAGCCCATCTTTGTACCAGCTTCCTAAAATTCCATCGATATATTTAAATTCTGCTTTGTTTATTCTTTCGAAACATATATCGCAGGCTCTAAATATAACATCTAAAGGGAATTTATAAATATTAATCCACTTATCCAGCATATCTTCCTGAGGTTTCATAACTTCCCCATCTTTTATGCCAAGATAATTTAATATCTTTTTAATCTTAATCCATTTATCTTCATGTCTTTTAATAAAGGATTGTGCTTCCTCAATAGTTTTAATCTTAGAATCATACCAGGCAATAGCTATTTTTTCTATATATCTGTAATCAGTTTTGCCTTTGGAAACGCAATATTGTATTAGAAGAAGAATTAATTCAAGAGGGAAATTATATTCCTTCTGCCAGCCTATATAAAGACTCATTTCCTTTGTGGAAAGAGGTCTGCCAACAAGCTTCTCTATATCCTGCAGCATATCCTTTGTTGTATTTTTGTTTAACTCTTGAAGTAAGTTTACATTTTCGCTGCTTTCTACGGCATGTTCCGTTAAATCTGAAAATTGTATACTGAAATTTCCCATGTTATCAATAGGAATCATTTTTATTACGCCTTCATCATTCCAATAATTCCATGCATTCAAAACATCTGTCTCTAATAAGTGGAGAGTGCTCGCCATTATTGAGGAGCTTACACCAAGCTCTCCAGAAGTACAGTATTTAAGCCCAAGTATATATACCTTAACAAAATCTCCACGTGCTTTAGTCATATAGTTATCTATGAAAACGTTGCTCACAGGCGTGTAATCTTGAGCTTTACTCTTAAACATAAAAGTGCTCATCAAACAACAACCTTCCTTTGCTAATTTTATACAATATGTGGTATCGTACATAATAATTATAACAAAATATAGAGGTAGTAACAACAGCATATAGGATATCTTAAATATTAACAGCTAGTAAATTTTTATTCATATTTTAGTATTTTATAGAAAAATAATTATAATAATTGTCAAATTTGGTTATATTACTTAAGGTGAGAGGAGCGATAGTATTGAAGTTTTTCGACAAATGTAAAAAATACATAATTATTGCAGCGGTTTTTGGAACCTTTACTACATCCTATATCTTTGTTACAGAAAATAAAGCTAATGCATATGAAATCAGCATTGGTGACAAGGTAGTAGCCTATAGCATCGAAGACCAAAAAAATTTAGATATAGTTAATTCTTTGGAACAAGAAATAAAAAACAGATTTGGAGCCTCCCAGCTTAAGGAAAGCATAGCTGTAAACAAGGTAAGAGTGCAGGAGGGTTCTGTAGTAAGTGACAAGGCTTTAAAACAAACAATACTTCAAAATTCTAAAATGGAAGTAGAAGGCTGTGCAATTCTTGCTAATAAAAAGCAGATAGGTCTAGTTGCAAATGAGAACGAAGGAAAGCAGGCTTTAGAAAAATTAAAGGACTACTATGCAGCTAAAAGCGGTCTTTCTATTAAGGAAAGCAAACTAAAAACTGAAATCACATATTCAAAACAGAAGGATATTATATCAAATATAGACAGCATAGATGAAGTATTTGAAAGAGTAAAGGATGCAAACTCTAGATTTAAAAATCCAGTAGTAGCTTTTGAGCTTAAAGGTACAGAGGAAGCAAAGGAAGTTATAAGCCCTGGAACCAGTGTTACTATATCAGACAGTATACCAGCAGGGCAAAGCAAGATTCAAAGCAGCGGCAAAGAAGGTCAGAAATTAGTTGTTAAGGAAGTTGTTATGGAAAATAACAAAGTCATAAGCACAACAGCCTTAAGCGAAAAGGTTATAACGGAGGCCCAAAACAAAATAGTTCTCCAAGGAAAGCCAAAAACTGCTGTAGCAGGATTAGCTTATTTAACTACGCCTTCAAGAGGGACTATATCCTCACCCTTTGGAGCAAGATGGGGAAGAATACATGAAGGTATAGACATTGCTGCAAATATTGGCGATCCAATTTATGCAGCCCTTGACGGTACTGTAGCTTATGCAGGCTGGGAAACAGGCTATGGAAACTTTATTCAAATAAAACATGCTGATGGAGTTTTAACAGCCTATGGCCACTGCAGCAAGATTTTAGTTGCTGTAGGCGATACAGTTAAAAAAGGCGATAAAATCGGCGAGGTAGGAAACACAGGAAACAGCACAGGACCTCATCTTCATTTTGAAGTGAGGGTTAATGGTGTTGCGAAGGATCCAATGGCGTACTTGAATAAATGAAAAAAATCCCCAATAGGGGATTTTTTTATGTTAGTAGTAAATTTTCACGATGTAAAAATGGTGCTTTACGAAATTATATAGATTTGAAAACCCATTTATGATACTATTTCTATAAGTTATAGATAAAATGTAAAAAATTACAATAGATAATCATAAGAGGGGCAGGGGAGAACAAGTGAGTAAAATTAAACCATTAGTAAAGTATGAAATTATAAACATAAGAAGAAGCAATATAGTCTGGATAATTGGGATATTATATGCTGTTGGTTTGGAGCAGTCCATAAGTAGCATGTTTACATATGGAAAACACTTTCTTTCATTAGTTGATTTCATAGGAGCATCCTGGCTGCCTTTAAATTTTGTAATGATACCAATTATGCTTGTAGCTATGGATATTGGAGCTGGTGAGAGTGATATTTTCAGAACCATGAATATTTCTTCGAGAAAGTTATTTTTAAGCAAGCTAATAACAATGCTTATAATTGATGCAGTAATATTGCTTGTTAATATAATAGTGGCAGCAGTTATAGGAATTCTGTGCAAAGTTTCTATAGGATACTTTATCTATGAAGTTTTTGGTTATATTTCAAATACAGTTATTCTTCTACTTGTATCTACTATAATAGGTTTATTTGTAGGACAAGTTCTTTGCAAATATATAGGAGAAGTAGTTGGATTTATTTTAGTAATAATAATATTTTTAGGTTTAAGCAATTTCTATAAGGTCTTTAATATTATTGTTCCATTGTTTAATATTAGAACTTTTTCTGGAAGCTTTGACGTTATAAGTTATGATAAAAGTTATCTATATCATAATGTTTTTTGGATTCTAGCAGCATTTATGCTTTTGGCAGCATGTTTACTTAGTGAGCATAAAAGGGAAGAAAAACAATTATTTAAAAAAGTATATATTTCTGCTATAGCAGCATCACTTATGCTTTGTATATATCTAGGTGTAAATATTTATTCAATAAAGCCAACTTTTTATGATGCCAGACGAAGTTTCGAAGTTGATATGCCAAGCGGTATTAATGATGATGAACCTAGAACCTTCTTTAATAAAAATAATGACAGCTATTACATAGATAAATATAATATGAATTTGACTATAAATGATAAGCTTGAAAATAAGTGCGAAATGGAGATGGTATTATCTAAAGATAATATTAACTCTGTTGAGATCGGGTTATATAGAAAATTGAATATATCTTCTGTATTAGTAGGGGGTGATAAGGCAGATTTTAAGAGAAATGATAATAGCTTTCAGATTAATTTTCCTAAGGCTTATAAAGCTGGAGATAAAATAAGTATTAAAGTTAATTATGAAGGAATTATAAAAACTACTGGGGAACAAGGTAAGCAAATGTTTTTTGTAAGAAATAATTATTTATTTCTTGGAGATGTTTTTGAATGGTATCCTAAATTAAATGACAGCACAATAAAGGAATATAAGGTGAGTATAAATTATAAAGAAAAAAACAAGCTTTATTCCAACTTAGATACAAAAAGTAGTTGGGGCAAATATGAATTTCAAGGAAAAGATAGAGAGATAGTCTTGGTAAGCGGCAATATAACTGAAAGAAAATATAAAGACTATTTGTTTATAGGGAATGAAGAATATATAAATAATGATGAGAATTGCAATTCAGCTATAGAGATGAATAATAAATTTAATTCCGGTAAAGCAAATAAGATTTTATTTGTTCCTGCTATTCCAGGTGGTACAAGAATGGATAAGCCTTATGAAAAGGTATATGTAAAGGCTGATTATTAATATCTAATAAAGGATGGGGAATTATGAACAGTTTAATAGTAAAAGATATTAAATACAACTATAAAAGAGTAGAAGCACTAAAGGGAATATCCTTTGAGGTTAATGATGGTTTAGTAGGAATTTTAGGACCAAATGGCGCGGGAAAAACCACTGCAATGAAGCTTATTACTACTCTCTTTTCTATTCAAGGCGGCGATATTTTCTTAAATGGATTAGATTATAAAAAAGATTTGAAGGAAGTAAGAAAAAATATAGGCTATCTGCCTCAGGATTTTTCTACTTATGGTCATTTGAAGGGCAGGGAGTTTTTAGAGATAATAGGGGACTTAAAATTAAATGAAAATAACAAAGAAGTACGAAGACATATAGATGAAATTATAGATAAACTAAATATGGGGGAGTACATAGACAGAAAAATAAAGGAATATTCAGGGGGAATGATGCAAAAACTGGGTTTTGCACAGGTTTTGATAGGAGACCCAAAGCTTATTGTGGTAGATGAGCCCACTGTTGGTCTTGATCCTGAGCAGAGAAATATTATAAGAGAGCTGTTTCCTGTTATAAGCAAAGACAGAATAGTACTAGCTACTACTCATATTGTTGAGGATATTGAATATTACTGTAACTATCTTTTGGTTATAAAAAAAGGTCAGCTCATATATAAAGGAACAAAGGAAAACTTTATAAAGGAAATAGAAGGAATGCTTTGGGAGGATAGTGTAGACTCAACTACAATGAAGAAAATTAAAGAAACTAATGATGTAATACGAACAATTGAAAATGGAGATAAGTATCTAATAAGGTATATAGGCAGGGAGTCTGTTACAAGCAGTTCTGTAGAAGCTAAGGCCAGTCTTCAGGATGCATATATAGTTCACAGCAATATGAAAGGTAATTAGATAATATGGTTAGGTTTTATTTAAGAATACAAAACAATATGCTTGTTAAAAACTTACTATATATTGTTGTTATAATAGTTACTGCATTAAACGTTGCAGTGAGACTATTTCCACAAAAGTTTATTTACAGCCTCCGTAGGTATGGAGGCTTGAATAACGTGGCTATAGTACCTAAGGATATTTATACCTATTGCGACGTGTATTTATTGATGCTGTTTATAATATTAATTTATTTCTTTTTAGGAACAGATTTTAATAACAGCATGGAAGAAATAGCCTTGGTGGTTGGAGGAAGCAGAACAAATAAATTTATGCTCAGAAAGCTTGGGGCAATACTAGTTTTATATATTATCCTTTACAGTATAACCTTTGCCAATATATATAGCTTGTATAATAAGTTTATGCCGGGTGGTTCTAGGCTGCTGCCCTTTAAAGAGATAGCTTTTTATTCTATTACCACAAACATTTTTATAATATCTCTAAGCCTTTTAGTACTTTTTATTACAAGAAATATAGCCGTAAGCACTTCCTTAATTACGGCTTATTATTTAATTGAAGAGGCTTTGTGGAGGTGCAAGATTACTCAGGAAAAAGGTATACTGGGACATATTTATCAATATTTTGACTGTCCCAAAAGTGATATAATCAAAATAAAGCTTTTTTATATTGTATTATCTATTGTATTCTTATTTTTTACATACATAATATCAAAAAGAAAAGTACACTTTAAGTTATCAGTAAAAAACAGCAGCCGTTCATAAAATAGCTGCTGTTTTGTTTTATTCTTCAATTCTTGGTTTTGCAGGATTGCAATCCGGTCTTTTAACCTCTGAAACCTGAGAGAGCTTAGTTAAATAGTAACATTCTTCTCTAAACATATGGTCAAGCATTAAAGGCTGTATTATTCCTAGAGCTTCTTTATCTAATCTTAATTCCTCCAGCTCTTTTAAAAAGTTCATAAATAAAAGCATTTCAAGTTCAGCCTGCTTGTTGAGTCTTGATAGAGCAGGAAATTTGCTTAAATTAGTTCTCATGTAGCCTGCAAATTCCATTGCTTTCATATGAAGTGCATCAAAGTGCTTGGCAAATTCTTTGCTTCTTTTCTTTAAATCTTTTTCTACATCGTCAAGATTAGAATTAATTGAGTTTGCATGACCTACACCATCTAATAGCCAAAGGATGTGATGATGAATGGCTGGTGCTTCGGGGTAGACATTTGATAAGAAGCAATTGAGAATATTTAAATATTCATCCAGCTCATTTACCATATGATTTATAAAGGTTGGAGGAAGATTTATCTCTACTTTTCCAACTAAATGCTCTTTTAAGATTTCAAGTTTAAATATCCTAAACTTTTTGGTCAGTCTGAAAGTCTCTTCTGTTAATGCATCTAAAGCTGGACCGGTTAAGTTTTCTCTTGCCTTATCCAAATATCTATCAAAAGTATTAATAAATGTTTTGGTTCTTTCTATCTTCTCCATTTCATTCGGAGAAAGTGTAGTAAGTATAAATCTGGCGTGGTCTCCCAATATCTGCAGCCAAAAACGATGCTCAAAGCGAACGGATTCTTCAAAATCAGGTGATATATACAATAAAAATTCCTCCCTACATATTAATCCATATTTATAATATGAAGGAAAGGTTAAATATGTGCATAAAAAGTGAGGGCAAGACACCTAAACTTAGTATGTTATTTGAATACGTAGAAACATTTGAGCAAGCGGCAATAAGACTTTAATTAAAAAATTTATAAAGCCGTTAAGAATCCTATATTGTCTGAACGAAGAGAGTTTATAGGATTTAGGATTTATGAATTTTTTAATTATTAGTCTTATATGCGAAGCGAATGTTTCTTAGAATTCAAATAACATGCGGTAGGTTTAAGGTGTCTTGCCCTCGCCAGTTTGTCTTCAAGCATTTGAAGTTGTAGGAGGTATAAAGGTTCTTGCAGCGAGCTCGGTGTCAAGCATATATAGAGCAGCGCTGTCATCTCCTATGCGTTCAAGCTTTTTGATAAGTGAGTTCATGAGAGCTTCTTCTTCTACCTGCTCATCGATAAACCATTTTAAAAAGCTTATTGTAGCGTGATTTCGTTCCTCTGTAGCCGCATCAGCTATCTCGTATATGTTCCTTGTATTAGACTTTTCATGTTCAAGAGCTGCTTTGAACACATCCAGCATAGAATTATAATCATTTCTCGGCTCTGGATTATTTTTAATTCTAACTCGTGCATTCATATCAATGACATAATCAAAAAGCTTCATTGCGTGAAATCTTTCTTCTTCTGCCTGAACTCTGAAAAAATTAGAAAGTCCGTCTAAATCTTGATCGGCGCAGTAAGCGGCCATGGCAAGGTAAACGTGTTCTGAAAAAAATTCATAGTTGATTTGCTTATTAATAAGCTCAACAAGTTTTTCACTAAGCATTTTATCTCTCCTTCCGGATTCTTCTGTATTCCATATTATTGTTAGCCTGCTTGAGTAATTTAATACAAAGAATAACTAGGGCAAAAGCTTATGCATATCTATCATGCCGGCTCCTTGTGACCATTTAAATATGTCTAACAGATTGCAGGAAACCTTTAAAAGAGAAAGAATATCCTTAAAGGAAAGCTCTGGGTTATTCTCATAAAGTAAAGCACATACACCGCTTACAAAAGCTGCGGCGCAAGAGGTCCCGGTATAGTTAGTATAAGGATTATCTAAAGGATAGGCATAAACTCTTGAGCCGTTTCTTTCGGAAATATAGTCTTTATTTGCATTTATTGAGCATATATCTACACAGGCAGCAGCCAAATCAGGTTTTTCAAGTTTTCCATAAGGGCCTGCTGAGGAATAAATATAAGGCTTAATACTGACTCTTGTATCTAAACCAGCTGCGGTAATACAATTTGGAAGTGTTGCTATACCTTTTATAGAACTTTCTTTACATCCGCTGTTGCCGCTTGGTACTACCACAGTGATTCCTTTTTTTACACACAACTCAAAAAGCTTTGAGAATAGAGAAATAATAAAAGGATCATTATCAACCACTTCGAAAGGAAGACAAATTACTTTTATGTTATATTCTGAGGAATCATTTATAATAAGTTCTATGGCATAAAGGATATCCGAAATAAAGCCTCTACCTATGCTGTTAAAGGCTTTTACAGAATAAAGATGGCTGTTTTCAGCAATACCTCTATACATTCCCTTTGATGAAAGTCCGCTGCCGCAGATTATGCCGCTCATAAAAGTTCCATGACCATTATCGTCATAAGGGTATCTCAATCCATTTAAAATATCAGTAAAATTTTTTATTTTACTGCTTGGGCTTAAAAGATCAGTATGGGGATATGTTCCGCTGTCTACAATTCCAACGCCAATACCCTTGCCTGTAAGCTTATATCTTTCTTGAAAGGTTATTCCATTTGAGCTTAGAATGCTTGAACCACACAAAAAAGCTGTAGAGTCAACGCTTATATAAGCTATTGCAGGGTTTTCTAAAAGCCTTTCTATTGCGCTGGCTGACAAGCTTGCGCTAATACAATCAATGGAGGGGATAGATCTAATGAGTTCGGCTTTATATGATTTTATTTTATTTTCTATACTTTCTCTTAAATTTTTACATTGAATTATTACTCTGTAGTGTTTATAGCTATTATTAGCTATAGCTGCTTTTAAGTTATAATCTAATTTGTTTTTTAAAGAGAACATAGTGGCCTCCGTAAAATTCATACCATTATATACTATGTTTGGTTTTTTATATTGATACAGTTAAATAGAAAATTATAGAATATAAATTTTTGTTGGCATATAATTATTATAAAAAGGTTTGAATAATTTCATATAAACCTACTAAAAATGTATAGGGAAGGAGATATTTATATGGCTTTAATTGATTATAAATGTGAAAAATGCGGTGGTAGTTTTTTTGAGATTGTAAAAAGTGCTGAGGAAAAAGTAAAGTGTCCTAAATGCGGAAGTGAAAGCACTAAAAGAATATATAAGGGAAAATTTTATGGAAAAGGAGGCGGCTGCGCTGGAGGAAGCTGTTCAGGCTGTTCAGGCTGCGGAAGTTAAGCCTTATTAGAGGTGAATATGAACTTATATGAACAGAAAGCTTTAACTGAACTAAAAGAGTGGCAGAGAAAGGTTTCACAAAAGCCTTCTATTATAGATAAAATGACTAAAGGAATTCAAAGAAAGACTAACAGTTTGATTCCTGATAAGGTACATAATATAATGACGGAAGCTATCAAAAATATGTCAAAGGCTGTGCTTTGGGGTTCTGGATTTATAACAGGCACTCCTGTTATTAAGGGAAGTTTGGAAGAAAGAGAAAAGCGGGTTACTGAAAAGCTGAATTTTTATAAGAAAACTGCAGCCCTTGAAGGAGCTGGAACAGGAGCTGGCGGATTTTTGCTTGGATTAGCAGATTTTCCACTGCTTCTTAGCATAAAAATGAAGTTTTTATTTGATATTGCAAGTCTATACGGCTACGATGTGAGGGACTATAGGGAGAGACTTTATATATTGTATATATTTCAATTAGCTTTTTCCAGTAAACAAAGGCAGGTGGAAATATACAATCAAATGCTAAATTGGGATAATTATGTTCATAGCCTCCCTATGGATGTGGATGATTTTGATTGGAGAACCTTTCAGCAGGAGTATAGGGATTATATAGATTTGTCAAAAATGCTTCAGCTTGTACCGGGAATAGGTGCGGTTGTGGGAGCTTATGCCAATTATAAGCTTTTAGATAAGCTAGGAGAGACTGCAGTTAATGCATATAGAATGAGAAGATTCAAGTTGCAAGTTTAAAATTTAGTAAGAGGTTTGTTTTAAAGCAGTTTAAAGTTTATTACATATTACTTAAAGTAATATACTAAGTTAAGCTGTTAAGACAGCCTCTTTTTATTTTAAATTATATTAGCAATATGGATATAAATTGAAAAAATTGTATTATAATTAAATTATAGAATTATATTGGAGGGGTAAATATGTTTTGTCCTAAATGTAGGGGTGAATATGTAGAAGGAATAAAGGTATGCCCGGAATGCGGAGAGAAACTGATTGATGAGCTTAATGAGGAGGATGGAGTAGAATATAGGCCTATGGTTACTGTGCTAAAAACCTTTGACAGAGGAGTTATAGCTATAGCTAAATCTTTGCTGCAATCAGAGTATATACCATTTTATGTATCAGGTGAACTGACCTTTGGAATTATCACTTTTACTACAATAAATCCAATGGAACTTCAAGTGCCGGAAGAATATGAAGAAAAAGCAAAAGAGATCTTAGCAGATTTTATAGAATAGATAACAAGCAAATAGCTCCCTTTCAGGGAGCTATTTGTTTAAATAATTTTCGGCTTTTTTATTTGGAAGTAAAGATAATACAAAGACTTTTATATTTATGGCAAGCCTATTTAAATCCAACTTATATATAAAGTTAAATATAATTTCACCTAAAATTATTGCGAAAATTAAATCTAGTATAACGTGCTGCTTAATAAGCTGTGTTGATATAATAATTAGTATTCCTACACTATAAATTATAAAACTGTTAAGCTTATTTTTGTAGCTTGAGGTCTTTATTCCTTTCATAATAAGATAAGTTTCCAATACATGCAGGCTTGGAAAGCAGTTGAAAGGTTTATCATTTGCGTAAATAAGAGCAACAAGTTTTGTAAATATATCATTTCCTGAAAGCTCAGGTCTTGGAACTGCTGTTTGAAATATAAAGTATATCCCGTAGGATATAAGCATCCCTAAAATAATGCTTATTATTTCTTTATAATAAAGTTCAGAATCTTTAATGTAAAAATATAAAAGGCTTAAAAATATAAATGGATACCAGGATACATAAGGGATTATAAATTCTTTTATAAAAGGAAGCATTTTGTCAAAATCAGTAACCAAAGAATATACACCTCTTGAATCGGTGCTGAATAAAGGATATAAAGCACCGGTAAGCAAAAATAGCACCATGGCTCCAATAGGTAGCATGTATTTTTTAGAACCTTTCATTTCATCAACTCCTGCCGCATTTTCTCAATGATATAATCTTAAGCTGGAAACCTTAATAAAACCTTGGCAAAAATCTTAAATTTTTATTAATATTTTTAGATATGATTAAAAACATTGAATATAAATAAAGTAAACAAGTTTTAGGAGAGGTTTATGATTAAAATATTAAAGAATTTTAAGAAGATATTCATTATTATTCTAGTCTTGCATTTAATAGCAGCAGGTATTTTAGGATCAGTATTTTTACTAAAGGGAAAAAATAACAAAGACATAATGGTAATGGGAGCTGTACTTTTAAAAAACGAAAAAGATACAGAGGATAAAAAAGTAAGTACAAATGAGGAAAATATGACAGAAAAGTACTTTAGGCCATCAAAGCTTCCGGTCTTAAATAACAGGAAAGAAGCAAGTAAGATTATAGAGGATTATTTTAATGAAAAACCATCTGATATAGCTCTGCCTAAGGAATTAACTAAAACACCCTATGATGCAGTTATCAATTATTTTAGTATCCTTCAAGAAGCTGAAAATTTACCTAAAGATAAAATGGGGGGCTGCGGAACTATTGGTTGGGAAAAACAGCCCTATCCAATTGCGTATAATTTTTTGTCGTCAAAATATAAAAGTAAAGTAGATTATAATACTTTTTTAAAATCCTTTGAAAATATTGCACATATAAATCTGATTAAAGCTGCTAACATAACTAATGAGCTTACGGGATTAGGCAAAATAAAATATTTTGTAGAAATGGAGACTATTGAAGGCTCAGATAAGGGAAATACATACTTTGGTTATTACTATGGATTTATAGATATAGAAAAGGAAAAAGATACATATAGAATTTCAAACATGGAGTTTACTGGTGAGGATTTTTTATGTGCAGCTTATCATGGCTGGAGGCATAATGCAGAAGCTTATGTTGATATAGTCTATGGAGATTGGTGCAAGCTCATTAAAAAAAGACTTCCTACAACTCAGGAAGGGTATATAAAAAATATTGAGGTTAACGGCACAGATGGTAAGGATTATAAATTTGTATTTATGAATCTTACAAATGGAACGGATGTAGAAGTTTCGCAGTTTGTAAAGGATAAAGATAATACATGGAAGGCAATTAAAATTAATCCTGAAAATTGTTTGAAAAAATAAAACTATTCAAAATAGTGTAAAATTATGTTATAATTAACTGTAAATTATTTTCTCTAAGGGGAGAGAGTGTTAATGAACTTTAGGAATAAAAAGTTTTTTAGAAAGATACTAAAGACATCTAATGTAGACGATTCCAAGTACTCTTTATATTCTGTAATAAATTATACTAGTATATTATGTCTGGCTGTTCATTTAATTTTACTTACTGTATTTTTTGTTCTGGGGATTAAATATTTAGCTGCATTTAATATATTTAGCTGTATAATTTATGGCATTGCCTTTTTTATTAATAGAAGAGGATTTCACGGCTATGCTGTAGTTCTAGCTATTTGCGAGGTTGTTGGACATGCAACCCTAGCTATTATGTTTCTTGGCTGGTCTAGCGGATTTCACTATTACATACTATGTTTAGTTCCACTCTTATTTTTTTCTAAAGATATAAGTAGGCATGGAAAGGTTATTTTAAATATTTTATTTTGTGTAGTATATATAGTTCTTGGGTATTATTCCGCGGCAAATAATGCAATAGTTAATCTGAGTGCTAAGACACTAAATGTTTTTAATAATTATAATATAATTGTTACCTTTTCATCCTTATCATTTTTAGCCTATTATTATTGTATGGCTGTAGAAAAAGCGGATAAAAAACTTCGAAAGGCAAACAGAAGGCTTGAAGTTTTAGCTGATACGGATCCTTTGACAGGGCTTTTGAATCGAAGGAAGATAATTGATGAAATAAATAAAAATATAAATGAATTTAAAAAGACGGGAAAGAACTTTGTGTTAGTAATGGCAGACATTGATAATTTCAAATCTTTTAATGACAATTATGGACATAATTGCGGTGATTTAGTTGTAACTACTTCAGGTGCAATTATGAAAAGCCAGTTGTTTAATGGAGGGAAGATTTCCAGGTGGGGAGGAGAGGAATTTTTAATCCTTCTCCCAAATTGTAATATTAATAGAGGAAAAGAGCTAGCGGAAAAGCTTAGAAAAAGTGTACAAGATACTACAGTAATATATAAAGAGACAAAAGTATCAATTACAATGACTTTTGGAGTGAGTGAATATAATTCTAATATTAATATTGAAGAAGCGGTTGGGAATACTGACAGAGCATTATATGAGGGGAAACGCAAGGGTAGAAATTGTGTTGTAGCTTAAAAGGCAGAGTGTGAAGGAATTACTTGCATACTCTGCCTTTTAATTTATCAAAATTAGTGGGATAACGTTTACTAAATGCAAGAATTTTGATATAATAAGTTAATAAATATAAAATTTTGGCAATTTTGAAGAGGGGATGACACAAAAATGAGGCTTACAATAAAACGAAAACTAATATTTGCTTTTAGTTTAATTACTTTACTTTTAATTAGTCTTGGAATATATTCTCTTAAAACAATTTATACTGTTAATAATTCCTCAAAGATTATTGCAAATGAATGGCTCCAAAGGATGGATTATGCTCATTCTATAAACACTTTAATATCGAATTTTTCAGTTGCTGAAAATAAACATATAAACCTAAATTATAAATCAGAAAAGGCTGATGTTGATAAACAGATCGATGGGATAAATGAGGAGATTAAGAGGAATCTGACAGCTTATGAAAAGCTTATAACAACCGAAGAAGATAGAAGTAAGTTTAACTCAATTAAAGCTGACATAGATAGTATGAATGAGATATATGGAAGAATAAAGCCTCTCAGTTTGGAACTTAAGACAGTAGAACCTCAAGCTATAGCTTCAAGAGAAGCTAGGTTAAATTTTGATATTTTAACAAATAAATTAATGCAGCTTGTTAAATATAATAGAGATCATGCCACAGAAGCAAGTAATGAGGCAAATAAGCTTTTTAATAAAGCACAATTCATATTAATAGGAATAGTTGTTGCCGCAGTGATATTTTCAGTAATAGCTGGACTAGCTATTATTGTATCTATTACAAAGCCACTTGGAAAGTTAAGAAAAAGCTTAGTTGTGCTAGCTGAAAGCGGAGGAGATTTAACTCGAAAGATAGATATAAGTTCAAAGGATGAGATAGGTGATTTAGCTCAAGGGGTTAATCAATTTATCGAGAATATAAGAGAAATAATGACTGATGTAAATTTCTGTTCTAAAAATGTGGAAGAAGCTTCTGATAAGGTTTCTACTCTTCTTGGGTCATTAAGAACAATCGTTGAGGATACATCTGATACAATAGAGAATCTAAGCTCTGGAATGCAGGAAACTGCTGCTACAGCAGAAGAGATCGGAGCTTCCTCAAATAATATTGAAGCAAATGTAGGATTTCTGACCGAAAAAGCACAAAGTGGTTCGAAGGAAGCTGTACAGATAAGCTATAGAGCTAAGACTCTTAAGGATAATGCTTTAAAATCAAGCTATAGTGCACAGGAAATATATAGAGAAACTAAAGAGAAGCTTGAAGAGGCAATAAAAAAGACAAAAACTGTTGAGCAAATTAATGTACTTTCTAATACTATACTTGAAATATCTGATCAGACTAATTTGCTGGCGTTAAATGCAGCTATTGAAGCCGCAAGAGCAGGGGAGGCAGGAAAAGGCTTTGCCGTAGTTGCGGATGAAATTAGAAATTTAGCTGAAAACTCAAAAAATGCAGTAGTAGAAATTCAAAAGGCGGCCTCTCAGGTTATAATGTCTGTAGAAAATCTTTCGGACAGCTCTAAAAAAATAATGAACTTTATAGATTTAAGCATAACTAAGGACTATGACGGAATGATTAAGACAGGAGAGCAATATAATAATGATGCTGATTTTGTTGCCGGCCTGGTTACAAACATAAATGAAACAGCTGAAGAGTTAGAGGCGGCAGTTGGAGATATTATTAAGGCTATAGATGGAGTTGCAAGTACTATGAATGAAGGTGCTGAAGGAACACAAGACATGGCTAAAAGAGTAGCAGATATCGCAGGAAAGGTGAATGAAGTTCAAGAGCATACGGATATAAGCAATATTAGTGCTAAGGCATTAAAAGAAGCTATAGAGAAGTTTACTATATAAGTGTGAAAACTAGACTAGAGTTAAATAGTCTAGTTTTTGTATTTATAAGAGATATGAATAATTGAAAAAATATATTATATTATAGGTATTAAGATAGTAAATTTATAAGGAGAGTGCTTATGAGTAATTTCGTTAAACCAGATTGGCTTTATGAGCATATTGATGATAATAATCTTGTAGTAGTTGATTGCAGGGCTGATTTATATGACAGGGACTATGGAAAAAGATGCTATGAAGAAGGACATATTAGGAATGCATTTTTTTTAGATGTAAAAAAAGATTTGTCTGGAGAGGTAAAAGAGCATGGCGGCAGAAGTCCTCTGCCTGATTTAAATGTATTAAAGCTTAAGCTTGAGGCAGTAGGTATAGGTAATGATAAAATAGTTGTTGTTTATGATGAAGGTGCTTTAGCAGGAGCAGAAAGATTTTGGTGGATGCTTAAATACTTAGGACATGAGAAAGTATATGTTCTTAATGGAGGAATAAATACCTGGATAAGGGAAGGTTATGAACTGACTAAAGAAATTCCAGCAGCAAAGCAGACAAGTTTTAATATAAGTTTAAATAATAATATAATAACAGATGTCTTTGAAGTTAAAGATAACATTGGTAAAAATAGCTTTGTTATAGTAGATTCGAGAGCACCTGAAAGGTATAGAGGTGAAGTTGAGCCTATTGATAAAAAGGCAGGACATATACCTGGTGCTAAAAATTATTATTGGAAAGAAGTGCTTAATGATAAGCTCGAGTTTAAATCGGAAGTTGAACTTAAAAAACGATTTAATGAACTTGAAAAGTATGAAGAAATAGTTCTTCAATGCGGCTCCGGTATTGATGGCTGCGGTAATTTTATTGCAATGGATGAAATAGGCTTTAAGCCTAAATTATATGTAGGAAGCTGGAGCGATTGGATAAGCTACGAAGAAAATCCGGTTGTAAAAGGGGAAGAATAAGAAAGCTGCAGTTAGGTAAAATTCCTAACTGCAGCTTGTTTTTTATTTGTGCTTATACTTATAGGAATGAGCAGCTAAATAGCCAAGTTTATATTCCAATTTGTTTTTAATAGTGAAAATTGTACTGTAATAGCTTGCTGGAACAAGAATAAAGCTTGTTAGTTCATTAGAAGTATTTTTGTCTTGTACATACTCTTTAAAAAGGTCGTAGTTATTTTCAAAATACTCAAGTATATTATGAAGGTGTACTGCTTCTATAAAGGTTAAGCTTACCTTTTCAGTTTCTTTAGATACTTGATTTTGTAGTTTGCTTAGCAGTGTTGTTATACATTCTTTTTCCATGTGTGTTAGTTCATTACATTGGTTTTTTTCCATTTCTTCTTTAGCAATGCCTATGACGTAGCTGATGAAATGAAGTGACTCTCCAAAGGTAATTCTGACTTCCCTATCTCTTAAAGTTTGGAAATAGCTGATTTCTCTTACACTTTTGATAGTCATGATTATCTCCCCCTATTTTTGTGCAATAAAAATGCACATTTTTAGTACAGGCAGTAATTTTGTACCAGCCTGTAAATTTTTTCTTTATTATAATTTATGCTGTGAAAAGCATTACATAGTATATTTCTACAAAAAATAATAAAATCCTTTTTATGATAATACAAAAATTACTTAGGATAAAAATTTTAGTACAGAAAAAAATAAGTTATAGCACAGAATTTTGCAAAAGGATGTGAAGGCATGAAAGGAAATTTTGTTAAAGATATTAAAGATGATGAATATATAGAAGGCAGCTTTATGATAATGAAGAGGCTGGCTAATGAAGGCAAAAGGCTAGAAGCCTATATAGGAGATAAGACTGGAGATGTTAAGGTTTATATACAAAATTCTGATAACCTGAAGGTTGGAGATGTTATATATATAAAAGCTTCTAATAATAATGGGTTTCAGGTTAAGGAATATAAGAAGAAAACTAACTATGATTTAAATGATTTTCTTCCTGCAATAAGCAAGCCTATAGATGAAATAATGGAAGAGATACAAAATATGTCTGAGGAAGAATTTAAAAGTGAGGAATGTAAAACTTTAAATGATTATTTTTTTAATAACAAGGACTTTGTAGAAAGCTTTAAAAGAGGAATCGGAGGTCTTAATCAGCATCACAACTATATAGGCGGATTGGCAGAACATACCTTAAATGTAATGTATATGACAAAAACAATGGCTTATAGATATGACTGTCTTCATAAGGATATAGCAATACTTGCTGCGAAACTCCATGACATAGGAAAAACTGCAGAGTACAACGTAGAGGGACCTTTTTCAGTGTCCATGAGAGGTGAAATGGAAGGCCACATTGTGATAGGAATAACAATGCTTGAGGAGGCATTTAACGCTGGTGGAAAAATTTATTCAGAGGATTTTAAAAATCGAATAAGAGGCTGCGTTGTTCAGCATCATGGAAAAGTAGAATACGGATCTCCAAAGGTTCCTAATACCGAAGAAGCCTATATAGTTCATTATGCTGATTTTATTGATGCAACTATGAATAAGGTTGGACAGATTAGGGATGGAGTAGAACCTGGAAGCTGGACGGAGTATGATAGAAGAATTGGAACTAGACTTTATATTTAATGCAAAGTTGAGAATTTAGGAACTACCATAAAAACAGCTTAACCTACCACGTGGTATTCAAATGCCACGCTAAGTTTAGCTGTTTTTAGGTGATTCTTATATTTTTATTGCCATTAATCTACGTTTCCTGAGTCTCTTAAATTAACCAGACCTTCAGGATAAGGAGAAAGTATAGTTTGTCTAAGAATGTACTCCTGTTGATATTGAATAGCATAGCCTTTTAGAAGATGAATAAGTACACTTAATGGTATTTTGTTTTCTCTGTAGCTTTCCAGCGTTTCTAGAAAAAAAGTTCTTTCTTTAGCTGAAAGTTTGTCAGAAAAGTAGCCGAAAATATGCTGAAGAGCATTTATTATGCTTGTGTATCTAGGTGCTCTGGCAAAAGCTAAGGCTAGGTGATCCTCATATTCTTTCATTATATTTTTAAAATCCTTTTTATCATGATTTGCAATTATTCTTCCGAGTATTTTTTGTTCCTTTTGATTATAAGCCATCAAAAGATATTTATTATCGCTTTGAAATTTAACTAAGTCAGCTAACGTTTTAATTTGCCTAAGTGCAAAAAAAGTAAAAAGCTTAGTTAAAAAATGTTCTCTAATCTTAAGGTTAGTAAGCCTGCCTTCTTCTTCGATAGCTTTAGAAGGAAACTTATCCATCACAGCTCTCGCAAATAACCCTGCTCCTTTTGTAGAACCAACAGCTTTTTCTTTTCCAAGATATATCTTAACATTTTTAGTTCCACAAGAAGGTGAACGTCCTTTTAATATAAAGCCATCTATTTCAGGAAGCTTTGATAAAAATTCCTCTGAAAATTTAATCATATCTTTAGTAAGTTCAACACCTGTAGAAGGCTGAAAAAGCTTAATTTCATTATTTTCTAATACAAGTCGGATAGTCTCTCTTGGTATAGGGAGTCCGATTCCAACCTCGGGACAGACTGTTATATAATTAACGTAGTTACCAAGCTCTTTAACAAACTTATCAGGTATGGTATCACCGTTATATCTGCATTTTGAAAAGCCTAAACATTTACTTATTACTATAGTTGGTTTATTATTCACCATTTTTAATCTCCTAATTATAATTATTATCTTGTTAATAACTTATATTATATAAAGAACAGCTGAGAATGAAAAATGTATTGAACATGTAATTTCTAGTTAAATATTTTTATATATTTTAATTTTAGCAAAAATGGATTAGTATATACAAAATATAATATTTGGCTAATGTCGAATGAATTATCTGTAAAATATATTGATTTATGTATAAAAAACAATTATTATGTAAAATGCAGACATAATTTGTCAAGTTAAGTCAAAATATTGTGTGCAACTTGTACTGTTAATTTGGAGGATTATAAAATATGACCATAAAGTCCATTAGAAGGATATTCACGATAAGCTGTTTCTTTAATGTACCATTATCAGTTTTACTTATTTACCAATTTGTTTGGAGTTTATTTAAGTCAGGTAACAACAGCTATACAATAATATCTTTAGCTGAATTGCTTCTTTATATAAGTAGTAATATAATTTTAGCAGTTATAATGAAAAATCTGCATTTAGAGGAAGAACAGCTATTAGGGATGTACCAAAATGGTGAGAAATTGAACGATTTAATTATTAAAAATACTCCTAGTGGACTTGTAATACTTAGCAATAAGGGAATAATTGAATATTTAAATCCGGCTATAATAAAGATACTTGGCTCAAATGAAGCCTTAGGACAGAATATACTTGATATTGACTCGATAAAAAATAATTTTATATATAGAAATATATTATCTGCACTTGCAGGAAAAAGCAGTGTAATGTTCGGATTAAACTATGTAACAAATATAACAAAGGAAAATAGAGTTATTAATACATATATTGATGCAGTAGTTAATGAAAACAAGGTTTCAAAAGTGATAATTCATATTCATGATGTAACTAAAGAGGTTGAATTAAAAAATGAGATAGAATCTACATTTTTATCAACAATAGAAGCTTTGGCAGAATCTATTGATGCAAAGGATACTTATACTGGAAGACATTCTTCAAATGTATTAAAATATACTTCTAAAATGTGTGAAGCGCTAGAGATAGATGATAAGCATAAAGAAAATATAAAGATAGCAGCAACTATACATGATATAGGTAAAATTGGGATAACAGACAATATATTAAAAAAGCCTGATAAGCTTACTAATGAAGAGTATGAAATAATGAAAGATCATCCTGTTATTGGATCTAGTATAGTTGGAAAAATACATGGCTATAAAAAGATCAGCAATATAATAAAATATCATCATGAAAGATGGGACGGAAGGGGATACCCGGAAGGAATAAAGGAAGATGAGATTCCTTTGGGAGCTCAAATTATTGCAATAGCAGATGCTTTTGATGCTATGACCTCAAATAGAGTTTATAGAAAAAGTCTAGGGTATGAGAGAGCTGTACAGATTTTAATTGAGGAAAAGGGAAGGCAGTTTAATTCGGAATTGGTTGAGTTGTTTATAGATATGCTTGAGAATTCGGGTGAGGAACTCCTTGAGATAGGTTAAAACTTAACAGACATATAAAAAGCACAGAGCAATAGTCTGCGCTTTTTATATGTCTATTATCTTTTAAGGCTCCACGCTTTGATAAGTTGAAACTACATAATCAAATTCTTCAGCATCGCCTATTTCGCCATAAGTATCCTCAGTAATTCCAGGATAATAGTAAAGAACAAATTTTTCACCAGTTCTTATATTTTCTATAATAATATATTTTTGATCCTTAGTAACATCCTGTAGTGTTGCAAGCACTTTGTGTCTATCTACATCACCAGTTCTATCATTATTAAGTGTAAGTATCCAATTATCGTGGAAAGTTACATTTATTCTTTCATGATCACAATATACTATTTTTGAATTTTCTCGGCAGCCAAGGCAGCCGTCAAATTTACTTTCGGTGCAGTTTCTGTGAACACACTGGCTGCAATGTTCAAGCTGATTCAGTGCTTCAAAGTTATCTTTCTTATAGGAATTTAATAAATCAATATATTTGTCATCGTTAAAGAAATTTAAGAAACCGCCTTTTTTATGAGCTTCTCTTTCTGCTGATTCAACTAAATCAATATATTTTTTTAAAACAGGAAGCTTGGTAACATATTTTCTTCTGTTAAGATCTTCTTTATCTACAAAAGGAGATATATTATCTACAGCGTAGGTAAGGTCCACATAGACCTTACCATAACGCTCCTTTTCATGCTTTAAAAACTCTTCTGCTCTTCCCATTACATCACCTATTGCTGTTTATATTTTTTAAGTTCTTCTTCTAAGTCAACTTCTTCAAGCTTTTTAAATTCATCTTCAAGAGTGTTGTCTGTTTTTAATTCGCCAAGACCTTCAGCATAAGCTTCCTTCTTTTGAATTTTTCTTTCAATGTCGTCCATGTTTATTTTATTGTTCTTTGTATCAACATTTGCAAGGATTTCATTTACCTTGCCAGTAGCTTCTGCGTTGTTATATCTAGCAGCAGCTTCATCTCTGTATCTTCTGGTCTGCTCAATTTCTTCATCAAGCTCTCTAAGCTTGGTTTTAATAGCTTCAGCCTTTGTACGAGCATCTTCGTAGCTTGATTTTAAGCTTGAATAGTTTTTGTCAGCCTCAAGCTTTTTAGCAAGAGCTTTTTTAGCTAATTCTTCATCGCCTTTGCCCATTGCAAGTCTTACTTTGTTGTCCCAATCCTTAGATTCTTTTTCTGCAGCTTCCATTTTCTTTTCAATTTCATGTACATTTCCTAAGATTTGTGCTGAGGAAAGCTTAGCGGTGTTTAAGCTCTCTTCCATGTCTCTGATTTTTTGATCTAATAGCTCAACTGGATTTTCCATGTCGTCTATTGCGTTGTTCACCTTTGCTCTTAAGATATTTGATATTCTGTCGAATACTCCCATTTTTAAAATCCTCCTTTAAAATCGTCTTTTTGAATTTTTAATTATTTTTAAAATTATGATTATAACTATTATTATGATGATAAATCTAAGAAGTCCGGAAAAAAAACTGCCTACTATATGGCCAGGGCCGCTGTAGTAGCTTCCAAAAGGGGTACTGTAATGTCTTGTTGTTCCCCATGGAATAGGAATAGGTATTGGTATAATACTTCGCTTTGTACCGCCTGAGCTATAGCTTCCTGAAGAAGAATTATTTGTACTGCTTCCTGAAGAGCTTGAGCTTCCGGGGAAAGTTTTTGGTGTACTGAAGCTTCCAGATTTAAAACCTCCAGATGATGATTTAGTACTAGAACTTGAACTTCCGGAAGATTTACTACTGGAACTTGAACTTCCAGAAGATTTTGGAGTACTAAAACTTCCTGATTTAATGCCTCCCGAAGAAGACTTTGGAGTACTAAAGCTGCTGGATGATTTGGATCCGCTGCTAAAGCTGCTGGATTTAAAACTGCTTCCACCCTTTGGAGCGGCATAAACAATGTAGCTGTCTTTTTCTGCTGTAAACTTACTAAACATACCTGGTGTTATAATATCTATTGATACAAACAGAAAAGCCAAAATTAAGCTAAAAATAAGTTGTCGTTTTTTTCTAATTTTCTTCACCCCCAAGAAAGATTAATACATTATATTACAATTATACCATGTGCTCTTCAAACTTCATATTCATATGTATTAATCAGCTCATGTTTTTATTATATAGTATACATTACCTCATTACAAATTATGTATAAACCTATATTGTATAATAAACAACCATTTATCCAGTAAAATATTGACTAATCTCTATCAATCTTTTAATTTCTATAAATATCTCGATATTTCATTATATATATTTATAAAATATAACTTGTAATAAGTTTAAATATACCGTATAATATAAGTAAGGACATAATATAATCCTTGGAAAAGAATTGATAATATACAAGGAGGCAAATTTATGGAAAAGAATAATGAATTCGATATCGAATATATTAAAAAGATAGCAAGTGATATAGCGCAAAACACTGTTGTTTCCTACGAGGACTTACCTCGTTATGATTTATTCCTATCACAAGTAATCGATTACTTAAATGATAAGTTTGAAGACGAGAAATATACCAGCAATATTGTACAAAACTATATAAAAGGTGAAGTTATATCAAAACCTGATGATGGCAAGAAGAGGGGATATACCAAGGATCATTTGGCACAGCTTTTACTTTTAAGTTATATGAGGCCAATACTTACTACAGAAGAAATTAAAAAAGTGTTTGGGCTTGCTTTTAATAACATTAATAATAGAAACGATGATATATTATCCTGGGAAAAGGCCTATAAGATCTTCTCTAACCTGCAAGCAGAAATGTTTAATGATTTTCTATCTGAAAATCATTTTAAGGAGTCTAAGCTTAAAGATATTATTAAAGATAACAGCTTGAAAGGTTCTGATGAGGAAAGAATTTTAGTATTTCTTATAGTTATGTCCCTTATAGCTCAGGCTAGTGCTATTAAAAAGCTGGCTAGAAAAATAGTTGATGAATATAATCAGGGTTAGATAAAAACCCGCCAAAGTTTTTATAACAACTTTGGCGGGTTTTTTAATTTTTTGAATTAACAATATTATAGTATGAGTTTACAGTTAAGAAGTAGTAAATCATGTATATAATTGAATAAGCACTAATTGTAAGTATTATTGGCATCGTTAAGTTTGTATTAATTGCCTTTTCTAAAAGGGTTGAAGCGACTAAGCTGTGCATTATTCCGATAGCTAAGGGCAGTGCAAATATCATGAATATCTGCTTTTTGATTGAGGCTCTGATTTCTTTATTTGTTACTCCGATATTTTTAAGAATTTTATATCTATTCTTATCTTCGTTAGCTTCTGACAGCTGTTTGAAGAATATTATGCTTCCTGTAGCAACTAGGAAAAGTAATCCTAAGAAAGCCCCAATAAATATTATTACTCCTGAAAAGCTAAGTCCGGATACATATTGATCATAATATGAGGTAAATTTAATAAAATCTCCATTAAATTTTGTGAATTCTTTAGGTATTATTCCCTCAAGCTCCTTAGTAAGATCTTTACTGTCCTTTTTATTAGCTGTAATGTATCCCTTTATTCTATACACATTGTTATCTTTACGATAACTATTATAAACCTCATCCTTTACAACAATAGCTTCATTAATCATACCGTTGTTTGCTAGGGAATAATTTTTACAATCAACGATTTTTATAGATTTGCCATCAATTATAATAGTATTTCCTGTATATGAATTCATAAAAGCTTTTCTATAGTAAGGATCGAATACAACAGTTTCATCAGCACTATTTAATTTGATTTTATCTTTAATGCCCCACGCGCTTATAATTTCGTTATACTTGCTTTCCGACACCATATAGAAGCTGGTTTTATTTGATGGTGCAGTAGGATTCGACTTCATGACATTAGGCCAGGTCCCGGTTACTTTAACAAAATTAATATCTACAGATGCCAAGAGTTTATTGTTTGGATATTTTCCAATTGTATCTTCTACCTTTTTATAAAAGGTATCATCATTACCTGCTAAGGCATAAGTGAAGGCATAGCCTTTCTCAAGAGTATTGGAATAATCATAGTAAAAGCTTGAGCTTACCTCCATAGCTGTAAGAGTAGTTGCACTTAGTACAGCTATAGTAGCCAAGGTTCTTGCACTGCCCTTTATTCTGTAAAGCAGTTGAGATGTCCCTATCATATTTATGCCATTATAGTATCTCTTCTTATTTTTCCTTGAGAGCTTTATAATATATAAGGTTAGTGAAGAGAAAAGCATGAATGTACCTATTACAGTTAAAATCAAGGTTATAAGTACTGAGAATGCGCCAAATAGAAGAAGCCCTTTTGTGTATATTAAATACCCTCCACCAATAAATAATATGGAGCCGATAGATAAAATAATAGAAGCTTTTGGTTCTTTTTCCCCTTGGTTTTCAGCTTTAAAAAGCTCGATTAGTTTAAATTTGTAAATTAACCTGTAGCCATGTATGGAAGTAATTAAAAATAATATAGCAAATACTATTGTTGTATTTAAAATTGCCTTTGACGATATCATAAATACAATGTCTGCTGAAAAACCCATAAGCTTAACTAGTAACATTATGAATAATTTTGAAAGAAGACCTCCGATGAAGATTCCGCAAATTAGGGCTGCTATACCCATAACTATATTTTCATAGAATAGCATTCTGCCAATTTGTTTTTTCCTAATGCCAAGAAGAGAATATAGCGCAATTTCTTTTTTTCTCTTTTTAGTAAAGAAGGAATTTGAATACCATATAAATATTGCTACAAATATAGCAATAACTACCGCAGCAGAATTAAAAACTGTTGAAAGCTTCATAGAAGAACCTACAAGCTCTTGAACCTGAGTATTATATTGTATTGAAGTAAAAGTAAAATAAATCATTATGCTGAATATCATTGAAAGAAAGTATAAAAAATAGTTATAAAAGTTTCGTTTTATATTTTTAAAGGCTATATTAAATAGACCCACTTAAAATCAATCCTTTCTTTTATTACATATCATCAAGCCCGCCGCCTAAGGTTTTTAATACATCTAATATCTTTTGAAAGAACTCCTTGCGTGAAGAACCACGAACAAGCTCAGTAAACAGTAAGCCATCTTTAATGAAAATTATTCTTTTGCAATAGCTTGCGGCAAAGGCATCATGAGTTACCATCATTATTGTTGCATTATTATTTTCATTTAAATCATTAAGTGACTGGAGAAGTTCTGTAGAGGACTTTGAGTCTAAGGCTCCTGTCGGTTCATCTGCAAGTACAAGAGCAGGCTTGTTTATAATAGCTCTTGCGGCAGCAGTCCTTTGCTTTTGTCCACCGGATATTTCATAAGGATATTTATTTAAAATATCATCGATTCCAAGGCTGATAGAAACCTCTTTAAGCCTATTTTCAATCTCTTTAATATTCACTTTTGAAAGGGTTAATGGAAGAATAATATTTTCTTTAACTGTTAAGGTATCTAATAAGTTAAAGTCCTGAAATATAAAACCTAGCTTATTTCTTCTAAACAGTGAAAGCTTCTCTTCATTCATTGTTACAATATCATCTCCACCGATTGTAACAGTACCACTGCTTGGTTTATCTATAGTTGAAATTATATTTAAAAGAGTGGTTTTGCCGGCGCCGGAAGGTCCCATTATTCCAACAAATTCACCTTCTCTAATATTTAAGTTTATATCATGAAGTGCAGTGTACACATTTCCCCTTGAACCATAAACCTTTTTTAAATTTTTAGCTATTAAAACATCGTTCATATTAATTCCTCCCTATAGTCGTAAGCACTGAGTAATTTAAAACTCTCGCTCCGCTCGAAAATTACTCGTAAAAGCCCATTCAGGGCTTTTACCTCCGTATATGTGTTTTCAAATCTTACAATACTATTGTATATGTTTAGTATATATAGTACCATTTTTTTAGCTTACAAAAACACAAGCAAAGCTTACAAATTTGTCACATTAAAAGTAGAGTATGAAGTAAAGTTGCTGCTGTTTAATAATAGTGTTGATATAAGCATGTTCTTTAATATTATAGAAAGCAAATCTACTGCAAACCAGCATGGATCAAGCAAATATTTAAATAGATATATATTTGAATATTTTTATAGGTTTATATTTAAATATATGAATAATAGAAAGGCCATTACTCGCTTTTAACAAAGCCTAATATTAAACTTGATTAACTAGAGAACAACAAAAGTGTTATAGGCTTCCTTTAAAGTCTGCGGATATTCTTGTTCCCAATTTTATTAAGTGTTGAAGTAATATAAGAATTCTATTGAAATTATACTGTCGGTTGGTATAAAATGGTTTAAAGATGCAAATATGTACTTTGGAGGCTGTAATGAAAAAAGAATTTAAGGTAATAAGATCGTTTAATAACAATGTTGTTTATTGCATAGATAAAGATTCAGGTAAAGAATGTATCCTTGTTGGCAGCGGGGTAGGGTTTAATGCTAAAGAGAATAAGCCTCTAAAAAATGAGGAAAGGGTAGAAAAGATATTTTATTTAGCTGATGAGAATAATAAATATAGATTCGCAGGAATGTCTAGAGAGATAGACAAGGATATAATAGGTGTTACAGAAGAAGTAATATTGATGGCTGTTAAGGAATTAAATAAAGATATTGATGAAAGAATACATATTACACTTCTTGATCACATATCTTTTACAATAGATAGATATAATAACGGCATAGATATTATTAATCCCTTTTTAGCAGAGATTAAGAGTCTTTACAGAGAAGAGTATATGATAGCACTAAAAGCTCTTGAAAAGATTAACGGTAGATTTAATATTACCTTACCTATAGATGAGGTGGGATTTATTGCAATGCATCTTCATGCGGCAATTAACAAGCAGGATATTTCACGGACTGCTCAAAGTACTACCATAATAAATGATGTTATAAGTCTTATGGAAGAGAAAACAGGGAATAAAATTGATAAGGAAAGCATAGATTATGTTAGGCTTATAACTCATGTTAGATTTGCATTAGATAGAGTTGAAAAGAAAATTCCTATAACAAATATACTTTTATCTGATATAAAACAAAAATTTGCAGAGTCTTATAATTTGGCATTAGAAATTGCTAAAGAAGTTGAAAGAGTTTATAAAATAATACTTCCAGAGGATGAAATAGGATATTTAGCAATTCATATTGAACAAATTTTTAGGAATATACATAAAAGTTATTGACATAATCGTTTTCATATTATAAAATAAAGTTACAAAAACAAATAAAAAATAGCGTGTTACTGTTCGGCAGGCATGAGCTAAAAGAGATTTATCGTAAATCGGTGTAATCTTTTTTAGCTCTTTATTTTTTATAAAAATATTTTAAAGGAGGAATCATTTATGGCTAATTCAAACACACCAAGAGTTATCGCAGAAGCCATCCTTGAAAAGGTTGGCGGGAAAAACAACATTGCATCTGTGGCATACTGTATGACTAGACTTAGAGTTGTGCTAAAGGATGGAAGCTCAGCTGACAAGGAAGGGCTTAAGAAAGTAGAAGGAGTTATGGGCCTTGTTGAACAAGGAGGACAGCTTCAAATTGTACTTGGGCCTGGAAGAGTTACAAAGGTTGCAAATGAAGTTGGAGAAATAACAGGACTTAAAGTTGGAGAAGTTGATGAAGCAACTGTAAGAAAAGAAGAAATAAAAGCTAAAAACAATACTCCATTTAAGAATTTGCTCAAGAAAATATCAAGTATATTTATACCACTTATTCCAGCATTCATAGGTTGTGGTCTTGTAACAGGAATATTAAATATTATTATAAAATTTGATGCTGGTTTTGCTGCTAGTCCAACAGGAAAAATACTTGTTATAATAGGTAACTCAATATTCTGGGGACTTAACTTATTTGTAGGTGTTAACGCTGCTAAAGAATTTGGGGGTTCTCCAATGCTTGGTGGTGCAATGGCTGCAATACTTACACATCCAAATCTTTCAACTGTTACTATTGGTGGAAAAGCATTAGTTCCAGGTAGAGGCGGAGTTATAGCTGTACTTATAGTTGTAGCTTTCAGCAGCTGGCTTGAAAGAAAAGTAAGAAAAGTTATTCCAGAAATATTAGATCTTTTCGTTACTCCATTAATTGTTGTTTTAGTTGCTGGTTTTGTAGCACTATTAGCACTTCAACCTCTTGGAGGAGTTATATCTGACTCAATAGGAACTGCTGTTAAAACAGCTATCAGCGGCGGAGGAGCATTCACTGGATTTATATTAGGAGGAACATTCTTACCTCTAGTTATGACAGGTTTACATCAAGGATTAACTCCAATACATGCAGATCTTATAAAGACTACAGGACAGACATTACTTCTTCCAATACTAGCTATGGCCGGTGCAGGACAAGTTGGAGCTGCAATAGCTGTACTTGTTAAAACAAAGAATCAAAGATTGAAGAAGACAATATGGTCAGCTCTCCCAGTAGGAATACTTGGAGTTGGAGAACCATTAATATACGGTGTAACTTTACCACTTGGTAAGCCATTCTTAGGAGCTTGTATAGGTGGAGCCTTTGGTGGAGCTGTTATGGCTGCTTTAGCTGTAGGAGCTAAGAGTATGGGATTATCAGGACTTCCACTTGCTCTATTAGTTACTAAGCCTTTAGGATATTTAATCGGTGTTGTTGTTGCATATGCTGCTGGATTTATAGCATCTTATGCATTAGGATTTGAAGATCCACAAGAATAAAATAAATAAAGGGATAGCACAATTAATATTAATAGAATATTTATTTGCTGCTATCCTTTTTCTATCAAAGAATAGACGGGTATCTTACGAGCAAAAACGAGGAAGATAGGTTATCAAGTGTTTTGACGAAAGGGGAAAATTATGCCAAAGGGTATTTCGGTTTTTGTAGGAATGAATTATTCGCTTGAAGAAAACATGGGATTTATAAAAAAAGCTAAAAAATATGGTTTTAGCAGTATATTTACGTCGCTTCATATTCCTGAGGCAAATTATGAAAAAGCTATTGAAGAATTTAAAGAAATAACCGAATTAAGTAAGACTCTAGATATGAATATTATTGCAGATATATCTCCTAGAGCCTTTAGTTATTTAGGTGCAGATATGAATGACTTAAAAGCACTAAAGGATTTAGGTATATATGGTGTTAGAGTGGATTTTGGATTTACTCCAGAACAAATTGCGAACTTTACAAAAAATCCGTATGGCTTAAAAATTGAGATAAATGCCAGCACAGTTACAGAAAGATTTTTAAAAGAGCTTGAAAGCTTTAATCCGGATTATAATACTCTTCAAGCTTGTCATAACTACTATCCAAGGATAAACACAGGAATCTCGATGGAAACTTTCAAAAAGAAAAATACCATGCTTAAAAAATATAATATGATTATTTCTGCTTTTGTACCTTCTTTAGTTAATAAAAGAGGTCCAGTTTTTGAAGGACTACCGACGCTTGAAATTCATAGGTTTCAAGAACCCCTAGTATCTGCTAAGCATTTATATGCGCTAGGGATTGACTCGGTATTTTTTGGCGACAGCATACCAACAGATGAAGAATTAAAAGATGTTGGCGGTATTCCTGAAGATATAATTGAATTTAGGATAGAAACATTTAAACCAGGTGTAGTAGAAGAAGGTATTATTTTTAATGCTTGCCATGAAAATAGACCTGATTCAGCAGAAGATGTTATAAGATCAACTAATTCAAGAATTAAACTAAAAAAAGAGGATATTATAAGCCCATATAATAATATAGAAAGAAAAAAAGGATCCATAACAATAGATAACAAGTATTACCTAAGATATTGCGGTGAACTGCAAATTTGCAAAAGGTATTTGCCTGCTGATGGAAGAGTTAATGTTGTTGGAAAGATAGTTGATGAAGAATTGTTTTTGCTTGAATATATTGAAGATGAGACAAAGTTTAGATTTAAAAGATATAAATAACATGTTTGAAATAAATTTTAGTCAACAATTGAAAGTTATGAAAAAATATTTTATAATATAATATATAAGCTGCTAGGAGGTGAATGCTGCATAATAATTTTGCAGTAGAAACAATATGAAAATAGAAAAACTAGAAAAACTTGTTACAGAGGGCAGAAACCCGAGAACAATGAACATTGATAGTGTTAGTACTTTAGAAATGATAGAAATGATAAACGAGGAAGACAAGAAGGTTGCAGAAGCTGTTGGTGAAGCTAAGGAAAGCATAGCTAAAGCTGTAGACATAATTGCAGATAGATTGTCTAAAGGCGGAAGACTTATTTATACGGGAGCAGGAACAAGCGGAAGGCTTGGGATACTTGATGCTTCAGAGTGTCCTCCAACTTATGGCGTTTCATTTGATCTTATTCAAGGCCTAATAGCTGGAGGACATACAGCTATATTTAAGGCTGTTGAAGGTGCAGAAGACAATAAGGAATTAGGAAAAACGGATTTAATTGAAAAGAATTTAACAGACAAGGATGTTGTCTGCGGAATTGCTGCATCAGGAAGAACTCCTTATGTTATTGGAGGAATGGAATACGCTAAGGAAGTAGGGGCAGCTGTTTTATGCGTTACAATGAATCCGGAAAGTGAAATGGCTAAGGTTGCTGATGTTCCGATATCTGTAGTTGTAGGCCCAGAAGTTATTATGGGGTCAACAAGAATGAAGTCCGGAACAGCACAAAAGATGGTTCTTAATATGTTAACTACAGGAACTATGGTTAAGCTTGGTAAGGTATATAGCAATCTTATGATTGATGTTCAATCTACAAATGAGAAGCTTGTTGCTAGAGCAAAGAGAATAACAATGATGGCTACAGATGAAAGTGAAGAAAATGTAGTTAAGGTTTTAAATGAAACAAACTTTGATGTTAAGTTAAGCGTTGTTATGATTAAAACAGGATTAGATAAGGGAAGTGCAAGAAAGCTTTTAGACGAAAATAAAGGCTATGTGCAAAAAGCTATAGATGCATCAAAATAAAATTGCGGTTATACCGCAATTTTATTTTGATGCATATTTATCAGTTAAGGTGATGAATATGGATGCAATAGTAAGTTTAATATGTTATGTAGGGTTTCCAATAGCTGTATCTATTTATCTATTAGTGAGGATAGAAAGTAAACTTTAGAGCCATACAAGCAGCATTAATAATCTATCTGGCGTCATTAATACACTGAAAAAGCTAAGATGAAGCTTTACTTATGAGAAATTTCAAAAAACTGCATGAAAAACTGGATAATTTTATAAAAATGAAGGGTTCATTAATAAGTTACTCTTATTTAACAAATTCTTAATATGTTGATGTTATTATAATATTAAGAAGTTAGATCCCCCTTAGAGATAATTTCTAAACTGTGGTTGATGCTAGGAGCGTTCTAGCATCTTTTTTTTATGTAAAAAAATGTATTGTTAAATTTTAGATTTTTATTGATTTAATTTATTGAATAATGATATAATTAGCATAAATGCAAACGGTTGCATATAAGTGTATTTGTGCAAACGGTTGCTCAAATAAATCCATAGGGGGGAATATAATGAAAAAACTAAATCAAAAGTTCAGCTTGGTATTGACCTTCTTGTTTTTATTCAGCTTGATGCCTAATTTTGTGAAGATTGTTAAGGCTGATGATGCAATACCACCAACTGCTGCGGATGTTTACGCAGTCTTAACTGGTGATTTTGTGGCAAAGCAGGGCTTAGGTGTCGATTGGAATACTGCTAATGCAGGAACCTTAATGAAAAGAACTGCAAAAGGAGTTTATGAGCTAACTGTAAACTTTACAACTCCGGGAACATATAATTATAAAGTAGCTTTTAATGATCAGTGGGACAAACCTAAGGCTATTGGAGAAAATGGAGAAAACAAGCCTATAAATGTTGCCAATGCGGGGCAAGTTACTTTTAGGGTAGATTATAATGCTGGAAAGGTATATGATACCATTAATAATATTGATCAATTTAGAGTTGCACCAACTACTGCAACATTAGTAGGGGGATTTGGTAAGAATGGGGATTCGCTAACAGCTACTGGAAAAGATGGTGACCCTACATACTGGAAACCTGAAAATAACGATTTGAATCTTGAATATATCGGACAAGGATTCTATAAAAAAACCTTTAATTTAAAAGCAGGAGATTACTCTTATAAAATAGCATACGGAAACAAGTGGTCTAATGGTGAAGTTTCCAATAATGTAAGTTTCAAATTAGATACAGATAAGCAAGTTACATTCCTCGCTAATTATGGATTAGGAACATGTGTAGACAGTATTAATGATCCAAGTATTAACACAACCGTGTCATTAATTGGTACTATTCGTGGTGCAGGAGATAATAACTGGAAAGAAACTTCCAAAGGATATGAATTTACTAAACTAGCTGCTCCAGGAAAATTTGTATACACTATGTTTGTACCGAAGGCTAGATATGAATATAAAGTATCGCTTAATTACAGTTGGGATAATCCAATACCAGGTGGAATAGATAATAAAGTTTTAGATTTATCTGGTATTAGTGATTCGGATTTAAAAACCTTTAAAGGGTTAGATGGAAAAGATATTAAGGGATTATATGTAACATTTGTATGCGATACTATAGAAAAAACTTTATTTAACTCAGTTGAGAATAAAGATGAGGTTGATGAAGCTTTAGGATTGACATCAAAGATTAAGAGTCCTGTAATTAATGCTAACGGAACTATCACATTTAATTACGTAAATAAGAATGCAAAATCAGTATTGTTAAATGGAACTATGAACAATTGGGGAAGTACTCCAATGCCAATGATAAAAGATGAAAAAACGGGAGTTTGGTCAATAACTTTTAGGCCTGGTGATAAAGAACAGATTTTTGAATATAAATTCCAAGTAGATGGAAGTGGTAATTGGATTACCGACCCATTGAATTCTGAAACTTCAAGTGGTAATTCAAAAGTAGTATTTCCAGCATATTCAGGCAGAAAAGTAGTTCTTGCAGGAACAATACAGGCTGCTGCTGGTGAAAATACATGGACACCAAGTTCAGATAAAACTAAATTAACTTATGATGGGAACGGAAATTATCACATAAATATAAAGAATGTACCTGCAGGAAACTACGAATATAAAATTGCCATGGGTTCATGGGATCCGGAAAACTATGGTGCAAACGGCAAGTCCTATGGTGACAACATGAAGTTGTACGTTCCATCAAATCAGGATGTTACCTTCTGGTATTCGGATGATAGTCACTATACAGCTAACTCTATAGAATATAAAAAATTAGACATTGTACTAAAAGGAACAGGAATTCCTGAAGGAACTAAATTGACTGATGCTTCATTAACAAATATATATAGTGCGAAAATTAAGCTTAATAAGGGTTCTTATAATGATATTAAAGCAGTAGTAGATGGAAAAGAGTATAGTTATGCAAATATCAATGTAACAGAAGATTCAAAGGATATAACCTTTAGCTATGCACCATCTATTCAAATGGTATATAGCGATCCTGCTAGCCCTCAGATATCACTAAAGGATTTATATTTTGATTCAAGAAATGAAGAATACAAAGCACCTTATGGAGCGATAACTACTGATTCAAATGTAACCTTTAATTTAAAGGCTAAAAAGGATGATTTAACTGTTGCAAAATTAGTTCTTATAACTAATAAAGGCACAAAGATAATAGACATGAACAAGAACGGAAGCTTTGCTGATGGAACTGACAAATGGACTGTAAGTTATAAATTTAATGAAATAGGAATGAATAAGTACTATTTCTTAGTTTCAAACGGTTCTGATGTAAAGTCCTACAGCGACGATGACGGCTATTTCGGAACTGGAACAGCTAGTGATATAAGCAATGTTAAGCTTTATGACTTAAATGTTTATGATAAGAACTTTAAAACTCCGGATTGGATGAAAAATGCTGTTATATATCAAATATTCCCTGACAGATTCTTTAATGGGGATAACAGCAATGATTATGCACAGAAGCTTGCAAGAGGCAGTGTAGCTTATGAAAATCCAACAAACTGGTACATGCCTCCTGAAGATCCAACTATAGAATTTAAAACAGTTAAAGATAAGGACGGAAATGCTGTAGTTGTAAAGGATAGTAATGGTAAGCCTGTTTTAGACCCAAACTATAAAGGCTTTGTAGGGGATGGCGAGTGGAGCAATGATATGTATGGTGGAGATATCAAAGGAGTACAAGCCAAGCTTGACTATCTACAAGCTCTAGGTATTAATGTACTGTACTTTAACCCAGTCTCCTCATCTATATCAAATCATAGATATGATACTACTGACTATAGAAGTCTTGACCCTCTTCTGGGACATATGGACGACTTTGTAAATCTTGCTAAAGAAGCTCACAATAGAGGAATGCATGTAATTCTTGATGGTGTATTTAACCATGTATCAGATGACTCTATTTACTTTGACAGATATGGAAAGTATATTGAAAAAGGAAAACCAATAGGTGCATATCAATATTGGTCAAAAGTTTATGATTTGATGAATGCTCAAAGTTTAAGTCAGCAGGATGCAGAAAAGAAAGTTACTGCAGATTTAGCTGCACAAGGTATAACTGACTTGCACTATAAAGATTGGTTTGTTGTAAATAATAAAGTAGTTGAAAAAGATAAGGATGGAAATCCAGTTCCTAAGCATTATGACTATGAAGGCTGGTGGGGATATGACTCCATGCCAGTTATTCAGGCTTTAAATGGTTCTGAATATCAAGTTAAGTCTTGGGCTGATGAAATAATAGATGGTCCTAATGCAAACTCAAGATATTGGTTAAATCAAGGTTCAGATGGATGGAGACTTGACGTTGCAAATGAGGTTTCCGATGAGACTTGGAATCATTTTAGAAATGCTGTTAAAGAAGAAGGCGATAATGCTATCATCGGTGAAATTTGGGATGATGCATCAAAGTATCTTCTTGGGGATATGTATGACTCCGTAATGAACTATAGATTTAGAAATGCAGTACTTTACTTTGTAAAAGGGACTCAAGATGACAACAAGACACCTACAGATGCAGTATGGGCTATGAATGAACTGGAAAAGATGAGAGAGCAATATCCAAAGGAAGCTTTTGAAGCTATGATGAATCTTGTTGATTCTCATGATACTCAAAGAGCTATTTCTGCATTGAATGGATACCAAAAGAGTGTTAAGGCTGTTGCAGATAATCCTAAAGAAGAAGTCTATGCTGAAATGAAGTTAATACCTTTAATTCAAATGACTTATCCGGGTGCACCAACTATTTACTATGGTGATGAAGCAGGTATACCAGGAGCAGATGACCCAGACAACAGAAGAGGTATGATTTGGGGCAAGGGAAATCAAGACTTAGTTGAATGGTATGCTAAGCTTGCTAACATAAGAAATGCATATCCTGTGTTAAGGACTGGAGATATTCTACCAGTTACTGTTTCAGGGGATGATGCTAAGGATGTAATGTCATACTTAAGAAATGATAAAAATAATCATGCATTAGTTGTAGTCAGCAGAAAAGCTCAATACATTAATAGCTTACAGCTTGATGCAGGCTCAATTCCAAATGGAACTGTATTAACAAATGCTTTAAATCCATCAGAGAAATATACGGTTGAGGCTGGAAAAGTAACTGTAGATGTTCCAAAACAATCAGGCTTAATTTTAGTTGCAAGCTACAAGGCAGTAACAGTAAATACTTCAGCGCTAAAAGATGCCTATGACCCAAGCTATATAGTTAAAGATAAGGTTAGAGCAACAGGAGTAACTATTGATAAAAACTCCTTAGAAATAACTGCTGGGGCATCAGCTAATCTTGATGCTGTTGTTACTCCGGAAAATACAACTTTAAAGGATGTAACATGGAGTTCAAGTAACAGTGGCATTGCAAAGATTGATGCTAGTGGAAAAGTTACAGCTGTTTCAGAAGGCAAGGCAGATATTACTGTAACTACCTTAGATGGAGGTTTCACAGCTAAGTGTTCTGTAACTGTTAAGGCTGCTCCTGCAGATAATGGCGGAAATACAGGAAACAATGGTAATAACAATAATGGTGGAAACTCTGGAAATAATAACGGTAATACAGGAAACAACAACGGAAATACAAATAATAATTCAGAAACTATCATTAAAAATGATGCTTCAAAGGTTGTAGAAGCAGTAAAAAATGCTGCAATTAAATCTGCAATTATTGTAGATGCATCAGAAAACAAGAAAATTGATAAGTCTGTATTTGAAGCAATAAAAGGAACTGACAAGTCAATAACCTTTACAGCAGGAAATTCAGTATGGACTTTCAACGGAAAAGATATAAATAAAGACATTAAGGACATTGATTTAACTGTTAAGGTTGAAACCTTGGATAATTCTACATCTCCTAACAAAGATGCAATTAAAGAAAAGGTTAAAAATGAAGATGTGCTTATCCTGTCCTTTGCTGAAAACGGAGTTCTTCCGGGAGAAGCCAAGGTAAAGATTAAACTAGATGCTGCATGGCTTGAAGGAAAAGATAAGAATAATCTTTATGTTTATTACTATAATCCAAGTACTAAAAAAGCTGAAATTGTGGCTAAGAAGCTTACTGTAGACAAAGATGGCTATATAGAATTTGAAATAACACATAATAGTGATTACTTTGTAGCAGATAAGGATTTAGTTTCAGCTGGAATACTTCCAAAGACAGGATCAATGGTTGATACAACTATATTAGTAGCTGCTGGACTTATAACAACCTTCATTGGAATTCTTATAGTAGCAGCAGGAAGAAGAAAAAGAGAATCAGAAGCATAATAAAAATGGAGGCAATTGCCTCCATTTTTTAATAGGTTCTAAGGGGAAACTTAGATTAACCTTTGACAGCACCAGAAGTAAGTCCAGCAACTATTCTCTTTTGGAATAGTAAAACTAAAATTATAAGAGGTATTGTTACAATTACGGTAGCGGCTGCTGTTTCGCCCCAAGGAATTGTATACTGCCCTTGGAACATTGTAATTGCAACAGGAACTGTTTTTCTAATATCTTTAGTATTTATTGTCAGCGCAAATAGGAATTCATTCCAAGCTGCTATAAATACGAGTATCGCTGTAGTAAAGGTACCAGGTGCAGCTAAGGGAACTATTATCCTTGCAAAGGTCTGCATAGGTGATGCACCATCTATTCTTGCTGCTTCCTCCAAGCTAAAGGGTATTTCTTTAAAGAAAGTAGTTAGATTCCATATAGCCAAAGGAAGAGCGAAGGTTGTATAAGGAATAATTAAGCCAATATACGTATCTCTAAGTCCCATAGCTTTCATAAACATATATATCGGAGAAATTGTTGAAATTTGAGGGAACATGGATACTGCTAAAACTAATCCTAAAATAATGCTTTTTCCTTTAAATTTAAGTCTCGCGATAGCATAAGCGGCAAAGGAAGCAAATACAATAGCAACTATTGTAGTCAAGGAAGAAATTACAAAACTGTTCCATAAAAACTTACCAAAGGGTCTTGCTGTGAAAACTAATTTATAGGATTCTAAAGTAGCATGCTTTGGCCAGAATCTAGTGAAGCTTCCAAATATCTCATCAGGTTTTTTAATAGAAGTTATAAATTCCCAATAGAACGGGAAGATTATTATAATTAAAAAAACTACTATAAAAACATAGAATCTAATACTTTTAAAGTTGATTTTATTTTTACTCATTTTTTCTCCTCCCATCCTAGTTTTCATTTGACATTACATCAGCGCCAAGTATTTTAACATAACCTATACTTATTAAAGCAACGCATATAAATACTACAACTGATAGGGTAGAACCCTTACCAAATTCCATTTGAGCAAACATTGTTTTATAGGCATAGGAGGTTATTGTTTCTGTACTGTTTCCTCCGCCTGTCAATACATAAACTAAGTCAAATATTCTAAAGGCATCCAGGGTTCTAAATAGCAATGCAACAAGCATAGTTGGTTTTAAAAGAGGAAGAGTTACCCTGAAAAATTGCTGGAACTTTGTAGCACCGTCAACATCTGCAGCTTCGTATAGGGTTGAGTCAATGGTTTGAAGTCCTGCAAGAAGGAGCAGTGCCATATAAGGAGTTGTTTTCCATACATCTGCAAATACAACAGAGAACTTTGCACCAAAGTTACTAGTTAATAAAACTCCTGGATTTGATATAATATGAAGTTTTGCTAATATATATGAAATAATACCGAATTGTCCATCGTATATGAATTTCCACATTAAAGCAGATACAACAGTAGGAATAGCCCATGGAATGAGTACCGAGGCTCTCACTATACCTCTGCCTTTAAAGCTTCTGTTTATTATCAAAGCAACCATTAGTCCAAGAACAAGTTCTATAAATACAGATATAATTGTGAATTTAAAGGTGTAGCTTGTGGCTTCCCAGAACCTGCTGTCTTTTCCAAAATAAATGTAATTATCTAAACCTACAAAGTTAGGACTTATAATTGAGTCTCTAACTTCTTGCATAAGACCAGTGCCTTTATCCAAAGAAGGTTTGGCGTCCTCGTTTACAGTTATTGTAGGTAGTGTTTTTAATAGTGAATTATATTTTTCTAAGACTTTTTCTGCTGTAGCTTTATCGATTTGAGCAAATTTTATTTTGTCATCCTCAATAGGCTTAAAGTTATCTACATAACTTCTTGCTGTCTTTTCTTTTGCAGCAACTTCGCTTTGACTAAAAATAGTTTTATTAAGGTCATCTAAATCAGTAACTGCACTTAAGAGCTTTTCCTTAGAATCACCCGTAGAATCATTTGCAGCTCTTTTAAGGTTTCCCTTTACAAGGTCAAAATTATTTAAATATCTTTCTAAGTCAAATTGATAGCTTAAATGTGTAGCATTCTTAGTTGGATGATTTAATCTTAAGTCAAATAGACTAAGATAAAATGAACGTGCAACAGGATAGAGAGCAATAACAAGTATTATTAGCATTGCTGGAGCTATCATAAGGTAGCCAAGTCTTGTCTCGCTTGTAGTACGCTTGTACTTTTTATGTTTGGTTTGTGGTGAAATTTTAGTTTTAACTTCCATCATCTATTTTCCCCCTTCCATTTCGAACCTCGTAAACTCATTATGTTGTAAGAGCCATTAAGAATTTACTTAATGGCTCGTATTAGTTTACTATTTAGCTGCTGTAACAGCTTCCTTCATTTTTGTATCCATATTTTTGATTGTTGTATCAACATCTTGGCTTCCTGCTAAGTATTTGGATATTTCAACTTGCATGATGTCAGAAAGCTTTGGATATATTGGTGAAACTGGTCTTGACACTGCAGCTGAAAGACCAGCAACGAAATCTTTGTTTCCGAACAATGGGTTCTTTTGTACTTCTGAATCATTGTATACAGATAATAATGTTGGAGCACTTCCGCCTTTAACAGCAGTAATCTTTTGTCCGTCTGCTCCAGTCATGAATTTTAAAAATTCCCAAGCTTCATTTGGGTGCTTGCTGTACTTATTAATCATTGTTACCCAGCCACCTAAGCATGCAGCAGATGCAACGCTTCCTTTTGGAAGTGGAGCAACACCAACTTTATCAACCACTTTTGATTTAGAAGCATCTTGAGATTCTGCCCATTGATATGGCCAATTTCTTAAGAAAGCAGCTTTGCCTTCTATAAATGCTGTATCTGATTCTGGCTCAGTAAATGTAGTGATATTATTTGGTACAAAGTCTGATTTAACAATTGATTTCATAACTTCAAGACCTTTTTTGGTTTCAGGTGAGTTTATAGTTATGTTTCCGTCTCCATCAACTACTTTTCCGCCGTAAGCAGCTATAAATTCAGTAGCATTACATACTAAACCTTCGTATTGTTTAGCTTGCATTATATATGAATATCCTGAGCCGGTTTTGCTCTTTAATGATTTAGATTGTGCTATAAGATCATCCCAAGTTGCTGGAACACTAGTTACTAAGTCTTTTCTATAGAATAATAATCCTGCATCTATGAATTTTGGCATACCCCAAAGTTGTCCTTTAAAAGTTAATGCTTGAACTGGACCCTTCATATAATCCTTCATGTTAATTCCGTCTTTTTCAACGAATTTATCAAGTGGAAGAGCGTAACCTGCCTGAGCAAATTCTGCTGGCCAAACAACGTCAGCATCAAATACGTCATAGTCAGTTCCTTTTCCGTTAAATACAGTTACATATTGATCATGCTGTTTGCCGGTATCTGAAGGCATTTCTGCAAAAGTAACCTCAATTTTACCTTTGTGAGCTTCGTTAAACTGCTTAACTATCTCATTAGTTGCTCCTGTAGTATCCTGACCTCTTGCATAAACTAGCTTTACAACTTCACCTGTTTTTGTATCGTTAGCTCCGCCAGATGGTGTAGCTGTAGTAGGAGCTGGTTTGCTGCAGCCTGTAGCTACAGCTGATAACATAACGGTTGTCATTAAAATTGATAATAATTTTTTACCCTTCATGGTATACCCCCTTTTTAATACGGATAACGTTTGCATAGGCTATGTTTTAATAGTATTCTAGCAAAATACATAGAATATTACCTCGGAAACGTTTCCAAACCTTATGTAATTATTATAACATTGTAAAAAAATAGAATCAATAATAAATTTATAGCACAAAACGACACAATTTTCGCAATATTCATTCACAATGCTATATATAGACAAGCGGTACGTTAACTTAATTTATACAGTGGGAAAACAGAGAGTCTTTATCACTTTTTCATGCTGTATAAATTTATAGTTGAAGTTGCTTGTCTATAATATATACTTATTGTAAAATTATAGATTTTATGCATTGATAAAAAATTACAAATATGATATCATCAAAATGAAACGTTTCCAAAAGGTTTTGGAATTACGCGGCTAATATTTTATGCCATTTAATGTTTTAGATGAAAGGAAAAGTTATGAAAAATATAAGCCTTAAAGACGTAGCTAAGCTTGCGGGAGTTGGTCTTGGGACTGCGTCTAGAGTTTTGAATAATAACCCATCAGTTACTGAGGAAACAAGAAATCTTGTATTAAATGCCATGAAAGAGCTTAACTATCAGCCTAATGCTATAGCTCGAAGTCTAAAGATGAAATCTACAATGACTGTTGGAATTTTAATTCCTGATATATCGAGTGCCTTCTATCCGGAGATTGTTAGAGGAATTGAGGATGTTGCTAATATATATCAATATAATATTATACTTTGTAATACTGATTTAGATTACGAAAAGGAAAAAATAGCTCTAAATATGTTCTACGAGAAGAAAGTTGATGGAGTATTGTTTATAAGTAATACTATATGTAAAGATACAATGAAAAAGTTTGAGGAAATGAATATACCAGTAGTACTTATAGCTACAAAGGATGAAAATAATATACTTTCAAGTGTTACTATAGATAATGAGCAAGCTTCCTACGATGCTGTAAGCTATCTTTGCGAATTAGGTCATAAAAAGATTGCTATGATTGCAGGAAAATTCGATGACCCTAACTCTGGAATTCCAAGAGTAATGGGCTATAAAAGAGCACTAATAAATAATAATATTGACGTTGATGAAAAACTTATTTATGAAGGTAATTATGGCTATAAGTCAGGCTATAAAAACATGAAAAGTATTTTAAATAGCGGACAAGTAATTACCGCCGTATTTTGTGCTTCAGATTTAATGGCTGTTGGAGCTTCAAAGGCGATTTTGGAAGCAGGACTTAAAATACCTGAGGATATTTCTGTTATGGGTTTTGATGGGGTAGAGGCTGCAGAATTTTTTTATCCTTCCATATCGACAGTAAGGCAGCCAAGGTATGAAATGGGAGCTGTTGCTATGAGGCTTCTCACAAAGCTTATGAATAAGGAAGATGTAGAAGAAAAAAATATGGTGGTAAGTTATAAGCTTGTTGAAAATCAATCTTGCAAAAGACTTAAATAGAGGTTTTTAGTAAACTCTTGCATTGTATTTAGCATTTTTAATAGCCTGTTAGTTATGGTTGAAAGGAGATTTTTGTTGTGAGAAATAATGTTATTAATCCTTGGAGTATTGTTGAAAAAAGATTTATTATAGAGAACAATTATGTAAGCGAAAGCCTGTTTGCAGCAGGAAATGGCTATATAGGCATGAGGGGGAATTTTGAGGAAGGCTATGCAGGACCTAAGGGAACAGGGCTTGAAGGAACTTATATAAATGCTTTTTATGAAAGTGAGACTATTAAGTATCCGGAAACAGCCTATGGTTTTGCAGATAAAAGTCAAACAATGCTTAATATAACTGATGGGAAGATAATTAAACTTTATATAGAAGATGAAGAATTCGATATGCTTAAGGGGCAACTATTAGATTACGAAAGAAGTTTAAATTTTAAAGAAGGTATATTAAAAAGAAATTTAATATGGCGTTCTGAAAAGGGTAAGGAAGTTAAAATTGATATAGAAAGACTAATATCTTTTGAGCATAAACATTTGGCTGCTATAAATTATAAAGTTACTCCTTTAAATTTTGATGGAATGATTAAAGTAGTATCTTGTATTGATGGAAGCGTATCAAATCTATCTGCAGAAAATGATCCAAGAGTAGGTTCAGGCTTTACCGGAAGGGTACTTTCATTAGAAGAGTCAAAAGTATTTGATACTAGGGGCTCACTTATTCAAAAGACACATAACACTAAATTCGCTGTGGCATGTGTAATGGAAAATGAAATCCTAACTGAAAATGAATATACTATAAAAAATAATAAAGATGAATTAAACATCTCGGTTTGTTTTAATATAAAGGCTGAGAAAAACAATACGATTACGTTAAATAAGTATATTGCCTATACTACTTCAAAGCACATGGAAGAGAGCGATATGATAAAACTAGCTGTTTCAGAAGCAGCTAATGGTAGAGAAACTGGTTTTAATAAGCTAAAAGAGGAACAGATAGATTTTTTAAAGGAGTTTTGGTATAGAACAGATATTGAAATAAAAGGTGATGACCTTCTTCAGCAGGGGATTAGATTTAATATGTTTCATCTTCTGCAGTCTGTAGGAAGAGACGGCAAGACTAATATTGCTGCCAAAGGTTTAAGTGGAGAGGGATATGAAGGTCATTACTTCTGGGATACAGAAATATACATGCTTCCGTTCTTTCTATATAATAATCCTGAAATCAGTCGAAAGCTTTTAGAATATAGATATAGCATTTTACCAAAGGCTAGAGAAAGAGCCAGAATAATGTCTCATAAAAAAGGTGCTCTTTACCCTTGGAGAACTATAGATGGCGAGGAGTGTTCAGCTTATTTTCCAGCAGGAACAGCTCAGTACCATATAAATGCTGATATTGCTTTTGCAATAAAAAGGTATATGGAAGCAACAGAAGATAAAGAATTTTTGTTGAATTATGGAGCAGAAATACTTTTTGAAACAGCTAGGCTTTGGGCAGACTTAGGAGAGTTTATAGAAAATAAGGGAAATAAATTCTGTATAAATGATGTAACCGGACCGGACGAATATACAGCTATTGTTAATAATAATTGCTATACAAATCTAATGGCTAAAGAAAATTTAGAATATGCATATAAAACAGCAGTATGGATGAAAGAAAACGCGAAGGAACCCTATAAAGAACTTATAAATAAGATAGGGCTTATAGAAGATGAGCTTCAGTTTTGGAAAAAAGCTGCTGATAATATGTATATACCATATAATGATGAGTTAGAGATTTATCTTCAAGATGACAGTTTCCTTGACAAGACTCCATGGGATTTTGAAAATACCCCAAAGGAAAATTATCCTTTACTTCTTCATTATCATCCTTTAGTTATTTACAGGCACCAGGTATGCAAACAGGCAGATTTAGTATTAGCTGAATTTCTGCTTAACCATAAATTTGATATTGAACAAAAGAGAAGAGATTATGATTTCTATGAAAAGGTAACTACTCATGACTCTTCGTTATCAAGCTGTATCTTCAGCATAATGGCAAGTGAAGTGGGATACCATGATAAGGCTTATAAGTATTTTATGGAAACAGCAACCATGGATCTAACAGATTCTCATGGAAATACAAAGGATGGGATTCATGCTGCAAATATGGCTGGAGCCGGGATGTGTCTTGTGAATGGCTTTGCAGGAATGAGAGTATATGAAGATACTATAAGCTTTAATCCATACATTCCTAAAGAATGGCAGGAATATAAATTTAAAGTAACCTATAGAGGAAGACTTATAGAAATAAAGGTGGATAAGAACGGAACAAGCTATAGGCTGCTTGAAGGGGAGAGCTTGGAGATAGTGCACAAAGGGGAAAAGAAGATAATTAGAAATGTAGAATGATAAAAGGGGCTGCGCTTAAAACGCTATAAACCCTTAGCATGTTATTTGAATTCCACAAACTTTGCCCAAATGGTTCTACGAATTCAAACAACATGCTAAGCATAGGCGTTTTGCAGCACAACCTTTTATCTTTTTCCTTTGTATAGAAGGTAGCTTATTGATATGGATAAGACTAGTATTGATGTTGCAGCCAAGCTGTAATATTTTAAAATTTCAAGTTTGTTTGGGAGAAGCTGAAATTTATTAAGCATATCATGAGCAGCAGTTGTGTATGGATTAGAAGTTATTCTATTTTTAAAAATATGAAGAAATACTAAATAGCCTATTGAAAATACTATTCCACAGCTAAAGCGTATCCTTTGGTTTTTAATGAACATTATAGTCAGCATTATTAAATAATATACTGCAACAATTGAAAGAAATAAAAGCGAAGCCTCCATTCCAAGTACATTGCTTGAAGCATCTGATGATTGAGCTATATTTCCGCCAGTAATTAGGAAGGCTGATAAGTAAATTAAACCATAAAACAAATAAGAAATTCCAATAAGTACAGTATACTCTATGAGAAATAATATAAAACCAGCTAAATATAAATTTATAAACTTAAATTTCTTAGATACAGGAATTAATCCGATTATGTCGCTGTTATAACTTGTAAAGCCGCCTATTATAAGCGCAGTAAATGAAGCCATTAATATAAAAATCATAGATTGATCCACAGTAAAAAGATAAATACTGCTGATAGCTAAGGTTGATAATGCAAAGGCTTTGTCTAGACTTGTATATTTTTGAACGGCAAATACAGTGCTGTTTCCGCTTCCAAAAGGAGGAGTTCCATTTTGAAGGAGAAGCTTTTGCATGCTAAATATTTTAGTCAACATGAATATACCTCCTGTACCTTAATACAAATTCTTTATAATTTTTCTTTATGCTATTTACTAAAATAAATATCAATAAAATTGTTATAATAAAACTTGCTGAAAAGTATATAATTTTACCAAGTGTGCTTCTTAAAAAAAGAGTCATTACAACATAGTTAATAAATGACAAATAAATAACCATTAAAAATGTAAATATATTCGAATTACCTTTAGTCATTGGAGTATTACTGTTTATTCTGTTTAGAAGAGTGATAATAAGCACAATAAGCAAGCAAAGAAATACTAAATAGTAGGCTGTATTAGTCATAAAGGTTGTATGCATGACTATTCCATCGTCATAGGTAGCTGTTCCTTGTCCACCAATTAAAACATAAACATATTTGCTTAGTGAGACTATAGCTGTAAATATAACCGACATAAATAATATCATTTTTATATAAGTCTTATAAATCTGTTCTCTGGAAAAGGGCATAATTAGTACTTGATTTGATCCATCTATTCCACCATAAAACAAACTGTTTATATTTAAATACCTCATGGAGTATGCAATAATTCTATACATGTAATAGCAAATACCTATAGGGCTTGCAAATCCAAGAAAACCACTGAAAATAATTATTCCGATGATGTCATATTTGAAATATTTTTTGTTGACCTGAAGCCAGTATTTATCTGTAACTGTCATTTCAAACCACCTCTGTAAATCATGATATCCTCAACGCTAGGTTTAGTTATCTTTGCATTTGGAATAAGAGATAGTTTACTCTTGTCTGATATAAGTCCTTCATAGCCAAAGGAGGATTCCTTAAGTCCTACAAATAAAGTTTTTATTTCATCTGTCATATCTTTCTTATCAACATGCACTAGAGCATGACTTTCCAGCATTTCGTCCTTAGGCTGTGTAAAAAGAATTTTGCCATTATCTATAAAGGTTATATAGTCAGCTATTTTATCTAGGTCGGATGTAATATGAGTTGAAAAGAATATTGTCTTTTCTTCGTCTTGAATGATGTCATATAAAAGGTCTAAGACTTCTGCTCTTGCGACAGGGTCAAGTCCTGCAGTAGGCTCATCTAAGATGAGTAGATCAGGTTTTTGTGAAAGAGCCATAATAATTGAAAACTTCATCTGCATACCCTTTGAATAATGCTTAAGCTTTTTATCGGGATCTAATTCAAATTTATTCATAAGCTTGTTAAAGTAAGTTTGGTCAAAATTAGAATAAAAAGGCGCTAAAGTATTCATTATTGTTTTAGCTTTTAAGGCCTGTGAATAAATAAGACTGTCAAATACTACTCCAAGCCGTGATTTTATTTCTGCCTCGTTATTATCCATAGTCTTTCCGAAGAATAATACTTTTCCTTTTGATTTTGGAAGTAAATCTAGAATTGTCTTTATAAAAGTGGTTTTACCTGAGCCGTTTTTCCCAATAAAACCTGTAATAGTACCTTTTTCAAGTGACAAGTTAACATCTATAAGAGAAAAATTTCCTGCATTTGAATATAAGTTTTTGACTTCTAAAGCATAATCAGTCATCATTTATCCACCTCATACATTTCATCTAACATATTTTTGAACTCTTCCTTTGAGATACCACAAGTCTTTGAGAAAACTACTATTTCCTCGAGACGTTCCTTAAGCATATTTATATTGATTTCCTTAATTTTGTCCACATTGATATCTGATACAAAGCAGCCTCTTCCGTGTAAAGTTGTGATTACACCTTCACGCTCCAGCTCTTCATAAGCACGCCGTACAGTTATTAAGCTTACCTTTAAATCCTTAGCCATTAAACGCATTGACGGCAGTGATTCTCCCGGCTTTAGTTCACCAGTTAAAACTAATTCTTTTATTTGATTTTGTATCTGTTCATAGATTGGCACTTGAGAAAAGAAGGATACTACAACATTCAAAATAGATTCACCTCCGTTATACTGTGATTATAGTATATACACAGTATAGTATCAAGAAAAAATTTACATATATCACAAATGTAGTTAGATTAAAATAATGGTAAAATAAATTTATTAATTTAAAAAGATTTCCAACCTTTTTATTTACTATGCTACTTATATTATAGAAACAGTATTAAAGCAGGTGAGAAAATGAACTTAGAGGCTTATGCAAAGAAAATATTTGGTTTTGCGCTTACTAAAACAAATAATGCTCAGGACGCAGAAGATTTGTCTGAAAGAGATATTCATATCTCTTTCAGACTATAGACAAAAGGCATATTCTCAGTCATGAGAATATGCCTTTTGTCTATAGTCTGACTTTAGCCTTTGACTAAAGTATTTTTCTTTAATTCTTAATTCTTAACTTGGTTTTAGCCTAACATTCGCCTCCGCCGTTTGGGTTATATACATCAAAGAAGTCGCCGAATACGCCTTTTCTGTGAATGACCTTAACTCCCTGGAAAACGAAGCTTATATCTTTTTCTGCTACAAACTTAATTCCATCAACTTCTAATGCATCGTCATTTTCGTTTTGTTCATCCAGAACAACTCCAAAGGTTGGGCCTCCTCAGCCAAAACCTTTGATAGCAAGTCTAACAGCATCTTTGTTTCTCTTTTTTAAGTTTTCAAGTAATGCTTCTTTTGTACTGCTGTCTATAGTAATATCCATAAAAAAGCTCCTTTCAAATGAAAAGTCACAAATTTAACTACCCTATAGGGGTATATTATAATAATATTATATTATCCTACTTTTATTATGTCAAATATTTTGAGAATAAGAACAAGTAATTTAAGTAAAAATTTTTTTGAATTTTATTCATATTTTACATATATTTATTCATGTTTTAATGGCTTTGAATGAATTTGCTTCATAATGGAGAAGATAAAATGAGTATTTGCAAAGAAATAGTTTAATAAATTCATTATACTACCAGGTAATACTTATTCATTTTGCTTAGATATTCAACTATTGACAATGATTAATACCTAATGTACTATGAGAATGAATTTGTGCGAAAATTGAATCTATAGAGCAGATATTAATAAAAAATTTGCTTTTATATTAAGGAGGGATTTTGATGAGAATTGTTTTGGCATTGGGCGGGAACGCACTCCAAGCTGACCCTAAGGATGCAAGTGCAGAGTCACAGTTAAAAACCTGTAAGGAAACGGCTAAATCTATTGTTGACCTCATTGAAGAGGGACATACAGTATCCATAGTCCATGGAAATGGACCTCAAGTCGGCCAAATTCTTAGTTCTGTGGAGGCAGGACATAAAGCAAATAATACTAATGTTTTGTTTCCTTTTGATGTTTGCGGGGCGTTTTCACAAGGTTATATAGGATATCACCTTCAGAATGCTATTTCAGGAGAGCTCAAAAAGAGAAATATTAATAAAAACGTAGGCACAATAGTAACTCAAGTAGTAGTTGATAAAAATGATAAGGGCTTCCAAAATCCCACTAAGCCTATAGGTTCTTTCTATACTAAAGAAGAGGCCGAAGTTCTTTCAGAAGAAAAGGGCTATGTTATGAAGGAAGATGCAGGAAGAGGCTATAGAAGAGTTGTTGCTTCACCTAAGCCTGTTGATGTTATAGAAAAAGCTACAATAAAGGAACTTGTGGATAACGGTACTGTAGTAATATCCTGCGGAGGCGGCGGTATCCCAGTAATTATTGAAGGCTCAGACGTTAAGGGAGTTCCTGCTGTTATAGATAAAGATTTTGCAGCTGAAAAATTAGCTGAAATACTTGATGCTGATGCTCTAGTTATATTAACTGCAGTTGATAAGGTTGCTGTTAACTTTAATAAGCCTGATCAAAAAAATTTAGATGTTATGAACCTGGAAGAAGTAGATAAGTATATAGAAGAAAAACAATTTGCTCCTGGAAGTATGCTGCCTAAGGTTGAAGCCTGTAAGAAATTTGTACAGTTTGACAGTAATAAAATTTCTATTATAGCATCACTTTCTAAAGCTAAAGAAGCCCTAAGAGGTACTTCAGGCACAAGAGTAGTAGCTAAATAATGAGGAGACTAAAATGAAAAGAGAAATTAAGGTATATTCCGAAATTGGTAACCTTAAAACAGTACTTCTTCACAGACCGGGTGCAGAAATTGAAAATTTAATTCCAGAGCACTTATCAAGACTTCTGTTTGACGATATACCGTTTTTAAAGGTAGCTAGAACAGAGCATGATAATTTTGCAAAGGTACTTTCAGATAATGGAGTTGAAGTTTTATATCTAGAAAATTTGGCAGCTCAGGCAGTTAAAGATAAGCAAATTAGAGATGCATTTTTAGATGAGGTTATTATAGAAAGCGAAGTTGACAGCAAAGATATTGCTAAAAGCTTAAAAGATTATTTATTTTCTCTTCCAGAAAAAGAGATGGTTGATAAGATAATTGCTGGTATAAGGAAAAAAGAAATTGGACTTAGTGAAGAGAATGATGATTACCCATTTATAATGGAGCCAATGCCTAACTTGTATTTTACCAGAGATCCTTTTGCATCTATTGGAAAAGGCATAACTCTAAATTCTATGAGAAATCATATAAGACATAGAGAAACTATCTTTGGGAAGTACATTTTTAAGCATCATCCTGAGTTTAAAGATTCAAATATTCCACTTTGGTATAACAGAGACGAAGAGTTCAGCATCGAAGGTGGAGATGAGCTTGTATTTTCTCATGAAGTTATAGCAATCGGGCACAGCGAAAGGACAAGTGTAGAAGCTATAAAAAAGGCGGCTAAAACTATTTTTGAAGCAGGTGAAAGCTTTAAAACCGTCCTAATGTTTGATATTCCGAAATCAAGAGCCTTTATGCATCTTGATACTGTATTTACAATGATAGATTATGATAAATTTACTGTTCATGAAGGTATAGAAGGCAACTTAAAGGTAAGTGCATTAAGCTATGATTACAAGAACAGAGATTTAATCATAGAAGAGCAGGAAGACAGCTTAGAAAGAATACTTTCAAAGTATCTAAAAAGAGAAATAACTCTTATCCGCTGCGGAGGTGGAGATAGGGTTATTGGAAGAAGAGAACAGTGGAATGATGGTTCAAACACCTTGGCTATAGCACCAGGAAAGGTAATAACCTATGAAAGAAATTATATAACAAATGAAATATTAGATAAGCATAATGTAAATGTAATATCCATTCCTTCTGGTGAACTAAGTAGAGGAAGAGGCGGCCCAAGATGTATGAGTCAGCCAATTTGGAGAGAAGAACTTATTTATTAAGGTAAAATGTAGAATTTTAATATCAATTAAAAGTCAAATAAAAATAAAATGTTAACTAAGGGGAGGAATTCACCGTGTATAATTTAAGAAACAGAAGCTTTTTAACACTTTTAGACTTTTCACCAAAGGAAATACAATTCATGCTTGATTTATCAACAGAATTAAAGAGAGCAAAGTATGCTGGAACTGAGCAGCAAAAATTAAAGGGAAAAAATATTGCTCTTTTATTTGAAAAAGATTCTACTAGAACAAGATGTGCTTTTGAAGTTGCAGCTTATGACCAAGGAGCTCATGTAACTTATCTTGGACCATCCGGAAGCCAAATGGGCAAAAAAGAATCTATACCTGATACGGCTAGAGTTCTTGGCAGAATGTTCGATGGTATTGAATATAGAGGCTATTCTCAAAAAACTGTTGAGGATTTAGCAAAATATTCAGGAGTTCCAGTTTGGAACGGGTTGACTGATGCTGACCATCCAACACAAGTTTTAGCTGACTTTTTAACAGCTAAAGAACATCTTGATAAGCCATATAACAAAATGGTATTTGTATATTCAGGAGATGGAAGAAACAACGTTGCTAATGCACTTATGATTGGTGCTGCTAAGATGGGCATGGACTTTAGAATGGTATCACCAAAGAGCTTGTTCCCAGCAAAAGACCTTCTTGACAAGTGCTTGGCTGTTGCAGAAGAAACAGGAGCAAAGATAACCTGCACAGATAATATTGCAGAAGGAGTTAAAGGCGCAGATGTAATCTATACTGACGTTTGGGTATCCATGGGAGAGCCAGATTCAGTTTGGGAAGAAAGAATAAATCTCTTAAAGCCATTCCAAGTTAATATGGAAATGCTTAAGATGACCGGGAATCCAAATGTTCTATTTGAACATTGCCTTCCAGCTTTCCATGATTTAAAAACAACAGTTGGAAAAGATATATACAACAAGTTTGGACTTAATGAAATGGAAGTAACAGATGAAGTGTTTGAGAGCAAACATTCTGTAGTATTTGATGAAGCAGAAAACAGAATGCATACTATAAAAGCTGTTATGGTTGCTACATTAGGAGCTTAGTAAATTATTAAAAGGGGATGTTGTAAAACAGCCAAAACCTAATTCGTGTTATTTGAATTCTGAAAAACTTTAGCCTCGCAGAATTCAAATAACATGTTGGGTTTAGCTATTTTACAACACCTCTTTTTATTTTGATATAAATCAACTATTTTACTTGTGAAAGAATGTTGAAAACGATTGAATTGTGTCGAAAAAGATGATATTATTGTACTAAAATTATATTATCAGGTTGTTTAGGGGGACTAGGTTATGTTTTCAAATGATACTAATAGCAATGAAGAACAGCACAATAATATTATAGAAACTGGCAAGATTATATTTGATTTATTTGATGGAGCAAGTACAGTGGTTGTAACAAATACAAAAGAAATGATAGCCGTTTATGAGTCAAAGGAAATGAAGCTTGGAGTAAAGGCTGGTGATTCACTTAAGCCTGGTACTGTAACCTATGAGGCTGTCAATAAGAGAAAAAGAATTTTTAAAAGTATAGCAAAGGAAAATTCACCTTTAGGAGTTGGTTATGTAGGTATTGCTGTACCGGTGATTAAAGGCTGTGATGTGCTGGGAGCTATTGGTATTACATCTCCAATAGTAAAACAGCAGCTTTTAAAAGAAATGTCTATGCAGATAAATGAGACCACCATGTATACAATGCAGGCTAGTGTAGGTATAGCAAAAAATGCAAGTGAATTAGCTTCTTCTGTTAAGGAACTGGCGGTTAACTCAACTCAAGCTCAAAGTGAGCTTGGAAATATAGGCTTTGTAACAAATGTAATTCAGCAGATAGCAAATCAAACACGATTACTTTCTTTAAATGCCGCTATTGAGGCAGCAAGGGCAGGAGAAATGGGTAAAGGTTTTGCTGTAGTTGCAGGAGAAGTAAGAAAATTAGCTCAAGATACGAGCGGGCATGTAGGAGAGATAACTAAAAAGCTGCAGGAGATTACAGACTTAGTAAACGAGATTGCAAAAAGTGCAGCTAGTTTAAATTCTCTTTCAGAGGATCAGGCTGCTGCTACAGAAGAGATAAATGCTTCTATGGAAAGTTTAAGTGAACATACAAAAATGATAATTGAAATTGCTGACACACTGACTACTTAATAATGGATGAATTTTCAATCTAAATAAAGTATGACGAAAAGTTGAGAAACTACTAAAAGCACAGTAGTTTCTCAGCTTTTTTATTTTAATAGCAATGTATTGTACTTGCTGTATTTTGGAACAATAATTAAACGATAATTATTAAAAGGGAGAGATAATTTAATGCAGCATGTGCTATTAAAAAACTGTTTACTTATTAATATGAGCAGTGGTAAGGAAAATAAAAAGGATATATTAATAGAGAATGATAAGATAAAGCTGATATCAGATAATATAGATTTTGAAGCTGAAAATCTTAAGATTATAGATGTTAACGAAAATTATGTTTTACCAGGCATGGTTGATATACATACTCATATGGGAATTATAGAAGAAGCAGTAGGAAAGCTTGGACTTGATAATAATGAAACTTCTGACCCGGTAACACCGCATATAAGAGCGCTTGATGCTGTGAATCCTAATGATGTGGCTTTTTTAGATGCTATTAAATCTGGTGTGACTACCATTATGTGTACGCCGGGAAGTAATAACCCTGTAGCCGGACAGAATTTTGTTATGAAGGTTTATGGACATATAATAGATAAAATGCTTGTAAAGAATCCTTTAGGGCTTAAAGTAGCTTTTGGCGAGGATCCTATTAGTACATATGGAACAAATGATAAATGTCCTGTTACAAGGATGGGGGTTGCAGCTTTAATTAGAGAGACCTTTATGAGAGCCCAAGACTATATGTATAATAAAGAAAATGGAAAACTTAAAGAAAGAGATATGAAGCTTGAAGCTGTAATACCTGTACTTAAGGGGGATATGTATCTTCGCGCCCATGCCCATAGAGCAGACGATATGGTCACTGCCATAAGGGTAGCAGAGGAATTTAATATTAAAAAGCTCGTTATAGAGCATGGAACGGAAGCTGAAGCTATAAAGGAGTATCTTGCTGAAAAAAAGGTTCCTATAGCACTTGGACCAATTTGGACACCAAGAATTAAGATTGAACTTAAGGGAAGAGACTATAGCCTTGCAGCAAAATTAGTTGAGGCTGGAATTAAAATAGGAATTACTACAGATCATCCATACAATACCATAGACCAATTAAGACCGGTAGCAATACTAACTGTTTCAGAAGGTTTAAATGCTGTAGAGGCACTAAAATGCATAACATCAAATGGAGCAGAAATTTTAGGTTGTGAGGATAGATTGGGTAAAATTGAGGAAGGGTTAGATGCTGATTTAGTAATATACAGCGGATATCCATTGGATATGATGTCAAAGGTTGTAAGTACAATTATAAATGGAGATATTGTGTATGTACACGATAGGTTTAAAGATAGAATAAGCATAAAGGGAGCATAAATATTGTTAAAGCTCTTAAGACTAAAATTAATCTTAAGAGCTTTTATAGATAGACAATATGTAAGTTTATAGTTGAAGTTGTCTACCTATAATTATGTGAAATTGTGTGAAATTAGTCGAATATTATAAAGAAATATATTAATATATCGAAATTTATAGTAAACTAATATACGAAAGTTATATAATCAATACTAATAATTATGGGGTGAGTTCATGAAAAAAAGTACAAAACTTAAAACACAGATAGTTATTATGCTTATAGCAGCTATAGTTGTGCCGGTTTTTATTATAACAGCATATAATTCCCTAAATACTAGGAGTATGCTTAATAATCAATATGAAAGTAATCTTTCTGACGATGTAAACTGGATTTCCGAAACGATTAAGGAAAATAGCAAAAGTAATATTGAATCTGTTAATATGCTTTCACAGGATCCAAATGTAATGGGAATACTAGATAACAAGGATTCGGAAATGTGGCTTTTAAAATCTTTTGAATCATTTCTATCCACACATAAAGATGTGTTAAACGTATACTATGGCATAAATAACGGAAAAATGATTTTAGTACCTAAGCAGGAACTTCCAAGCAGTTATGATCCAACAAAAACTAATTGGTATAAGCTTGCTTTAGAGAAAGATGGACAAGTTGCTATTACTCAGCCTTACGAGGATGCAATTCAAAAAGGAGTTTATGAGATTACATTTGCAAAGTCTGTTAAGGATGCTAAAACTAATCAGGTTATTGGAGTTGTAGGAATTGATGTTAAGCTTTCAACAATTTCTAAACTTGTATCTCAGGTTAAGCTTGGAGATTCAGGATATGCTGCAGTTATAGATAACGCAGGAACAATAATTGCACATCAAGATTCTGCACTTTTAGGAAAGACTTCTAAAGATGAAAAATGGATAGATGAAATTCTTAATTCAAAAGAAAGCAAAGGAAAGTATATAATTTCAGGAAAAAGTTATATAACTTATTCTTTAACAGAACCTGAAACATCTTGGAAAATAGTTGGACTTATACCTGAATCAGAAGTAACCAGTGCTATTAGCAAAAGTACAATTGCTTCCATAATCATTTCATTAATCCTGTGTATTTTAGCTGCTATTGTGGGCGTTTGGTTTTCGGGTTCAATAGCTAACCCAATTAATAAGCTTTTAGGAGTTTTAGACAAAGCTAGCGAAGGGGATTTTACAGTAATAGCAGAGAATAAAAAATCAAGTTATGAAGTTGAAATGATTACTAATTCTATAAATAAAATGATATCAAATATAGTTATTCTTTTAAAAGGTATCATAGATACCTCAGTTGGAGTCAAAGAATCTTCAGAGGGTCTAGTCTCAATAATGGAGCAATCTAGTGAAGTTGGAGAAGAAGTTTCTAAAGCAGTACAGCAAATATCAGAAGGAGCTCAGGATCAGGCTGAAAGCTTAGATTATAGTTCAGTTATAGTAAACAAGCTAGGAGAAGATGTGAATACAGCAATTGAGAGCAGCATAAGCATGCTTACAGCTTCTGATAATGTAAAGAAATCTACCCATGATGGAACTTTAGCTATAACTAGATTGAAAGACGCATTTAAAGAAACTACTAATGCAAATTTGGAGCTTGAACAGGGAATAAATATTTTAGCTCAGAATTCAAATAAAATTAGTGCTATAACTGATACTATTAAGTCTATTACAGAGCAGACAAGCCTTTTAGCACTTAATGCTAGCATAGAAGCAGCTAGGGCTGGAGAAGCAGGAAGAGGCTTTGCAGTTGTAGCAGAGGAGGTCAGAAAGCTTGCAGAACAGTCTTCAAGCTCTGCGGAAGAAATAAATAAGGTTATAAGTGATATTAGACAAAGTATAGTTCTAGTATTCAACAAAATAGAGTTGGTATCAAAATTAGCCGTTAACTCAGAGAAAGGTGTTGAAAATACTAATTTAAGCTTTATAAGTATTGAAAATGCTATAAAGCTTCTTGAACAAAATATAAATTCAGTAAGTGATACTCTTCAGAGTGTAAGTATAAGAAAAGATGAGGTTATTGATAAAATTACAAGTATAGCTACGGTATCTCAAGAAACTGCAGCTACCACAGAAGAGGTAAGCGCTTCTTCAGAGGAACAATCTGCAGGACTCCAGGAGGTATTAGCTTCAGCTGAGGAATTAAGGATTTTATCACAAAAACTTGATGATATGATAAAAAAATTTAAAATTGATTAATTTAAGGGCTGCCAAATGGCAGCCCTTAAAAGTTGCGGAAATTGGGAAATTGGGGACGGTTAACAACATTAAATTGTTTATAAACCTCTATTTGTGGATAGAATTTGAAATATATTCAATTATAAGTGGGGTGCAGTCATGCCAAGATCAGCAAGAAAAAAGTCAGAAGATGCAATATATCATATTATGGCAAGAAGTATAATAAATGCCCCTTAAGCCTTGTAATCTCAATGACTTAAGGGGTAATCGTCAAAAATTCGTCAAAAATTTAAATAAATATATTATTAATTTTCTTAGCTGCATTACTAAACATATCATCAGTAACATGACTATAAGTTTTCATTGTTTGTTTTACATCGTGTCCTAAAATAGATGCCGCGGTCTTAAAATCTATTCCATTTGCAATCAATTGAGTAGCATAAGTATGCCTTAGCTCATGTATAGTCAAACTAAAGCCTTTCTTCTTAAGCTTTTTGTTTAAGTTTGAAATAACACCACTAGTAGATTTGTTTATGACTACTCGATTGTATATATCGGTGCAATGTACAATTTTATATGCTTGCAGCTCTTTAATTACTTTTGGTGATAAAGGAACCCTTCTATAAGAATTTGTTCCTTTTAAACTACCAAAGCCATACCTCTTGTCTTCTAATATTTTCCATTGCTTATGAACTGTTAGTATCGCATTATTAAAATCAAAATTATCCCAAGTTAAACCTAGGACTTCGCTTATCCTTAAACCGCATGATCCCGTGAGCAGTATAATAATATAATAAACCGAATCCTTAAATGTATCTAATAATTTATTATATGCTTGCATAGTAAGAGCTTTTTTAGTTGAAAGTTCTTTTTCTTCTGGGTACTTTATATCATTAAGAGGCAGCTCTTGAATTACTTTATATTGCTTTACTGCAGCTGTAAGTACATTAGAGAGGCTTTTTATATAAAATTCTATTGTTGTAGATTTAAGTCCTCTTTTTACTAACTTGTCAACACAGTTTTGTATGTCTAAATTTCTAATTTCCTTTACTTTAAGCTCTTTTAAATCTGAAAATTGATTAATTGCGTTTACATAATTTTTAATTGTATTATTCTCTCTGTGCAGCTTTAAATGATTTATATACATATCAACAAATTCGTCAAAAGTAATTTCTTTATACTCGTTTGATAATTTAAGTTCCAATGAAAGTTTTAATTCTTTTAATGCATCCTCAGCAGCATCCTTACACTCTTGTTTCCCTATTTTATTTTTAGCAAATCCTTGTTTACTCTTTTGCTTCCATCTTCCAGAGCTATCTTTATAGGAAATTATATATTGCCAGCTATTATCTTTTTCACGATAAGTAATATTGTATTGCATTATAAAATCCTCCTTTAAATTCAAAAAATAAAAACCCACAAACATTTAATAATGTTTTGGGTTTCGTGGAATTTAAAAGTCGTGAATTAATAGCTTTAGCTTAGCAAAAAATATAATTAATGTCAACTAGAAAATTTATGATGTTAATTGGGTAAATTTATTAATAGCATTAGCAATTGCAAGTCTAAGAGTTTTAAAATCATCTTCAGTCTTTAAACCAGTAAATTTTAAGAAAGATGATATTTGTTCAATCTTGTATATCGAAAAAAGTTTTCCTATTGCATTATTTATGAAAGCACTAGTGAATAAATCTACCTCACTAAGATCAATCATAATTGTATCATTAGGATTATTAGAATGAATTTCATTTATTTTCTCATATAGCATATTACCCTGCTCATCGGTTTCTGCATTTCTAGATTTTATAATATCATTTACATTAATATTTAACATTGCAATTTCCTCCCTCTAAGGATTTTTTGCAGACAAATCTGTTTCTTATTTTCAATATTATATTATATAACATTAGCATATGCAACTTTCCTGCATCTGTTTCAAAATATAACTCATTATCTATTTTAAGCTCAAGTAATGAAAAATATGATTCAATTAGATTTAAAACTATAAAACTTTCATGTGTATCGAATAGATTGCGGCAATAATATAAGGACTCAGAAAACAAATCTTCTATTTCTTCGGCTGAAATGGTAGTATTTTGTTTTAATGGCAAAGGATTTGAAATTTCAAACTGTTTATAAAGAGTTCTATCATACACATAAGTTTCATCAAAATAATTTTTTTTATCGTAGTTAGTGAAAAGTGCCAAATTATCTTTGTATGTTCTTGCTGTTGGTACCGTAACTAAATCAGTATCCAATATAGTAGATGAATATATAATACCATCAAATGAACGCTCTTTTAAAATTTGAGCTAGAAGTTGTGGTAATACATATTCCTCACAAAAACTATAATCTTTTAAACCATCACGCATTTTAAAACTACAAGCAGATGATATAATGAGCTTTGAAAATTCATTTTTAATCTGGTTGGCATTAATCTCTTGCTGACTGAAAGGAGATTCAATTAACGAGTCGGCTTTATTTAATGAAGATTTACAATCCTTAAAATAATCATAAAAGTTGTTAGTAAAATCAAAAACTCTTTTATTAGTTGCTTTTTTAAAATGAAAAGTAGAGATTTTAAAATTATCGAAGTCAGATGAATGTAATTCAGATAATACACCAATCGGTGTAAGGGCTAAGTATAATAAAGGTTGTCCAACCAAACTATATCTTTGATTTCCGATTTTATGCCTTTTATTAAAAGGTACATGAAACATATCCCAATGCGATATTATATCCTTTGTAGAACGACCTCTAAAAAAAACTAGTTGGCTAATATTACGTGTAAAATCAAAGGTATAGTTTTCTTCTAAAAGTTTAGTAAATAACCTTAAGGACTTATTTGGATTTGCGTTAATCCAATAAAAATAAGTATCAAGTAACCTATCAAAAATATCGGCTATCCACTTAACCTCGATTTCATCTCTTATTTTTGTTGCTAACTCAATTTCATTTTTATGTCTATCACAAAGATTTATGTCATTTTTTAATTTAGCAAAGTTCGTTATAAAGGCTTCTTTATATTTCAATAATGCATGCTCATATCTATCAGATTGTATTTGACAAGAATTCCTAAGTTTATAATGATAGCTATCTGTTAAAAAACAAATCATACACATAGTTTAGTGGCCTCCTAGTAAATCATCTATAGTAAGTACTCTTGATTGTTCAAATATTTCATTATTAATATTGTGAATATTTTTAACAGGAATCTTTACAGTAATAACTGAACCAGGAAATTTACATGTAAAATCTGTAGATTTCACTATTGATTTTGACTTTTCCCAGTATCCCCTACCAGATAAAATAATCAAATCTCCATTAAGTTCCTGCATTATTTCATTAAGCATATATAAACCTAATCCACCAGGTGTATCCTCTGCCCTAGTAGAAGAACCTTTCTTAACAGCCCAAGCAATATAATCACTTTCTAGATTAGAATTATAATTTATATTTTTAAATATATTTTCCTTAAAGGTTTGTCCTTGATTTGCGATAGAAAAGAATAAAATATTATCAAGTTTATTATAGTATCCACTTGAAAATATTTCTTTATTGCCGTATTTATTTATATATGTATTCCTACGTGCATGCATTTTAACGTTAATAAATATTTCAATAAAACGTTTAATTAATATCTGCATATCAATAGAGTCTTTATATAATGATGTCAATTGATTATTTATATATGCTTTAAAATCATCCCTATTTTCACCATCAAAAGTATTATATGTTATAAGACTTGAATTTACAGTCATATACTTTTTCAAATTTTCGCTTTGTATAAATTCATTTGAACACAGTAATTTTATTAATGGAATTGATAAACCTTTTAAAAATATTTTATTATTTCTTGATTTAATCTCCTCTAAAACTAAACCTAACACTGACGTAAGATTAGGATCTATCCATTGCGTATTTTTAAAATTGATATTTATCGTAGAGTTTTTCTTTGACTTATAAGTATTCCAAAATACACATATAAACTCGTATATATTTTGAGTGTTCTTAATATTTCTGGGAAATATATATTCATATTCCATAATATATCCTCTTTGATTTTATTTAAGATTTATTAAAGACATGGAAATTGCAAAATGTATTAAATATACTTTTTATTAATGCCCTTGCATATGTACTAACTAGTTATTTAGTAGAGTAAATATATAAATCATAGCTAAACTTATACTCAACGAGTTCCTTACTTATACACAGCTTGTCTTTAAATTAATATGTATATTTTGTTTTCGTAAGAATTCAAATCTTTTAAGAAGAAATTCTCTAGTAACACCTAAGTAATCACTAACTTCATATATATTATCCATACCTAAATCCTTTACATGCTGCAGCTCCTCTAAGGGCATTAAAAACTCAGTAGCCCATTTTAGAGCAAGGGTTTCCTCTTTACTCACTATAAGTTTGTCCCTATAACTATAATATTCCCCTGTTAAATCCCCTACAGTAGTGAAATGATGCCCAAGTTCTTCAGCTAATACACATGTATACAAAGTAAAATCAGGAATGATTGACCTATCTATTCCTATGATAGGAGGAATACCTTCGAGCTTTAAATAAATTCCCTGTATTCCTGATCTTCTTAGAAAGTTTTCATGCATAAGGTCAATACCCTCATCATCAATAGTTTTTAGTAGTGCCTGTATTTTATCTTCACGCATAATATTACCCCCAATTACAGGACTAATTATCTGTAGTTTTCTTATATTTAGCCTTTACATATTCTATAAAGTTATCTATTTCTTTTCTAGCTTCTTCAGGAAGATCTTGATCATATCCATCAGCTCTGTGCAAAGCTATGGTTGCATTTTTACTTCTTATTGGTTCTTTGATATCTGTACGACCTAATAAGTAATCTGTAGAAACACCTAATGCTATTGCCAGTTTTGCTATAATATCTCCTTTAGGCGCTCTCAAATCATTTTCATATCTGGAAAGTGTTGCTTCAGTAATTTCAGCCTTATCTGCAAGTTCTTTTTGCTTCATATCTTTGTCTAGTCTTAATCTTAATATTCGCTTACCAATTGATTCGGTCATGTATATCACTCCTTACCATTATTATAAGTGATATGAATAAAAGTTAAATAAAAGTTACCGAAAGTATAAAAAATATGTTGACACTTACCAAATGGTATGTTACATTAAAGTTACCAAATGGTAAGAGGAGGTGATTGCTTGAATACTAATAAGCTTAAAAGCTTAAGGGTGCTCAATGGCTTTACACAGGAAAAGGTAGCTGAAAGAGCAAAAATGTCAACTAAAACCTATAATAGAAAGGAATTAGGTATCATACCATTTACAGATGAAGAAATATTATGTTTATCTGTGATATTGAATTTAGATATAAATTTGGTAAATGAAATTTTTTTTGACAATCAACTTACCAAGTGTATAAGTAATGCTAAAAGCTTTCAAGCTAGCTGTGTAAATACTTAGATAGTTTAACCAAACAATTAAAAATTAAATAGGGTTTCGTGGAAATGGAAAAGTGGATTAAGAAGGTATAGGGTGGAGGTAAGTTTTATGGAAGAACTAAGAACTTCTACTACTAAAGAAAAAAGAGATAACACAATAAATAAAGTTTTACTGCTTATTTTAACAGAGTATCAAGGAATTGAGCTTCCTATGTGTTTTGTTAAGGGTTTATTAGAAGAAAGTATTAGAGAGCTTGAAAAGAGATGTATCTTAAAAATTTAATAAAATTTATAAATATGAACAAAAAGGGGGATGGAACTAAGAAATGGAAAAGCTCCTAACTAAACAAGATTTAGCTGATAGATGGCAGGTAACAGTTAGGACAATTGAAAACTGGATCAAAGATGGAACACTTGCTCCTGTAAAGGGAATACCTACAGTGAGATTTAACCCTGTATATATTGCAGAACTTGAGGGGATAAAGATGGACAAGTTCTCCCCATTAGAGAGAAGAAAGCTTGAAAGAGAACTTGCTGAGGCTAGTCAGGAGAGAGATTTCTTAAAAGGTATTCTAGCTAATATACTTGCTGAAACCAGCAAGGCTGTTGCTTCTAAAAGCATAAAATAATTTTACTAAAGTAAGGCTGAAAAGCCTTTTTAAAAGGACAGGATGGCGAAAAATGCTGTAGAAAAGTAAATAATTACCAATTAAAAGGCAATAGCCTTTTTTAAAAACTCTAGGTTGCGAAAAATGCTGTAAGTAACTGGTCATTATTGGTAGCAATTATGAAAGGTGGTGAAAAGGAATGAATTATGAAGTAATAAAGTTGTTCTTCAAAGTATGTAAAAAGCTTCATGTAGAGCCCACATGGGATAGGCTAGATAACTTTAGAAAGTTATTTCTTCAGCAGTAGTTTTGTACAAACTTATGAAAATAAAAAAAGATAGCCTAAGCTATCAAAAATAAAAATTCGCAATTTCAGTATATCAGAAAGTAAGGGAGATTAACAAGTGGAAGAAAAGTATAGAGAAGCATTGGAAGAAGTCTTATGTAACCTAAGGCAGATACAAATGCCAAATGAAGCTGATAGCTATATAGATGATTCTATTGAAATTATCATGAATGTTTTAAAGGAGGATTCTAGTGGGCAAGCAGGTAGCACTAATTAAGTTTAATGGATTCCATGATTTTATGGAGTACTCATACTTAACAGATATAGAAGATTTAAAAGAAGGTGATGTTGTAGTTGTACCAACTAACAAGTCATACTCTGTAGGCTTCTTCTCCAGGTATACAGAAAATAAGCAGCATATCAACAATGCACTAAAATGGATAGTCCAGAAGGTGGATATTGAGGATTATGAGGAAAAGCTGTTTCTAGGAGGTTTTGACTAATGGGTAAGTTAAAGATGATAGAATATCCGCCAGACAGTGTAGACTATGTACTTGTGCCTAAAAGGATAATAGATAAATTAACTAAGAAAACCATGATTACCAATCAGTACATAGTTGATGGTACTAGAAGAAAAATTGTTATTGAGTACAGATCTATAAAAGGCAGTAACTGCGGAGTTATTGAGCTTTATGATAATAATGAAAAGTTAGAGGAGGAAAATTAATTATGAAAATCACAGCAGAATTTAATTCAGTAGAGGAACTTTTAAACTTTACAAAGACTATTGGGGTAACTAACTTTGTTCCTCAGCAGGGAATGGGACAACCTCATAAGGAAGCAGAGAAAGCTAAGCAAGATATAACCCCTAAAGTAAGTGCAGAGATAGTTTCAGAAGGACCACCCAAAAATGAAATTATAGTTGATGCAGATAGCACTCCAGTAGAACAGGATAAGCAGGAAGATAAAGAGCCTAAAGTTACAAAGGAAATGGTGAGAGAGAAGTTGTCAGCATTAATGAAGGCAGGTAAACAAAAAGAAGTTAAAGAGCTTGTTGCTAAATTTGGAGCAAGCAAAGTACCGGATATAAAGCCTGAGGATTATGCTGCTGTATATAAAGAAGCGGAGGCATTGTAATAATGGGACATGCATTATTAGGTCCAAGTAGTGCTAGTAAGTGGCTTAACTGCCCACCATCAGCAAGACTTGAAGAAAAGTTTGAAAATAAATCATCTGAGTATGCAGCAGAAGGAACATTAGCCCATGAGCTTGGAGAATTAAAGCTTAGGCATAATCTTGGTGAAATATCCACAAGAAAATATAATTTAGAGTTTAAAAAGATTGAAACTAATGAGTTATTCACAAAAGATATGCCTGATTATGTGGATATCTATGTGGATACTTGTTTGGAAAAGGTGTCAGAAGCTAAAGCAAAGACACAAGATGCTTTGTTTAAGGTAGAGCAGAAATTAGATTTCAGTGAATGGGTTCCTGAGGGTTTTGGAACTGGAGACTTCGTAATTATAGCTGATGGAACAATGGAAGTATGCGACTTAAAATATGGCAAGGGTGTTCCGGTTAATGCTGTAGGTAATAAACAAATGAGGTTATATGCCTTAGGTGCTATAGCAGAGTTTGGATTTTTATATGACATTGAAAAAGTAAAAATGACTATAATTCAGCCAAGGTTAGACTCAATCTCTTCAGATGAGATAAGAGTTGAAGAACTTCTAGAATGGGCTAACACTTATGTAAAGCCCAGAGCTCAACTTGCTTTTAAAGGTGAAGGAGAACTCTTTGCCGGGGATCACTGTACATTCTGCAGAGCCAAAGCAACTTGTAAGGCTAGAGCTGATAAGAACCTAGAACTAGCAAAGTATGAATTTAAGGATCCTTTTGTATTAGAAACAAACGAAATTGCAGACATAATAGGAAAAGCAGATGAATTTATTAAGTGGGCAAAAGATGTACAAGAATATGCTTTAGAGCAAGCACTTAAAGGAGAACAATATCCGGGATTTAAAGTTGTTGAAGGCAGAAGTAATAGAAAATGGACCGATGAAGATAAGATTGGAGAAATTCTACTTGGACAAGGCTTCTTAGAAAGTATTATTTATACTAAAAAGCTTACTGGTATTTCAAACATGGAATCCGCTCTGGGTAAGAAAGAGGTTAATAGGCTTTTAGGAGACTACATAATAAAACCTCCGGGAAAGCCAACCCTAGCACCCGAAAGTGATAAAAGACCAGTTTATAATTCTGCGACAGCAGAGTTTGAAAAAATAGATTAATTTTAAAGGAGAATGATTAATATGATAAAAGCAAAAAGAACAGGAACAAAGGTAACTACAGGAAAGGTTAGATTGAGCTATGCACACTTGTTTGAAGCACATTCTATGAATGACGGACAAGAGCCTAAGTATTCAGTTAGTGTAATAATTCCAAAGAGTGATAAGGAAACCCTTCAGGCAATAAAGGATGCTGTTAATGAAGCAAAAGAACAGGGCAAAGGCAAATTTGGTGGAAAGATTCCTGGTAATTTAAAAACTCCATTAAGAGATGGGGACGAAGAAAGGCCAGATGACGAAGCCTATGCAAACTCCTACTTTTTAAATGCCTCAAGTAAAATGAAGCCAGGCATTGTTGACAGAAGTGCGCATCCTATATTGGATGCCAGCGAAGTTTATAGCGGTTGCTATGGTAGGTTAACACTTAATTTTTATCCATTCTCAGCATCAGGAAATAAAGGGATAGCTGCAGGGCTTGGAAATGTTCAAAAGCTAGAAGATGGGGAACCACTTGGAGGATTTACAAGAGCCGAAGATGATTTTGACTCATTAGAAGATGCTGAAGACGACTTCCTAGGTTAATGCTATGGAGACGTTAGCTATAGACGTTGAAACATATAGCAGCATAGATATTAAAGAATCAGGAGCTTACAAGTACTGTGAAGCTCCTGACTTTGAAATCTTACTCTTTGCATATGCTTTCAATGATGAAGAAGTTCAAATTATAGATATAGCTCAGGGAGAAGTATTACCTGAAAGAGTAATTAAAGCCTTATGTGATCCTCAAATTATAAAAACAGCCTTTAATGCAAACTTTGAAAGAAATGCTATATACAATTTTTATGGTATGCCAATGCAACCTAATCAGTGGCAATGCACTATGATACAAGCTTATAGAATGGGCTTGCCAGGTTCGCTTGGTATGGTTGGTAAGATACTTAATTTTGATGAAGATAAACAAAAGATGAAAGAAGGTAAAGCTTTAATACAGTATTTTTCAAAGCCGTGTAAAGCTACTAAGGCTAATGGCGGAAGAACTAGAAACCTTCCAGAGCATGCACCGGATAAATGGGAAACTTTTAAACTTTACTGTAAGCAAGACGTGGAAGTCGAGAGAGCTATAAGAAATAAATTAAGCAGATATGAAACTTTAGATAAAGAACATAAATTATGGGAATTGGACCAAAGAATAAATGATAGAGGTATTAATACAGATATAGTTCTTATAAGTAGAGCTATAGAGTGCGATGCAAACTATGCTGAAAGGTTGGAAAATGAAGCAAGAGCTATTACAGGACTTAGTAATCCTAATAGTCCTACACAACTTAAAAAATGGCTCAGTGAACGTGTAGGCTTTGAAGTAACCAGTCTTACAAAAGATAGTGTACCAGTACTCTTGGAGAATGCGGCAGATGATAATGTAAAAAGAGTTTTAGAGTTAAGGCAGCTTATGGCCAAAACTTCAATAAAGAAGTATGAAGCTATGACAAATGCAAGATGCGAAGATGGAAGAGTAAGAGGATTATTGCAGTTTTATGGAGCTAACAGGACAGGCAGATGGGCAGGGCGCTTAGTGCAGGTCCAGAACCTTCCTCAAAATCATTTGCCCGATTTGGACGAGGCTAGGAACTGTATAAGAGAAAGAAGATTTGATGATGCAGAGTTTTTATATGACAGCATTCCTGATACCTTATCACAACTAATAAGAACAGCTTTTATTCCAAGTGAGGGTAATCGTTTTATGGTTGCTGACTTTAGTGCTATAGAAGCAAGGGTTATTGCTTGGCTTGCAGGCGAACAATGGAGACTAGATGTTTTTAAAACCCATGGAAAGATATATGAGGCTTCAGCAAGTCAAATGTTTCATGTACCAATAGAAAGTATTAAAAAAGGTTCAGACCTTAGACAAAAGGGTAAGATAGCAGAACTTGCACTAGGTTATGGTGGCAGTGTTGGAGCTATCAAATCAATGGATAAATCGGGAAGTATTCCTGAAGAAGAACTTCCGGAACTAGTAAGTAGCTGGAGAGCTGCTAATCCACACATAACAAAGTTTTGGTGGGATTGTGATAAATCAGCCAAGAAAGCAATTAGAGAAAGAACCACTGTATGTATTGAACATGGTATTAAATTTATATATGATCCAGGGGTGTTATTCATCCAGCTTCCATCCGGAAGAAGATTATCTTATATAAGACCTAAAATTGAAAAAGGTCAATATGATAAAGATGTTATTACTTATGAGGGTATGGAACAGACAAGTAAACAGTGGACTACATTAGAAACATACGGACCTAAACTTGTAGAAAATATAGTACAAGCAACTTCCAGAGACTGCTTAGCTGAAGCAATGTTTAGAGTAGAAAAAGCAGGTTATCCGATGGTAATGCATATCCATGATGAACTCGTAATGGATGTTCCTAAGGGCTTTGGAAGTTTGGAGGAAGTAAATAAGATATTCGGAGAGCCTATAGATTGGGCAACAGGACTGCCATTAAAGGCTGATGGATATGAATGTAATTACTATATGAAAGATTAAAGCTTATATTGCCCACAGAATAAATAAAAAAATAAATTATAAAGTGAGGTGGATACCCTGTATTCGCCAATATATTGTACTTATTCTGTGGGCTTTCTTAAAAATATTTTATAGAAAAAATGAGGATAAAATATATCTTCATACTAAAATAATTTGCTTTAAATTTTCAATAGTGCAGTGATTTTCAGTCCAATTACCTAACACTATAATGCTTAGTGAAGAGTATTCTTTTCTATGATTAAATATTTTATTTCTAAGCTTCGTATAATCACTTGGGTTTCTAAAGTTTACAGTTAGTGGGAAGTGATTATTATCAGAAGGATTTATTGAATAAGTTAGTTTTAAAGTATTTGTTGGGTTAATGTATTGCAGAAATTTAGATTCTACTAGCTTGAAGCCAGATATACCATTTTCAAATAAGTGGTTCGTTCTTGAATCTGCTATAAGATCTTTAATTGTTACACTGTTATTAACTTCATGACTAATGTCATGGCCTTTACAAAAGTAATATAGTTTAGTGGTTGTAGTTATCTCTTGAGAACTTGATCCGGAACCACCGTTTCTGGCGCCTGTAGAGCCTCCAGGATTAGGCGGAGCTGTTACTCTTGAAATTATCGAATTATATAGTGATTCTATAGAAAAATTAGAAACATCATAGTTAGCATTCTTACCACTTATCCTATGCAAAGTACAAATTGAATCATTATGGGGACAGCTTGGGAGCGCAGAAAAATAAGGTGGTCTGTCCTTATCAATTGATTTAATTGTAAGCCTCGCTGGACATCCTGGGGTTGGACAATAATATTTTATGTCACGGTGCGAATCGTTGCAGTCTTTAGCGTAAAGCTTAAGATTTCTCTCTGAATTAGTATAAACATAGTTAGACATAATTTACCTCCAAAGTATATTTTATACGATTATTTTACAATAATTGAAATCGTTTTTCTAGGAGAAATAGCATATTTTATTTAATTATTTCACTTAAGGGTGTGGTAGATTGGAATATAAGGCAGAAGATAATAAACAAAATATAAAAATAAAACATGATGGCTCAATTGCAATAGCCACCGGAAAAAGTAAAAAAGAAACCAGTTGGAAGAATAAGAGCCTTCTTTACTCAGCTTTAGTTGAAAAGTTGAGTACAACTACAAGAACACCTGAAACTTATGCAGAGTTTAAGAAGATGCCTAAGACCGAAAGAGATAGAATAAAGGACGTTGGAGGCTTTGTAGGTGGAAGCTTAAAGAATGGCCGAAGAAAAGCTGAGAATGTTGCTAATAGAACTCTTTTAACTTTGGACTTAGATTATGTTAATGGAGACATTTGGTCCAGTGTAGAGCTTTTATATGACTTTTCTGTAGTGATGTACTCAACTCATACACATGCACCGGATAATCAAAGGTTAAGGTTAGTTATTCCACTTAGCAGACCCGTACTTCCGGATGAGTATCAGGCTATAGCAAGAATGGTTGCGGATGATTTAGGCATAGACCAATTTGATGATACAACCTATGAACCTTCAAGATTAATGTTTTGGCCTAGTACAAGCTCAGACGGAGAATATATTTTTAAAGTACAAGATCTTCCATGGCTTAATCCTGATGATGTACTCGCTAGATATACATTTGGTTGGCAAGATGTAAGCTATTGGCCAGAGAGCAGCAGAGCCAGGGCAAAGATAAATAGTGCTATTAAGAAGCAAGAAGATCCATTAGAAAAAAAAGGTGTTATAGGTGCCTTTTGTAGGACCTATAGTATAACTGAAGCAATAGCAGAGTTCTTAAGTGAAGTTTATACTTCCGGTGCTGATGAAACTAGATACACATATGCGGAAGGAAGTACAACAGGTGGAGTTGTAGTATATGAAGATAAATTTAGCTATAGTCACCACGGTACGGATCCAACAAGCGGAATACTATGTAATGCCTTTGACTTAGTTAGAATTCATAAGTTTGGCCACTTGGATGATGATGCTAAAGAAGATACTCCGGCTAATAGGCTGCCAAGTTTCTCAAAAATGAGCGAGTTCGCTGCAAGTGATAAAAAGGTAATGCAGACTATAGGCAAAGAGAAAATGGAGAAAGCTCAAGAGGACTTTGGAGTTGTTGAAGAGGAAGAAGAAATAAGCACGGAATGGCTGCAGGAACTAACCTATACAGAGCAAGGAAAGCTCAGAAGTACAATAAGTAACTTTAGCTTAATTATTGAAAACGAGCCATTACTTAAAGGAAAGATAGCCTATAATGAGTTCTCTAATAGAGCTGTAGTTATTGGACAACTTCCTTGGAGAAGCAAAAATAATAAGTCAGATTGGACTGAAACTGATGATAGTGGGCTTAGAGAATTTATTGAAAAATATTATGGTATAAGTTCAACAGCAAAATGTGCAGATGCTTTAGCATTAAGTTTTGAAAAACATTCTTTCCATCCAGTAAAAGAGTACCTTGATAGTTTAATGTGGGATGGAGTAGAGAGAATAAACACCTTATTTATTGATTATCTTGGGGCAGAAGATAACAGCTATGTTAGAACAGTTACTAAAAAAATATTAGTTGCATCTGTAGCAAGAGTTTTTAGACCAGGCTGTAAGTTTGATAATATGCCTGTACTCTCAGGACCTCAAGGACTCGGAAAAAGTACTATTATAAAAAAGCTTGGTCGGGAGTGGTACTCTGATAGCTTAACCACTGTAAATGGAAAAGAAGCGTATGAGCAGCTTCAAGGAGTATGGATCATAGAGATGGGTGAAATGATGGCTACTAAGAAGGCTGATATCGAAGCAACAAAGCATTTTTTATCTAAGACAGAGGACATTTACAGAGTTGCTTATGGAAGAAGAACAAGCCGATTTCCTCGCCAATGTGTATTTATAGGTACAACCAATGACAGAGAGTTCTTAAGGGATAAAACAGGTAATAGAAGGTTTTGGCCAATTGATGTAGGAATTATTACTCGTAAGAAAAATGTGTTTAAGGATTTAACACAATATGAGATAGATCAAATTTGGGCAGAAGCTTTAGAGCTCTGGAAGGTAGGGGAGAATTTATACCTTACCTCTGAAGAAGAAAAAGAAGCTCAAAAACAGCAGGATTCTCACTCAGAAGAAAGTGCCAAGGCTGGGTTGATTCAAGAATACTTAGATAAGCCTATTACTGTGGACTGGTACAACTTAGGATTAGCAGAAAAGAGAAACTACATCCATGGAGGAGACTTTGGGGACATACCTGAGGGAAACATCCGGAGGGATAAGACCTGTGTTATGGAAATATGGTGTGAGCTTTTTAACGGAGATCCTAAGCAGCTAACACCTATGACAGCAAGAGAAATAAATGATATTTTAAGTGGACTTCATGAATGGGAGAAATATAATAGTAAATTAAGATTTGGAAAGGTTTATGGGGTCCAAAGGGCATACATTAGGAAAAATTAGCGTTACCAAAATAGAAATGTAAGTATTTAAGGTGTGTTACCAACGTTGCCAAAATAAAATACATTGGTAACACCTTTTGGTAACACATAAAAGCTAGTTATACCAATGGTTAGAATTATAGTGTTACCAATGTTACCAAAAAATATTATATAAGTAGTATTTATATATTTAGGCTTACACGTATATACACATACGTGCCTAATACACGGATATATATATATATAGTAATTTTGGTAACAGTGGCAACACCTAAAAAGAAGGTGACACTTTGAAAGAAAGTACAATCGAAAAAAGACTTAAAAAAGAAATTGAGTTGATTGGCGGTAAGGCATTAAAGTTTGTTAGTCCAGGAGTGTCAGGAGTGCCAGATAGGATTGTTCTTTTACCACATGGAAGGATTATATTCGTAGAGCTTAAAGCACCAGGGGAAAAACTAAGAGCCTTACAAGAATATAGAGCAAAGGAATTAAGAACTTTAGGTTTTGAGGTTAAAGTTATTGATTCGTTAGAAGGGGTAGCAAATTTTATGAATGGGGTGAAGTGCAATGCAATTTAAACCTCATGATTATCAACGATATGCAGTAAATCATATTATAGATAACTCTGCAGCAGGGTTATTCCTAGATATGGGCTTAGGCAAGACTGTAACAACCTTAACAGCAATAGATGAACTTTTATTCCTCGGAGAAGTAAACAAGGTTTTAGTTATAGCACCACTTAGAGTTGCAGAAGATACCTGGAGTACTGAGATAGATAAATGGGACCATTTAAAGAATTTAAGAATCTCAAAAATCTTAGGAAATCCAAATCAAAGGTTAAGAGCTATCAATACACCCGCGGACATATATGTAACGAATAGAGAAAATGTGGAATGGTTGGTTAATGAGCTGTTTGCAAAATGGCCTTTCGATATGGTTGTAATTGATGAACTATCTTCTTTTAAATCTTCTAAGGCTATAAGGTTCAGAGCATTAAAGAAAGTAAGACCTTATTTTAAAAGAATAGTTGGACTTACTGGGACACCGGCACCAAACAGCTTAATTGATTTATGGCCACAGGTTTATCTTCTTGATGGAGGTAAAAGGCTAGGTAAAACAATTACTGGATATAAGGATCAATATTTTAGACCAGGAAGAAAAAATGGATATGTAGTTTATGAATGGAAGCTAAAAGAAGGATCAGAAGAGACAATTCAAAGCAGAATATCTGATATTTGTATCAGCATGAAAGCTAAGGACTATTTGAATCTTCCTGAAAGAATAGATAATCCGGTAGAGATTAACTTACCTGAAAATGCAATTAATAAATATAAACAGCTTGAAAAAGAATTAGTAATAGAACTTGGAGAAGATGATATAACAGCAGCCAATGCTGCAGTACTTACAAATAAGTTACTTCAAATATCGAATGGAGCTATTTATTCAGAAAACCATGAAGTAATAGAGATCCATGAAGAAAAGTTAAAGGTTTTAGAAGATATAGTTGAAGCAGCCAACGGAAAACCAGTTTTAGTATTTTACACATATAAGCATGACTATACCAGGATAGTTAAACATCTTAAAAAATATAAGGCTAGAGGCTTAGAAGATTCTATAGACATAGCGGAGTGGAATAAAGGAAATATACCGGTGCTTTTAGTACATCCAGCTTCAGCAGGTCATGGACTTAACCTTCAGTATGGAGGAAATATAATTGTTTGGTTTGGACTTACATGGAGCTTAGAACTTTATCAACAGGCTAATGCCAGGCTTCATAGACAAGGCCAAAAGGAAACTGTTATTATTCATCATTTGATATCCAAAGGAACCGTTGATGAAGATGTTATGAAAGCATTGGCCAATAAGGAAATAAATCAAAACATGCTGCTTGAGGCAGTTAAGGCAAGAATTAAGAATAATTACGGAGGATAAGATGTGTGGGAAAGTTTTATTAATAAACTATGACATAGAAGAAACTTTGACTTTTGAGGAAGTACTTGAAAAATATAAAGCATTAATTAATAAGTCTATACAACCTTGGTTTTACACCTTTGAAAAAGAAGACCTGATGCAGATTGCTTCAATGGGATTATGGAGAGCCTATAAAAATTATGATATAGAAAAATACCGGGTAGCCTTTGGATACTATGCAGGATTAGTTATACAAAACTATTTTAAAGTGAATTATAGGAATTACATGAAAAGTGTTAATGATACTGTTAGTTTAAATGATGAAGCACCTACTGAAGATAAGAATTTAGAGTATATAGATATACTAGAGGATAATAGATACAATCTTGAGAGTGATATTTTATCTAGACTAGGGCTTAAGGAAGCAATAAATTCTTTAAAAGAAAATGAAAGAATTTATTTGATATTATCACTTAATGGAATGGAGCAAAGGGATATAGCAAAGAAGTTCAATACTCTTCAGCCAAGTGTTTCAAGAGTAATAAAAAGAGCTAAAGAGAAAGTTAGGATGGGGTTGGAGGTTTAAAAAGTTTATGAATCTACTACTTTGTAATAAATGCAGATATCAATCTAGTTGTAAATTTAAATATATAAGATACACAGCCAATACCATTGTTGTAGGTTGTACATCAGCAGAAAATAATCACAGAAAAGAGTTTTTAACTCAAAGCTTAATAACACCTAGAGAATTAGATAGACATGATGTTTCTTTAATAAAAGCCCACATAAAACTTGAATGAGGAGGCCTTTAAGGTGATTAAATTTATTTTGGGGTTATTCATTGGAGGATCAGCAGGATTTATAACAGCATCTTTGCTTTCAGCAAATAAATTTATAACGGAGGAGGAATAGGATGAATTACATAAGTGATGCAATAGATTATCTTAGAAACTATGAGAATTTAAAAAGAGCTTTAGATAATTTAGAAATAGATATAAAGGAATTGAAGGCAGAATTAAATACAGGGCAAGTAAAAGCAATTGAGTATTCTGATATGCCTAAAGGGGACAGTTCTCAGCTTCCAGATGATAAAACAGTTAATAAAATATATATGCTTCAGGTTAAGAGAAAAGAGTATGCATTAACTAAGAAGAGTTTGGAAAAAATGGACAAAGTATTATCAGGTTTAAGTAAAGAAGATGAGAGAATATTAAGAGCCTGGTACATTGATGGACTTAGAGGAGATACAGCATATAAACATACTTACTGTAGTGAAAGAAACTTCTATAGATGCAAGTCCAATGCACTTAAGAATTTTGCGGTTCAATTACACGGAATAAATGCTATATAGTCGTGGCAGTTTTGTGGCAGTGAATTTGACAGCAGATATGATATAATAGAGCCATAGCGATATGATAAAATTATAAAAATAGCAGTTAGATGGATTTCCTTCTGACTGCTATTTTATTATATAAAAGCAAGGAGGTGGCATGGATGGACAGGCTTACACCAAAACAACAAAGATTTGTAGAAGAATACCTAGTGGACTTAAATGCCACACAAGCAGCTATTAGAGCAGGATATAGCTCAGATAGTGCAGCAGAACAAGGTAGTAGAATGTTAAGAAATGTTAAGGTTCGCGCATGTATAGACCAGGCTATGGCAGAACGTTCTAAAAGAACTGGTATAAACCAAGATAGAGTATTAATAGAGCTTGCAAGGCTAGGTTTTATAAATGCGGTTGACTTAATAAATTCTGATGATGCGACCATAAAGCAGAATGCTAGCAGAGATGATACTGCAGCAATACTTTCTGTTAAGGTGAAGGTTATACCTACTGAAGATGGGGAAATTGTAGAACGTGAAGTTAAGATGAATGATAAGATAAAGGCCCTGGAGCTCTTAGGGAAGCATTTAGGAATGTTTAAAGATAAAGTTGAGGTATCAGTACTCAATGAAGAAAAGAATAAGCTTGATAGCATAATAGGCCAAATTAGAGGTACTTAATAATGAGCCAGGAAGTATTATTGCTATCAGAAAAATATAAAGCTTTTTTAAAGCATACAGCTCCAGTAGAGTTTCTTGAAGGTACTACTGCTGCAGGTAAAACTACTGTTGGGATTTTTAAATTCATGCTTATGGTTGCTGAAAGTAAAAAGAAGTATCACATTATAGCAGCTAAAGATACCGGTACTGCAGAAAAGAATATTATAAATAAAGACCTTGGAATAATAGACGATTTTGGAATACTTACAGAGTATAACGGTAATGGTTCAAAAGATGAGAAGATACCACATATCCTGTTTCATACAAATAATGGCGACAAGGTTGTTTATGTAATGGGATATGGAGATAAGAAGAAATGGCAAAAGGCACTAGGCGGTCAATATGGATGCCTATACATAGATGAAATTAATACAGCTGATATTGATTTTGTAAGAGAGTCTTTTATGCGTGCTGATTATGTAATGGCTACTCTTAATCCTGATGATCCTAACTTACCTGTATACAAAGAATATATAAATTGCTCAAGGCCGTTACCGGAGTATAAAGTTGATGCGCCACAAGAAATAAATGAAATGCTTAAGGAAGAACCAAAACCTGGTTGGGTGCATTGGTTCTTTTCTTTTAAGGATAATTTAGGCTTAACCGCAGAAAAAATAAAACAAATTATGTTAAATGTTCCTAAAGGTACGAAACTTTATAAGAATAAAATCTTAGGTTTAAGAGGTAGAGCAACAGGCTTGATATTCAGCAACTTTGAAAGAAAAAATAATGTTATATCTAAGCAGAAGGCTAAGACATTTAAGTTTATACAGTTTACCGCCGGATTAGATACTGCATATTCTCAGAATAGTCCGGACACCTTTGCTTTTACCTTCTTAGGCATTACAGATAAAAAAGAGTTGGTAATGCTTGATGAAGAAGTTTATAACAATAAAGATTTAAGCGTACCATTAGCACCTAGTGATATAGCTCCTAAGTATTTTAAGTTCTTAGAGAAGAACAGAAAGGAATGGGGCTTTGCTAGAGACGTATTTGTGGATTCAGCAGACCAAGCAACCATAATGGAACTTAAGAAGTATAAAAGGGTTAACCCATGCTTATATAACTTTATTAATTCTTACAAGAAGTTTGAAATAATAGATCGTATTCATATGATGCTAGGCTGGATCAATACCAATGGAAAGATATTTTACTATATTGTGGATACGTGTATAAATCATATAGGAGAACTAGAGATTTATTCCTGGAAAGAAGATAAATATGAACCTGAGGACGCTAACGACCATACAATTAACTCTAGTCAATATGCATGGATACCATTTAAAAAGATGATTGGAGATTACAAGGAGGAATAACATGGGGCTTATAGGAGGTATAAAGAACGTGTTAACTAAAGCAGCTATAAAGCTATTAAATATACAGCCGGCGCAAGATAATTCAATAACAATAAGAGAGCCTTTATCCTATCAAGGCAACGTGCTTAGAAATAGAATATGGTATAGAGGAGATCCTTCAGAGTTGGACCAGTTCTTCAAGCAAAGCGCTTTTGATTTGGTAAGTAAGTCTAGGTTTTGGGCAGCAGTCCCAAGCCAAGATCTAAATATAAGAAAAATACATTCAGGACTTCCGGCTATGATTGCAGACAGGCTTTCAGACATTGTGGTTGCTGATATGGACTCTATGGATTTAAAAACAGAAGAGCTGACCAAACAATGGAAAGATATCAGTGAAGATAATACATTCAATGAAACTTTAAGCCAGGCTATCACAGAAGCTCTTGTTGCAGGTGACGGTGCTTTTAAAATAACAATAGATACAGATATAACTAAGTACCCTATTATAGAGTTCTACAGTGGAGAAAAGGTTGATTATAACTATAAGCGTGGAAGATTATTTGAGGTTATATTCTATACAAGTTACAGCAAGAGCAATAAGGACTATACGCTAATTGAGACATTCGGTAAAGGATATATAAAGAATGAACTTCAAGACAGCTATGGAAGACCAGTTCCGCTAACAACGCTAGAGGAAACAGCAACGTTACAGGATGTAACCTTTGATGGCAATTTCATTATGGCTGTACCTTTAAAATTTTTCGATTCCCCTAAGTTTGATGGCCGAGGTAAATCTATTTTTGATAGTAAGACAGACAGCTTTGATGCACTAGATGAAGTTATAAGTCAGTGGATAGACGCAATAAGGGATGGAAGAGTTAAGCAGTACATTCCTGAGGACTTATTACCTAAAAACCCGGCAACAGGTGAAATAATAAAGCCTAATCCTTTTGATAACAAATATATTGCCATTGGTTCGAGTCTTTCAGAGGATGCTAAGAATGAAATAAGTATGCAGCAAGCAGCAATAAATTATGCGGCATATGTTGAAAGCTATTCCAAGGCTTTAGATATGTGCTTACAAGGAATTATTTCTCCGGCAACCTTAGGTATAGACCTTAAGAAAACAGATAATGCCGAAGCTCAGAGAGAAAAAGAAAAAACAACTCTTTACACTAGAGGTAAAATAGTCGATACATTGACTGAAGTTATTCCAGCATTAATACAAACAGTGCTTATGGTGCAGGACTTAATGAAGAAAAAAGCTCCAGGAGAATATGAAGCAGCTATAAGCTTTGGAGAATATGCGTCTCCAAGTTTTGACACTGTAGTTGATACAGTAGGAAAGGCCAAGAGCTATGGAATTATGTCTGTAGAGAAGGCGGTTGATGAAATGTATGGAGATACGCTAAGTGATGAAGAGAAGGCTGAGGAAGTTCAACGCATTAAGGATCAGAATGGTATGCTGCAGGCTGAAGAGCCAAAAGTAGTAGATGATACAGACTTAGGTGATGGAAATGTCCAATAAGGATAATAAAAATAACCCTGAGCTTTTAGGCAACATATTAAAAAATGTAACTAAACAATCCATACAGGATAATGCCGAAAAAGAAAAGCAAAAGGCTTATGACATATCTAGAATTTTTCAACAGATGGAACTTGACTTAATATCTAGTATGAAAAGAGCCTTTTATTTTCATCAAGTAGAGCAAGCAAAAGAAGGATTTGTTTGGGAACAATGGCAGCTAAGCAAGCTTAGAGCCATGGAGGAATTTCGTAAAAGAAATAAGGCTATTGTAGATTCTTATAGCGAACCTATTCAGCAGACTATTGATCGAGAATTAAATAATAATTTTGAAGCCGGAGAAAAAAGAGTTGAAAAGGTACAGGAAGCAAGAGCTTTATTACCTTCAGGTGAAAATCCTAAAGAAATAAAGGATATTTTCAATCCTTCTGAGACACCTCCTCCGGAACAAAACTTCTTTGGTTTAAATAAAAAGAAATTAGAAGCTCTTCAAAGTACAGTTAAACATGATATAAAAGAAGCCCAGTTTTCCGTCCTTAGAAAAATGGATGATGTATATAGACAAACGTTATTTAAAACTCATGTATATTTACAGAATGGTACTAAGACTTTAGACCAGGCAATAGATATGGCTACTAAGGACTTTCTAGAGAAAGGAATAGACAGCGTGGTATATAAGAACGGTGCTAGAGTTAATATTGCTTCCTATGCAGAAATGGCGCTAAGAACAGCGAGCCAAAGGGCTACTTTCTTAGGTGAAGGGACAAAGAGGGATGAATGGGGTCTACATTTAGTAGTTGTATCTGCACATGGGAATACATGTGAAATGTGTGAGCCGTGGCAAGGAAAGATACTAATTGATGAGGTATTCAGCCATCCGAGCAAAGAATATCTAGAAGAGAATAGCAAATATCCTCCGCTTTCTGAGGCTATAAAAGCAGGACTTCTTCATCCGAATTGTAGACATAGTTTAATAACATACTTTCCAGGTATAACTCGACTTCCTAAGGTACCGAATGGAAAGGAAGCTATAAGGGTATATAATGCAGAGCAGCAGCAGAGGGCATATGAAAGACAGATAAGGAAATGGAAAAGAGTTGAGGCTGGAAGCGTAGATGCTGAAAATGTTAATAAAGCTGCTGATAAAATTAAGGAATTAGAAAATAGACTTAAACAGCATTTAAAAGATAATCCAGAGCTTAGAAGGGATTACAATAGAGAAGTCAATAGAAATACTATTGAAAAATATGGGAATGATGATATACTTAGTAATAGAAAGTGGCTTAAGTCAAGTTTTTCCACTCAAAAGAAGTTTGATAAGCACATAGAAAAACATCTTAGTGAATATGGAAATATAACACCGGATGAATATTTAAATAAGGCTAGGGATTTATTAGCAGCACCATTAAGTGATGATGTTGAAGGGTTTGTTAGTAAAGAAGGTTTTATATTCAAGTATAAAAAGAGTACAAATGATTTTGCAATAGGTAGAGCTGATGGCAAAATATCAACTTTGTATAAGCCTAAGGATGAATATAAACATTGGCTTGAACAAATAGAGAAATATAAGGAGGTATAGATATGAAATGTCCTGTATGCGGCCAGGAAGTAGATATGTTCGATATCTGCGATAATTGTAATTGGCAAAATAGCGGACCTAAAGAAACTGAAAATGATTTAGCTGGTCCTAATAAAATGACACTAAAAGAAGCTAAGGAAGCTTATAAAAAAGGTGAAAAAATAATTTAAAAGCACTTACTGAGTAAAAACAGTAGGTGCTTTTATTATATCTAAATTAAAGTCTTAGCAATAAGGCTTTTTTTATTTTAGCCATTTTGGTATTTTGGGCGTTAACTATAAAGTCATCACTGGCCAAGACCAGGATAAAAAATGTAGATGAAAGGATGATTAAGATGACAAAGGAACAATTTATTGCATTAGGTCTTACAGAGGAACATGCTAAGAAAGCCGCAGAAGCTTCACAGGAGGAATTAAAGACTTATATTCCTAAACACCGCTTTGATGAAGTGAATGAGGAAAATAAGAACTTAAAAAATACGGTGAAGGAAAATTCTACTCAGTTAGAAACTCTTAAGAAGTCTGCAGGAGATAATGCAGAGTTGCAAAAGCAAATTCAAGCCCTTCAGGATGATAATAAGAAAAAAGATGATGATTATCAAACGCAGCTTAAGGATCTTAAAATTACTAACGCTATAAAGCTAGCTATAGCTGGTAAGGTTCATGATGAAGATTTAGCTGCTGGGTTATTTGATAAGTCTAAGCTTATTCTTTCTGATGATGGGAAAGTAACTGGACTAGATGAACAGTTAAAGACATTAGGAGAAACTAAGAAGTTTTTATTCAAAGAAGACACTACAACAAATACAGAAACTAAACCCGGATTTAAAGTGGGAAATGGCGGTGCTGGAAATGGAGGCGGTGCTACTATAGATGCTCAACTTGCTTCAATTTTCGGTAATGATTCTAAATAATAAAGGAGAGATGTATAAATGCCAGTATACAGTTATGCTGAACAATTCGAAAGACAATTACAACAGAAATACTCAAGAGAGTTGACATCATTTGCGTTAACTCAATCTAACCCAGGCATTAAATTTATGAATGCCCAAACTATTAAACTTCCTAGATTAACTCTTAGTGGTTATAAGGACCATAACAGAAATAACTTAGGATTTAATACTGGAACAATCAGTAATGATTGGGAGCCAAAGAAATTAGAGCATGATAGAGATGTAGAGTTTGCATTAGATCCAATGGATATCGATGAGACTAATCTAGTGGTGGAAATGGCAAATATTCAAAACGTGTTTGAAACAGAGCAGGCTATACCTGAAAAAGATAGCTACAGATATTCTAAGCTATATGCAGAAGCTAAGGCATATGCAGCTAATGGAGCTGTTATTGATAATACGGTTTTAACCACTGCCAATGTTTTAGATTGGTTTGACACACAAATGGAGAAAATGGACGATGCCGGGGTACCTTCAGAGGGAAGAATTCTTTATGTTACCCCATCTATGAATAAAATTATTAAAAATGCACAAGGGCTTCAGAGAAACGTTGATGTGAATAACAATAATGGTAAGGTTGACAGAAGAGTATATTCCATAGATGATGTCGAAATAATCAAAGTTCCAAGTGCTAGGTTTAAAACATTATATGATTTTACTAATGGATGCGTACCAGCTGCTACAGCTAAGCAAATAAATATAATCTTAATTCATCCTTCATGTGTTGTATCAAGAGATAAATATGCATACATGAAGCTATTTACTCCTGGTACTGACTCAAGAACAGCAGATAAATACGTATATCAAAACAGATATTACACTGACACATTCTTAATTCAAAATAAAGCTTGCGGTATAGCTATAAATGCCCAGGCTGAAGTATAGGAGGGGTATAATGTTAGCTACAAAAGGTAATAAAGTCTACTCTGTAGATGAAACTAGCAAGGCTGCATATGCAGCACAAGGATATGATATTCTAGATGATGAAGGAACTGTTATAGAATATGGTGCTGGCAAAAAAGTAGACTATAAAGAATTTAGGCAATTAGAAGAAAAATGTGAAAAGCTAGAAAAAGAAAATAAAAAATTAAAGGACGACTTGAAGAAGGCTAAGGAAGGTGCTTAATTGCACCTTCCTTTTTTAGTAAGGATGTGATCTTATGACTTATGTAGATCCTGCTTTTTACAATGACTTTAGCGGTTTAATAACAGATAAACTTAATGCTAAATTAGAGAAAGCTACAGACCAAATTAATTCCCTTACTTATAACAGAATTATAGGAATAGGCTTTGAAAATCTTACTCCATTTCAGCAAGATAAGGTAAAAAAGGCTGTATGTCTTCATGCTGACTTTATAGAGCAATATGGAGAATATATCAATATGCCCTTAAGTGGGTTCAGTGCCGGCAGTATTAGTGTTAGCTTTAATGCACAGAAGATAAATGGTGTTACTACTACGCAGGAAGTTATTAACTATCTTAACCAAACAGGTTTAACCTGTAGGAGGCTTTAGTATGGGAGTAAAATTACCGTTTCCTAAATTTTTAGCTAATACAGATATTAAAGTATATCGCACTACTTTAGGTGAAGATGGAGAAGAAGAAAGTTTATTGTATGAGGGTAAATGCATATATACTGATAAATCAAGAACAGTATTAAATGCAGAAAGGAAACTCATAACTCTGAGAGGCAAAGCAGTTATCGAAGGAGATATTAATTCAGGAAAAATAATCGAAGGCTATGTTTTAGTTAAGGGGGCCAAGAAAAATATCTATAGTGCTGAAAGGCCGCTTAATCCTGATGGTACTATATTTTCTACGGAGCTTAACTTATCATGAGTGTTAAAGTTACTGTTAAGCTTGATAATACTAAGATTGCAGGACTTGAAGAAATGCAGAAACAAGCCTTTGAAATGACAGTTGAAGCAGTTCTAAGTGATATAAAAACTTCTGCAGTAACTCCTAAACAAACAGGAGAGCTTGAAAGAAGTGGATTTGTAGAAATAAAGGACATGATTGCTTCTATAATCTTTGATACTCCATATGCGCGTAGAATGTATTATCATCCTGAATATAACTTCCGTACTGATAAAAATGCTAATGCACAGGGACTATGGATGCAAAGCTATATAGATGGAGATAAGAAGGAATTTATTAAAGAGACTTATATGAAATTCTTAAAACAATTAAGTAAGGGGCTGATAAAATGACCTTAACAGAGGTTAAAGATTGGCTTAAAACTAAAATAGATTGCCCCAATTGGTATACGAGTAAGGCTGATACAAGTAAAGAGCAATGTATAGCAGTTTACAGTATACAAGGACCAGTTCCAAACATAGCTTTAGGAGGATTAGTGAACACAAGCTATTCTACTAAAGCTATTTCTATATTGGTGCATTGGGGCAAAAACAATACTATAGCCGAGGAAAAAGCGCAGGAAGTTTATAATACTATGTTTGGACAACAAGCAACTATTGGAGAACATAGGGTTATAAACTTTGAATTGAAAATACCTGAGCCTATAGGAGTAGGCACAGACGAAAACGGAATTTACGAATATGTAATAAATGCATATATAATTTATGAAAGGTAGGTAATGTGTAATGGCATTTACAGGAGTATTCCCGGTTTATAATCTTGTATTCAAAATTGGTACTAAAGGGTTAACAAGCGCTGATGCTGATATGGTACCAATAGCTGACATGGAGAATTTCGGTATAAAAATAGACGGTAAAGTTGAAAGTTGGACACCAATGACTACAGCAGGATGGGAAAGAGCACTTATGACAGGTAAGGCTTTTTCAATATCTCTAAAAGGTAAGAGAAATGTAGGCGATCCGGGGAATGATTATGTAGCTAATACAGCTTGGAAGGATGGGCTAGACTGTAGTACAAAAGCTCAAATAGCATTTCCAGATGGTTCAAAGCTTGATTTTAATTGTGTTGTAGATGTAACTAATGTTGGCGGTGACGATAGCACAAAGGTTGCTCCACTAGAATTTGATTTAAAAGGTGATGGAAAGCCAACATATACACCAGCTCCTGCAATATAGAAAGGATGGTATGAATGGCAAAGATATATAACATTATGGATAGGCTTACAAATGATAAGCCTCAAATTCAAATTGACAAAGACCATATCTACACAGTAAATAATAGCAAAAATCAGGCTATATTTATTAAGCAACTATCTGAGGATCCAAAGCTAGATGATTTTGAGAAAATTGACAAAGTTATTGAAGCAGGGCTTGGAAAGGAAGCTTTAGTTTATATAAATAGTCTTAATTTATCAGTTAAGGCATCCGGTACAATAGTTAATGCAGTAATGGCGGCAATAGGTGAGGTTGAACTTGAGGATGTAGAACAGGAGGCAGCTAAGCAAGCGAAAAACTTTCGGAAGAGATAGCTGGTATGATTTAGTTGAGGATTGGGGGCTTATAGAAGCCTCCTTTACTGCTCAATATGGAATAAGGTTAAGGAATGAATTAGATATGTCCTGGAGTGAGTTCTGTACTCTTCTTTCCGGAATAATGACAGATACTCCGCTTGGAAAAGTCGTTGAAATTAGAGCTGAAGAGGATAAAGAAATGCTTAAGAATTTCACAAAGGAACAACATAGAATTCGTAATGAGTGGAGAAGTAGACAGCTTAATAAGCAGCTAGAAAATATGACAGAAGAAGATAAGGAAAAGCAAATCAAAGAAATACAAGAATTATTCTCAAAAGCATTTAGTTAGTATTAAGTGCTTTTTTATTTTGTATCAAAAGAGGTGAGAATATGAGCGACAGTGTAGGTAAGATTAGTCTGGATTTAGAGTTACAGGGAGACTTAGGAAAGCAGATAAATGAAGCTGCAGGCAAAATAGGAGAACAGTTAAAAGCTTCATTGCAAAACATAGGAAATATTAACTTTAAAGCTTTAGCAGATAATATTAGTAATTCTCTTAAAAAGTCTATTGATGGCAGCATGGATGCTATTAAAGGAACTATTGAAAAAACATTAAATTCTGCTTTAGCCGGTGCTACAGCAGGCGCTAAAAAAATTAAAATCCCTGTAGATTTTGGAATTCCAATTAATTCATTACCACAAAAAGAAACGGCAGTTAGTAGCCTAGCTCAGCCAAGAGCTCCGCCTATACCTAAAATAAAGACTGGAGTTAATATAGATGTAGTAAAATCACAGATAGATAATTTATCACAGAGCTTAGATATAACTAATGCTAAGATAGAACAGCAAAGAGAAAAGCTAGCCCAATTAAGAGAATCATATGATAGAGCTTTTGATGGATCTAGGAAAAATAAACTTCATGAACAGATATTAAATACTGAGGCCGCTATAAATAAGCTAACAGCTCAATCTGATAAGACAGGTTTTAAACTTGCGGATTTAGATGAACAATTTCAAATATTAAGCAATTCAGCTAAACAAGCTACATCCGGTGTAAATGTAGTTAATAATAAGCTCAAAGAGACTGCAAGTGCCGCAAATAAATCAAGTAAAAGTCTATTTGGATTAGGTAAGTCTACTAAAGAATCTAGTAATAATTTTAATAGAATGCAGTATGGACTTGGAAGGATAATGAGACAGTTCTTTACATGGATGGTTGTATTACCACTTGTAATGAAAGGTCTCACAGGCATGGCTACCTTCTTAGGTCAAGCTTTTATGGCCAATACTCAGTTTGCAAATTCTCTAAATCAAATAAAAAGCAATCTGTATACGGCTTTTATGCCTATCTATCAGGCAGCGCTTCCTGCTATAAACGCACTAATGGCAGGGTTAAGCAGAATAACAGCTTATATTGCAAGCTTTACAAATACTCTATTTGGGAAAACTTATAATCAATCATTCCAAGCAGCCAAAGGATTAATAGCTGCTAAAACGGAAATGGGGGCCTATGGTAATGCCGCAAAGAAAGCAGCGAAAGATGCAAAAGGGGCCTTAGCTGGGTTTGATGAGATAAATCAATTACAGTCAGGGAAAGGCTCTGACAATACTTCAGGTGGATCCGATAAAATACCAAAGATGGTCATGCCTTCGGTTGATACCTCCACTTTAGATAAGACAATGGGGGTATGGGCTGATAAGTTCAAAAAGGTTCTAGGAACAATTTTTCAACCTTTTAAGAATGCATGGCAAAAGCATGGAGCCGGAGTATCAAATGAATTTAAAGAAGCTATTGAGGGGAGTAAAGATACACTAGGAAATTTCTTTAATATGCTTGCTACTCCGCCAGTTCAAAAGTTCTTAGAAAATATAGGCAGCCTAGTATTAGCAACTATTAATTTAGGTCTTAAAATTTATGACGGTTTTATTTTACCTATAGTAAATTGGTTTATTGTAATTTTACCGGGTGCAGCAAATGGACTAAATCCAATAGTGGATTTACTTACTAGATTTGTTGACTATTTAGGTAGTGATGGCTTCAAATATGTACAAGTTTTCCTTTCTGCAGTAATAGGTCTTGTAGCAGGCATTAAAACCTTTAATATAATAAAGGATGTTATAGCTTGGTTCAGCGGCTTAGGAGCATTAATAATGGGTACAGTAATACCTAATCTTGGGGCACTATGGGCTACAATGATGGCTAATCCCATAGCATTGGTAATTGCTATTATTGTAGGGCTTATAGCAACTTTTGTTACTTTATACAATACTAATGAAAGATTTAGAAATGCTGTAAATTCTACCTGGGCAAATATGAGGGCCACATTTATTTCATTTGGTTCATGGTTAAATACTTCTTTTAGCACAGATTGGACTACTAGATTTGGCATATTAGGAGGAGTGGTAAATGGATTCTTCTATACTGTAAATAGTATATTTCAATCAGTAAAACAAGTATTTAATGGAATTACGGATTTTGTAGCTGGTGTATTCACAGGTAATTGGAGAAGAGCCTGGGAAGGTATTAGAAATGTATTTAGCGGAATAGTTGATACATTCGGAGTTATTATGAGAGCACCTCTGAATGCAGTTATCGGATTAATAAATGGTGCTATAAGTAGCATCAATAGAATTAAGGTCCCTAAAATAGACTTGCCTTTTGGTATGGGGACAGTTGGAGGTTGGAACCTTAGTATTCCTAGAATACCATACCTAGCTAAAGGTGGCATCATAGATCAGCCTACACTTGCAATGGTAGGTGAAAGAGGAAAAGAAGCAGTTATGCCACTTGAAAACAATACTGGATGGATAGATGATCTTGCTTATAGAATAAATAGTAAAAGTCAAAGCTCTGATGAGGTAGTAAGACTATTAAAAATTATAATAGATATCTTAAAAAACTTAGGAATGGATATTAACCTCGATGGTGAAAAGTTGGGAAATGCGGCAATTAAAAGCATAAATAAAGTTCAAAGAATTGCTGGTAAAACATTAATTAAGGTATAGGGGTGGTAGTATGCTTAAAATCAATGGGGTAGAAGTTACTGCTCCTAAATCTTTTAAAGTAGGAGTAAATGACATAGATGGAGAGTCTGAGCGTAATGCAAAAGGCGATTTGCTTAGAGATAGGATAGCAGTTAAAAGAAAGCTAGATTGTGAATGGGGTCCTCTTGAAATGAATGAAATATCAGTATTGCTTAAGGCAGTTCAAAATATATATTTCCAAGTGGAATACCCTGATCCTATGGAAGGAGCTGTTATAACAAAAACATTTTATGTAGGTGATAGAACAGCTGCAATGTATTCTTATAGCAATAATAAGATACTTTGGCAGGGCTTATCTATGAATCTAATAGAACAATAGGCAGGTGATTTGATGTTAAATGTTTCTGAAGCATATAAAGCTGCGATAACTAAACCGGATAGAGTATTTAAATCAAGAATATCTATCAATGGGGATCTAATAGAGGATGACTATATAGCAAGCATAGGGTATAGCAGTGCTATTATTTCTGATGATGATTTTGAAATAGGAACAGCAATAATGGCAAGTACAGATATACAATTAATAGATAAAGACTATTCACTTAACTATAGCTTTGAAGATGAAGAACTTAAAGTTGAAATCGGCTTAACCCTTCAAGATGGCAGCATTGAATATATACCTTTAGGCTTATTTACAGTAGATAACTGTAAAAAAGATTTTAGAAAGATTAAGATTTCTGCCAGTGATAGAATGCATAAATTTGAAAAACCTTATGTTAGCAATTTAGTTTATCCGGCAACGCTTCTTCAAATAGCAAAAGATATTTGCGATATTGCAGGTGTTGAATTGCTCAATACAAGTTTTTCAAACTATGATTATATAGTTGGATCTGAGCCTGTGTTTGATAATGTTACCTGCAGAACTGCTATTGCGGCCATTGCTGAACTTGCGGGCGGTTATACCAGGATTACGCGGGACGGTAAATTAGAGATATTCAATATTAATACTACAATAAGGAATACTGAAAATTATGCTTCCAATGACGATTTTTTATCCTCAGGAGGCTTTTTTATTGCGGATGAACTTATTGCTGGAGTTATTAATGTTAATGAAAATAATCTTATAACTCTTACAAATAAAAATCTTAATTTATCAATGATAGATAAGGTAGTTGTTAAAGTAGGATCTGTTGAAGCTTCAAGGGGGGATGGTGAAAATCCTTATTACATTGTTGATAATCTTTTCTGCCAGAATCCTGATAATGTAGTTGATAATCTTTATAATGTACTAAATGGAATAAGTTATATGCCATTTAATGCGAAGTGGCAGGGAAATATGGCTATTGACTGTGGGGACATGATAACACTCAATACTGAAAAAGGCTATTACAATACCATAGCAACAAGTAGAAAGCTTACTTATAGCGGTGGTCTTAGGGAAGAATACGTGGCAGTTGGTAAGAGTAATACAGAGAAGATTAGTACTCCCAAGGGTAGCTTAACAATTGAGATGGAGAACAAAAAGGTTGAAATTAAAGTTTTAAAAAATGGAATAGAGCAGAGAGTTACGAAAGAAGACTTTGAAACCTATGTTTTACAAACTGCGGAGGAAATTAAGCAGAAAGTTAGTAAAGGTGATGATCTTAAAAGTGAAGTTACACAAAATGCTGAAAGCTGGAAACTAAGCATTAATGGAAAATTAAAGGGTACTAAATATGAATTTGATGGTACTAGTTTTAAGATAGGAGACACAAATTCAGGAGATGCTGCAGAACACGCACCAAATTATAGCAAATGGAAGCATTCTGATGGAACCTATACACAAGTTGATGCTAATGGATTTAAACATTATAATGGCATGACTTCAGAAGAGTATCATTATTTAACTTCGAGAATTGAGTATGCTGATGTGTTTAATGGAAAAACAACAGTGCAATTACCTGACGAATTTAAAAATAAAAAATTTAGTGCGAGTTTATCGATTACAAAAGTTACTGCAGTTGGCGATCAATTTTTTGTTAGGTATTGGGACGCTTATATTGATGATGAGTCAATAGATTATGTTAATGCCACATTTGACGTTTGGACTCAAGTGAGAGCTGCTGATTTATATAATGATCCAACAACTAATCGAATTTCTTCCTTAGATAATGGTAATGGAATAATGAATTTTACAGTAACAGCTATAGCTTAAGTTTCAAAATAAAAAAGGAGGTTGGAAATATGTCTTATAATCCAACTCAGTGGAAAGACAGGGTTATAGAAAAACCTAATACTTTTAGAAAACAAGAAAATCCGGATGGAACTATAACTTTAATACCAGTTCCGGGGCAAATTACCCAGCAAGGTACTGCGGTAAATGCACTTAGTATGAACAACATAGAGAAGGGAATAGCAGACGCTCATTCGGCCTTGAATGATATTGTAACTATAAATCTACACAAATATAATATACCAACAGATGGAGTTACTGATGCAAGTACTGCTATCATGAGTGCAATAGCTGAGATAAATGCAAAAGGTGCTGGTAAGATTGTTGCTCCATATTGCAATAATGGTTATGCAATTGGTGGGCAAATAGCATTAGATTATAATACAGAACTTGATTTACAAGGGTCAGTATTAAAGCCAATTGGAAGTTTTAATGTTGATGATGTGGCATTAATTAAGGCTAAATATTCAGGAAATATAGTAAAAAATATTATTTTTAATACTTCTACAACACAATATGGAATAGAATTTGGAAGTACTTCATCAAATAATTTAGAAATGAATTGTAAATCACTAGCGGGCAATAACTATTTGGTTAGAACTGAAACTGATAATACACAATCTTACCTAAATCGCTCTCTTACTTTAGAATCAATTAGTAAAGGAAGAATAAAAAATCGTAGGACTAAAAAAATTGAATTCAATTATAATTGTAATGCTAATAGTTACGCAAGTAAAAGAAGGATGAGGCCATTTCCAAGTGAATGTATAATAACTAATATTAAAGTAACAGATGTTAATGGTTCTCCTGATTTTTATTTTGAAGTTGAAGCACCTTCAAACAACTATATTTATACAAGGGCAAGAACAGCCTCAAATATTGATGATAAAGTATTTATTGACTACTACAATACATCTAGGGATGATATCTTCATATTCGGTATTTATAACTATAAGGCTTCAGCAACACAATTTAAAATAGAAATAACAATAACTGATTTTAAAAGCGGCACTGATAATAAAGTTTGGGAATATAACGCTAAAGAAGATTTTACAAGACCTCATTATGATAGCTTGGCACCTAATACATCATTTTCTATCAATACAATAAGACAGATGGAATATAGATTTAAAGATAGTTTAGGTAATACAGTAAAGCTTGGTGTAACCCCTGCTAGAAAGCAAGATGAATATTATCAATATCCTCAAGTGGTTTTACCAACGCCTGCAGGAGTCACTCAAGATAGTTCAACTTATTCAGAAATTAAATTTTATTTTAATTATAGTGCTTCGCAGGCGGTTGTTGAAAAGCCTACAAAAGTAAAGTTCAGATTTCATAAAGTTCCAAAAGATATAAAGGCAAGGCTAATTGTAGGTTGGTATTCACAAAATCCTGATAACGGAAGTACGGCCTATTTAAAATCATCATCAGTTGTAGAAAAAGATGTTAATATCCCAGTGTCAGCTACTTATGATAATCCTTATGAAATAGAAGTATTGCTTGACCATAAAGGCTATCAAAAAGGCTCGGCACTTGAGGGAAGTAATTCTTTTGATTTTATGTACTTTGTTTTATGGCAAAAAGATGGTACTTATACACCTTATCTATTTGGCGAAGAGTATATATTCAATGCTTATATTACTAAATAATCAATATTCAGAATATACTGTTAAAGTTTTAAAATAATTGGTAATATATAAGGAGGGATTAAGTTTTAGGGGGAGAACTTATATGGAAATGATATGGGAATACAAAGGAAAAGAAGACTTAATGCGTACACATGTTAATAAAAGATTGTTTTTCAGTAAAAAGAGTATTTCTAATAAAACGATTCAACAAATTGAGTATAGATGGTCGTCATTTGGTAAGGTAAAAATAACGGGAATTACACCGAGAGGACAAAAAGAAAATAAGATTTCACTACCGGTATATCTACTTAAACAAGACAATTCTTACTCTGAGATAAAGTTTTATTTTAATTACCCTGCATCAAAAGCCACTGAGCAAAAACCAAAAAAATTGTTTTTTACATTAAAGAAAAACAAAAAATTAATTAAAACAAGGTTACTAGTGGGATGGTATTGCCAAAATCCTGATGGAATGCAAGGTTATATGAAATCAGTTTCAATTATTGAAAAAGATATTGTTATTCCACCTGATACAGATGGTAAAGGGTTTATTATACCTATTGAATTAACTGAGTCAGATTATCAAAGAGCTGCTTGCAACGAAACTGAAACATCTTTTAATTTCTTATACTTTGTTTTATGGCAAAAAGATAAAACGTATACTTTATTTAAATTTGGAGAGAAAATGCAATTTGATGCCTATATTATATAAATAAAATTAATGCATAATAGGAAAATAGGACGTTTTAGAGAGACCTGGAAACTAGTCTTTTTTTATATCAAGAAATAATAATATATTAAAGAGTAAGGTGAGAACATGAAAGAGGAAACTAATATAAATAGAATAGGAGTAGTTGAAATTGAAGTAACAACGAACTGGGGGGGGATAGAGAATCAACTCAAATGAATAATGATGCTGAACCAATAAAGAACATATAAAGTGTAAGGAAATGCAATACTAAAAAAGACTATCTAGTAAGTAGATAGTCTTTTTTAGTAGTTTAGTAGAAGCGATATTTATATTGTTGAGCACTACCGCCATAATCAACAATTAAGTACCATCTTCCAACTCCGTTTACTGAAATTCTTACTGGTGTTTTTGTGTAATGTCCACCATAATATGTGAATTGTTGACCTGATTGATATTTGCTAAAATTGTAGCTGTCAACGAGAAACACATCTGCAGCATAACTTAGTTCAACCTCTACATTTAAATGACCAGTACTATCAGCATATGGTATTTGAGCCATGGCTATCACCCCCTTTGGTGATAGTATTCTACAAAAATATGTAAAAACCTTTAAAAAAATACAACCTATTACACTAATTTATGCGGAAACCAGTTTGGAAGAGATCAGACTAGAATACAAACAGCATTTAATACAATAGAAGTTTTAGAAGTCTTAGAAATAGGACTTCTTTTTATATTAAATTTGATAAAGGTAGGTGCAAAATGAGTGAAGCATGTAAAAATTGCATTTATGTTCAGGAACTAAAGGATGATATTAAAGATCATAAAGCAACATTAGATAGGCATGAAGATGATATTACTGAACTAAAGGCTGATGGTAGAGAATATAAAACAGAAATAAAAAATTTAATAAAGAAGATGGATGATTTCATGACTACAATAAGATGGGGACTTGGCATTTTTGTCACAGTCTCTATTTTTGTTATAGGAATATTATTAAAAAAATAAGGAGGAAGGAACTATGAACATTATTCAAACAAACTTACAATGGAGAGGTGAGTTTCAAGAAGGAAATAAGCCTAACGAGATTATTTTACATCACGCTGAAGCTTCGCAATGTACAGTTCAAGATATTGATAGATGGCACAAAGGCCGAGGATGGTGCGGTATAGGATATCACTATTTTGTAAGAAAGGATGGTTCCATATATAAAGGCAGGCCTGATAATTGTATTGGTGCTCATTGCTTAGGACATAACACTAATACAATTGGAATATGTGCTGAAGGCTCATACATGACAGAAACAATGCCAGAAGTACAGAAACAAGCAATTATAGAACTTTGCCAAGAGCTTTGCTCAAAGTATGGAATATCAAATATTAAAGGGCATAAAGAAGAAAACCCAACGGCTTGCCCAGGTAGTAACTATCCGTTAGACGAAATAAGGCAATCTATTTTAAATAAGCCGACTATAATCATTCCTGTTGCACCTAAAGCAAATCCTATAGTCATTTCAATTCAGCACTTATGCAACTTTATAGGTTTAAGAGATGAAAATGGAAGTAAACTTGACGAAGACGGAGTAAGAGGAACTCACACCAACGCAGCTATAGCTAAACTACCATTGCTAAGAAGAGGCTCTAAAGGTGACTATGTAAGGTGGTTACAACAGAGATTAATAGACTTAGGGTTTAGTTGTGGATCTTATGGGGCAGATGGAGATTTTGGCTATGCTACTCTTACAGCTGTTCAAAACTTCCAAGCGAGCAGACATATAGCTAATGACGGAATTGTTGGCCAGATAACACTAAATGAATTATTAAAGTAATTGGAGGAATGTTAAAATGTTAAATATAAATAAAGAACAGGTAATTGCTTATATATTATATATGATTGTAACCGGTATTCTTGGTTATGTTGCTAATGTTATAAAAAAGATGAGAGAAGATAAGAACTCTTTCTATAATAAGCAGCTTGAGTTTGTTGCACAACAGCAAGATGCCCTAAAGGCAAAAATGGGACAAGAAGAATATAATCATGCAAAAGAGGTTGCGCAGGACATAATATACAAAGTAGAACAACTAGGAAAGGAACTAGCTTGGGATGCAGTAACTAAGCATTCAAAAGCTACAGAGTTAATAAGCCAGACTACAGGTTTAAGTGATGAAGAAATATTTGATATTATTAAATCTACTGTTGGTATGATTAACTCTAAGAAAGATAATTCTAAATTGCCAGCATAGTATTAACTCTGGGTCAAATTCCCAGAGTTTATTTTTCAAAATAAAAAGGAAAACATAAGCCTTTGTAGAATTATTAATAATGTGTAAACAAATTAAAATTATCAAGGGGATGAACATTATGTCTAAATTAGTGAATTGTAAAGCATGTGGTAAAGAAATAGCTAAAGGAGTTAAGAAATGTCCTAATTGTGGCAAGGATCAAAGAAACTTCTTTATGAAGCACAAGATAATAACTGCTATATTAGTTCTTGTTGTATTAGGAGGAATAGGTTCTGCGTTAGGAAATAATGAGCCTAAGAAGGTTGGAGAAAATAATAAAGCTGCAACAACTTCATCAAGTCCAGATACTAAAAAGAATGAAACTAAAACATTTAAAGTAGGGGATGTAGTTCAATTAAAGAATCTCAAACTAACAGTTAATAAGGTATATACTGTAAAAGGTGATGAATTTTCAAAGCCTAAAGATGGAAATGAATTTGTTGCTGTAGACTGTACTTTAGAAAATGTATCAGATAAAGAACAAGCAGTTTCCTCTATTATGATGTTCAAAGTTGTTGACAAAGACGGGAGAGCTTGTGAATATTCATTACTTGGACAGACTGCGGCTAAAGCTGGACAAATGGATGGTACAATTGGTGCTGGAAGAAAGATGACTGGGGTATATGTTGTAGAAGTACCAAAAGGAACTACTGGTTTAGAATTGGAGTTTGACAGTTCTTTACTTACTAGCGGCCAAGTAGTTGTTAAATTAAATTAATAATTTAAAGTGCTCTGGAGCTATCCAGGGCTTTTTATATAAGAAGGAAATTTATTCAACTTGGAGAATATTATATATTATATTTTGTTTGGGGTGATATTATGGCTATTAAGAGCAGACTGAAGGAAATTCGTATGAAAGAATTTCTTATGGATCCTGGTGAGTTTGCTAAGTATCTTGAGGTTGATATAAAAACTTATTCCGGATGGGAGCATAACCACAGCAGGCCAACTTTAGAAAGAGCTATACTAATATCTAATAAGTTAAATAAGGATGTTAAGGAAATATGGTATGTAGAATAATACCATATTTTTTTATATACTATTTTGCTTAAAATTTGATATTTTTCTTATATTTTAAGAATTATTTATAAATTTCCAACATAAGTATTATATTAGAAATCTGAAAATTTAAGAAATTTATTAAATTTTAAGGAGTTGAAAGCATGGATCTTAAGCCTATAAGTATCAGCTTCAAACAAACACCAGAAGAAATAGCCCTATACAACATTATTAATCAATACAGTTCCAAGGGTGCATTCATAAAAGATACTTTAATAAATGTTCTTATAAGGAATAGCGTACCAAAGAAAAGCCTATTCGGTGAAGATATTAATGAAATCTTTGGAGGTGATAAATAAAAAAATAAGCCCATGCAAAATGCATAGACTTATCCATAGCCGCCGAAAGTGTGCTGTGCCTCGCTTGCTCAGCTTCGCTTACACTTCCAGCGTATGCTTGTAATGTCGTGAAATATTCCTGTTTTGCCTAAAAAGTCTAAATGTTAATATACTTTTTACATTTAATGTCCACTTATAGTCGCAACTAATGCCATCACTTCAGATAAAAGAATCATTGATAAACCTACGATAATTAATTCCATTCATCTCACCTCACAGAAGATTCTTTCCAATATTAATCAATCTATTCAGGAGGTATCTTATGTTTAAAAATAAAATAAAGGATTCGAAGTATAAAGCTGCTTGCGGGATATTCGTATCCTTAATTACATGTGGAGAAAAGGTTTATGCAAAAGCAGTGGAGACAGCAGGAGAAAGCCAATTTTGGGATCTATATGGTAAGCTGCAGAAGGGATTATTCTTCTTAGGTATATTTGTTTCATTATTTGGCTTATATCTAACACTTTTAAAGAAAGAAGATATAGGCAAAAAGCTTGTAATAGGAAGTTTAGGTGCATATATTTTAAGCTTTCTTGTACCTCAGTTATTCATCCTAGTAAGAGATACTTTAGGAAGATAGGAGAAATAGTATGGACACTATTAAGAATTTAATAGAAGAGGTCAAGGACCTAAATTCTAGTATAAAGCATTTCTCAGAGAGTATAGGCCAGGGATGGTATTATATAACCCATCCTTTAGATCTCGCACTAATCCTCTGGAATGAAGCTGTTAGATATAGCTTCTATGTATGCTTAATGATCTTTGTCACCGGAACAATAGTTTATCTAATTGGATACAAGAAAGGTGCAAAGTGGGCAAGAGTATCGGTTTTTTCATATGTAGCAATACAAATATTTAATATGGTATGCAGGTGATAAAATGTTAATTGATAATATGTTTAAAAACTTACCGGAGTTCTTCAAAACCATTAAACCAGTATATAGCATACTAAAGATAGTTCCAGATACTTCAATAAGAAATTATGATTCGGAGAATATAGCTAGGGTAATATGCAGCATGTACTCACTTCCAATTGATAGAATAGGTTTTAAAGATTTTCAATTCAGTTATAGATTACCTTATAAGACATCATTCTTTATTGATATAACAACTAAAGATGCTTCCTTTTATATAATAACTCCAGAAGAATATGAGAAGCTTATAATTGAAAAATGCTCTAATACATGGCCAAGAGCAACAATAAATAAAGTTAAGAGGATAGAGCTGTTTAGTGATAGATCTGTTAAGTATGAAATGGCTTATAAAAAAGAAGATGCTTTGTCCTTAAAAGTGGACAGAAAGAGCAATGAACCACTTAATTCAATACTTAGAGTTATGGACATTATGGAGAAGGATGATAGGGTAGGGATTTATTATAACTTCATGCCAGGAGAACAATTAGCTTGGAAGAATAAGCATAGGGATACTTTAGAGAAGGTAAAAAAGAATTTGCCTATAGATAAGGAAAAATTCTCTTTCTCTTATATCGTAAAATTTCTATTAGAAGAAATGATGAAGTTATTTGTGGTCATTTTTGACCAGGTTGCAGAATTTATAGGTGGAGAAGGTAAAAGCATTCTTGATGAAACCGCAGTAAGTAAGCTTGGAATTAATAGCTTTGAGAGGCTCTCAGATAGCACTCTAAGGAAAGGAGATACAAATATACTAGACACACAATTAATCGTGCTTAGTGACTCCTCTGACGATAAGAGAAGGAAGAATAATGCTGTAGCAGTATGTGAGTCTTATAAATCAATAAGTGATGATAATTCTCTTAATTACAAGAGGCACAACAGAGAGGTCCATTATGATGAATATAAGGTTAAAGGAGCTGCAGTTAATACCATGAGCACTGATGAAGCAACAAACTTTCTCCAAATACCCGGAAGGACACTTCTGCAGCAGTACTCTAATATTGAAAGAGTTGATGTTTTGGAAAATCCTATACCTGAGGAGTTAAGTACAGGTTATATTTATCTAGGTACTTCAACCTATAGGGGTAAGGAATACCCGGCATATCTGAGAGATGAATATAATCAGGGTAATCTTCCATTAACTTTAATGGGGCCTCAAGGCAGCGGAAAAACCACTTTCATTGCAAACTATGTAAGAAATGCTTACAACAGAAACGAGGCTGTTATTCTGCCTGATTTTATTAAGAACTGTGAGTTATCGGAAGCTATAGAAAAAGTGATACCTAGGTCAGCATTGACTATTTTAGATTTGTCTAACGGTAAAAGCCTTCAAGGATTTGGATACAATGAAATTAAATTAAGCAATGATATGGATGAATTTGAGCGTATTACTTTTTCAAATATGCAAGCTCAGCAAACTATGGCACTAGTAGATGCAATTAACAATGAAGGCCTTCCGCTTACATCAAAGATGAGGAGATATCTTTCAAGCGCAGCAAATGTAGTATACCTTCAGGAAAATGCTAGTATTAGAGATGTAATAAGCTGCTTACAGGATTTTAGGAAGAGAGCGGATTTTATATCAAAGATACCGGTTGAGCTAGTAGACTATCTTGAGGATGAAGTAAACACCTTAAAGGAGTTGGATGAGTACACAACATCAAAGGATCCTGATACTAAAGAGGTTTCAAGTGAAGTTACCGGAACAAAAGACAGTAAAATTGATGGTATATTAGATAGGATTAATCTACTAAAAGAGGATTCAAAGCTAAAATTCATGTTCAATAAAAAGCTTAATGATAATATTGATTTAGTCAAAGAAATTGACAAAGGTAAAATAATTTTGATTAAGATGCCGGAGATAGCTTTTCCTTTACCTTATGTTAAGAATGTATTAGTAACTTATTTTATGACTAAGATATGGCTGTCCTTATTGATAAGAGGAAACAGATTTGAAAGGCCTAAAAGGTGTCATATAGTAGTTGATGAAATATATCAGGCTCCAACATGCGAAAGGATCCTTACGAGTATTCTTCCTCAAAGCAGGAAATTTGGGGGAAAATTCGTAATTAGCTGCCATTACTTAAGTCAAATAGTGCCTATTAAGGAATCACTAAAAGCCTCGGGAAGCAGCTTTATGTTATTCCAGGGAACTGATAAAAAGAATTATGAGGAGCTTAAAGAAGAACTACAGCCTTATGAATTAGAAGACATACTGAACATGAAACAATTTCATGCATTAAACTTAATAAAGTATGAAAAAGGATATGCAAAATTTATTACTCATCTGCCTAAACCAGTTTCTTAGGAGCTTGAACAATCTTAGGCTCCTTTTTCTTCTGCCGTCAAAAATTCGTCAAAAATTAATTTCATTTATATTCGCACTGCTTGTCCTATTATATAGACAGCATAGTACAAAAGGCATAAATACTGTATTCTTTTCATGGTTGTCCATATATTTTCGCGCCCCCTTGCATTATGGCAAGAAGTATAAGTGAAGTCGATTTGTTTAAATCAGAAGAAGATAAAAAACAATATATGAAAATATTGAAAGAATATCAGATAGTATATAATTTTAAGGTATATGCATATTGCCTTATGGATAATCACGTTCACTTAATCATTGATTCAAATGGCGCTGACATATCAAAGATAATGCATTGTATAAATTTTAAATATGCAAATTACTTCAATAATATGCATAAAAGACATGGACATCTATTTCAAGACAGATTTAAAAGTAAGATAGTAGAGAACAGTAAATATCTTATAAGCCTGTCTGCGTATATTCATACTAATCCTTTAGATATACCTGGGTATGAAAATAAGCCAGAGAAATATATTTATTCAAGTTTGGCTTTATACTTAGGACTTAGAAATGATGAATTTAATGTTGTAGATGATAGGTTTATATTAAATTTGTTCAATGGAAACAAAAAGCGATTAAGAAAATGGTATATGGAACTTGTTAAGAAAATTAGAACTGTTGATATCCAACATATCGCAGAAGAAGAGATAGAATTTCAAGATGAAAGAACAGAATACAGAAGTGAAAGAAAAATATTAGCGAGAAATAGTAATGTCGAAGATGTAGTAAGATTTATACAAGATAAATTTAAACTGGAAAATGACCTCATACATATAAAATATAGAAAAGATATAATTGAAGCCAAAGCTCTTCTAATTGTTTTATTGAGAAATTTATGTGGCATAGGGTGTAAGGAGATATGCGGGGTATTAGGAAATATAACAAGTTCGAGGGTGTCAGAATTATGCAGTATAGGTGTATCGTTGATAAGAAATAATGAGGCTTATAAAAATATTATTAATGATTTTATTGTGTGTAATTATTAGATTAGAGCACACATGTCTTCTTTAAAAATAACAGATTAAGATAATGAAATTACTTGGTAAAAATATGTACAAGTTATATTATGCAAAATACTAAAATAAATACAGTAAATTCATAGAAACATATCTTTAAAAGCCATAATAAAAAGATTCGATACAAACCTTGGTTTTATTAACCGTGCTCCACTCATTAGCCTCCACAGCGCATCCTGCTTTCTATCGGCATTTACGTCTTAAGTCCTAACCGCTGTAATTTCATCAAATTGTTAACCGTCCCTAATTCCCAATTTTCAAACTTAAGAAATAATTAAGAAATAGTGAGATAAATAATTAAGATATGGATTCTATAATTAATAGTGTTCTTAAAGAAATATTTGGGGGGAACAATGATGAAGATATTGATAACAACAGATACTTATTTTCCTATGATAAACGGAGTAGTAACGTCTACTAATAATTTATATAAAGAGCTAAGGACAAAGGGTCATGAAGTTAAAATACTTACCTTATCTCATAGATCAGAGGAATGGTCAGAGGGAGACATATATTATTTAAAATCAGTAAAGGCAGGAATATATCCTGATGCAAGAATAAAGGTTCCGTTTTACAATAAGCTCATAAAGGAAATTTTGGACTGGAAGCCTGATATAGTTCACTCACAAACTGAGTTTTCAACAATGATTGCAGCAAAGCATATTGCAAAGAAGCTTAATATACCTCATATTCATACTTATCATACACTGTATGAAGATTATCTAAAGTATATACTTAATGGCAGAGTGATAAAAAAGGGTGCTGCAGCTATGTTTACAAAGCTTCTTCTAAACAGTCTGGACGGGGTTGTGGCGCCTACAGACAAGACTAGAGAAGTGCTTGAAGGCTATGGAGTAAATACTTACATGCATGTTGTTCCAACGGGAATAGATTTAAGAAAGTTTCAAAGAGAATTTTCAGAAGAAGAAAAAGAAGAACTATATAGAAAACATAATTTGAATAAAGAAGATAAAATAATTGCTTATGTGGGAAGAATAGCTGAAGAAAAAAACATATCAGAAATAATAAGTTTATTCCCTTCAGTTTTAGAAAAGGCCGAAAACACAAAATTACTTATTGTTGGGGGTGGCCCTTATATTGATGAGCTAAAGCAGCAGGTTGATAATATGAAGCTTGAAGGTCAAGTGATATTTGTCGGGATGGTTAAACCTGAAGAGGTTTATAAATATTATAAACTGGCTCATATATTTGTTACAGCCTCAACAAGTGAAACGCAGGGTTTAACATATCTTGAGGCTTTAAGCACAGGGTGTCCTATAGTATGCAAATATGATAAATGCATAGAAGGTGTTGTTCTTCAAGGCATAAATGGCTACGCTTATAAGACTGAAGCTCAATTCAGTGATTATATCAGCAGAATTTTATTAAATGACGGCTTAAGATTAAGTATGAGTGAGGCGGCACAAGCTAAGGCTGATGAATATTCAAGCAGTACCTTTGCGGCTAATATTCTCGAAGCTTACAATAAAACTATTGAATACTCAGAATTTATTAATGTTCAAGTTGGAGCGTAAAGGAACATTTGCTATACTATTTATAAAGCAAAGATTATGCTTAAAATTGTTAACCGTCCCTAATCGCTGCTTTAATAATTTAAACGAGGTTGGTTGCCATGGATAAAGAGACTATTTTAGTTGTAGATGATGAAAAAGAAATTAGAGATCTAATTGGTATATACTTAGATAATGATGGTTATAAGGTAATTAAAGCCTCCAACGGGGTAGAAGCTTTAAACATATTGGAAAAAGAAGATGTAGATTTAATAATATTAGATATAATGATGCCTAATATGGACGGAATGGAAGCCTGCATGAAAATAAGGCAGGATAAAAATATGCCTATTATTATGCTGTCAGCTAAAAGTGAAGATATGGATAAAATAATGGGGCTCACTACTGGAGCGGATGACTATGTGACTAAACCCTTTAATCCATTAGAGCTTTTAGCAAGAGTTAAGTCTCAACTTAGGAGATATACAAAACTCAATGTAAAAACAGAAAAAAATGACAGTATTATTGAAATAGGAGATTTAACTATAGATGTTAACTCCCATGAGGTAAAAGTTGGTGATAGAGAAGTAAAGCTGACACCTAGAGAGTTTGATATATTATTCCTTCTAGCAAGGAACAGGGGTATGGTTTTCAGCATAGAAAAGATTTATGAAACCATATGGAAGGAAGAGTTTTTTGAATCGGATAATACAGTAATGGTTCATATACGAAAGATAAGAGAAAAGCTTGAAGCGGATTCAAGAAAGCCTCAATATATAAAAACTGTATGGGGGGTAGGCTATAAAATTGAAAATTAGGACACCAAAGCTAATACGAATACTATTTAGTCCATTACGAAAGCTACTTAGTCCACTACGAAAGCTTTATAATATTATTTGGAATAAAGTCAAAAAAAGTATAAGAGCAGAGTTAGTATTAATATTTGGAATAAGCCTTCTGGTTTCCACTGTAGCAGGTGCAATAGTAGGAAGTTATTTTAAAAATAATGTTAAGAATGCAAGAATAGAGTACACTACAGGAAGCAGACAAATATTGCATCAAGGCACTTCTATTGCAGACTCTATAACTAATGGTAAGTACAGCATAAACGATAAGGATAAGATAAATAGGATTATTGAAGTAACAAAGCAGCAGAGAAATATTAAAATAGTGATATGTGATTTAGATGGAAAGGTGTTATATAAATCAAATAATTCAAATGAGAGCCAAGTAGACATATATAATACTATAAAAAATTCCATGGAGTATAACAGATATATAAATGGTTTTTATAGCTATGATGAACAATATAACAGCGGAGAAATCATAAGCTTTTATCCAATTAATTTTACTGATGGAAGAGGTTATGTTATAGTAAGTGGAACTCCTGAAGGCCAAATAGAATATTATGCTTCGGGTAATGAATTTCCAGGAGTAATAGCCATTTTAGCAGCTTTTCTTTTAACCTTCTATTTTATGACTAATAAAAAAATGAAGTATTTAGAATCTGTTTCTAATGGCCTTTTGGAAATATCAAAAGGAAACTTAGATTACAGAATCCATAAATATGGTGATGACGAACTTGCTTCTTTGGCTGGCAATATAAATACTATGGCAGAGGAACTCAAAAATAAGATAGAAAATGAAAGAAGAGTAGAAAAAGCTAAAAGTGAACTTATAACTAATGTTTCTCATGATTTAAGGACACCATTAACCTCAATTAAAGGATATCTGGGACTTATAAAGGATAAAAGATATAAAGAAGAGGAAGATTTATTGCAATATGTAAACATAGCTTATAATAAATCAGAAAAACTTGAAGTTTTAATTAATGATTTATTTGAATATACTAAGCTAAGTAATAATCAGATCAATATGTATAAGCAAAGTATAGCATTAAATGATTTGCTGGATCAGCTCATCGATGAATTAGTTCCTATCTGTGAAGAGAATAATACAGAAATAACAAGAGAGTTTATAAATGAAAGGATAACAGTTAATATAGATGCAAATAAAACCGCAAGAGTTTTTGAAAATCTGCTTATGAATGCAATAAGATACAGCTTAAAACCAGGAAAGATTAAAGTTGTTTTAAATGAGGAAGAGAATTTTGCAGTAGTAAGCGTTCAAAATAATTGTGATACCATAAGCGAAGAAGAGCTTGATAAAATATTTGACAGGTTTTACAGAGTAGAAAAGTCCAGATCTTCAGACACTGGAGGAAGTGGCTTAGGACTTGCTATAGCAAAGAATATTGTTGAACTTCAAGGTGGAAGCATTGAGGCTAAATATAACGATGGCTATATAAGTTTTGAAGTAAGGTTTAAAATGTAAGTATAAATTGTTTTTATAATGGCATAATAGTTTTAGAAAGTATTTTATAGGGAAAGCGTGGACTTATATAGTCCTATGGTGTTGCTGCTTTTCTTATGAAATACTTTTCTACTTTTTAAAAGGAAATAATAAATAGCTCAGCTATTTGAAATCTATATAAGCTGTTATATAATGTAATAGTGTGAAAAATTAATATTAAAAGAGGTAGTCTAATGTTTTTAATTAACTCCTTTGAAATAATAGGAACAATAGCTTTTGCTATTTCAGGTGCATTAATAGGTATTGAGAAAAAGCTTGATTTATTTGGCGTTATGTTTTTAGCAATAACAACTGCTGTAGGAGGGGGAATATTCAGAGATATAATCATAGGTAATACTCCACCCACAGCCTTTATTAATCCTACTTCCTGTGTAATCAGTATAGCAACAGCTCTTATTACATTTTATTTTTATAAAAAGCTTCATAAGCTTAAAAACATAATAGTAATATCAGATGCTTTAGGTCTTGGCGTATTTACTGCGGTCGGAGCCAATACTGCATTGACTCATGAAATGAACTATGCTTTTATAGTTGTTTCTATGGGACTTATAACAGGGGTCGGGGGCGGAATACTTAGAGATGTTTTTGTTAAAGATATCCCTTTTGTATTTAGAAAGGAAATTTATGCCGTAGCTTCTATACTAGGTGCTTTATGTTTCTTTTTTACCTATAATTATCTTTCAGAGGCCATGTCCTTATATATTTCTTTTATAGTTACGTTTATTATAAGAATTTTATCAATGATATATAATTTGAATTTACCTGTACCTCAAAATAAAGAAAATAGTTCTGCAATGTAGAACTTTGAAAGGAAAAACAAATGAATAGAAAAAGATCTCTCGTATTAGATATAATATGCATTATACTATTAGCTTATATAGGATTGACTACTAAGTTTGGACTGTTTGGAAAAATAATAAATACACTTGCTCTTATAGCACTTTTATATAGTGCATATGGTCATTATATTTATTTGAAGAATAATAAGAAGTCTTGATTTAAAATACCGCAGTTTATTAAAAGCTGCGGTATTTATTAAGTCCTATATTAAAACACAGGAATTGAAGAACCTTTAGTTGTTTCATCTATAAGTTTTTTAGTTTCATCTGTTTGGTAGATTTCAACTAGTCTTTTAAGAAGCTTACTATCCTTATCTTTTGTGCGTACAGCTATAATATTAAAGTAATTTTTAGCTCCTTCTTTTTTAGTATCTTCAATGTAAATTGAATCTTTTAATGGGGAGTAGCCAGCCTCAGTAGCAACTCCGTTATTTATGGCAGCAGCCGCTACATCTTTTATAGACCTTGGAATTTGTGTTGCCACTAATGGGATTATTTCAAGGCTCTTTGGATTATCTACAATATCTTTCACTGTTGGAGTTATGCCTGAGCCTTCCTTAAGCTTAATAAGACCCGCATCTTGAAGGAGCAGTAAAGCTCTTCCTCCATTAGTTGCGTCATTAGGTATTGCTATTTTATCTTTATTTTTAAGCTCTTTTAAATCTTTTATATTGCTTGAGTAAATCCCCATTGGTGCTAAAACAGTATTGCCAATTGAGGTTAGATCAAGCTTTCTATCTTTTTTAAACTGTTCAAAATAAGCCACAGTCTGAAAAGAATTTGCATCTATTTCACCATCAGCTAAGGCTTGATTTGGTCTTACATAATCGCTGAAGGTTACAATCTGAAGCTCTATATTCTCTTTTGCTAATCTCATTTTTATATTGTCCCAAACTCTATGATCATCTCCGGTAACTCCAAGCTTTATAACCTGCTTTTTGTTTGAGTTCTCAGAAGCTGCTGTTGTTTTAGCTTTGCTGCAGCCTGCTAGTGATGTTATTCCTACCACAAGTCCTAGTAATACTAATAATTTTTTTGCTTTCATTATTAAATGCCCCCTTATATTTTTATTAAAATCTTGTTGCTATTTATTAAATATTTCTATGAATTCAAATACGCCATGAGTTTAGCTGTTTTGCTACATTAAAAACCAATTAATGACTTAACTTTTTTAATAAAAGTTCCCCGAAGCCTTGAATTAAATTAACTAAAATAAGGAGAATTATTATAGTTGCTATCATAATATCAGTCTTAAAATACTGATAACCATATCTAATTGCAAAGTCTCCTAATCCGCCTCCTCCAACAGTTCCTGCTACGGCGGAAAAACCGATTAAGCTTACTGTTGTAATTGTAAGAGCGTAGATAATTCCTGGCAGACCTTCTTTAAGAAGCACCCTGTAGATTATTTCAAAAGGGCTTGAACCCATGGCTTCTGCTGCTTCAATAATTCCCTTATCTATGTCAAGAAGCGCAGATTCTATTTGCCTTGCTACAAATGGAACAGAACCAAAGACCAGAGGGACAATAGCGCCCTTTAAGCCAATTGTTGTACCTACAAAAAATCGTGTTATCGGTATAATTGCTGCAAGCAATATTACAAATGGAATAGAACGAAATATATTTATAATCTTACCTGTGAGGTTGTATATAAGATTGTTTTGAAGAATATTTCCTGGCTTTGTTACTACAAGAATTACTCCTATAGGTATTCCTATCAAGGTTGAAATACTTCCCGCTATAAAAACCATGAGGAGCGTTTCCCCAAGGGCTTTTATCATATCAGGAAAGAGTTCTATTACATTCGGCATAAAGGTATAAAGAATCTGTTGCATTTTTTAACACCTCCACGTAAATATCATTTTGCTTTAAATAATTTATAGAGTCTATAATTCCATCTCTGGAGCCTTTGAACTTAACAACTAAGTTCCCTATGGGAGTTTCTTGAATCAGTTCTATGTTGCCAAATATTATGCTGGCATCAACCTTAAATTTTCTCGATATCTTTGAGATAAAGGCTTGACCTGCCTTTTGACCGATATAGGATATTCTTGCAACTATCTCTTCTTCTGTAAGTTCTTCAATAAAGGAATCCTTATTTATGAATTCGTAAGCTCTATCATAGTGAAAAACTGTTGATACAAAATCTTTTGTTATCTGAGATTTAGGCTTCGAAAAAATTTCTATTACATTAGATTCGTCAACAATTCGTCCGTTTTCCATAATCGCTGCCCTATGACATATTTCTTTAACAACTTCCATCTGGTGAGTTATAATAACTATTGTTAGATTAAGCTTTTCGTTTATGTCCTTTAAAAGCTTTAGAATTGATTGAGTTGTTTGGGGATCTAGGGCAGAAGTAGCTTCATCGCATAACAGCAGCTTAGGATCATTTGCTAAAGCTCTTGCTATTGCAACTCTTTGTTTTTGTCCTCCGCTAAGCTGAGAGGGATAAGCGGTTATTTTATCTATAAGGCCAACCATTTCAAGAAGACTTTCAACTTTTTCCTTCATTTGCTGCTTGCTTAATCCCTTACCCTTTAAAGGATAAGCAACATTTTCAAATACGTTTCTGCTTTTCATAAGATTAAAATGTTGAAAAATCATACCTACTTTTTCTCTGGTTTTTCTAAGTTCTTTAGAAGAAAGTTTTGTTAAGTCTCTGCCGTCAATAATTACTTCGCCGGAAGTAGGTTTCTCAAGTAAATTTATGCATCTTATCAAGGTGCTTTTTCCTGCCCCGCTGTAGCCTATGATGCCCATAATTTTCCCCGGTTCAACATGCAAGCTAACGCCCTTTACGGCTTTTATCTTATGATCTTTAGTTTCATAAGTTTTTGTAACATTTTTTAGCCAAAGCATTTTTAATACCCCCCTAACTACATAGTTCCAATTAGTAAATCGGTATTTGAAAAACTCAAATACTGGATTTACATTGAAATCTATAAAAATAAAAAATCCTCTTTCCATATGAGGAAAGAGGATAAAAACAGCCTGACAAAGCGTTCTACCTTCCCTCATCTTTCAGACTATAATGTCTGCAGGATTTAGCACCATACATACAAATGAAATATGCTGGTTGCTGAAGCGTCATAAGGCCAGTCCCTCGGCTTCTCTAGATAAGGATAAATATTTGATTTTCGTGCGTTCTTTTGTTCTTGTCATTTATTATATAAATCATTTTGAAATAAGTCAACAACAAAATTTCATTTATCAATAAATATTTTTGGAATAAATTTGTTGACACTAAATATAAATGGGTATATAATTCAAAACAATTCAACTTAATAAACATCCTTATCAAGAGAGACTGAGGGATTGGCCCAATGAAGTCTCAGCAACCAGCGGGTATCATTAGCCTGTATGGTGCTAAATCCAACAGATTGTGTTTCTGAGAGATGAGGAAGAACGTAATTTTAGATATAATCCATTAAGGGTTTCTTTAAAATCTTCTTCCAATTCGGAGGAAGATTTTTTAATTTTTGTTTTAACATGTTGATGGTGCGATAGCACCATCAACTAAAAACCGCCCGCTATGCGGGTGAGGTTAAGTGCTTAAGCAAGGAGTATCACCTTTTTGCTATAATGATGATTGTTCAAGCCATCAAAATAACAAAAGAAAGGTGATGCTCCATGGCAGAAAGTTTAGCACATACTAAATGGTTATGCAAGTACCATATTGTATTTCC